>Ga0208849_1000758_pt1 | contig 26940 bp, 29 predicted proteins | sample NGESurdeep072012_10_FD_184470 | JGI IMG/M metagenome (GOLD analysis project Ga0208849, IMG submission 184470) | Arctic peat soil microbial communities from Barrow, Alaska - NGEE Surface sample 53-3 deep-072012 (SPAdes) | ecosystem: Environmental > Terrestrial > Soil > Wetlands > Peat ... | reverse complement strand
TTGGTGGCGATCATCGCCGCGTTCAAGCCGGTCGAGCCCGCCGCGGTGCACACTGCCGCGGCGGCAGGGCCTGCACCACCGATCTGGGCGATGGTGAACGCACCGCCCGCCAGTGCGGCGGCACAAAGTGCACGACCGGTCACATGTCGGGCCGTGCGCGCATACCGGGGGATGGACATGGGTTGTCTCCTTTGAGCGGGTTTAGCAGGCATACGAGGGGGCGCCGGAGGCAAGCCCACCTTCGTACGTCGGCACACTATGCCCTCGCATCGATCTTGGGGAGGGGTTGGCGACGAAAGTCCTGATCTCCCAGGAACGTGCCCGCCCACAGCGTGAGGGCGAACGCACAGAGGAGTCTTCGCCGAGATTTCCCAGGACTTTCGCGGGATTGTGCTACCAGTCTGTGGTGGTGGTCGACGAAGAAATTCTGCACGGAGGTGTGGCCAACGCCGGTGCGGTACGGCGCGTGGGGAAGGTGGTGCACCGCCCCGCCAACGCCCATTCCGCCACCATCCACGCCCTGCTCCGCCATGTCCGGAGGGCGGGCTTCGACGGTGTGCCCGAGCCCGTGGCGATCGACCCCGGGGGTGAGGAGCGGCTCACCTTCATCCCCGGGGAGGTCCCGTTCCCGCCCTTCCCGGCGTGGTCGCAGACCGACGAGGTGCTGGGGTCCACGGTGCAGCTGCTGCGGCGGTTCCACGACGCCACTCTCGGGTTCGTGGCCCCGGCCGGTGCCACGTGGAGCTCGGAGATGGCCGATCCCGCCGGAGCGGGGGTCGGGCGGGACGGCGACCGGATCGAAGGTGACGCGGTGATCTGCCACAATGACGTCTGCCCCGAGAACGTCGTGTACCGCGGCGGCGTGGCGGTGGCATTCCTCGACTTCGACTTCGCCGCCCCCGGGAGCAGGTGCGACGACCTGGCGCGCCTGGCGCTCATGTCCGTGCCCATCGACACTCCCGACGATGCGGCCCGCACCGGTCGAGGCGGTCTCGACCCCTTCGTCCGTCTGCGCGTGGTGGCCGACGCCTACGGTCTCGCACCCGGCCGGACCGCGCTCGTCGAGGCCATCGGTCGCAACGTGGCCGATGGGGGTGCGTTCCTCCAGCGCCGGATCGACCGGGGGGAGCGGGCCTTCCTGGCCATGGTCGACCAGATGGGGGGCATGGAGCGTTACGACCGCCGCCGGGCGTGGTTCGCGGCGAATCGGGAACGATTTCTGGAATCGCTGGGCTGAACGACCTCGTCCCGGTCCTCCCGGCTCCGGGCCCGGGCCCGGGGTGCGGGTCCTCAGCCCGGCTCGGCCACGGACCGGGATGCGACGGGTTGACGGCGCTGGCGGTCGGGGGGTGCCTCGGTGAGCGATGATACGTCCCGTGACCGTGAGCACCGACCCCCCGACCACACGCGACCCGTCGTCGGTGGGGACGAGTGGGATGTCTCGCCGGATGCGATCCATCCTCGGATGGGTGGTGTTCATCGCCGTCGTCGTGCTGGTCTCCACCGGGGCGCGCGCCTACGCGGTCCAGACCTATTTCGTGCCTACGCCCTCGATGACACCCACGCTGATCCCCGGCGACCGCATCGTGGTCGACAAGCTCTCCTCCACCATTCACCGGGGCGACATCGTGGTGTTCCACGACGTCCCCGCCGACCAGGGTGGGCCGGCCGTGCTGGTGAAGCGCGTCATCGGCCTGCCGGGCGAGACCATCTCCTCGGTGGGGAGCACGGTGCTCATCGACGGGAAGCCGCTCCCCGAGCCGTGGCTGGTGGCGCTCAAGGGCATCTGCTCCGAGGGTGACGAGCACATCAAGTCCACGCGGATCGCGCCCGACCACTACTTCATGATGGGGGACTGCCGGGGGGACTCCGGTGACAGCCGGTACTGGGGCACGGTCCCCCGCTCCTACATCATCGGCAAGGTGGACCTCATCATCTGGAGGAGCGGCCACCCCTGGTTCCACTGGTTCTGAGCAGCGACGTCGCCAGCGCCTCGAGTCGCGCCAATGTCAGCGACGGCAGGTTGGTCGTGAATTGCCAATTGCCGGTGCTCGTCTCGACGTACAGCGAGGGCCGACCGGGCGTGGTCCCCGGTGTCCCCGCCACCGAGTAGGCCCGATGACCCCGCACCCGCAAGATGGGACTCTTGTGACAAGCATCGTCGCCGGTCGGGCGCACGACGTGACTCGGGAGTGCGACGTCGATCCCGACGGCCCTGGTGTCGGCCCCGTCGCCGTAACTGCACGAATGCAGGTCCGAGAAGGTGATCCCCGACACCGTGTCCAGCGTGGTGCCCAGCAGGGCGTTCACCCGGGCCGGTGAGGGACAGGCGCTCGCACTGAGGACGGTGTCGCGGTAGTGGAGTGCCGTCCCCGCGAAGGCGGCACCGAGGAGCACCACCGTGACCAGAGTCGAGACGACCCACACCTTGACGCTCCAGCGCCGTTTCCCGACCAGGAAGGTGCGTGCATGCAGCCCCGCCAACCTGGCCCCGACGCCGTGGCGTTCGGCATTGCCGCTGGCATCGTCGGGGTGGGCCTGCGGCCCCGCCCCCGTCACGACCCCAGGCTCACCTCGAAGACGGGGACCGGCTCCGAGAACCCCTTGAGGTCGAGCTCACCTTTGGACTGGAATCCGAGACGCTTCCCGACGCACAGGTCACGCACGCCGTTCGACACCGCGATGCCTCCCGGGGAAGCCACCCCGCACAACCTCGACGACAGCTGGACTGCAGCGCCGAACAGATCGCCGCGCTCGGTCACGGGCTCTCCCACGCTGATGCCGATGCGCAGATGAATGGGGCGTTCGGCTTCGCCGTTGCGGAGTCGGAGCGAGCGTTGGATGTCGATGCCGGACTCGACGGCGGACGAGGCGGAGACGAACGACGCCATGATGCCGTCGCCTGTGTGCTTCACCTCCTGTCCGTTGCGTTGGTGCAGGACGGTCCGCACGATCACATCGTGTTCACGGAGGAGGACCATGAATGCCTCGTCGCCTATCTCCTGAGTCTGCTGGGTGGAGTCACACAAGTCCGTGAACAGAATGGCCCGAACGGGAGACTCGACATAGGCGACACCGGGCGGGTGTCCGGGAAGGGGGCCGAGAAACGTGTTTATGGGCCCTTCGCCCACCTCGATCACGTTGTCCGCCAGCAGTCCGTGCGCATCGCGATGCACCGCTTCCACCGACTCCCGGTTGGGGCCTTCGGCCAGACAGTTCACGGTTCCCTGCCCGTCGTCGAACCAATAGGTGACGTAGCGGACTCCATACTGTTCCTGGATGGCGAGATCGAGCACGTGGGCAGCGGCGATGTCGGCGGCCGTGGCGCCCGGCGCAAGGTGTCGGTCGAGGAACAGAGCCATCCGCAGCCAGGTTAGTGAGGCGGATGGAGGTGTGCTCAGGACCTAGCGGAACGCCGGGACCAGGAGGAGGGCGAAGGCGATGCCGTTGAACGTGGCGTGCGCGATCATCCCCGGCGCCAGCCGTTGGGAGCGGTGACGGAGGTATCCCAGGATCAACGCGGGCGGGAAGAGGATGAACGGTGCGAAGGGCCCTTCGTTGAGGACGTGGGCAAAGCAGAAAATCAACGCCGTCACGAAGATGGCCGGCGTCGCGCCCAACCGCCGCGTGAAGGCGCCCTGGATGAGCCCCCGGAAGAGCAGCTCCTCGACGATGGGCGCGCCCACAACCAGGAGGAGGCCCATGATGACCCAACCGGCGGTTCCTTCGGGAGTGGCGCCGTCGATGTCGCGCCCCGCCGCATTGGGGTTGTTGAACCCGTTGCTGGCCACCACGATCAGGATGAGGATCAGGGTGGACGGCACGCGCCCCAGGAAGCCTCCGGTCAGTCCGGCGGTCAGGTCGCGCCCTGTCGGCCACGACAGCCCGTAGTCCCGAACCAGGCTGTGGGTCCCGTTTCGCCACGACGCCACGACAACGGCACCGAGGAAGCCGACCCACAGTGCCAACTGGCTCACCAGCATGAACCAGGGGTTCTGGGTGTCGAGATGACCCGGTCCGGTGGCGAAGTATCCGAGGGCCACCGCGAAGGACAGGACGTACCCGATGCCGATGCCGATGGCGGCGATGCCTCCGCCCTTGATGCCCGGGCCCTTGGGTTCGAACTCGGCCGGTGGCGCCGGCGCCAAGCCAGGGCCCGGCCCGAAGTGGCCGTAGAGATACGGAGTCCATTGGGAGCCGTCCCACCATCGCCACCACGCCCAGCGCCACGGGTCGCCGTACCAACCCGGAGGTGGCCCCGGCTGTCGCCAGAGCTGTGGGTGGGGGAGCGGATCGGAGATCATGCGCGTCGTGTTGGCGAGCCGGGTGCCGCGAGCGAGCTACGGCTTGAGGTCGACGACGACGGAATGCGCCACCTTGTCGTGCCAGGCCTGGCGCCTCCCGTCCCACAGGGGCGCCAACGAGTCCAGCACGTACGGGATGTACAGCGCGACCCGGAACACCGCCGTGATGAGGTTCCTCCCCAGAGCCCGCCAGAACCCGATGGGCCCACCGGTGCGGGCGTCTCGCACCGCGATGCCCAGTGCCATCTTCCCCACCGTCTGTCCCCGGTGCGAGCCGTTCATGATGGCGTAGTACAGGGCGCCGGGAATGGCGGACACGAACGAGAACACGATGTACGCGCCCAGCAGTGCCCTGCCCGAAGAAGACTGAGTGTTCGTCGTGGTGGAGTGGCCCGCCACCGCCGCCGCGATGACGAGGACGATGATGAACGTGGCCAGGCCCAAGATCACGCCGTCGATGACGATGGCGACGAGCCGCTTCCACCACGGCGCCAGGGGTTGATGCAGCACCGGGTCGACGCGGAGGTTCGAGCCCGACATCCCATAGCCCGTCGGCGGGCCGTACCCGGGAGGCGGGTAGCCGGGCGGAGGTCCAAAGCCGGGAGGTGGGTAGCCCGGTGGCGGGTATCCCGGAGGCTGGCCGTACCCGGGAGGCGGGTATCCAGGAGGCGGATATCCGGGAGGAGGTGCGTAGCCGGGAGGCTGGGAGCCCGGTGGCGGGTAGCTCGGTGGCGCGTACCCCGGTGGTGGGTAGTTGGGAGGCGTCCCGGCGTACGAAGGCGCGGGCGTCGCCAGCAGCGGTGGGTCTTGCGGTGCGGGAGGAGCTTGGGTCACCGAAGGGTGATCGTGCGGCGGATACCACTTCCCGTCAGATGCCAGCCACCAACCCTCGCCTTGCGAGGTGTCGCTCACACTCGACCAGCCTAGTCCTGGGGGTCATTCCCCGAGCCCTGGTGAGACTCGTTGCGTGATTGTTGATCCCCGCCGGCGTGGGGCACGATCACCAGTCGCCGCGCCTGGGTCGCAGGTCCTAGTGATTCGTGTAACGCGCCGGCCGGCCCTCGCGGTAGGCGGCGAGCTGCTCTCGGGCATCCTCGGTCCCAAGCGTCAGGATCTGGGTGCGCGCTTCGAGGTCGATCGCCGCCTCGAGGCTGGAGATCTCGAGATTCGACCACAACGTGGCCTTTCCCATCCACGTTCCCATGGGGGTGTTGACGATGATCTGCTCGGCGAGCGCCAGAGCGGCCTCGACGATCTCACCGTCGGGGACGGTCTGCAGGACCAGCCCGATCCTGGCCGCCTCGTCGCCGTCCACGCGTCGACCCGTCAACACCAGCTCGGCGGCGCGTGTGGCACCTACGATGCGCTGCAGCAGCCAGCTCAGTCCCATCTCCGCGCCTGATGCGCCGATCTTGACGAAGGCGTCGACGAACACCGCCGATGTAGACGCCACGCGCAGGTCGGCGCCCAATGCCAGCGCATAGCCGGCTCCGGCGGCCGGCCCGTTCACGGCGGCGATGACGGGTTGGGGGAGCGCCCGCATGCGGGGGACGAGCTCGGCGACGTACTTCTGTTGGTACATGTTCGAATGCAAGGGCCCGACGTCGGTCGGGACCCAATCGGGCGGGTGATAGTCGCGCAGGTCGTCGCCGGCACAGAACCCCCGGCCGGCTCCGGTCACGATGATCACGCGACAGGTCGCGTCGCGGCCGAGCGTTTCGAGCGTGCTGTAGATGCGCGCCAGCATCTCGGAGGTGAGAGCATTGAGCCGGTCGGGGCGGTTGAGCGTGATGAGGGCCACCTCGGGACGGGGACGCTCGACGAGCACGTCGTCGTTCCCTGACGTGGTGCCACCGGGTGCGGTCATGTCCCTGGTGTCCTCGACATCCTCGGTGCCCCCATGGCCAGTCTCCGGGAGAGCCCGGGGCCTCTAGCTTATGCAGGCGACGAACCGGCCAGGAGAGTGCCTTGTGAGCGATGTGACCCCGGAATATGCGGTGGCGGTCGAGGATCATGACCATGTGCGCGTCCTGGTCCTCGACCGACCCGCCAAGCTCAACGCCTTCACGGCCGAGGGCTATCGCACGCTCAAGGCTCGCCTCGACGCGTGTGCCGCGGATCGCGGCGTGGGGGTGTGCGTGCTGACGGGCCGGGGTCGGGCGTTCTCGGCGGGGGTGGATCTCAACGAGATGAGCAGGTCCGGCGGCAGCGCCGAGCTCGGTGTCGACTTCGATCCGCTCCTCGACTGCCTGGCGCGCTTCCCGAAGCCGCTCGTGGCGGCGGTGAACGGGTTGGCGGTGGGCTTCGGGGCCACCCTGCTCCTGCACTGCGACCTGGTGATCGTCGACGAGGCGGCGGAGATCCGCATGCCCTTCATCACCCTCGGCACCTGCGCCGAGGCCGGGAGCAGCTGGCTCCTTCCCCAGCGCGTGGGCCCCCAGCAGGCGTCCTGGATGATGCTCTCGGGGGCGCCGTTCGGCGCCGACACCGCGGTTGCCACCGGGTTCGCCTTGGCGGCCGCCCCGGCCGGCGAGGCCCTGGCACAGGCGTTGACGATGGCCGGCGCCCTCGCCGCCCACGACGTCGACGCGCTGGTGGCCAACAAAGGCCTGTTGAGACAAGGTGTCGCGCCACACATCACTGAGGTGTGGCAACGCGAGAAGGCGGCGATGGCGGCGATGGCGCAGAAGCTCGGCCCCATCGGGTGGTCGTCGTCACCGTGAGGGTGCCGCAGACGGGTGCCATGCCGCGGTGACCACCGCGGCGATCGTCGCCCTGGTGGTGGCCGGATTGTTCGCCGTGGGCGACTGGGTGGCGCGCGCGACGAAGAACACCGCGCTCGAATACCTGTGCAAGCCCGCCACCCTGGTGGCCCTGCTCGCCACCGCCGTGGCCCTGCACCCGGCGCACCACGCCGGCGCCCGACGTGACTGGTTCGTCGTCGCGCTCGTGTGCTCGCTGGTCGGCGACGTCCTGCTCATGCTCCCCACCGACATGTTCGTGGCGGGCCTGGCGGCGTTCCTGGTGGGCCACCTCATGTACGTCGCCGGCATGTGGGCGCATCCCCCGTCGGGAATCGCCGTCACCGTCGCCGCGCTGGGCGTGGCGGTGGTCGTGACACCGGTCGCTCGCCGCATCCTGGGCACCCTCCGGGGTCGCGCCGAGCTCGGTGTCCCCGTGGCGATCTACATCGTGGTGATCTCGGTGATGCTCGCTACCGCCCTGGCCACAGGGAACGTGCTCGCCGGGGTGGGGGCGGCGCTGTTCGTGGCGTCGGACGCGATGATCGCGTGGAACCGCTTCGTGCGACCGTTGCGGGCTGCGGACCTCGCCATCATGGTGACGTATCACCTCGGGCAAGCCGGGCTCGTGTTGTCGCTCCTGCACTGACGGGGCTCGGCCGGGCCCGCGGGCGGGGAGCGGCGAAACGGGGCAGGCTGTCGGGATGACTCCAGCCGCGGAACCCACCCTCAGCGCATCCGTTGCCTTCATCTGCGCCATGCCGATGGAGCTCGAGCCCCTGAAGACGAAGCTCGACCTCCACGAGTCCACCCTCGGTGACGTGACGTTCCAATCCGGCACCCTGGACGATCGTCCCGTGGTCGCCATCGTGACGGGGATGGGCACCGAGTTGGCCACCGCCGGCACCACCCGCTTGCTCGACGCCGTGGATGTCGAGCGGGTCGTGGTTGTGGGCATCACGGGCGCGGTCGAGAACGAGACCCCGATCGGCACCCTCATCCTCCCCGAGCTCGTCGTCAACGGCGCCACCGGCGCCGAATACCGCCCCGCGCCCTTGGGGGAGGGCACGCCGGCAGGGACCATGTGGACCACCGACACCTTGATCACCGGCCTCGACGAGATCGCGGGCCTGCGCGCCCGTGGGGTGGTGTCGCTCGACATGGAGACCGCGGCCATCGCCGCGCTGTGCGACGCACGCGGCATCCCCTGGTCGGTGTTCCGGGTCATCAGCGACCGTGCCACCGACGGGAGTGTCGACGAGGAGGTCTTCGGGCTCTCGAACCTGGACGGGTCGCCCAACAACGAGGCCATCGAGCGGTTCTTCGCCGAGCACCCCGAACGGGTCGAGGCCATGGCCCGGCTGGCCGAGGGCGCGCTGCTGGCCACCGAAGCCGCCGCCGACGCCGCCATCCGGGCGTGTACTTCGGCGTAGCCCGTCGGGGCGGTGCCTCGGGGAGGGGCTAGGCCCGTACCCAGAAGGGAAGGGCCTCTTCGCTGCCGTCGGCGCGACGGAACCGCTTGAAGACGACCTCGACCGGCTCGCCGATGCGGATCGAGTAGGGGTCGATCTCGTTCAGCTCGCCTTCGGGGCCGCTGACCAGGTTGCCGACGAAGCGGATCGTCGGGTGCTCGTCGAGGGCGACGACGATCACGTTATAGGGAGCCAGGCTCGAATACGGCTCGAGCAAGGGCGGGTGGGGCACCACGAACGACCAGATGGTGCCCTTGCCGCCCACGGGCTTCCAGCCCCGCGCCGTGGACCGGCACCACGGGCACATGGGGCGCGGGGGATGACGGAGCTTTCCGCACGAGTCACACGCCTGGATGCGCAATTCGCCCGCCAGCGTGCCCTCCCAGAAGAAGCCACCCTCCTCGTCGACCGCCGGCATGAGGTAGCCCTCCTCCGACGGGCCGAGATTGGCCACGTACCCTCCGGAGAACGCCGCTGCGTTGGTCATGTCTCTCCTACTTGCTCTGTCGTCAGCTTCTGCGTCGTCAGCGTCTGCGTCGTCATCGTCTGCGCCGTCAGCGTCTGAGGAGAAGGGCGCTGGTGGGCACGCCTTCTCCCGAGGTCACGAGGCACGTCTCGGCTCCGTCCACCTGTGCCGTCGAGGTGCCGCGCATCTGACGCACCCCTTCGTTGATGAGGTTGAAGCCGTGCACGTACGCCTCGGACAGCCCACCACCGGCGGTGTTGACCGGGAGCGAGCCCTTCTCCCATTCGAGGTTGCCGTTCTCGCTCATGGCACCGGCCTCACCGCGCTTGCAGAATCCGTAGCCCTCGAGCGACAACAAGATGAGCGGTGAGAAGGCGTCGTAGATCTGCGCCACGTTCACGTCCTCGGGCCCGAAGGCGGCCTTCGCCCACAGGCGCCGGGCGCAAGCCCAGGCCGGTCCGGTGAGGGGGTCGTCGTTGAAGAAGTTGACCATGGTCTGGTGCTGGGGCGGAAGCCCCTGGGCGAAGGCGTGCACGTACACGGGGGGGTGGCGCAGGTCGCGGGCCCGTTCCGCCGACACGATGACGCAGGCCAGCGCGCCGTCGGTCTCGAGGCAGTTGTCGAACAGACACAGGGGCTCTGACACCCAACGCGACGCCATGTAGTCCTCGCGGCTCATGGGCTTGTCGTGCATGATGGCGGCAGGGTTCATGTTGGCGTGCTTGCGCACGGCCATGGCCACGTTGGCGAGGTGGTCGCGGGTGGCTCCGTACTCGTGCATGTACCGGCGGGTGAGCATGGCGATCTCGTCGACGGGCCGCAACATCCCGAAGGGGCGGGTCCACGCGCCGGGTACCCGCAACTGGACCGACGTGCTCGTCCACGGTCGGGGCCCCGAGCCCCGCTTGCGGGACCGCCACGCCACGGCCACCTCGGCCTGACCGCTCGCCACGGCCAGCGCGGCCTGGCCCACCACACCGCAGCCCGCCCCGCCCCCGTAGCCCACCTGGCTAAAGAAGGTGATCTCGCCGCACCCGATGTTGCGGACGATGTCGACCTCTTCGGTGGCCTCCATGGTGTAGGAGCACAGGGCGTCGATCTCGGATGGGTCGATGCCGGCGTCTGCGCACGCATCGACGATCACCGTGCACGCCAGCTCGGCCTCGGTGGGCTCGAGGTGCTTGGAGAACGCCGTCTGGGCGATGCCGGCGATGGCGGTGGCGTCTTGGAAGCCGACTGCCGGGCTCATCGCACGTTCCTCCTTGGTCCGGGCCCGAAGGTCGGCTCCGCGGAGCTCCCGGGCGTCGAGGGCACGGTAGCAGCGACCTGACGGTAGGTCAGATCCGCTCCACCGCCCCGGCCCGGGAAATGCCCTGCTCAGATGCGCCAAAGCGGGCTCCGGGGCCGAGCCGGCGAGGAAGGCGATGGTGCGCTGCACCGTAGGCGAGACTGTCCCGATGCGTGCGGCCCGATGAGTCTGGCGATCTCGGTGGGCCCCGGGCCACCAAGCCCGAGCACGAGGCCCCGCGCCGGGGCGTGGTGGACGCCGCTGGCGGTCACCGTGGCGGTGGGCCTGGCCCTTCGGGTCGGCTACGTCTTTCTCTACCGGCACCACGTCCGGCTGACCGGCGACGCCTTCTATTACCACTCCCAGGCCAATCTCCTGGCCTCGGGGAAGGGGTTCATCAACCCCTACTCGCTGTACTACGCGCTGAAGGTCGTCCCCGGGGCCAGTCACCCGCCGCTGTGGACCCTGGTCCTGGCCCTGGCGGCGGTGATGGGCATCAAGACGTTCTTCGGGCAGCTGCTCTACAGCTGCGCCATCGGCGCCGGCTCGGTGGCCCTGGTGGGCATGGCGGGACGAGAGGTGGCAGGACGGCGCGCCGGTTTGCTGGCGGCCGGGATCACCGCCGTCTACCCGGTGTTCCTCATCGACGACGGGTCACTGCTGGCGGAGACGATGGTCGTTCCCCTCACGGCGCTGGCGGTGTGGTCGTTCTACCGGCTCGTGCACCGGCCTTCGCTGGCCCGGGCCGCCCTTCTCGGGGCTTTCTGTGCGTTGTGCGCCCTGACGCGTTCGGAGCTCGTGCTCCTGGTGGGGTTCCTGGCCGTCCCCGCCGGATTGTTGTGCCGGGGACGTCCCTGGCGCTCGCGCCTGGGGCTGTGCGTGGCGTCGGTGGTGGCGGCCTTGTGCATCTTCGCCCCGTGGTGGGCCTACACGCTGCCGCGCTTCTCGCACACCGAGCTGCTCTCGGACCAACTCGGTGTGACCCTGGCCTCGGCCAATTGCAACCAGACCTATCACGGTCGGCTGCTGGGGTACTGGTCGTTCTCGTGCGCCAAGGCGCCCACCAAGCCCGGGGTGGACGCCTCTGCAGCCGACCAGGCGCTGCGCAGCAGTGCGATCCACTACGTCGAACACCACCTCGACCGGGTCCCGGTCGTCATCGCCGCGCGCTTCGGGCGCGCCTTCGGCGTGTTCGTGCCGTGGCAGGAGATCGACCTGGAGTGGGCGCGTATCGGCCGGCCCCGGTTGCCCGCCACCATCGGGTTGTTCAGCTACTACGCCATCGCCGTGCTGGGCCTGGGCGGAGCCGTGGTGCTGCGTCGCCGGCGTGAGTCGTTGTTCCCCGTCGGCGTCGTCCTCGGCGAGGTCGTCCTCGTGGCCGTGGCCATCTTCGGACAGACCCGGTACCGCACCCCGCTCGACGTGATCCTCGTCATCCTGGCCGGCGTGGCGCTCGACCACCGGCGCGCCCAACGGTCGAAGGGACGGGGCCGCCACGCCATCTCGAGCCCGGGGGCGCGGCGGGCCCCCCCGCCGGTCGGTGTCGTCGAGCCCCGAGGCGCAGTCGACTCCGAGGACGAGCCCGGGGCGCCAACGCCGGCGCCCGTCATCATTCCGGCCCCGGGGTTGGGGGGCATCGTCGCCGCTCCGGACTGACGGACCTGACGGCATGTCAGATAGCCGGTACCATCGGCGCCCATGGCCCGGACGCCTGTGACTGGCTTCAGAGACGAGAGCCAGCTCTTCATCGGCGGCAAGTGGGTCGCCGCCTCGGGCGGTACCTACGACGTGGTCAACCCCGCCACCGAAGAGGTTGTAGGGCAGGCGCCCAACGCCACGGTCGCCGACGCCGACGCCGCCGTCGCGGCCGCACGCGACGCCCTGCCGGCTTGGTCGGCCACTCCACCGGCGGAGCGGGCCGCGCTCATGGCGCGCGCCGCCCAGGCCATCTCGGCGCGCGCCGAGGAACTGCTCCCCCTGGTCATCGCCGAGACCGGGGCCACCGCCGCCGTGGGGTCGAGCCTCCAGGTGCCGATCGCCGTGAGCCGATTCGAGCGCTATTCGCTCGATCTGCGGCCCGTGGCGCAGCGCGCCCTCCCGCCCCAGGTGGCCGTGGCCACCCCCCTCGCCCCTGGTGGGCTCATCAGCGCCCTGGCCCTGCGCCAGCCCGTCGGGGTGGTGGCCTGCATCACGTCCTACAACTTCCCTCTGGTGAACATGGCCGGCAAGGTGGCCCCCGCCCTCGCCATGGGCAACACCGTGGTCGTGAAGCCCGCCGCCCAGGATCCGCTGACGGTGGTGGAGCTGGTGCGCATCCTCGAAGAAGTGGGATTCCCGCCCGGTGTGATCAACCTGGTCAACTCCGCCGACGCGGGGCCTGCCGCGGCTCTGGTCGACTCGACCGACGTGGACATGATCAGCTTCACCGGGTCCACCGAGGTCGGGACCCGCATCGCAGCGGCCGGCGGCCGGACCATGAAGCGGCTGCTGCTCGAGCTCGGGGGCAAAGGAGCGTGCATCGTCTTCGACGACGCCAAGCTCGACGCCGCGGTGGGATGCATCGGCTCCACGTGGAGCTTCCATTCCGGGCAGATCTGCACCGCCCCCACGCGGGCCCTCGTCCAGCGCGGCGTGTTCGACCAAGTCCTGGACATGCTCCAGGGCTACGCCGGCGCACTCAAAGTGGGCGATCCCACCGAGCTCGACACCATCGTCGGCCCCCTCATCTCCGCCGCCCAGCGGGACAGGGTGGAGAGCCACATCGCCTCCGGACGCGACCAGGGGGCTCAGCTCGTGGCCGGGGGAGGCCGTCCTTCGCACATGAGCCGCGGGTTCTACATCGAGCCCACCCTGTTCGTGGCCGACAACGACATGGCCGTGGCCCGCCAGGAGATCTTCGGGCCCGTCCTCGTCGTGATCCCCTTCGACGACGAGGCCGAGGCTGTCGCCATGGCCAACGACAGCGACTTCGGGCTCTACGACTACGTCTTCTCGGGCGACACGGCCCGGGCCTTCGAGGTGGCGCAGCAGCTGCGGGCCGGGCACGTGGGCATCAACACCGCCCAGCGCAACCACGAGGCCCCCTTCGGCGGATTCAAGATGTCGGGTGTCGGGCGCGACGGCGGCGACTACGGCCTGGAGGCGTACTCGGAGCTCCAGTCGATCGTGTGGACCGGGTGAGGAGCGGCACGTGAGCACCTACGACCTCGCCATCATGGGCGGCATCGTGGTCGACGGCACCGGGCTCGCCCGCCGCCGCGGCGACATCGGGGTCAAAGACGGCCGCATCGTCAAGATCGGGTTCGTCCAACCCTCCGAAGCCGACGAGGTCATCGACGCCGACGGGCTGCACGTGGCGCCGGGGATCGTCGACGCGCACACCCACTACGACCCGCAGCTCACGTTCGAGCCGCACGCCACGTCCTCGTGCTATCACGGCGTCACCACGGTGCTGGCCGGCAACTGCGGATTCTCCGTGGCTCCCAACCGTCCCGACCAGCGCGACTACCTGGCCCGCATGTTCGCCAAGGTCGAGGGCATGTCGCCGGTGGCGTTGTCGGCGGTGCAATGGGAGTTCGAGTCGTTCCCCGAGTTCCTGGACTCGCGGCGGGGCAAGTTGGGTGTGAACATGGCCTGCTACGTCGGGCACTCGGCCCTTCGTCGCACCGTCATGGGCGAAGCGGGGTCCGAGCGCGAGGCCAACGACGACGAGGTCGAGGAGATGCGCGGCATGGTGGCCGAGGCCATGGAAGCGGGCGCGGCGGGCTTCTCGTCCTCGCACGGACCGACCCAGCTCGACGGCGACGAGCGCCCCGTGCCCAGTCGCTTCGCCTCGATGGGCGAGCTCGAGGTCCTGTGCGCCGAGGCCGGCCGCCACAACGGCGGATCCATCAGCTACCTGCACCGCAGTGCCATCGGCGGGCTCGACCAGGCCGACAAGGACCTGCTCTTCCGCCTCGGGAGCCTGAGCCGCCTGCCCATCATCCTCCAAGGCCTCGGCGGACGCTCCAAGGTGGACGTGCCGGGGGCGGAGTGGGAGCAGGTCTCGGAGTGGATCGAAGAGGTCGGGCGCCAGGGGGTGGGGATCTTCTCCCTGCTGCGCAACCACCCCTTCGACCGTGACTTCCGCATCGAGACGGGCACCAACCTCTACGAGGGGGTGCCGTCATGGCACCGGGCCGTCGGACCCGGCGTGGCCCGGGACGATCGCCTCGCCATCCTCCGCGACCCCGCGGCGCGCGCCGAGATGCGTCATGCCGTGGAGCACCCCAACACCGACGGGGCCCAGGGGTCGACCCTGCCGCCTCCGCGCTGGAGCGTGGTCGAGGTGGACGAGGTGGCCTCGCCGCACAACGAGAAGTTCGTGCGGCGCACCATCGCCGACATCGCCACCGAATTGGGCAAAGAGCCCGCCGACGTGCTGCTCGACCTGGCCCTCGATGAGGACCTGCGCACCGTCTTCCGCTACGTCAACAAGAGCCGGGCCTGGGAGGAGGCGGTGGCGCACGGCCAGAGCCATCCCGCCATGATCATCGGCGTCTCTGACGGGGGTGCGCATCTCGACCGTGACGACGGGTCGGACTGGTCCACGGCGTTCCTGGCCTTTTGGGTCCGCGATCGCAAGCTGTGGAGCCTCGAGGAGGGCATCAGGCAGTTGACGCAGGTGCCCGCCGCGCTCCTCGGCTTCGAGAACCGCGGTGCGCTGCTCCCCGGCTACTGGGCCGATGCGTTCGTGTTCGACCCCGACACCGTGGAGCTCGAGTCCAAGAAGCAGGTCCGGGACTTCCCCGGAGGCGAGGCCCGCTACTCGGCCCGACCGCGGGGCATCGCGTGGACGATCGTGAACGGTGTGCCCATCGTGCGCGACGGCGAGGTGCTCACGAAGAACCTGCCGGGCCACGTCGTGCGGCCCGGGGTGCCCTGAGCCGGCTCAACGGGACCGGACGTAGACGTAGCTCGGACCGGAGTCGCTGGGGTCGTCAGAGTTGATCATCCCTTCGAACACCCGGTCGTAGCCGGCCTTCTCCAACGTGCGCCAGGACCGGTGGTTGGCCTGCTGCACCGCCACCCCCAGGCGCTCGATGTCGCCGTAGCGCTCGAAGGTCAGCGCCGTGAACGAGTCCACGATCACCGGGCCCAGTCCCACACCGGTTAGCTCCGGGACGCCGATGAGGAAGTCGATCCCCGCTCCACGCTCGATCCTGAGGGCGTCGCACCACGCCGGATAGTCCTCGAGGCGGTAGCGCTGGATGAACCCCACGGGTCGCCCCTCGAGCTCGATGATGAACCCCTCGGTCGGGTCGGTGCCGTCGACGGTGGGCCCGTAGCTGGCCTCGAGCGCGGTGACCGTGGGCTCGTCTGACCACCACGGCGCCACGTGGGGCAGCGCCAACCACTTCGCCAGAAGTGCGAAGTCGGCGCGCTGCAGTGGTCGGAAGGAAACGGGCAACGCGTCAGTGTAGGCAGGTGACGCGCGTCAGCGGGCGTTGATGTACTCCACGAGCTCCTTGCGGTCCTTCTCCAGCTCGTCGATCCTGCTCTTCACCACGTCGCCAATGCTGATGATCCCGCACAGGATCCCGTCGCGTACCACCGGGACGTGCCGGATCCGGCGCTCGGTCATCACCGCCATGAGCGACTCGACATCGTCGTCCGGAGAGCACGTGAACACGGTGGAGGTCATGATCGACCGGACCGGCTCGGCCAGCAGGGCCCCGAGCTGCCCGGCCAAGCCCCGCACCACGTCTCGCTCCGAGACGATGCCGTCGATGTGCTCGCCGTCCGACGACACCACCAGGGCCCCGACGCCGTGCGCCCGGAGGGCGTCCACCACACCGGTCACGGTCGTGTCGGGGGTGACCGTGGCCACCGAGTCTCCCTTACCAGCAAGGAGGGTTGAGATCCGCACCGGCACACCTCCTCGTGCGTCGTGACGCTGTCTCGTGAACCGATGAGACGGTCTCAGTCTACGACCGTGGCGGCGCGGTAACCAGGGCCTTTCCGTGCCTGGACGGGGGCCCGGCCGGTGCTCGGGCACGGCGCCACGCAGTAGCCTGCGGCGGCGATGGGTGCAACGGCGCAGTTCACGGCGATCGCCGACAAGGTGAGGAATTGGGGTCGTTGGGGAGACGACGACCAGTTGGGCACCCTCAACTTCATCACCGACGAGGTGCGCCGGCGTGGAGCTGGCTGTGTCCGGACCGGTCGGGCCTTCCCCCTGGGCCTGGCCCTGTCGGAGGCCGAGGGCATCCAGAAAGGGGTGGTGCCGGGCCGGTTCAACCCGGTGCGCACCATGTCGTACGTCAACGTGCCGCTGTCGGACGACACGGACTGGATCTGTGCCAACGAGGACGTGGTCGTCATGCCCCTGCAATGCGCCACCCACTGGGACGGCCTGGCGCACGTGAGCTACGGCGGCAAGCTCTACAACGGCTATCCCGCCACGGCGGTCAACTCGGCCGGGGCCAGCCGGCTCGGGATCCACTTGGTGGACTCGCTCGTGAGCCGGGGGGTGCTCCTCGACGTGGCCCGGGCCAAGGACACCGACGTCCTCGACGGCGGCTACGCCATCACCCCGGCGGACCTCGATGCCGCCTGCGAGCTAGCCCGGGTGGCGGTCGAGCCCGGGGACGTGGTGTTGGTGCGCACCGGGCAGATGGCCCGTCTGCGCATGCCGCAACGCTTCCCCGCCGGTGGGGCGACGGTGCCGGTCCCCAACATGCTGCGGTTTGCCGACGTGATGCAGTACATGGGCCTGTCGTCGGGTTTGTCCATGGCGACCGCCGGGTGGTTCCACGCCCGCGACGTGGCGGCGGTGGCCACCGACACGCTGGCGCTCGAGGTCATCCCGTGCGAGGACGCCGAGGTCTACCTCCCGGTCCACCTGCTGCACATCGTGGAGATGGGGATGACCCAGGGACAGAACTGGATGCTCGACGAGCTCGCCGCCGATTGCGCCGCCGACGGGCAGTACACGTTCCTCCTCGAGGCCACACCGTTGCCGTTCACCAACGGGTGTGGCTCGCCCCTCAACCCCGTCGCCGTCAAGTAGCGCGTCGGGGGGGCGCCTCGGGCCCCGGCCGCTGCCGAGCCTGGCCCACCCGGGTCTGGGCCGCGCCGCCTCCCACCACGGGCCCGGTGCGCGGGGCGGGCACGGGGTCGGTGCTCGGCGGCGCCGGCCTCCCGGTGACAGCCCAGTGCAGCACACGCGCTTGCGTGTCGACCATGGCGGTGGTGCGGATCCCCCAGAACTCGAACCCGTAGCGGTGCGCGGCGACGTGAGCCAGCATGGAGATGAGGGTGGCCGCCACGGCCATGGCATCGGTGCCCGCCGGGCTGCGGTTCGGTGTGCCCGACGCGATGACGCGCGCCAGGGTGACGGTCACGGCGTTGAGGGCGCGCACCCGCAGCCCCTGGAACCGCAGGTCCCCCTCCTCGGTGGCGAGCTCGACCACCCGGAACACGGCCCGGTTGGCGTCCCAGTAGGCCATGAACCCCTCGACCACGCGTCGCGCCGTGGCCCAGCTGGCGTCGTCGGACCAGTCGCCGTCGACCAGCTCGGCCAGGGTGCCCGCACCCTGCATCAGCTCCTCGGCCATCACCAGGATGGCCTGCTCGACGTTCTCGAAGTACTGGTAGAACGTCGCCGGGGACGTCCCGGCCTGACGGGCGATGTCGATGACCTTGATCGAGCGCCAGGCCGTGGTGGCGAGGAGCTCGGCGGTGCACTCCAGCAGCCGGGTCCGGGTGGCCAGCCCGCGCCGCCCCGGGACCCGGCCGTCGGTGGCGGCGATCGAGCCGGGGTCGTCGGAGTCGTCGAGGATCGTGTCCAGGGCCGCGTCGCCCACGTCAGAGGCCATCCGGGCGAAGGCTATCCCCCATTGGCTGACGCCGTGTCAGATTTGACCAGCTGGCAGGCGGTGAGCGGAGTAGAACGGGTTCCGTTCCCGCCAGGACCAGGAGTAGCGTGACACCCCGTGCAGCAGAGGGTGCTTCCCCGGTCCCTGACCCGTGCCCAAGAAGCGCGGCGACAACGGGTGATCGACGCAGCGATGGAGCTCGGGCTCGAAGGGGGCTACGAGGCCGTCCAGATGCGCGACGTGGCCTCCCAGGCCCACGTCGCCATGGGCACCGTGTACCGGTATTTCTCGTCCAAGGACCACCTCCTGGCGGCGGCGCTCGTCTTCTGGGTGGAACAGCTCGACGCCCGCCTGGCCCAGGTGCCGGCCCGGGGCTCGGTGGCCTCTGAGCGCGTCCTCGACGTCCTCGAGCGGGCACTGCGCGCCATGGGACGCCAACCCCAGCTGGTGGCGGCGGTCTTCGCCTCCCTGGCCTCGCCCGACGTGGCCGCCATCGAGTGCCAGCAGCAGATGGGGGCGGTGATGGACGGCATCATCATCCGAGCCATCGGCGAGCCCCAGCCCCCCGACCATGCCGAGCGCACGCGGATCATCGGCCACGTCTGGTACTCGTCGCTGGTGGGCTGGGTGAACGGCTGGAGCGACCTGGACCGGGTGCGCGACGAGCTGGCCGTGGCCGTCCGGCTGCTCCTGCCCGCCGAGCTGGTTCCCAACGGCCAGGGCACCCCGAGCGCCTCCAGGAGCGCCGAGGCGTAGCAGGCGAGGTGTTGCGGCCCACAGCGGCGCATGGTCGAATGCGCAGGCAGGGTCGACGGCATTTGGGCACGGTCGACACCCAGGGAGGGAGCTCGCATGCGCGCAGCGATTTTCAACGAGGTCGGCAAGGAAGTCATCGATATCTACGACGACGTCGAGGTCGCCGATCCGGGGCCCGGTGAGGTCCGGCTGAAGCTCCACGCCGCCGGCGTGTGCCACTCCGACCTCTCGGCCATGAACGGGACGTTGCCCCAACCGGCCCCCGCCGTCCTCGGGCACGAAGGCGCGGGCGAGATCATCCAGGTGGGCGAGGGTGTGGACCAGGTCGCCGTGGGCGACCACGTCATCGTGGCGTGGACGCCCCCGTGTGGGAAGTGCTCGGCGTGCCTGCGCGGTGAGGCCAACCTGTGCGTGGAGATCTTCTTCAACATCGCCGGTACGGCCAGGTTCTCGCGTGGTGGTGAGCCGATCTTCGGGTTTGCGGGGACGGGGACCTTCGCCGAGGAGATGGTCCTGCCGCAGCAGGGTGTGGTGAAGATCCCCAACGACGTGCCCTACGAGATCGGCGCGCTCATCGGCTGCGGCGTGACCACCGGTGTCGGTGCCGCGCTCAACACGGCCAAGGTCAAGCCCGGCTCGAGTGTGGTGGTCTTCGGTGCCGGGGGCGTGGGCATCGCCGCCATCCAGGGGGCGCGCATCGCCGGGGCGGCCGAGATCGTGGCCGTGGACATGGTCGACTCCAAGCTCAAAGACGCCCAGCGCTTCGGGGCGACCCATGGCGTGAAGCCCGACGATCTGGCCGGGGTCAACGCCGAGATCAACGGCCCCGCCGGCGGGTTCGACTACGCCTTCGAGTGCATCGGCCTGCCCCAGACCATCCGCGGCGCCTACGACGCGGTGCGTCGCGGCGGCACGGCGGTGATCGTGGGGGCGGGCAGCGCCGAGAAGAACGTCGAGTTCAACTGCTTCGAGCTGTTCTTCATGGAGAAGAAGCTGCTGGGCTCGTATTACGGCTCGGCCGACGTGCGCACTGAGTTCGGCCGCCTGATCCGTCTGTGGAGGGCGGGTCGCCTCGACCTCGACGGCATGATCTCGTCGCGCATGGACCTGTCCAAGGCCCAGGACGCCTTCGACGCCATGAAGAAGGGCGAGATCATCCGCCAGATCCTCACCTTCTAAGGGCGCCAGCCCCGACCACCTTCGTCAGGGTCACTGGGTTGGACATCTAGCTGCCTTGACATGTGACCAAATGGTCACGTATTGTCCGGCCGTGGACGAAGTGTTCAGGGCCCTCGCCGATCCCACTCGACGGAGCCTGCTCGACGAGCTGTTCCGTGAAGACGGCCAGACGTTGAGCGCGCTCGAGGCGCGCTTCGACATCACCCGGTTCGGTGTGATGAAGCACCTCAAGCAGCTGGAGGAGGCGGGCCTCGTGGTCACCAAGCGACGCGGCCGCGAGAAGCTCCATTTCCTGAACCCGGTCCCGATCCGGCTCGTCCACGACCGGTGGGTGAGCAAGTACGCCGAGCCCTGGGCCGCGGGGCTCAGCGACCTCAAGAAGAGACTGGAGCATCCCATGGAGAAGGTATTCGAGATCTACATCCGCACCACCCCCGAGCGCCTGTGGGCGGCCATCATCGATCCCGAGATCAGGGCGAAGTACAACTTCGGCGCCGCCATGGTGGTCTCCGAGCTGAAGCCCGGGGCGCACTACGAGATGACGGCGGCCAAGGCCGACAACATGCTGGGCGAAGGGGAGATCATGGAGGTCGACCCACCCCGGCGGCTCGTCCACACCATGGCGGCCTACTTCAGCGAAGAGGCCAAGGCCGAAGGCACCTCGAGGGTCACCTGGGAGATCGAGCCCGTCGGCGATTCGTGCCGACTGACCCTCACCCACGACCAACTGCGCGAAGGCGCCAACGCCCAGCTCTACGGCGGGTGGCCCATGGTCCTGTCGGGTCTCAAGACCTGGCTCGAGACGGGTGAGCTGCTCACCACCCCGGGCTCGCTCATGTGGAGCTGAGCGCGCGCCCCGCCCCGGGTCGGAGATCACTGATCTGGGGATCGGGGGTACCGGCTGGCACGGAACTGCAATGTGTTCTAGTTTGCGCGTCGGACGCCGACCGAGGGGAGGGTGTGATGGCGGACAGCGAAGTCCTGCGGGCGCCGCACGTGCTCGAGTATCCCTACGTCCGCTCCGTGGGCCCGGTCATCGGGGCCTTCCTCACCGGCCTGCGTGACGGGCGCATCCTGGGCGCACAGTCGCGCGACGCCAGCGGGGCGGCCACGGTCATCGTGCCGCCCACCGAGTACGACCCGGTCACGAGCGCCGACGTGGGCGACCTCGTCGAGGTGGGGCAGTCCGGTGTCGTGACGACGTGGTCGTGGGCGGCGGAGCCCAAGAAGGACCAACCCCTCGACCGTCCCTTCGCCTGGGCGCTCGTCCAACTCGACGGGTCGACCACGGGCATGCTCCACGTAGTGGACGCGGGCTCGCCCGATGCCATGTCGAGTGGCATGCGGGTCACGGCGCGGTGGCGCCCGGCGGCGGAGCGCCAGGGCCGCATCCAAGACATCGAGTGCTTCGTGCCCGAAGGGACCACGCCATGAGCGACGTGGGCACCATCACCGACTCCACCGCACCGGGCGAGGGCCCCGTCACGACGCTGGCCACGCCGATGCGCCTCGACTACCAGTACACGGCGGGTCTGTCGCAGTCCCGGTTCCTCCAGGGCATCGCCCAGGGCAAGTTCATCGGCCAGCGCTGCCCGGCGTGTCACAAGGTCTACGTCCCGCCCCGCGGGTCGTGCCCCACCGACGGGGTGGCCACCACCGACCCGGTCGAGTTGTCGAACTCGGGCACGGTCACGACCTACTGCGTGGTGAACGTCCCCTTCCAGGGCCAGTCGATCGAGATCCCCTACATCTGCGCCCAGATCCTCCTCGACGGCGCCAACATCGCCTTCATGGGCCTGATCCAGGAGATGTCCGCCACCGACGTGCGCATGGGCATGCGGGTGGAGGCGGTGTGGCTCCCCGAGGACCAGTGGGGCCTGACCATGGCGTCGGTCAAGTACTTCCGGCCCAACGGCGAGCCCGACGCCGACTACGAGACCTTCAAGGAGTACCTGTGAGCGCCGCCGCGGCGGGGCGCGCCGCGGTGCGGCCCGTCGGGGTGGTGTCGGTGGCCCAGACGAAGTCGGTGCGGCGCGAGGACCACCGCAACGAGATCGAGATGCTCATGCCCATCGTCACCGAGGTGTTCGCCAACATCGGTGTCACCAAGAGCGACATGGGATTCGTGTGCTCGGGCAGCACGGACTATCTCGTGGGTGCCCCCTTCAGCTTCGTGATGGCGCTCGACGCCGTGGGGGTGTGGCCGCCCATGCGCGAGAGCCACGTGGAGATGGACGGCGCCTGGGCCCTCTACGAGGCGTGGACCCTCCTGCAAGAAGGCGAGGTCGACACCGCCCTCGTCTACAGCTTTGGACGGTCGTCGCCGAGCCAGCTCGACCGCATCCTGGCGTTACAGCTCGACCCCTATTACATGGCCCCGATGTGGCCCGACCCCGTGGCGCTGGCGGCGTTGCAGGCCCAGGCGCTCATCGACGCCGGCAAGGCCACCGAACGGGACTTCGCCGCGGTCGCCGCTCGCAGCCGGCGCGACGCCATGCGCAACCCCAACGCCCAGGTGGCCAAGGACCAGTCGACCGAAGAGCTGCTGGGCGACGACTACGTCGTCGCCCCCTTGCGCCGCCACACCCTGCCTCCCATCACCGACGGCGTGGTCGCCATCGTGCTGGCGGCGGAGGACCGCGCCCGGGACCTGTGCGAGCGCCCGGCGTGGATCACCGGCATCGACCACCGCATCGAGGCCCATGCCCTCGGTGCCCGGGACCTGACGCAGTCGCCCTCGACCCGCACCGCGGCGCAGGGGGCCGGCGTGTTCGACGCCTCGGGCGGCGCGCCGGGGGCGGTGCACGTCGACGTGGCCGAGCTGCATGCGCCCTTCGCCTCCCAGGAGGTCATCCTGCGCGAGGCGCTCGGCCTGGCCGACACGGTGGCCGTGAACCCCTCGGGTGGGGCGCTGGCCGCCAACGCGCTGATGGTGGCGGGGCTGCTGCGCATCGGGGAGGCGGCGGCGCGCATCATGGACGGCAGCGCCCAGAGTGCGATCGCCCATGCCACCTCGGGCCCGTGCCTGCAGCAGAACCTGGTGTGCGCCCTGGCCGCCGAGCCCTCGGGCCCGGCCGGAAAGGGGGCGTGATGGCCGAGCGCTGCGCGGTGATCGGGGTGGGCCAGACCAAGCACGCGGCGAAACGCGAGGACGTCTCGATCGCGGGGCTCGTGCGGGAGGCGGCGGGGCGCGCCCTCGAGGACGCCGGGCTCGACTGGGGTGACATCGACGCCGTGGTCATCGGCAAGGCCCCGGACATGTTCGAGGGCGTCATGATGCCCGAGCTCTATCTTGCCTCGGCCCTCGGGGCCGTGGGCAAGCCCATGCTGCGGGTCCACACGGCGGGGTCGGTGGGCGGGTCCACCGCCATCGTGGCCGCTCATCTCGTCGCCTCGGGCCGTCACGAGCGGGTCCTCACCGTTGCCTTCGAGAAGCAGTCCGACTCCGACGCCATGTGGGCCCTGTCGGTTCCCCAACCTTTCTCGGCCCCGCTGCTGGCCGGCGCGGGCGGGTTCTTCGCCCCCATCATCCGCGCCTACATGCGCCGCTCGGGTGCGCCCGACCACATCGGGATCCTGGTGGCCGTGAAGGACCGTCTCCAGGCGCTCAAGAACCCTTACGCCCACCTGCACATCGAGGACATCACCTTCGACATGGTGAAGGACTCCATCATGTTGTGGGACCCGGTGCGCTACCTCGAGACCTGCCCGTCCTCGGACGGCGCGGCGGCCATGGTCCTGGCGTCGGAGCGGGTGGCGGAGTCCTCGTCCTCGAGCCGGCCCCCGGCGTGGATCCACGGTATGGCCATGCGTTCGGAGCCCACCATGTTCGCCGGGCGCGATCAGGTGAACCCTCAGGCCGGTCTGGACTGCGCCGCCGACGTCTACCGCCAGGCCGGCATCACCGAGCCCCGGCGTCAGATCGACGTGGCCGAGGTGTACGTGCCCTTCTCGTGGTTCGAGCCCATGTGGCTCGAGAACCTCGGCTTCGCGCCACAGGGCGACGGCTGGAAGCTCACCGAATCGGGGGCCACGGCCCTCGACGGAGGCGACATCCCCTGGAACTGCTCGGGTGGCGTGCTGTCGTCGAACCCCATCGGCGCCTCGGGCATGCTGCGGTTCCTCGAGGTGGCCATGCAGGTGCGGGGCCAGGCCGGAGCGCACCAGGTCGAGAACGTCCGCACCGCCCTGGGCCATGCCTATGGCGGGGGCTCGCAATTCTTCGCCATGTGGGTGCTGAGCACCGACAAGCCCTGAGCCCTGGTCCGGGGCGCCCCTGGTGCCCACCACTACACTGCGGGTCGGGTCGAGTCGGAGGTGTCTCATGAAGATCGTCGTTGACTACGACGTGTGCGCGTCCAACGCCGTGTGCATGGGCATCGCGCCCGAGGTGTTCGAGGTGCGCGACGACGGGTACCTGTACGTGCTCAACGAGAATCCCCCGCCCGAGCTGATGGACAAGGTTCGCATGGCCGCCAACAACTGCCCGACGGGGGCGATCACGCTCGTCGAGGACGAGTAGCGCCCATGGCAGGTGGTGTCGGAGGGACCGGCGGGGCCGACGGGGCCGCCGCCGCGGGAGGTGCCACGCGGGTCCGCTTCGCCCCCTCTCCCACCGGGTTCCTCCACGTGGGCAGCGCCCGGGCCGCCCTCTACAACTGGCTGTATGCCCGGCACACCGGGGGCACTTTCGTGCTGCGCATCGAGGACACCGACACCGAGCGCAACCGCGAGGAATGGGTCGACGGGATCTTGTCGTCGTTGTCGTGGCTGGGCATGGAGCCCGACGAGGGCCCCTTCCGGCAATCGGCCCGCACCGACGCGTATCACTACGCCATCGACACCTTGTGGGAGGCGGGAGCGGTGTACGCGTGCGCCTGCTCGCGCGACGAGATCGACGCCCGCACCAAGGCGAACGCTACACCCGGCTACGACGGCTTCTGTCGCGATCGGGGTCTGGACCGTGCGGGACTGGCGTTGCGCTTTCGGGTCCCCGAGGCGGGGACCACGGTGGTGCACGACCTCATCCGAGGGGACGTGGTCTTCGCCCACGAGGCTATCGAGGACTTCGTGGTGGTGAAGTCGTCGGGGGCACCGTTGTTCGTGCTGGCCAACGTGGTCGACGACGTGGCCATGCGCATCACCCACGTCATCCGGGGCGAGGACCTCTTGCCGTCGACGCCCAAAGGCCTGCTCCTGTGGTCCGCACTCGAGGGTGCGGACGCCGCTGTGCCGGCGTTCGCGCATCTTCCGCTGCTCGTGAACGAGCGTCGTCAGAAGTTGTCCAAGCGTCGCGACGACGTCTCGGTCGAGTCGTATCAGGCACGGGGGTACCTGGCCGCGGCCATGCGCAACTACCTGGCCCTGCTCGGATGGAGTGACCCCGAGGGGCGCGAGATCCTGTCGGTGCAGGACATGGTGGCGGCCTTCGACCTCTCCGCGGTGAACCACGCGCCGGCGTTCTTCGACCTCAAGAAGCTCGAGTGGATGAACAAGGAGTACCTGCGGGCCATGTCGGTCGAGGACTTCGTCGAGGCGGCCCGGCCCTGGCTGGCACCGGGGCGGGCCCCGTGGCCGCCCGAGCGCTTCGACGAGGGGATCTTTCGCACCATGGCCCCGCTCGTCCAAGAGCGCGTCGGGGTGTTGGGCGAGGTCCCCGACATGGTCGACTTCCTGTTCCTCGAGGAACCCCTGATCGACGAGGAATCGTGGGAGTCGGTGCAGAACGACGACACCGCCGGCACCGTCCTCGACGGCGCCTCGGACACCTACCAAGCCTGTGCGTGGACGCCAGATGCCCTGCACAGGGCCACCCAGGATCTCGCCGACGGCCTGGGGCGCAAGCTCAACAAGGTCCAGGCCCCGATCCGGGTGGCGGTCACCGGCCGGCGGGTCGGACCGCCCCTATTCCAGTCCCTGGAGGTGCTCGGGCGCGAGGCTGTACTGGGACGCCTGCGTGCCGCCCGGGACCGTCTCGGGGGCGACGCCAGCTGAGACCTGGCCCGGCACACACCGGACCGGGAGGATCGGGGGACTGACGCGGTGGCAGTGATCGGGGACGCCATGGTGCGAGGAGCGCGCGCCATGCGGTGGGTCCTCCAACGGCTCGTGATCATCGCCTTGGTGGTCGGGGGGTACTTCGCCTTCACCGCTGCCCAGGTGTGGCTGACGTCGCGCCATCACGACGCCCGCCCCGTGCAGGCCATCGTGGTGATGGGAGCCGCCCAGTACGACGGGGTGCCCTCGCCCGACCTCGTGGCCCGGCTCCAGGAGGCGAACACCCTGTGGCAGCGTCACCTCGCCACCACCATGGTCGTCACGGGCTCGAAGGAGGCCGGTGACAAGTTCACCGAGGCCCACGCCTCGGCGGCGTGGCTCGAGCAGCACGGGGTCCCTCCCGCCAACATCGCCGAGGTCGGGGGCAATGACTCGTGGACGAACCTGTCATTGGCGGCCGCCGTCCTGAAACAGCGGGGGCTGACCAAGATCCTCGTCGTGACCGACGGCTTCCACGAGGACCGCAGCCTGGCCATCGCCTCCAACCTGGGGCTCCAGGCGTGGCCGGCGCCCGCGACCAACTCCCCGATCAAGGGATGGGGCACGGTGCCGTATTACGCCAAGGAGACGGTGGGGGTGGCCCTGGGCCGCATCATCGGGTACTCACGGCTCCATCGGCTGGGCTAGCCTGCGAAGTCACCCATTCGGGGGTGGTGTAATCGGCAACACGGCAGGTTCTGGCCCTGTTATTGGGGGTTCGAGTCCTCCCCCCCGAGCCAATGTGATGTGTCGCGACATCAGCGACTGATCTGTCAAGACATCGTAGAGGTCCAGCCCAGGGTCTGCGGGTGGTAATCCCGCGCGGACTCGAGAGCAAG
>Ga0208849_1000757_pt1 | contig 27098 bp, 27 predicted proteins | sample NGESurdeep072012_10_FD_184470 | JGI IMG/M metagenome (GOLD analysis project Ga0208849, IMG submission 184470) | Arctic peat soil microbial communities from Barrow, Alaska - NGEE Surface sample 53-3 deep-072012 (SPAdes) | ecosystem: Environmental > Terrestrial > Soil > Wetlands > Peat ... | reverse complement strand
TGCGGCAGCCGCTCGAGGACGGCTTCGTCTCGATCGCGCGTGCGGTGGGCCGCGTCGTGTTTCCGGCGCGCTTCCAGCTCGTCGGCACGATGAACCTCTGTCCGTGCGGTGCGCGCGGCGACCCGGCCGTCGAGTGCTGCTGCTCGTCGCAGCGTCTCAACGCGTACCGCGACAAGCTCTCGCGCGCGCTGCTCGACCGCTTCGACCTCGTCGTCACGGTGCCCCGCCCGCGCGCGGTCGAGCTTGCCGCCGGCCCGTCCGAGCCGACGGCCGCCGTGGCCGAGCGGGTTGCGTCGGCGCGCGAGCTGCTGGCCGTCGCACCGCTGCCGCGGTCGGCGGAGGCGGACGCGCTGCTCTCTCGGGCGGTCGAGCGGCTGCCGCTCTCCGGACGCGGCCGCGCGCGGGTCGCGCGGGTCGCGCGCACGATCGCTGCGCTCGCCGGCGCGGAGCAGGTGCGTCCGGAGCATCTCGCCGAGGCGCTCGCCTACCGGTCGCCGCAGGAGCTCGGGACGTGAACGACCTTGCGCTCGCAGTGTTCGCGTCCGAGACGGGCACGCACCTCGTGCGCCCGCCGTCGAGCGCGCGCTGGACGGCCCATCTACGTGCATTCGACGCCGCGGCGTACGAGCGGCGGCTCGGCGCGCAGGGCTTCCGTTTCGTCGCTCGCGCGGCGCCGGACTTCCCGCCGCTGCTCCGCGCCGTCCACGACCCGCCGCCGGGACTGTTCGTGCGCGGCACGGCCCCGACCGACCTGCTCTCGCGCCCCGCCGTCGCGCTTGTCGGCGCCCGCGCGTGCTCGGGCTACGGCGCCTCGGTCGCGCGCACGCTCGCGCGCGAGCTCGCCGCGGCCGGGCTCGTCGTCGTCAGCGGGCTGGCGCGCGGCATCGACGCGGAGGCCCATCGCGGCGCGCTCGAGGCCGGCGGGACCACCGTCGCCGTGCTCGGCTGCGGGATCGATCGCGACTATCCCGCGTCGCACGCCGAGCTCGCCCGGCGCGTCGTCGAGCGCGGCCTCGTCGTCGCCGAGTACGCGCCGGGCGTCGAGCCGGCGCCGTGGCGCTTTCCCGCCCGCAACCGGATCATCGCGGGGCTCTGTGCCGCGACCGTCGTCGTCGAGGCGCGCGAGCGCAGCGGCGCGCTCATCACCGCCGACCTCGCGCTCGAAGAAGGGAGGGAAGTGTTCGCCGTTCCCGGCGAGATCACCTCGTCGCTGTCGATCGGCACGAACGACCTGCTGAAGCTCGGTGCCTCCCCGCTCACGCGCGCGGCCGATGTCCTTTCCTGCTTCGGGATCGAGCCGGCGGAGAGCGGCTCGACCGGGGCTTCGCCGCTGCTCGAGCTCTTGCCGGCGACGGCGGACGAGCTCGTGCACCGCGCGGGCCTCTCGTCGTCCGAGGTCTCGCGGCAGCTCGTCGAGCTCGAGCTCGCGCGCAGGGTCGTCGCCGTCGACGGCGTGTATCGGGCCGCGCCATGATCGCCATCCGATCCATGGCGCTCACGGCGCGCAATGGCTTAACACGGGCTACGCACGCGCTTAACGTGGCTCGCTGCCTGCAGCGGGGATCGTTAGGCGGGATGGGTCGGGCAGGGAAGGTCTCGGTTCCGGTGCTCGCGTGCGCCGCGCTCGCCGGCGTCGCGTTCGGCGTCGTCGGCGGCGCGCATGCCTCCGCCAAGGCCGCCGCCTCGCAGCGCATGAACGTGATCGTGATCCTGAGCGACGACGAGCGCGTCGCGGGCAACAGCGTGATGAAGAACGTCCAGCTGCTTGGAAAGCACGGCGTGACGTTCTCGGACTACCACGTCACCACCTCCGAGTGCGGGCCGTCGCGCGCGAGCATCCTCTCCGGCGAGTACTCGCACCACACGGGCGTGCTCGCAAACTTCGGGCCGAACAGCTATCCGATGTTCGACGATACGTCGGATCTCGCCGTCTGGCTGCACAAGGCCGGCTACACGACGGGGCTCGTCGGCAAGTACCTGAACGACTACACGCTCGACGGCCATCACGTTGTGCCGCCGGGCTGGGACGACTGGCAGGCGATCGACAGCATCCCGGAGGAGAAGTACTACAACTACACGATCAACGAGGGCGGCGGCCGACTCGTGCACTACGGCTCGAAACCGTCCGACTACTCGACGACGGTGCTCACGCAGAAGGCGCTCAGTTTCATCCGGGGCGCGAAGTCGCCGTTCTTCCTCTACTTCGCACCCGTCGCGCCGCACCTGCCGGCGACACCGGCCCCGGGGGACGCGGGCAGCCTCACGAACCTCCCTCCGCTCGCCTCGCCTGCGGTCAACGAGAAGAACATCGGCGACAAGCCGTGGGCCGCGTGGCATTCGCGGACGCTGAACACCAAGGCGGGCAGCTACACCGAGCAGGTGCGCACGCACCAGCTCGAGTCGCTGCTCGCGCTCGACCGCTCGGTCGGCAAGATCGTCGCGACGCTCCGGCAGCGCCATCAGCTCGACCACACGGTCATCCTCTACACGAGCGACAACGGCTTCCTCTGGGGTGAGCACCGGCTCGGCGGCAAGCTCTGGCCGTACGAGGAGTCCACGCATGTCCCGCTGATCGTGCGCACGCCGTGGCAGGAGGGCAACGGCACGGTCAACGAGGCGCCCGTGCTCAACATCGACCTAGCCTCGACGATCAGCGCGCTCGCACACGTGCAGCCCGGCAAGCTCCAGGACGGCGACAGCTTCGTCCCGTTCCTCCACGGGCGCGCGGAGCCCTGGCGAAAGGCGTTCGTGATCGAGTACCTCGGCCCGGACGAGCTCAAGCAAGGTGGACCGCCGCCGTACGTCGCCGTCCACACGCGCCGCTACCTCTACGTCGAGTACCGGCGCGGCTGGCGCGAGCTCTACGATCTCCGCACCGACCGGTGGGAGCTGCGCAACGTCGCAGGCAAGCCCGCATACGCGAAGACCCAGGCGACGCTGCACGCGCTCCTGCACCGGCTCTACGCCGCGCCGATGCACAAGGGCGCCGCCGCGACGTAACGCGTAGCATCGGCGCCGGTATGAACCCGTACTGGCTCGAGGACGAGCTCGCCGCCCGGCCGTCGCCGCGGCATGCGGGGCGCGTCGACGTCGCGATCGTCGGTGCCGGCGTCACCGGGTGCGCGGCCGCGCTCAGGCTCGCCGAGGCGGGGCGGACCGTCCGCGTCTTCGACGAGCGCGGCGTCGCCGAGGGCGCGAGCGGGCGCAACGGCGGTTTCGCTCTGCCCGGCGGCGCGACACGCTACGACATCGCGTGCGAGACGTACGGGCGCGAGCAGGCACGGGAGTTCTGGCGCTGGACCGAGGCCGAAGCCGACCGGCTCGGGGAGCTCGCCGGCGACGCGTTCCGCCACGTCGGCAGCTATCGCCTGGCAGTGGACGAGGAGGAGCGCGAGCAGATCCGCGCTGAGTACGACGCGCTGCGCGCGGACGGGTTCGACGTCGAATGGCTCGACGACATGGCGGGCGTCCTCGCGGGCCGCTTCCAGGGCGTCGTCGTCCATGCGCGCGGCGGCTCGATCCAGCCGGCGCGGTTCGTGCGGCGGCTCGCGGCGCGGGCGGCCGAGGCGGGAGCCGAGTTCCGCGAGCACGAGCGCGTCGACGACGTGACCGCGCTCGACGCCGATCACGTGCTCGTCGCGACCGACGGCTACGGGCACGGGCTCGTGCCCGAGCTGATGGAGGCGATCTGGCCGACGCGCGGCCAGGTGATCGTGAGCGAGCCGCTCGACCGTGTGCTCTACGACCGCCCGCACTACGCGCGCCAGGGCTTCGACTACTGGCAGCAGCTTCCCGACCGTCGCGTCCTCCTCGGCGGCTTCCGCGACGTGTCGATCCTCGACGAGTTGACCGACGTCGAGGAGATGACGGCGCCGGTGCAGGCGGCGCTCGAGCGCTTCCTCGGCGAGCTGATCGGGGAGATACCGCGCATCTCGCACCGCTGGGCCGGCATCTTCGGCCTCACGCAGGACATGCTCCCGCTCGTCGGCCCGGTGCCGGGCCGCGACGGCCTCTGGGTCGCCGGCGGCTACTCCGGCCACGGCAACGTGCTCGGATTCGCGTGCGGCCGGCTCGTCGCCGGCGCGATCCTCGGCGAGACGTCGCCGCAGCTCGAGCTGTTCGATCCGGCGCGCTTCTCCTAGTCTCTAGGTGTAGTTCCTAAGCACGCTGGTCCATCCGGGCCTCATTGGAGGCAGAGCGCTGACGAAGGCAGCTCAGTCCCAAGGAGGAGACCGGATGAAGCTTCACGCTAACGCGGCGCTCAGCTGGAGTGGTGCCGCAGCCGTGTCGAGCGTTCGCACTGCCGGCAGGCTCGCGACGAAGCGCTCGACCGCTTCGCGCGGGCCGGGATCGAGCGCGTGCCAGGAGGTGGCGTCGTATTCCGAGGCGCTGCGGGCGTAGTAGCTCTTCACAGGTCGATCGTGGGCAGATCGAGCTCGTTCACGCGCTCGAGCGCGACGAGCGCGACGGCGAGGTCTTGCAGGGCGAGACCGGTCGAGTCGAACGCGGTGGCGTCGTCGGGGGTGCGGCGGCCCTCGGCCTCGCCCGTGAGCACGCGGCCCAGCTCGGTGACGTCCTCGCGTTTGAGGACGCCGGCGGCGACCGCGGCCGCGCACTCCCCGCCGTGCGAGGCTTGCTCCCAGTCGTCGCAGAACACGTGGACGCGGCCCAGTTCGGCGACGGCGATCTCCGCCTTGCCAGGGCCGTCGGCGCCCATCAGGCTCACGTGCTGCCCGGGACGGAGGGAGCCCTCCGGGAGCAGGACCTCGCGGCCCGGCGTGACCGTGACGAGTAGGTCGGCGGCGAGCGCCTCGTCGCGGCTCGCCGCGAGGCGGCCGCCGACGCGCTCGGCGACGCCGCGGGCGCGCTCCGGGTCGATGTCCCACACGAGCGGCGTCCGACCGCGGGCGGCGAACGCCCGCGCAGTGGCCTCGCCGTTGACGCCGGCGCCGACGACGGCTGCCGTCTCCGCGTCCGCGCGGCCGAGCGTCTCCGCGGCGAGCACGGCAGCAGCGCCCGTGCGGATCGCCGTCACCGCTCCCGCATCCATCACCGCGAGCAGCCGCCCGTCCTCGGCCGAGGAGACGAGCACGACGCCCATCACCGTCGGGAGCCCCTTCGCCGGGTTGCCCGGGAAGGAGGTCACCCACTTCAGCAGGGCGTGCCCGGAGCCGAGCGCGGGCATCGCGCGGAAATCTCCGGCCGGGTACGCCGTCACATACACCTTCGGCGGCATCGTCCATTCGCCGCGGGCATAAGCAACGAAGGCGTCGCGCACCGCATCGACGGCGCGCTCGGGCGGCACCGCGTCGCGAACGTGCTGCGCCGTATAGAGCGGGACCACGGGCCAAAGCCTATTAGGCTCGGGGTGTGGCGATGTCCGACTACGTCCGGGAACTGCGCGAGAAGGTCGGCACGGCGCTGCTCTTCCTGCCGTCGGTTGCGTCGCTCGTCCGTGACGGCGAGGGCAGGATCCTGCTCGTCCGCCACTTCGAAGGGCGCTGGATGCTCCCGGGCGGGGCGGTCGACCCGGGCGAGCGGCCTGCGGACGCCGCACGGCGCGAGTGCTGGGAGGAGGCGGGCGTGATCGTCGAGCCACTCCGCATCGTCGGCGTCTTCAGCGGGCCCGAGTACCGGATCACGTATGCGAACGGCGACGAGGCGGCATGGGTGACGACGATCTTCGAGGCGCGGCTGGTGTCGGGGGAGCCGCATGCGCACGACGACGAGACGATCGACGCCGGCTGGTTCACGCCGAAGGAGATCGAAGCGCTCGAGCTCGCGCCGTCGATGGAGCGAACGCTGGGCCATTTACTGGCGGGCAGCGCGTTCGACGAGGCGACGTGGATGCCGTAGCGATCCGCGTCGAGGCGCTCCGCGTCGTGCGCGGCGGCACGGTCGTCCTGCCTGAGCTGACGTGCGAGGTCGCGCGCGGCTCGGTCACGGGGTTGCTCGGCCCGAGCGGCAGCGGCAAGTCGACGCTCATCCGCTCCGTCGTCGGCGTGCAGCGCGTCGCCGGCGGCCGCGTCGAGGTGCTCGGGGAGCCGGCTGGTGCCAAGCAGCTCCGCGCGCGCGTCGGCTACATGACTCAGGCGACGTCGGTGTACGAGGACCTGACGGTGCGCGAGAATCTCCGCTTCTTCGCGCGCGTGCTCGGCGCCCCGCGCGCCGCAGTCGAGCAGGCGATCGGCGACGTGTCGCTCACCGGCAACGCCGACCGGGTTGTGTCGCGGCTCTCCGGTGGCGAGCGGGCGCGCGTCTCGCTCGCCACCGCACTGCTCGGCGTACCCGACCTGCTCGTGCTCGACGAGCCGACCGTCGGGCTCGACCCCGTCCTGCGCCGCGATCTCTGGCAGCTCTTCCACGGCCTGGCCGATCGCGGCGCGACGCTGCTCGTCTCGAGCCACGTGATGGACGAAGCCGAACGCTGCGACGCGCTGCTGCTGTTGCGCGCGGGCCGCCTGCTCGCGCAGGGGACTCCGGCGGAGCTCCGGGCGCGCACCGGCGCTGACCGGCTGGACGAGGTCTTCCTACGGCTCGTCGACGAGGCGACCGGATGAGCCTGCGCGTGACGGGCGCAGTCGCGGCCCGCGTCCTCCAGCAGTTGCGGCGCGACCCGCGCACGCTCGTGCTCATCGTCGGCGTACCGTGTCTGCTCGAGACGCTGCTCAAGGAGCTGTTCGCCGGCCGGTCGCCGGTATTCCAGCACGTCGGTCCGCCGCTGCTCGGGCTGTTTCCGTTCGTAACGATGTTCCTCGTCACCTCGATCACGATGCTTCGCGAGCGGACGACGGGGACGCTCGAGCGGCTGATGACGCTCCCGCTCGGCAAGCTCGACTTGCTCGCGGGGTACGGCGCCGCGTTCGCGGTGCTCGCCGCAATCCAGGCGGTGATCGTCTCGGCGCTTGCCTTCGGCCTGCTCGGGCTCGACGTCGCCGGGCCGAAGGAGGTCGTCGGCGCGCTCGCCGTCGCGAACGCGCTGCTCGGGAGCGCGCTGGGCCTGTTCGTGAGCGCGTTCGCGCAGACCGAGTTCCAGGCCGTGCAATTCATGCCGGCGATCGTCTTCCCGCAGGTGCTGCTCTCGGGCCTGTTCGTCGACCGCGGTTCGATGGCGACCTGGCTGCGCTGGATCTCCGACGCCCTGCCGCTGACGTATGCGTACGAAGCCCTCGCCCGCACCGCCGCGAACACCCTGGACGGCCGCTTCGCCGCCGACGTCGGCGTCGTCTGCGGCTGCATCGTGCTCGCGCTCGCCCTCGGCGCAGCGACCCTGCGGCGCCGCACCGCATGAGCCGTCTGTCTTCTCCGGCCTAGCTCTGCCCGGCCGTGTCCCGGTGCCTGGCACCGAGACGTGTCCTCGGGAGACGTGGCGTTGCCGGGATTCCGTTCGTGCAGCAGTGCGCGGACGTCCGGTGCCAGGCACCGGGACATGGCCGTTAGAGCGCCTTGACGTCCTGGATCAGCTGCGAGAGCGACGCCTTCGCATCGCCGAAGAGCATCACCGTCTTCGGGTTGTAGAAGAGCGGGTTCTCGATTCCGGCGAAGCCCGGGTTCATCGACCGCTTCAGCACGACGACGACCTGCGCGTCGTCGACGTTGAGGATCGGCATGCCGTAGATCGGACTCCCCGGCTTGTTGCGCGCGTCCGGGTTGACGACGTCGTTGGCGCCGACGACGACCGCGACGTCCGTGCGCGGGAACTCCGAGTTCGCGTCGTCCATCTCCTCCAGCTGCGTGTACGGGACGTTCGCCTCCGCGAGGAGCACGTTCATGTGGCCCGGCATGCGGCCGGCCACCGGATGGATCGCGTACGAGATCTCGACGCCCTTCGCCTCGAGCAGGTCGGCGAGTTGATGCACGTCGTGCTGCGCCTGCGCGACCGCCAGGCCGTAGCCCGGGACGAACACGACCTTGTGCGCGTACGCGAGCATCACGGCGACGTCCTCGGCATTTGCGCTGCGGACGGTGCCGCCGCCCTCGCCCGCGGCGACGGCCGCCGCCTCGGCGGTCACCTGGCCGAACGCGCCGAAGAGCACGTTCGCAATCGACCGGTTCATCGCGCGGCCCATCTTCATCGTCAGCAGCGTCCCCGACGCGCCGACGAGCATGCCGCTTACGATCAGGACGTTGTTCTCGAGCTCGAAGCCGGTCGCAGCTGCGGCGAGGCCGGTGAACGCGTTCAGAAGAGAGATCACCACCGGCATGTCCGCGCCGCCGATCGGCAGCACGAACAGGATCCCGAACAGCGACGCCCCCGCCGCGAGCCCCCACAGCAGCCATTCCCGCTGCACGCCCGCGACGAGCGCGATTCCGGCTGCGAGACACAGACCGATCACGGCGGCGTTCACGAACTGCTGGCCGGGATACGTGATCGGACGTCCCCCGATCAGCTCCTGGAGCTTTGCGAAGGCGATCATCGAGCCCGCGAACGAGACCGAGCCGATCAGGGCGGAGAGCACGATCGACAGCGCGATGTCGACGTGCAGGCGGCCCGGTGCCGGAAGCAGGCGATGCAGCTCTGCGAGCGAGATCAGCGCGGCCGCGCCGCCGCCGACGCCGTTGAACAGCGCCACCATTTGCGGCATCGCCGTCATCTTCACCTTGCGTGCGGCAAACGCCCCGAAGCCGCCGCCCACGACCATTCCGAGCACGATCTCCCAATAGCTCGTGAGCCCGCTTCGCGCGAACGTGACGCCGATTGCGACGAGCATCCCGGCCGCGCCGATCTGGTTGCCGCGCCGCGCGTGCGCAGGACTCGACAGGAAGCGCAGCGCGAGGATGAACGTCGCGATCGTGAGTAGGTAGAAGAGGTTCGAGAGGTTGGTACCCACTACGGCTTCGTTCCGTCCTTCGTTTCCTTCGCGGGCTCGCGCTTCTTGAACATCTCGAGCATCCGGTCGGTGACAACGAAGCCGCCGACGACGTTCGCGGAGGCGAGCACGACGGCGATGAAGCCGATCACCCAGGTGAACGGGCCCTTGTGCCCGAGTCCGAGCACGAGCATCGCGCCGACGATCACGATCCCGTGGATCGCGTTCGTCCCCGACATGAGCGGCGTGTGCAGCAGCGTCGGCACCTTCGAGATCACCTCGAAGCCGAGGAAGACCGTGAGCACGAGGATCGTCACCTCGAACACGAGCAGAATCCCATGACTCACGACGCGGCCTCCTTCTTCCTCGTGACGCAGGCGCCTGCCGTGATCTCGTCGCTCCAGTCGAGATTCAGCGCGCCCCCGGGCGCGAGATGCACGAGCAGCGCCTGCACGTTGCGCGAGTAGAGCATCGAAGCGTGATACGGCATCGTGCTCGGGAGATTCGTGGAGCCGACCAGCGTCACGCCGTCGCGTTCGACGATCTCGCCCGGCACGGTCAGCTCGCAGTTGCCGCCGGTCTCGGCGGCGAGGTCGACGATCACGGAGCCCGGCCGCATCGCCCGCACCGCCGACGCCGGGATGATCTTCGGCGCCGCGCGGCCGGGAACGGCGGCCGTCGTGATCACCACGTCGAACTCGGAGATCCGCGCCTCGAGCGCCTGCTGCTGCGCCTGCATCTCCTCCGGCGTGAGCTCGCGCGCGTAGCCTCCCTCGGCCTCCGCGCCGCTCACCCCGAGGTCGAGCCAGTTCGCGCCGACGCTCTCGATCTGCTCGCGCACGACCGGGCGCACGTCGAAGCCGGTGACGACGGCGCCGAGCCGCCGCGCGGTCGCGAGCGCCTGGAGCCCGGCGACGCCCGCGCCGATCACGAGCACCTTCGCCGGCGTCACCGTGCCCGCCGCCGTCATCAGCATCGGGAAGAAGCGGGGGAGATGTTCGGCCGCGAGCAGCGCGCTCTTGTAGCCGGCGACCGTCGCCTGCGAGGAGAGCGCGTCCATCGATTGCGCGCGGGTGATCCGCGGGATCGACTCCATGGCAAAGGCGACGACGCCGCGCGCCGCCAGACGCTCCACGCCGTCGCGGTCTGCGAGCGGGTCGAGGAAGCCGACGAGCAGCTGTCCCTCGTGCAGGCGCGCGACCTCGCCCTCGTCGGGCTTGCGCACCTTGACGACGGCATCGGCGTCCCAGGGCGCGCCGAGCGTGGCGCCCGCGTCGCGGTACGCGTCGTCGGGGAAGGACGCGGCAGCACCCGCCCCGGGCTCGACCACGAGCTCGAAGCCGGCCGCGGCCAGCTTGCCGGCGGTCTCGGGTACAAGCGCAACCCTGCGCTCGCCCTGCGCCGTCTCCCGCACTACCCCGACCTTCACGCGACCACTCTAAGCCAGCAGCAGGACCGCGCGACGCAGTGTCGTTCGTATTTCGCATAGCCTCGCCCGATGGAGCGCGTGCGCCTGATCGGGGTCCCGGGCTCGCATCCCGTCGTCGCCGTGCAGGCGATGCTCGAGTACAAGCGCATTCCGTATGTGCGCCGCGATCTGCCCACCGGCTTGCACCGCGTCCTGCTTCGGCTCCGCGGCTTCCACGGCAGCACCGTTCCGGTCGCGCGGATCGGCGGCAGGCGCGTCGAAGGCTCGCGCGCGATCGCCCGCGCCCTCGAGGAGCTCCAGCCCGAGCCCGCACTCTTTCCGTCCGACCTCGACGCGCGCGCGCGCGTCGAGGCGTTGGAGCGCTGGGCCGACGAGGAGCTTCAGAGCACGGCGCGGCTCCTCGCGCACTGGGGCGCGAAGCACGACCGCGCCTCGCTGCGGACGTTCGCGCTCCCGTCGTACCTGCCGCTCCCAGACCGGCTCGTCGCGGCGCTCGTGCCGGTGCTCGCCCCGGCGATCCTCGCCGGATTTACCGTCGACGCAGAGGAGACGCGTTCCCGTCTCGGCGTGCTGCCCGCGCAGCTCGACCGCGTCGATGCGGCCGTCGCGGAGGGAGTGATCGGCACGGATACGCCGAACGCAGCAGACTTCCAGGTCGCCGCCAGCGTCGGGCTCCTGCTCTGCTTCGACGATCTGCGCCCGTTCATCGAGCCGCGCCCCGCCGGGGAGATCGCGCGCCGGCTTGCACCCGACTACCCCGGCTGGATCGGGCCCGTGTTCCCGAGCGATTGGCTCCGGCCGCTCGCCGGCACGTGACGCACTTCGTCGAGCACTACGGCCTCTGGGTCGTGTTCGGCGTCGTCTTCCTCGAGGTCGTCGGGCTCCCGTTCGTTCCCGGCGAGACGGCGCTGATCGCCGCCTCCGCGCTCGCGTCCCAGGGGCATGGCAGCATCCGCTGGATCATCGCGCTCGCGATCGCGGCCGCGGTACTCGGCGCCGGCGTCGCGTACGCGATCGGCTATCACTACGGCCGCGCGCTGCTCCGCCTCTGGCCGCGGTACGAGCACCTGACGCGACGCGGAATCGAACGCTCGGACGAGTTCTTCGACCGGTACGGCTCCAAGGCCGTCTTCCTCGGCCGGTTCGTGCCGGTTCTGCGCGCGACGCTCGGCTGGATGGCCGGCGTCGGCCGAATGCGGGCCGTGCCCTTCATGCTCTGGAACGTCGCCGGCGCGGTCGCCTGGGGCTTCGGCATCGGCCTGGCCGCGTATTACGTCGGCTCGGCCGTCGTCAACACCGTGGAGAAGGACGCCGGCATCGGGGCGGCCGTGATCGTCGTGATCGTGCTCGCCGTCGGCGCCTTCCACCTCGTCCGGCGCCGGGCCGAGCGGTAGAGGAGTTCCGCACCTGCCGAGGAACCTACCTCGGGCATGTTGGCAGTCATCTCTCGCGCGCTCGAGGAACGCGACCAGACCCAGGGGCACGGAGCCCGCGTGGCCACGTTCGCCGAGCCGGTGGCGAAGCGGCTCGGCTGGGAGCCGGAGCGGATCGTGACGCTCCGCTTCGGGGCGCTGATGCACGACATCGGCAAGCTCGCCGTCCGCCGCGCTGTGCTCCGGAAGCCGGGCCCGCTCACCCCGGAGGAGGAGGTTGAGATGCGCGCGCATCCGCGCGCCGGTGCGTCGCTCATCCTGCCGCTGCGCGGCGCCTGGCTCGCGCTGCCGTACATCTTCTTCCACCACGAGCGCTGGGACGGGACGGGCTACCCGTCGGGTCTCCGCTGCCGCTCGATCCCGGTGGAGGCCAGGCTGCTCGCAGTCGCCGACGCGTTCGACGCGATGACGTCGCCGCGCCCCTACGGCCGTCCGATGGCGCCGGAGCACGCGCTCGACGAGATCGACCGCTGCGCCGGCTCCCAGTTCGACCCCCAGGTCGCCGAGCTCTTCCTCGACGTCTGGACCGACGTGCTCCGCGCCGCTTCGTAGGGTTAGAGCGAAGCCCAGACGTCGAGTTTCGAGCGCACGCGCGAGCTCACCTCGTCGGTGAACTCCGTCGTGCCGAGGTGGCCGCCGAGATCGGACGTGCGCGCGCCCGACGCGACCGACTCGAGGCACGCCTCGCGGATCGCGCGACCCGCGTGCTGTGTCGCCTCGCCCGCGTGCGAGAGCAATGCCGCGCCGGCGAGGATCATCGCCATCGGGTTGGCGACGTTCTTGCCCTGGAGCGACGGCGCTGTCCCGTGTGCGGCCTCCGCCATGATCGCCGACGGCTCGAAGTCGTCGCCGAAGCCGACGAGCAGCGACTCCGAGGCGGCGATCGAGCCGAACAGCGGGAGCACGAGGTCGGAGAGGATGTCGCCGTCGCGGTTCAGCGCCGGGATCACGAGCGGATCGCCGGTGGTGGAGAGCAGGAGCGCGAACGTCGCGTCGATCAGCTGCGGCTCGTACGGCACGGCCGGATGCCGGGTGGCGGCGGCGTCCATCTCCTCCTTGAGCATCCCCTCGTACGTCGGGCTGACGGTGTACTTCGGCCCGCCGAACACCTTTGCGCCGGTGCGCTCGGCCTGCCGGAATGCGAACTCCGCGACCGCGTGGCAGACGCGCCGCTCGATCCGCTCCTTGCGGAATGCGACCTCGTCGTTTCCGTCGCCCTCGCGCCATTCCTCGGCGCCGTATGCGTCTCCGACCGCCATGCGCACGATCGAGATCGGCGCGTAGACCCCGCCGATCGGCACGACGCCGGGGATGCGTCGGCCGGTGCGGACGATCACCTTGCCGCCGATCTCCTCGCGCAGGATCCGGTTCGGGCTGCCCACGTCGTCGCGACCCTCGGGCGTGACGGTCGCGCCCTTGAGGCCGAGCCCGTGTGCGCGGATCGCCGCGGCGGCCTCGTACACGACCTGGTTCCGCGTGGCCCGGCGGTTCTCGAGCGAGAGGTCGAAGCGCGGGAAGTCGAGCTCGACGCCGATCACGTCGGCGGAGAGGACGCTCAGGGCCTCCTCCAGCAGTTCCTGGCCCGTCTGGTCGCCCTCGAGGACGACGATTGTGTGCTCGTCGAGCATCGGCGGCAAGTGTACTAATGCATCGCTTTCCGCCGTGGTTTACGTATGGCTTTTGCGCTAGCATTTCGCGACTGCTATCCCGATCGAAGGAGGAACGCGTGGCGCGCAAAACCGTTCTCGTTTGCGACAAGTGCGGCAAGGAAGTCGACGACGGCAAGGGCGCCGTTCTGCGCGTCACCTACACGGACGCGCGGCGGGGCGCGAAGCAGGCCGACCTCTGCGACGACTGCGCCGGCGGGATGCCGGGCCAGCCGGCCGCACGGCGCGGGCGCCGGCCGAAGGCGGTCGCGGGCAGCTAGTGGCTTGACTGGTAGTTCCCGCTCTTTGCGGTAGCCGGATCCAGCCGGCGGGCGGAGTCGTCGGGACCCCGCAATACGATGGAGCGGTGCCGCTCAGCCTCATCGCGGGACCCGCCAATGCAGGCAAGGTCGAGCTGCTGCTCGGCCGTTATGTGGACGCGCTCGCGCGCGACCCGGTGCTCATCGTGCCGAACCGGTCGGACGTCGACCGCGTCGAGCGGGACCTGCTCGCGCGCCGCCCGGCGCTGCTCGCCGGCTCGATCGGCACCTTCGACGACCTGTTCGAGCGGGTCGCGCACGCGGGCGACGGGACGCGGCCGCTCATCTCGCAGGCCCAGCGCGCGCTGCTCGTGCGCCGGGTGGTCGCGGGCGCACGGCTCGAAGGCCTCGCAGCGTCGGCCCGCTTCGGCGGCTTCGCCGACGCGTTGCTCCAGACACTCGGCGAGCTCGAGTCGGGGCTGCTCGATCCCGAGCAGCTCGACGGCGACCTTGCAACGCTCCACGCCGCCTATCGTGCCGAGCTCGACCGGCTCGGGCTGTGGGACCGCGACCTCCTCCGCCGCCGCGCTGCCGAGCGGCTCCAGTCCGAACTCGACGCGTGGCACGGGGAGCCCGTCTTCGCGTACGGCTTCGAGGATCTGACCGGCGCCGAGTGGGCGCTGCTCGAGGCGCTCGCCGCCCGCACCGAGGTAGCCGTGTCGCTGCCCTACGAGCCGGCGCGGCCCGCGTTCGCGTCGCTGCGCCGAACCGCCGAGGATCTCTCCCGGCTCGCGGGCGGCCGGATCGAGGAGCTGCCGGCACGCTCGGCGCAATCCGCGCATCCGGCGCTCGCGCACCTCGAACGCGCCCTCTTCGCCGACACGATCCCGGAGCCCGTGCCGATCGAGGGGGCCGTGCGCTTCTTCGAGGGCGCCGGCGCACGAGGCGCGCTCGAGCTCGTGGGGGAGGAGCTGCTCGCGCTGCTGCGCGCGGGCACGCCGGCGGAGCAGATCGGCGTCGTCTGCTCGAGCGTCGAGCGCCTGCGCGCACCGCTCGAGACCGCGTTCGGCACGCTCGGCGTCCCGTACGCCGTCGACGGGGAAGTCCGTGTCGCGCAGACGCCTCTCGGCCACGCGCTCGCCGCGATGCTGCGCTTCGCGTGGCTCGGCGGAACCCGCCGCGACCTGTTCTCGTACCTCCGGTCGCCGTTCTCCGGCCTCGAGCGCCGCGCGGTCGACTTCGTCGAAGGCCGGCTGCGCGGCCGCGCGATCCACACGCCCGAACGCGTCGTCGAGGAGTCGGAGAAGCTGCGCGGCGCGCCCGTTCCGGGCCTGGCCGAGCTGCGGGACGCCGAGGATCCCGTCGAGGCCGCCCGCGAGCTCGCTGCGCGCATGCTGCGAAACGCGTACGGGCTCGAACGCCCTCCCGTCGGCGAGGCGTCGCGCCTCGACCTGCGCGCGTACGAGGCCGTCACACGCCTACTCGGAGAGCTCGACCGCTGGCGCACGCTCACCGGCGTGCTCGCGCGCGAGGACGTCGTCGCGGCGCTCGACCGTCAGACGCTGCGCCCGATGCGCGGCGACGAACCCGGCCGCATCGCAGTCGTCGACCTGCTGCGCGCGCGGACGCGCCGCTTCGACGTCGTCTTCGTGCTCGGGCTCGAAGAGGGAAGCCTACCGCGGCGCGTACAATCGTCGCCGTTCCTCGACGACGACGCCCGGCGCGCGTTCGACGAGCGCGGTGCGCGGCTGCAGCGGCCCGACTCCGTCAGCCGCGACCGCTACCTCTTCTACACCGCGTGCACGCGGACGCTCGACCGGCTCTACCTCGTGCGCGAGGCCGCGACCGACGAGGGCAGCCCGCGCGAGCCGAGCCCGTTCTGGGACGAGGTGCAGGCGGTCTTCGACCGCGAGGACGTGCGCCGCTGGACGCGGCGCCGGCCGCTGTCCGCACTGACCTGGCCGGTGGACGCCGCCCCGACCGACCGCGAGCGCCTGCGCGGGCTCGCAGAGCTCGCCGCCGCCGATCGAGAGGCGGCCGATGCACTTGCGCGCGCGAACGGCTGGGAGCGGCGCCTCGAGCGCGCGCTCAACGCGTTCCGTCGGCCGACTGCGGTCACGCACGAGCTCGTGCTCGAGCAGCTCGCCTCGAAGTCGACGTTCAACGTGACTGAGCTCGAGCGGTTCGCCGACTGCTCCTCCGCGTGGTTCGTCGAGCGCTTCCTCGATCCGAAGTCGATCGACGGCGAGGTGGACGCGAAGCTGCGCGGCTCGGTCGCGCACAGCGCGCTGTTCAAGTTCTTCACGCGGCTGCCGAAGGAGCTCGGCGTCGAGAAGCTCGACGAGCGGGTCGAAGACGACGCGGTGCGCCTGATGCGCGCCTGCCTCGACGAGGCGCTTCAGGGCGTGCGCATGGAAATGACCGACATGGAGGCGCGTGAGCTCGACCAGACGCTCTGGCGCGATCTCGAGGTGCTCGTGCACGAGGAGTGCGCGTCGGCGCTGCCGCTCGTGCCGCGCCGGTTCGAGGTCGCCTTCGGCAGCGAGCGCGCCGCGCCCGAGCTTCAGCGCGGCCTCGATCTCGGCAACGGACTGACGCTCTCCGGCAAGATCGACCGGATCGACATCGACCCGTTCAGCGCGCGCGGGATCGTGCAGGACTACAAGTCGGGCAAGCACGCGCACTCGGCGGTCGAGATCGAGAAGGAGCTGCGACTCCAGATCCCGCTCTACATGCTCGTGCTGCGCGATCTCGTCGGGATCGAGCCGCTCGGCGGCGTCTACCGGCCGCTCGCGGGTGAGCGCAAGGCGCGCGGGCTGCTGCGCAAGGACGAGGGGGACATGCTTCCCGGCTACGTGAAGACGGACTACCTCGACGAAGAGACGTTCTGGGCCACGGTCGACAATGCGAAGGAGACGGCGAGCCGGCTCGCCGGCCGCATCGGCACCGGCGACGTCCTGCACGACCCGCGCGGCGGAGACTGCCCGCAGTGGTGCGACCTCTGGCCGATGTGCCGGGTACCGCGTCCATGAACGAGCAGCAGCTGGCCGCGGTCGCCGCCGAGGGCGAGGTCTTCGTCTCCGCCGGCGCGGGCACGGGGAAGACGGCGGTGCTCGTCGAGCGTTTCGTACGCGCCGTGTGCGATCGCGGGCTCGATGTCGACTCGATCCTCGTGATCACGTACACGCGGCGCGCTGCGGGCGAGCTGCGCACGCGCATCCGGGCCGCGCTCACGGAGCGCGGGCGGCACGACCTCGCGCGCGAGCTCGACGGCGCGTGGATCTCGACGATTCACGGCTTCTGCCTCCGCCTGCTCAAGTCGTACCCGTTCGCGGCCGGACTCGACCCGCGGTTCCGCGAGCTGGACGATGCGCAGGGCGCGGTGCTCCGCAGCGAGGCGTTCGAGGCCGCGCTCGACGAGTTCTGTGCCGACGGCCAACCCGAGCGGCTTCGCCTGCTCGCCACGTACGGCGCGGGCGGGCTGCGACGAATGCTCACGGGCGTCCACGAGACCCTGCGCTCCGCGGGGCGCGAGCTGTCGCTCGACATCGGCGGACGGCCGGAGCTGGCGGAGCGGGTCGAGGAGCTGCGCGAGGCGGCGTGCGCGCTCGTCGCAGACGTCGCGGCCAGCGAGATGCAGCACACGAACGCCAAGCAGCTGCTCGCGCTGCTCGAGCTCGACAAGCGCCCCGACCGGCTGATCGAGCTGTCCGGCTTCCGCGCATCGGGCGACCGGGCGGCGGCGTACGAGGAAGCCCGGCGCGCGGTCGAGCAGGCGGCGCTCGACGAGGCGGCTTCGCGCGACCGCGCACTGCTCCAGGAGCTGCTCGAGCGCTTCGCCGGCGCATACGCCGAGGCGAAGGCGCGCGAGTCCGCGCTCGACTTCGAGGATCTCCAACTGCACGCGCGCGATCTCCTGCGCGACAACGAGGAGATCCGCGAGCGCGAGAGCCTTCGCTTCCGCTCGATCATGGTGGACGAGTTCCAGGACACGAACCGTCTGCAGACCGAGCTCGTCGACCTGCTGCGCAGCCCCGACACGGAGGTCTTCTTCGTCGGCGACGAGTTCCAGTCGATCTACGGCTTCCGGCACGCCGACGTGCGCGTGTTCCGGGAGCGCCGCGCCCAGGCGGCGCAGCTGCTGCCGCTGACGCTCAACTACCGCTCGCGGCCGGAGGTGCTCGCCGCGGTGAACGAGCTGTTCGGCTCGCATTTCGGCGACGAGTTCCAGCCGCTGCATGCCGCGGCGGAGTTCCCGGATCCGGTGTTCGGGCATCCCGTCGAGCTGCTCGTCACCGACAAGGCGGCATACCACGAGAGCGGCGTGCACTGGCGGCGCGCGGAGGCGCGCGCGATCGCCAGGCGCGTTCGTGAGCTCGTCGACGCGGGCGTTGCGATCCCCGGCGAGATCGTGATCCTGTTCGCCGCCGGCACCGACGCCGAGCTGTACGAGAGCGAGCTCCGGCGCACCGGCCTGCCGACCTACCGCGCCACGGGCAAGGGATACTTCGGGCAGCAGCAGGTCGTGGACATGCTCGGCTACCTGCGCCTGTTGCACAACCGGTACGACGACCGGTCGCTCCTCACCGTGCTCGCGTCGCCCTTCGTCGGCATCTCGAACGACGGGCTCGCGCTGCTGCGCCGTGCCGCCCCGAAGCGGCCGCTGTTCACCGGGCTCGAGCGTGGGCTGCCGCCAGGGCTGGCGGAGCGCGACGAGCAGCTGCTGCGCGCGTTCCGGCAACGCTTCGACCGGCTCGCCGCCGCACAGGCGCGACTCTCGCTCGAGCGGCTCTGCGAGCAGATTGTGAGCGCGCACGACTACGACCTCGCCGTGCTCGCGCAATGGGACGGACGGCGGCGCTACGCGAACATGCGCAAGCTCGCGCGGCTCGCGCGCTCGTACGAAGAGCTGCGCGGACCCGACGTCGAAGGCTTCGTCCGCTTCGTCGCGGAGCAGGAGGCGGTCGGGGCGCGCGAGCTCGAAGCCGTCGCCGAGGAGGAAGGTGCCGACGCGGTGCGGCTGCTCACGATCCACGCGGCGAAGGGCCTCGAGTTCAAGGTGGTGATCGTCGCCGACGCGGGCCGCGACAAGGCGCCGCCGTCGCCCGACGAGATCCTCGCCCTCTCCGACGGCCGCTTCGGCTTCCGCGTCGCCGATCCGCTGACGGCGAAGCGCCGCGGCGCGTTCGACTACGAGCAGGTCCGAGAAGCACGGCGGAAGGAGGAGGAGGCCGAGAAGCTGCGCCTCTACTACGTCGCGATGACGCGCGCGAAGGAGCGGCTGATCGTCTCCGGCGCAATCGACCGTGAGAAGAAGGCCGACGCGGCGACGCCGATCGGCTGGGTGCTCGACCGGCTCGACGCGGACGAGGAGCTGGCCGCCGCCGGCGACACGCCGGTCGAGATCCAGCGACGGGACGCGCTCCTCGTCGTTCGCATGGACCGGTTCCGCGAGGCCGACTGGGCCGAGCAGGCGCCTGCACAGCCCGTCGAGGAGTCGGAGGCGGCTCAGCTCGCGCTGTTCGCCGGGCTCGACGGGAACGGCGCAGGCCCGCCCGCGCTCGAGCTGCCGGCGCTCGTCGCCCCGGCGGAGCCGCCGCTGCATCGGGTGCGCCGGCTCTCGTTCACCGCGCTCTCGACCTTCGAGCAGTGCTCGTACAAGTACTACGCCCTCCGTGTCGCCGGGATGTCGGAGCGGCGAGGCGAGCACCGCGGCGACGGCGACGGCGGCCTGCGCGCGACGGAGGTCGGCGACGCCGTGCACCGGCTGCTCGAGCAGGTCGACCTGCATGCGCCGGTCGCGCCCGCGCTCGGGCAGGTGCGCGACTGGTATCCGAAGGTGAGCGACGAGGAGCTCGAGCGCATCCGTGTCTTCGTCGCCTCGTACTGCGACTCCGAGCTCGCGCGCCGCGTCGCCGCGCTCGCCGGCGTCGAGAAGGAGCGGCATTTCACCTTCGAGCACGACGGCGTCCTCCTGCACGGCTACATCGACGCGCTCCACCTCGAGGGCACGCGCGCGCTCGTCCTCGATTACAAGACGAACATGCTCGGCGACTCCTCCCCCGCGGAGATCGTCGAGGTCGACTACCGCCTCCAGCGGCTCGTGTATGCGCTCGCGTGCTTCCGCGCCGGCGCCGAGGAGGTCGAGGTCGTCTACCACTTCCTCGAGCGCGCGGACGCGGTCGTCTCGACGGTGTTCTCGCTCGAGCAGGCGGTGGAGCTCGAGGCGGAGCTCTCGAAGGCGATCGCGCGCATACACGCAGGCGAGTTCCGGCCGAGCCCGAGCGAGTTCGCCTGTTCCACGTGCCCGGCGCTCGATCTCATCTGCGCGGGGCCGCGACTGCGCGACGGCGACCGCGACGACTTCGCACCGCTCGCCGCAGTCGGCTAGCGTCGGGCGCGTGCCGAAGAGCTACGTCAAGGAAGCACGCAAGCGGGTCGGGCCGAAGAAGCAACGAATCGGCCCGGTGATCGAACGCCTCGCGCGCGAGCACGCCGACGCGGACATCGCGCTCGCGTTCCGCAACCCGCTCGAGCTGCTGGTCTCGGTCATGCTCTCCGCGCAGACCACCGACGTGAACGTGAACCGCGTCACCGCGACGCTGTTCGAGAAGTACCACCGGCCTGAGGACTATCTTGCCGTGCCGCAGGAGGAGCTCGAGCGCGACATCTTCGCCACCGGGTTCTACCGGCAGAAGGCGAAGTCGCTGCGCGGCACGATGCGTCTGCTGATCGAGGAGTTCGACGGCGAGGTGCCGCGCACGCTCGAGGAGCTCGTGCGCCTGCCGGGCGTCGCGCGCAAGACGGCGAACGTCGTCTCGTCGGAGCTCGGTAACGCAGAGGGGATCGTCGTCGACACCCACGTGCGCCGGCTCTCGCAGCGGCTCGGCTTCACGCGGGAGGAGGATCCCGTGAAAATCGAGCGCGACCTCGTGCGGCTCGTCCCGCGCGCCGAGTGGCCTCGCTTTCCGCACCTGCTGATCTGGCACGGGCGCCGCGTCTGCGACGCCCGTCGGCCGCGCTGCGAGGACTGCGTCGTCAACGACCTCTGCCCATCGAGTCGTGTCTGACGCTCGCTACCGGCTCAGCTTCGACAACGTCGCCGACGTGTACGAGCGCTCCCGGCCGGGCTACGCGCCGGCCGCGCTCGCCTGGCTTGCAGAGCGGCTCGGGATCGGGCCGGGCCGGCGCGTGCTCGATCTCGCAGCCGGCACCGGCAAGCTGACGCGCCAGCTGCTCGCACTCGGCGCCGAGGTCGTCGCAGTCGAGCCGGGGGACGAGATGCGGGCCGTGCTCGCACGCGCCGTGCCGCGCGCGGAGGCGATCGCCGGGAGCGCGGAAGCGATCCCGCTTCCCGACAGGTCGGTCGATACGATCACCGTCGCGCAGGCATTCCACTGGTTCCAGGTGGAGGAGACACTTTCGGAGATGCATCGGGTACTCCGGCCCGGCGGCGGATTCGCGCTGCTCTGGAACGAGTGGGACGACGAGGACGAGCTGCTGCACGCGCTCAACGAGATCGTCGAGCCGCTGCGCCCCGAGAGCAGGCGAGAGGACGGACGGCGCGAAGCGCTCGAGCAGTCGACGCTCTTCACCGGTCTCGAGGAGCGCGCGTTCCGGCACGAAGAGCTGCTCGCGGCCAAGACTGTCGTCGAGCGTGCGTCCTCGGTGAGCGCGATCTCGGCCGCCGAGCCCGACGTCCGCGAGCGGGCGCTGGCGGCGGTGCGCGCGCTCGTGGGCGACGGCGCCGTCCGCTTCCCGCTGATCACGACCGTGCTCGTTGCCGACCGTGCCTGACCTGCATCCTGGCGCTCTCGGCTTCGGCGCCGCCGCCGAGGCCTACGAGCGCGGCCGGCCGGACTACCCGGCGGCGGCGGTGAACCGGCTCGTCGAGCGGCTCGGGCTGCGGCCCGGTCGGATGGTGCTCGATCTCGCCGCGGGCACCGGCAAGCTGACGCGGGCGCTCGTACCGACCGGCGCGAACATCGTCGCTGTCGAGCCGATCCCGGAGATGCGCGCCCAGCTCGAGAAGCGCGTGCCCGGCGTCGCCGCGATGACCGGCACGGCCGAGCGGATCCCGCTCGGCGACTGCTTCGTCGATGCCGTCGTCGTCGCGTCGGCGTTCCACTGGTTCCGCAGCGACGAGGCGTTGCGCGAGATCCACCGCGTGCTGAAGCCCGGCGGCGGCCTCGCCTTGATCTGGAACACGCGTGACCAGCGCGATCCTCTTCAGGCGGCGATCACGGCGCTGCTCGAGCCGTTGCAAGGCGACACGCCGCGGCGGCGCGAGCGCGACTGGCGCCGCCTCGTCGACGAGAGCGGTCTGTTCGGGCCGTGCGAGACGTCGCTCTTCCGGCACCGGCAGGCGCTCGACGAAGACGGGCTCGTCGAGCGCGTGCTCTCGATCAGCTTCGTCGCCGCCGCCCCTCGCTCGCGCCGCGCCGAGATCGAGGAACAGGCGCGCGCGCTCAGCCGCGCGCGTGGCGGGCACGCGGTGCTGCCCTACCTGACCGAGCTGTATCTCGCGTTTCGTCCGCTCAGTTGACCGAGGGATCCTCGGGAATCCGCGCGACGAGCTCGTAGACGCCGCCCTTGCGGCGCAGGACGTCGGACCAGAGCGCGTCGGGCGACTCGGTGAAGGCGTCGTCGGGCTGGGCCGGCTCGACGATCCAGTCCTCGCGCGCGAGCTCGTCCTCGAGCTGTCCCGCGCCCCAGCCGGCGTAGCCCGCGAAGACGCGCCGCCGCGTCGTCGCCGGCAGGACCTCGTCCGGATCCTCGAGCGACGGGAAGCCGAGCGAGCCGAACAGCGGCACCGCGGCGTCGTCGGGATCGACGAACTCGCCGAGCACGAGCACCGCGTCCTGCTGCACCGGCCCGCCCAGCCACACCTGCTCGCCGTCCTCGACGAGCGGCTCGAGCTCCGGTACGAGCTCGGCGACGGCTGCGGGGGAGGGGCGGTTGAGCACGAGACCCGCGGCGCCCTCGCCCGTGTGCTCGGTCACGAGCACGACCGTGCGCCGGAAGTTCGGGTCGAGCAGGCCGGGGGAGGCGATCAGCAGCTGGCCCTGGAGCATGTCCACGCCCCCCATTGTGGCTACAATCGGCGTGCTCGAAGCGCGATGAGGCTCGCGCACCTGAACCGCGGCGCAGCCGCTGATGGCCTCTACCCCTCGGTTTTTCGACTGGAGGTAGAGCCGTGAGCGACATCGCGATAGCAGCAGTCCTAGCCGGAACCGTTCTTCTTGCCTCGACGATCTCGGTGGAGATCGGGCTCGCGGTGGCGCTGATCGAGCTCCTCGCGGGGGTGATCGTCGGCAACGCGTTCCATCTCGCCGTGCCGAGCTGGCTCAGCTTCGTGGGCTCGTTCGCCGGCATCGTCCTCACCTTCCAGGCGGGCGCCGAGGTCGACGTGCCGCAGTTCCGGCGCGAGTGGAAGGCGTCGCTCTCGATCGGGCTCGCGTCGTTCTTCGCGCCGTTCGCGGTCGCCGGGCTCGTCGCCTATTACGGGCTCGGCTGGAACTACCGCCAGGCGGAGATCGGCGGGCTCGCGCTCTCGACGACGAGCCTCGCCGTCGTCTATGCGGTGCTCGTCGAGACCGGGCTCAATCGCGACCTCGTCGGCAAGCGGCTGATGTCCGCGACGTTCGTCACGGACATCGCGACGGTGGCCGGCCTGACGATCCTCTTCCTCAAGCCGACGTTCTGGATCGTGCCGTTCGTGCTCGTCTCGATCGCGCTGATCGTCGGGCTGCCGCGCGTCGCGGCGAGCTTCTTCCGCCGCTACGGCAACCGCGTGATCGAGCCGGAGATCAAGCTCGTGTTCGCCTGCCTCTTCCTGCTGATGTGGCTCGGCGCGAGAGCCAACTCGCAGGCCGCGCTGCCGGCGTTCATCCTGGGGCTCGTGATGTCGTCCTTCTACGTCTCGCACCGAACGGAGCAGGAGCGGTTGCGCGTGGTGTCGTTCGCCTTCCTGACGCCCTTCTTCTTCCTCAAGGGCGGGATGAACGTCTCGGTGTCGGCGCTATGGGCGAACCTTGGCATCCTCGGGATCCTGATCGTCGCGAAGATGGCGCCGAAGTTTGCCGCCATCTATCCGCTGGCGCGGCGCTTCACCGCGCCGCACGCGACGTTCACGACGCTGCTGATGTCGACCGGCCTGACCTTCGGCACGATCACTTCGCTATACGGTCTCAATGCGCACATCATCGACCGGACGCAGTTCTCACTGCTGATCGCGGTCGTCGTCATCTCGGCGATCGTGCCGACGGCGATCGCGCAGCGCTTCTACCAGCCGCAGGAGAACGCGCACCGGGACCTCACGGCGCCGGTTCCGCCCGCGGGGTCAGTGCGATGAGCAGGCCGCCGTCGTCGTCGTACGCCGGGAAGAAGTCGCCGGTGATCGGCTTCGTGTGGCCGGAGCGGGCGCGCAGCTCGAGCTTCTCGTCGAGCCGCCGCACGCCCCATTCGAGCGCGAGCTTCACGGGGTTCCGCTCGTCGTCGAAGCCTGCGAGGCCGAGCGAGGTGACGGCGTCCGCGCCGAGCAGGTCCTCCTCCGACCAGCCCGTCAGCTCGAAGACGCCGCGGCCGACCGCGAGGACGCGGCCCTCCTTGTCGCAGACGACGAAGCCGGTGCCGGGCGCCGGGTAGTAGTCCTCCATCAGCTCGAAGAGGAAGCCGAACCCGCAATGGTGGCAGGCGACGGCCTCGTCGAAGAGGCCTTCCTTGCGGTCGAGATCGATCGACCGCTCCTTGCAGTTCGGGCAGATGAAAAACGGCACGGGGCGAGAGGTTAGCTGCGTGGGTGCGCGTCGACACGCTCAACCCACGCGCGCACGCCCGCGTGGCCGCTGCCGAGCGGCTGGTACTCGACGAGGACGTGGTGGAAGCGCTCGTCGTCGCCGGCCGGCACGCCGAGGACGGCGTACTTCAGGAACGGGAAGGCGATGCAGTCCGCGGCCCCGAACTCGCCGAACAGGTAGTCGCGTCCGACGAGCAGATCCTCGAAGAGCTCGAGGGACGCCCGCATCCGCGCTCCGAGCTCGGTCACGAGCGTAGTGTCCGGCGCCGCCTTCGCGAGCTCGTCGGCGATCAGGTTCGGCGGCCGCTTCCAGACCCGGTTGAACCAGTCGACGAAGACGCGCACCTCGGCCCGGCGGGCCGGCGCCGCAGGGTAGAGCGGCGGGTCGGGGAAACGCTGTTCGAGCAGCTCGAGGATCGCCGGCGAGTCGGGGACGACGAGGTCGCCGTCGACGAGCACGGGCACGAGCGACTGTCCGCTGATCTGCTCGACCGGTGAGCGGTCGTCCGGGTCGACGTCGATCCACTCGAGCGCGAGCCGCTTGTGTCCGGCCGCGAGCGCGATACGCTCGACGTTCGTCGAGAAGGGGATCCGGTACACGCGCGGCGTCACGCGTTCGATCGTAGTCAGGGGGCGGCGCGCCGAGTCGTCAGAACCAGCGGCTGCGCCGGAACCACCAGAGCTGGAACAGGGTGGTGCCGACGATCAGGCCCCACGAGAAGGCGTAGCCGTGGTGCCAGTGCAGCTCGGGGATGTCGGCGAAGTTCTGTCCGTAGAGGCCGACGATGAATGTCGGCACGAGCAGCAGCGACGCGATCACGGTCAGGCGCTTCATCACCTCGTTCTGGTTGTTCGAGATCTGCGCCTGGTGGTAGTCGCGCACGCCGGCGAGCAGGTCGCGGGTGAGGTCGAGGCTGTCGAGCGCGCGCATGAGCTTGTCGTAGACCGCGTTGAAGGCGACTTCGACGTCGTGCGGGAAGACCTCGGGCCCGCTGTCGACCTCGACCGCGTTCACGATCACGCGGCGGACGGCGTCGCGTAGCGGGGCCAGCGTGCGCCGGATGTGCAGCATGTCGTGGCGGAGCGAGGAGATGCGCTGTCGGGTCGTCTCGGCCGACTGCTCCTCGACCTTGTCTTCGAGCTCGTCGATCTCCAGGTCGAGGTCGTCGACGAGGTCGAGATACCGCTCGGCGATGTCGTCGAGGACGCGGTACGCGATCATCCCCGCCGAGTCGTCCTCCCGGATCGACTCGCGGAGGTTGGCCGGGTCGTAGGGGGGCCGGCCCTTGTGCGGTGACTTGCGCACGGTAAGGATCGCATCGTGGGTGAGCACGACGTCGACCTCCTGGTAGAAGACGCAGTCCTCGTCGGGAAGCGCGACCGCGACGATGAACACCCCGAAGACGTAGTGGCCGTGCCCCTGGAGCGTCGGGCGCGGCTCGTCGTCGTGGGCCGGCTTTGCGAGCAGGAGCCCGATCGCGGACTCCTCGAGCTTGCACACCGCGTTCGAGTGCAACTCGTCGGCGGTCGGGTCGAGTAGTTCGGTCCACGTCGCGGCCATCCGACCGCGTTTCGACGTCGGAGCGCTTAGACCTTCGCGGTCGCGGTCGCGGTCGCGGTCGCGGCGGCCGGCGGCACGTGGCCGTGGGCGAGGAAGCGCTCGGCGTCGAGCGCCGCCATGCAGCCGGAGCCGGCGGCGGTCACCGCCTGCCGGTAGATGTGATCCTGGGCGTCGCCGGCGGCGAAGACGCCCTCGATGTTCGTCGCGGTCGAGCCGGGCTGCGTGACGAGGTACCCGTTCTCGTCGTGGTCGAGGTGCTCGACGAACAGCGCCGTGTTCGGGTCGTGCCCGATCGCGACGAAGACGCCGTCGGTCGCCAGCACCGACGTCTCACCGCTGCGCGTGTCGCGGAGGCGGACGCCCGTAACGCACTTGTCGCCGACGATGTCCTCGACGATCGCGTTCGTCACGAAGGCGATCTTCGGGTTCGAGGCGGCGCGGTCGAGCATGATCGGCGAGGCGCGGAACTCGTCGCGCCGGTGGACGATGGTCACCTTCGTGGCGTACCGGGTGAGGAACGCCGCCTCCTCCATCGCCGTGTCGCCGCCGCCGACGACGACGAGCTCCTTCTCATTGAAGAAGGCGCCGTCGCAGGTCGCGCACGCGGAGACGCCGTGACCCTGGAGGCGCTGTTCACCCGGGAGCCCGAGCCAGCGCGCGCTCGCGCCGGTCGCGACAATCACCGCCTGGGCGCGGTACTCGTCGCTCTCTACCCAGATGCGGAACGGGCGCTGGGAGAAGTCGACCTTCGTCGCGTCGTCGGTGACGAACTCCGCGCCGAACCGCTCCGCCTGGCGACGGAAGTCGGCCATCATCTCGGGCCCCATGATCCCGTCGGCGTAACCGGGGTAGTTCTCGACGTCGCTCGTGATCATCAGCTGGCCGCCCCAGTTGAAGCCCTCGATCACGAGCGGGCGGAGATTCGCCCTGGCCGCGTAGAGGGCTGCCGTGTACCCGGCGGGGCCGCCGCCGACGATGATCAGCTCATGGGTCTCGCTCAATCGTTTCCTTCCTTCATAAAGCTACCGAAGGTGTAAACGAACGGCACGCGAAGGACGTTCCCGCTAGGTGTAGGACCCGAGGACGTTGTTCCGGTTGAGCGTGTGTAGGCGCTCGATCGGGGCTTGGCGGCCGAGGCTTCGGTGTGGTCGTCGGTGATTG
>Ga0208849_1000756_pt1 | contig 27101 bp, 26 predicted proteins | sample NGESurdeep072012_10_FD_184470 | JGI IMG/M metagenome (GOLD analysis project Ga0208849, IMG submission 184470) | Arctic peat soil microbial communities from Barrow, Alaska - NGEE Surface sample 53-3 deep-072012 (SPAdes) | ecosystem: Environmental > Terrestrial > Soil > Wetlands > Peat ... | reverse complement strand
CGTTCTGGGACGTCCACGACCCGGACAAGGCGATCGCGATCCATTTGCGCGACGAGCACTACGCCAAGCTGGTGATCGGAGTCGACGATCCACCGGCTGCCGCCAAGGCGATCGGCGACGCAATCAAGAGATCTGCCTGAGGAACTACGGCCTAGGCGATTTCAGCTGGTAAGCGCTTGCTCGAGGTCGGACACGTGGTGGCGCTGGTGCTCCAGCATGCTCGCCATCGTTTGGCCAAGAGATTCACCGGCGTACGGACCGATCGTGACCGGAGTTTCCAACGTCGCGTCCGACAGCACCATCACCAAGCGCGTGGTCCCCATGTCGTACTCGTCGACGAGCTCCTGGGCCTGCTTGTCGGCCCGTCGCCGGACCTGCGATGCGTTCCAGCGGTCGGCGTCGAAGGGCGGTGCGTTCGGGTCTCTAGGCTCGGTCGCGGAGCTGACCACCGCCGGCAGAGATGCGGCTGAGCTCGAGAGGTGGGCCAGAAGGTCCCGGCACGTCCAACCCTCGTAACCCGGCGCGGGAGCGGTCCAGTCACCATGCAGCGCGCGCACGATCCCGGCCAGCTCGATGTAGCCGGCCTGCAGCGAGCTGAGGGAGGTTTCGCCGGCCACGGTTCGAGTGTAATTCGTCCTTCTAACCAGGTGTGGCGAGGAAGGCCGGATGCGAATACCATCGAGGCTCCCGATAAGCGTCAGGAGGTTCGGAGGTCGCGGAAAAGGCTTTGGCCTTCGTCCAGCCCTTCGTCCGCTAATCCTTCAGCGTCTCAGGCGATGCCCGGCGGCCTCGTGTTGTCGGGCCGAGCGACGGAGGCTGATGCCGGTCGTGACGATCGCGAGCGGTGGCACCAGCCACCAGGCTGAAATCCGATGTGCCACCAGCACGCCGGTCGCCGCCAGCGCGAGCAGCATCACCACCGCCACCGTCCAGTCGTCTCCGACGATGAACCGGTAAAGGAAGCGCCCGACGCCGACAGCCCCTGAAAGGACCATTCGCGCTTACACCACCTCGAGGCGCGCGCGATGGGTCCGGCGGCGCTCGAGTTCGATGTACGTGGCCGCGGCGAGGCCGTACACGACGAGTAGGGCCACGATGTCGAGGTCGCTCTGAGGCCAGCTCACGCCAAGGCCCTCGAGGGACCAGAAAGTGCCGAAAGATGTCAGCAGCGTTCCCACGATCAGCTGCAGCAGGCTTCGTGGAATTCGGGTGACGAAGCCTTTCAGGGCAAATCCGGAAGCGCCGATCACTACGACGGCGGCTGCCGCACCGACGACGGAAAGGCCAAGCTGCCCTGCCGCGAGTCCGAACGACACGACGATCAACGCGATCTCCAGGCCCTCGAGTAGCACTCCCTTGAATGAGAGGACGAACGCGACCCAGTCCATGCCGTGCAGCGGGACGTCGCTGTCCTGTACGTCTTGTTCGCTCATGCCGGCCAGGCCTCGCGCCGCCACGCGTGCGATGCCTTTGCGGTACCACTGCAGGCCGAACAGCAGAAGCAAAGCTCCCACGACCACGCGCAGTGGTCCAATCGGAATCGACGCGAGCGCCGCGCCGAGGATCGCGACGATCACGGCCAGGAGAGCGAAGCCGGCGGTGGCGCCGATCAACGCTGAGCGCCAGCCGCGTGTCGCGCCCACGCCGAGCACGATGATGACCATCTCGATCGCTTCGACCGACGAGGCAAGGAATGTGGTCAGCAGGACCACCCCGGCTCCTGTCAACTCACTTACCGCAACTCGGCCTTGTCCGCCTTTGTTCCGGTCTTCCATAGACTGAGATCGATGTACGGTCGCGGTCGGTCAGCCCGTATGGATGCGTGGCCCGAGCTGAATTACAGCGCCTGGAAAGACACGCTCGAGACGCTGCACATGAACCTGCAGATCGTGGGCAAGGTCCGGCTTGCGCTGACCCCGTTCGAACCTCAATGGGCCAACGTGCCGCTTTATCTGAGCGCCCGCGGGCTGACCACGACGCCGATGGAGTACGCGGGCTTGATCTTCCAGATCGACGTCGACCTCGTCGTCCACGAGGTGATCATTCAGACCGTCCGGGGCGAGACCCAACGCGTGGCCTTGACCGCACGTTCGGTCGCGGACTTCTATGCCGATTTCATGTCAAACCTGCACGCGCTCGGCATCGATCCTGAGTTCCGGCCCATTCCTTCCGAGGTCGACGATCCGGTTCCCTTTGCCGAGGACACCGTGCACGCGACCTACGATCCGGAATCGGCCAACCGTTTCTGGCGCGTGCTGTCGCAGGTCGACCTCGTGCTCAAAGAGCATCGTTCCAGATTTCGAGGTCGGACGTCGCCGGTGCACTTTTTCTGGGGCAGCTTCGACCTCGCGCTCACGAGATTCTCAGGCCGCGGCGCGGAACCGCCGCCGGGCGCCGGAATCATCAGGCGCATGTCTGCCGACGCCGAGCAGATATGCGCCGGGTTCTGGCCGGGGGACCAGCGGTATCCACGCCCCGCCTTCTTCTCGTACACCTACCCGAAGCCGGACGGAATCGAGCAGCAGGTGATCCAGCCGCACACGGCTGCCTGGAGCACGGAGCTGGGCGAGTTTGCCCTCCCGTACGAGGACGTCCGCACCAGCGCGTCGCCCGAACGCGCGATCCTCCAGTTTTTCGAGAGCACCTATGCCGCGGGCGCCAGCCTCGCACGGTGGGATCCGCACCTCGTGATCGAACGGGCTCGCTGAGCAAAGGCCAACTCTCTTGATCTATCCGCAAGCACTCAGCCGGCGCCTGCGCATCGCTGTCAAACCGCCTCGCGATCCTGGCTACGGGGCCCTCCGGCGCGCCGCCCGCGCCGCCATCCTCGTCCCGCTTGCCTTCGCATTCGCCGACCTGCTTCTGGGCGCACCGCAAAGCCTGGTCTTCGTGATGTTCGGCTGTTTTTCGCTGCTCGTGATGTCCGACTTCGGAGGCCTGCGGCGTGCGCGCGCGCTCGCGTACCTGACGGCGACTCTGGTGGGAGCCGCGCTGGTGGCGCTCGGAACGCTCGTCTCCACCTCGGCCTGGCTTCCGGCGGTCGTGATGTTTCTGGTCGGTTTCACGATCACGTTCAGCCGCATCTTCGGCGGCTACGTCGCAGCCGCGAACCTCGGCATGCTGCTCTCCTTCGTGATTGCCGTCACGATCCCGGCCTCGCCCGACGTGATTCCGGCGCGCGTCGGCGGTTGGGCGATGGCAGGGTTGGTGTCCACCTTGGCCTCGGTTGCGCTGTGGCCGCGCTTCGAGCGCGTGACCATGTACCGGCAAGCGACGAAAGCGTTGCTCGCAGTCGCCGATCTCGTCGAAGGCATGCGGCCTGGTGCGGTCGACAGCGATTTGACGCGCCTCAAAGCGATTGCGCGCCAGGCGGTGGAGGAGGCTCGACAGGGATATGCCGCGATGGCCAAACGTCCAATCGCGCCGGCGCGTCGCGACCGGGCCTTTGTCCAGCTGCTCATCGAGTGTGAGCGGATCGTCGACATCATCGAGCGCCCCTTCAACGAAGATCGGGCGACAATGCGTCCCGCCTTGCCCGAGGGGGACCAGCTCGTCGCCTCCGTGGTCGCTGCATTGCGTTCCAGCGCGGGCGTGCTCAAAGGTGACGCCAAACCGGACCTTCACGCCATCGAGGTCGTGCGATTGCAGCATCGCGCGGCCCTGGACCGATGGGCGGCCGAGCAGCTACGGGCTGGCCGTCCAGTCGAGCAGGTGCTCGATGGACTCGACGTCGATGACACGCTCCGCGTCGTGTCGTACGTGACCTTCACGCTCGGCCGGCACGCGGTAACGGCCGCGGGCGCGAAACCCGATGCCGGCGATGCCGCGATAGATGTTCTACGGGCAATCCGAACGTATCTCGAGTCGCCTTCGACGGTGCTGCAGGGCAGCCTTCGCGTGGCCGTCGGACTGGCTATTGCCGTCTTCGTAGCGCGCACGCTCGATCCCTCACATGCCTTCTGGGTAGTGCTGGGAACGATCCAGGTCTTGCGCAGCAATGCGCTTGGCACGGGCCGCACGATCGTCCTCGCCGTGGCCGGCAACGCGATCGGTGTCGTTCTCGGCGGGCTGTTCGCGGTGGTCGCAGGCAACCAACCCACGGTGATGTGGATCGCATTTCCGCTCTCGGTGTTCGTGGCTGCCTACGCGGCCACGACGATCGGTTTCATGCTGAGCCAGGCTGCTTTCACCATCAACCTGATCATCGTTTTCAACCTCATCTCTCCGGCGGGTTGGCAGGTCGGCCTGGTCCGCATCGAAGACCTGATGGTCGGCGCCCTCATCAGCTTGCTGGTTGGTGTGCTGCTCTGGCCGCATGGGGCCCGCCGCGAGCTTGCGCGCGCCTTGGGGAGCGTTTATCGAGGCCTCGCTGTCTATTTGGACCAGGGTTTCGATCGTGTCCTGGGTTTCGTGCCTCCGGCAGCGGGTTTCGTGCCTGCGGCAGCGGGTTTTGAAACGGCCGGCGCGGACTCCGCTCGGAAGGTCGTGGTGCGTGCGCGGGACCGCGCCGACGCGGCATTCGACACGTTCCTGACCGAGCGGGGTGACCGCGCGTTCGACGAGGAGACGGCGGCGTTCCTGCTGTCCTCGGCCAACCACGCGATCCTGGCAGGCGACCTGCTCGAGGTGATCGCCGGCATGGGCTATCAGGCCGGCAGCTGCGCCGATGGTGCACGCGAGGCGCGAGAGCAGGTGCACGCGTTGCTGGGCGCATACCTTCGCCTCGCGGACCGCCTGGATCTCGCGCCGGCCGCGGGACTTGAGCCACGCGTTTCCTTACCCGCGCTGCGTAAGGCAGAGCTCGGTTGCCTGCGCCGCTGGCAGACCGATCCGGAGGTGGGGAGGGGCGCCATGACGGTGGTGATGGCCGGCGAGTGGGTGCAGAACCTCGCGCGCCTCGAAGAAGACCTGGAAGAACCAGTGACCACCGCCGTCGAGGCAGCGCGAAAACCGTGGTGGCGCTAACCGAACAGCAGAACGAGCTCGCTAGCGCTCGGTCCGCGCCCGCTCCCTCGCTTGTAGCTCGTCAACCAGGCGGGTGGTGACCGGGACCGGCACGCCCTGTGCGGCGGCATGGCGAAGCACGGCTCCCCCGATGGCGTCGAGCTCTAGCGGCTGGCCCGCCGCCTGGTCTCGCTGCATCGATGACTCCATGGTCTCCGGGGCGAGGTCCAGGAGGCGGAGGGCAGCTTCGGGGTCCGCTGAGGCTCCCTCCGCTCTCGCGACTGCGGCCACCTCCCTGATGAGTGCGATGGCGTCGTCACGGCGGATCGTCCGCACGACGCCGACGTTGCCGCGCTGGTGCGTGGTCAGCAAGGCCAGGGGACCTAAGAGCGCGAGCTTATCCCACAGCATCGCCACCTCGTCCTCGCGCAGCGTGACCGCGAGGCCAGTCGTTCGAAGTTGAGCAGCGAGCGGCTCAATCCGCTCCCGAACGACGTCCGAAGTTGCGATCTCAACCGATGCGAAGGGGCTGGTCTGGCGGATGAGGCCGGGCCCCACCCTCGCGACCTCGACTCGGATAGTGGCCGGGACCACGTTCGTGCGGAAGCGGGTCCGCAGAAGGTCGACGTGGTCGATTCCGTTGAGAAACGGGATCACTAGCGCCTGGCCGGCGACGTCTTCGGGGACACGTTCGAGGGCCCGCTCGAGCTGGGTCGCCTTGACCGTGATCAGACACACGTCCACCTCGCTCTGAAGCCGCGTGGCAGTCTCGACGTTGACCTCGAAGTTTCCGAAGAGCCTGCTCTCGACGCGGAGACCTCGTTCGGAAATGGCCCGCGATGTGTTGTCGCCTGCCAGCACCACCACCGAGTTCCCGGCTCGCGTCAGGAGCGCCGCCAGCAGCCCGCCGACCCCTCCCGGACCCAGCACCGCCACTCGCAAAGCGCCAGGAGCCACGAGCAGGAATCTTAGGCTCCGGCCAGATAGCCCCGAAGTCCATTCGACTGTCGACTCGGCCCCTAGCCGTTCGTATAGAAGGTGAGGACCGGGCGACAAGATATCCTACTAAATCTGCTACCATACATCGCATGAGCCGCATTAAGGTCAGCGTGACCCTGGACCCAGAGCTGCTTGGGGTCGTGGACGGATTCGTTCAAGCCCACCCGGGGCAGGATCGCAGCAAAGTGATCGATCAAGCGCTACACCACTGGTACGCCCAGCAGCAGGAAGTCGCGATGGAAGCGCAGTACGCAGCGCCTGAGGACGGGATCGCACCAGAACGTAAGGCGTGGCGATCGCTGCGACAAGCAGCTGCGAAGCGGCGGCTCTCACGCCCTTGAGCGAGCGGCGCCCGCCCCCAGCTCTGGAGCCTCGACGCGGCGACGTTTGGTACGTGTTCACGCCCGGCCAGCCGGATGACCCACATCAGCCGCCTCCTGCCGTGGTGGTTTCAGAAAATATCCGAAACAGGATGCGAAACGATTTGATCGTGGTACCCGTGTTCTCAACAGGCCAGATTGGCCCCACGCGTGTGACCGTGCCCGCGCGGTCGATCGGCTTGCGCCGCGACAGCGTGATCTTCTGCGAGGAGGTCACAACCATCGATCGAGACTTCCTTGCGCGAGGTCCGGTCGGAAGGCTCGACCCTAAGTTGATGGAGGCGGTGGTTCGTGGTGTGCGTCGAGCAGTCGGCGAGGTCGTGGCCGAGCCGTAGTTCGGCGGATCTCGTGAGAATGGTCGGCAATGCCTGACTACCAGCACGGCCTTCTCTTTGGAATTGCTGTGCCGCCAAACGCCCGCGACCACCAGGCGGTGCTGGCCACGGCGGAGCTGGCCGACGACCTGGGGCTCGACATCGTCGGATTCCAGGACCACCCGTACCAGGCCACCTTCCTTGACGCCTGGACTCTTCTGTCTTATGTAGCCGGGAAAACACAACACATCCGGCTGTTCCCCAACGTGGCGAATATTCCGCTGCGCCCGCCCGCAGTGCTCGCCCGGAGCGCCGCCGCCCTCGACATCCTGAGCGCCGGGCGCGTCGAGCTCGGGCTGGGGGCCGGCTACTTCCTCGCCCCGATCGCCTCCATGGGCGGACCACGCCGGACGAGGGGGGAGCTGGTGGACGCCCTCGAGGAGGCCATCGCAGTGATTCGCGCCTTGCTGGAACCTGGACCGCCGGTCGATTTCCAGGGGAATTACTACTCGTTGACCGGCGCCCAGCCGGGCCCGTTGCCACCGCACCGTATCGCCGTCTGGCTCGGCGCCTACAAGCGGCAGATGCTGGAGCTCACCGGGCGCGCGGCCGACGGATGGATCCCCTCGCTGGGCTACGCGTCTCCCGGCGAACTCGGCCAGATGAACCGGACCATCGACGCAGCGGCCGAGGCGGCGGGCAGGAAGCCATCCGACATCCGCCGCGGGTTCAACGTCAGCGGCTCTTTCGCCACCTCCGGCTCCGGGTTCCTGCAGGGCCCTTCTCGCGTCTGGGTCGAGCAGCTCACCGCGCTGGCGCTCGAACATGGCATCAGCGCTTTCAACCTGGCCGTGACGCCTGGTTCGGATGGCGACCTGAGACGGTGGGCAGATGAGGTCGCGCCCGCGGTTCGAGAGGCGGTCGCGAGCGAAAGGCAAGGCCGTCCTGCCACCGCCACCAGCCATCAAGCGCCGGCGGATGGCACGGGTGAGGCTGCTTCCGTAGCCGCGCGGGAGGCTCAGCGACTGGTCGGTGAGGAAGAGGGGAGTCCCGCCGTGGGTCGAGCCGGCCAGAAGATGCTGCTCGCCATCCATCAGCACCTGAGGCAGGAGCTGGCGAGGCTGCGTGAGGTGATCGATGAGGTTCGCGCGGGCCGGTCGAGCGCGGTCCAGGCGCGCTCCTATCTCAACACGATGACGATGCGTCAGAACTACTGGACGCTGGGAGCTTTTTGCGCGGCGTACTGCAGGGTCGTCAGCGTGCACCACGCCATCGAAGATCAGTCGCTGTTCCCTGACCTGAAGGCCGCCGATCAGTCGCTCGCACCGGTAATCGAACGTCTGCAGCACGAGCACGAGGGCATCGCGAAGGTGCTGGCCGAGGTCGACGCCGCTCTGGTCGCGACGGTCGAAGACGAGGAGCAGCTGGACGGCGCCCAGTCCGCGGTCGAGCATCTCAGCGACGCCCTGCTGGCGCATCTCCAGTACGAGGAGGACAACCTGCTCGAGCCGATCGGCCGGCTGGCGATCCAGGTCTAGCCCGCGACCCGCCCGCTGATTGCCGGGTGGATCCCCCAGCCGATTGCAGGGTGCGCATGCGGAAGGGCCTCCTTAGCATGACTCCATATCATGGCCTTGCCCTCCGTCCGCCCTTATGGATGGAAGGCATTTGGGGTGGCGGCGGCTGCGGTCGCGGCAACCACCCTTGCCTTCGCGCTCATAGTCGGCCTGCCCTTGGGCAGCCCGCACTTCGTCACGGCCCTGGACGACATCGGTGAGGCGCTGGCGGCGCTGCTCGCGGCTGGGGCCTGCGCATGGGCCGCGAGTCGATCAGACAGCCAGTTCAAACGCGCGTGGGCGCTGCTAGGCGCATCCGCGGCCGCCTGGTGCCTCGGCCAGGTGGTCTGGACCGTGGACGAGGTTGTGCTCGGCGTAGCGCCTTTCCCGTCGGTGGCCGATGTCGGATTCCTGGCGGCGGTGCCTCTCGCGATCGCCGGCTTGCTTTCGTTCTGGACCGCCCCCAGGGGTACGGCCGAGCGCTGGCACCTATGGCTGGACGGCGTGAACATCGTCCTCGCGCTGACGTTCACCGGATGGGCGCTGGGGCTTCAACAGGTCTGGCTCAGCGGAGGAAGCCTCGCCGAGCGGGCGATCGGGCTGGCCTATCCGGTCGGGGACATCCTGATCGCGACCGTCCTCGTCTTGGGCATCCGCCGGGCAACCCGCTACCAGCACGGGCGAATGCTTCTTCTGCTCGGAGGCCTCGCGGCAATTTCCATCTCGGACAGCGCTTTCGCCTACATGACCACAAACGGCACCTATCTGAACGTCTTCGACACGGGATGGGTGGTCGGATACCTGATGATCGGCCTGGCCGCGCTGTGGCCCGCGCGACCCCATGACCGAGTCGCCGACAGGCTGCCGATCGACTTGTGGCAGATCGCGCTGCCCTGGACGGTAATCGTCGCGGCCGCCACCACCGCGCTTGTGGTCGTGCTGCGGGGTGGACGGACCGATCAATTCCAGACGGAGCTCGCGGTGGCGATGGCAGCGTTGCTGATCGTGAGCGAGGTCTTGACGCACATCGACTCCCTGTCCATGGTGGTGACGAGCCGGCGGTCGGAAGCCATGCTGGCGGAGGTCATCGCCCAGGCGCCGATCGGGATAGCCCGTGTCGACCGGACCTTCAAGATCATCGACGCCAACCCAGGTATGGCACAGCTGCTGCGCGACCCGACCGACGTGATGGTTGGATTCACGATTGCCAGGTACCTTCGAACCGATGACCGGGCGCTCGCCTACGAAAAGATCGGTGCCTTGATGAGCGAATCAGTCGCCAGCATCCAGGCCGACAACCTCATGATCCGCGCCGACGCCACCGAAGTCTGGGTGCACTGGACCTCGACCGCGGTCAGGAGCTCAACCGGCGAGCTCGAGTACTTCCTGACCACGCTCGAGGACGTCACCGCCACACACGAAGCCGAAGAGTCGGCCGAGGCCAACCTCGTGATGCTCGAAAGATTGAACGAGCTGAAGAGCGAGTTCCTTCAGGGTGTCACCTATGAGTTCAAGACCGCCTTGATGGAGATCAACGGCAGCAGCGAGCTCATACGGGATGGCGACGGCCTCGAGGCCTCCGAGGTGAAGGCCCTCGCTGGTGACATCTACAAGAACGGCACCCGCCTTGATCGCATGATCACCGAGATGCTCGATCTGGACCGGATCGAGACTGGCCGGGGGAGCCTTTCGATCGCGCCAATCGACCTGAATGCGATCATCGCTCGAGAAGTTCAGGGGGTGAGAGCGAACCTGGACGGCGCCGTGCTCAGTGTGAACCTCAAGGCCTCGTTACCCGCCGTGGTCGGTGACGCGACCAAGCTGTCTGAGGTCGTCCGCACGCTTTTGCGCAATGCAATCAAATACTCGCCCGACGGAGGATTGATCGTGATCGCCAGCGCGACACACGACGGCCGGGTCCGGGTGAGCGTGAAAGACGAGGGGCTGGCCATCCGCGCCGACTTCGACAACCGCCTCTTCGGCGAGGGCGACCTGTACACGAACAACCCGATTCGGAAGGTGGTCGGAACCGGGCTCGGCCTTGGCATCGCCCGCCAGATCGTAGAGATGCACGGCGGGCAGATCGGCGTCGACCACCTCGAAGGTGTCGGTTCGATCTCCCACTTCACGCTGCCTCCGGCAAAGTCGATCAGCCGGCTCGAACCGGAGGCTGCTGGGCTGGTCGCGTGAGGTAGCCACGGTCGCTGGCAGCTCCGCATGGCGAAAGCTCACATCTAGGCATCTGCCCTGAAGCCCAGGGGTCCTTTGGCCCTCGATGGAATCCAGGCATGAGGCCAGCCTTTATACCGGTGCCGTCCGACGGCGCCGGCACAGTCCATTTCGAGCAACAAAAGGAAATGACCATGAAAGCTCTCGTCTATCACGGTCCCGGACAGCGGTCCTGGGACACCGTCCCCAACCCCACCATCCAGGCGCCCACTGACGCCATCGTGAAAATCGACACCGCGACGATTTGCGGCTCGGATCTGCACATCCTCAAGGGCGACGTGCCCGCGGTGAAGCCAGGCACAATCCTTGGCCACGAGGCCGTTGGAACCATCGTCGAGACAGGGGCTGCGGTCAGCAACTTCCAGATCGGCGATCACGTCCTGATTTCTTGCATCACGGCGTGCGGCAGCTGTCGGTTCTGCAAAGAGGCCCGCTACGGCCAATGCACCGGCGGCGGAGGCTGGATCTTCGGACATCTGATCAACGGACTGCAGGCGGAGTACGCACGGGTCCCATTTGCGGACAACTCGCTCTACAAGGTGCCATCGGGGCTCACTGATGAGCAGGTCCTGTTCCTGTCCGACATCCTTCCGACCTCTTTCGAGGTTGGCGTCCAGAACGGCAGAGTGCGACCGGGAGACACTGTCGCCATCGTTGGGGCAGGTCCGGTCGGCCTGGCCGCGGTCATGACCGCCAAGCTCTACTCCCCGGCCCACATCGTGGTGATCGACCTCGATGACGGCCGTCTCGCGAAGGCGAAGGAGTTCGGCGCTGACGTGACCATCAACAACGGCCGCGAAGATGCGGTGAAGCAGGTCCTCAAGCTGACGCGCGGCCTTGGCGCAGATGTTGCGGTCGAGGCGGTCGGAATTCCGGCGACGTTCGAGCTGGCCGCGGAGCTGATCCGTGCCGGCGGAACTTTGGCCAACGTGGGCGTGCACGGCAAGCCCGCGACGCTCCACCTCGAGAAGCTCTGGATCAAGGACGTCACCATTACCACCGGGCTGGTCGACACCCGCACCATCCCACAGCTCCTATCCCTGATCGAGGGCGGCAAGCTGGACCCGACGGTGCTGGCCACCCATCACTTTGCGATGGACGAGGCCATGCAGGCGTACGACGTCTTTGGCGATGCGGCCAAGACCCACGCGCTCAAAGTCGTACTCAAGGGAACTGAGGTTTCCACCGAGACGAAGTCGAAGGTCGGAATCACGACAGCGGTTTAGGTTCGCACTCGCTACGGAGCGCGCCGATCACCGGCGCGCTCCGTCTTCTTTCAGGCCACCGCGCTAACGCGCAACAGCTTTGTGCTCATGGCCTTGGCGGCCCCGCCGCCGTCCCTCATCTAGGTCCGTCGACGCTTCGACGCAATCGTTGCCTGTCCTTGCACCGGACCTGAAATGACGAGGACTGGACGCTTGGAGTGCATGACCAGCTCGTGGCTCACACTTCCGAGCACCAGCTCAGCGATCCCGCCGCGGCCTCTGCGACCGACGACGATCAGGTCCGCGTCAACCTTGTCAGCGACAGCCGCCAGCACCGAAGCGGGCCGCCCATCCTCCATCACGGTGCGGTATTTGACTCCGGCAGCTCGAAGCCGCTTGCACCAGTCGTGTTCGAATTCCTTCTTCATCTCGGCCCGCCATTCCGGGTCGAACTGCGCGACCTCGACCGGAGCGTTGTAAGCGGTATCGAAGTAGACGGGCGGTGCGATCGCAAACACGGCGACCACCTCGGAGCCCATGCCCTTCGCCATCCGAGCAGCCCACTCGACGGCCGCGTCCGAATGCTCCGAACCGTCTACGCCTACGACGATCCGCCTGATGCCCGAACGCCTGGTCGCCATATGTGTGCCTCCTAAACCAGCCGGCTTTATCGAATGTCCAGGTGCAGGTCGATTGCTGGCGCATCGTCCTGCCTGCCGAGAATCACCAGCGCGGCGCCTTCGGCCGGCCCGATGGTCATCGTCGTCGAGTTGTTAAAGAGGTTCTGGTTCCCGCCCAGGCGCCCGTCGGTATAGCTGGGCAGGGCCGCGACGGCCTTGCTCTTCGCGCCCACCGCGCCGGCCACCGTGAGGTTGCTCTGAGTGAACGGGATGCGCGCCGACAAGCCGATTCCAATGCCCACGTTAAAGAGACTCAAAAGGATGCCCACGGTCAGCACGAAGATGAAACCACCGCCGCCGCATCCACAACCCCGGTTGCGATAACGCGTCCGGATTGGAGTCCGCCGGCCGCTGGTCTCGTCGTTCATTCAGCTCTCTATTTCTCGCAAGGCTTCGGAATGACGATAACGATGCGCCTTCGGCGGCGAAAGCGCCCGAGGACATGGGCCTGGAAAATGCAGGTCATTGCGCACATGCGGACGCTGCAGCGCCTGCGTAACCTTGAGTCAAAGGAGATCGAACCAATGACAGACACGAATACGAAGGAGTCCTGGAACCGTTTCCAGGCGGACATGAAATCGCTAGCGAGCGAGCTCAACCGCCATTACAAGGCGGCGGATCACGAGAAGGAAACCGCCGAGATCAACAGCGCGCTGCGGCAGATCGGGCAGGCCGCTGAGAAGTTCTTTGAATCCCTTGATAAGGCCACCAGCGACCCGGAGGTTCGGGCCACCACGAAGCAGGCGGCGCGATCGTTTGGAGCTGCGCTGGGCGGGACCCTTCGCGAGGTCGGCGACGAGCTGGACAAGGCGCTGCGCCAGAAGACCACCCCTCCTACCAAGTAGCCAGGGCCCGGTACCAAAAGTAAAGGGGCCGCCGGCGCGGCCCCTTGCGGGTGGTTTGGCGAACGAATCTCTAGATGCGAGCCGCGCCCTTGCGTGGGGCGTAGTACTGGCGCCAGATCAAGCGGTGGATGGGGATCCAGCGCGGAATGTCGCGCAGGAACGGAATGAACGGCACGAGGGCCAGCGCTACGGTGAGCAGCGTCATGAGGATGATGATCCCGAGGTCAGCGTTGCCTGCACTCAGGCCGATGAATCCTGTGTCGCTGTTGAAGGGAAACACCTGATACCACATCGTGTAGAGCCACAGCCAGGTCTGGCCGGGGTACTGGCCGGTCTCGTTCATCATTCCCCACAGGCTGCCCGTCAGATGGGCCTGGTCGGCAAGCCCCGCGAGATAGCCGCCGTCGCCCATGAAGAGCAGGGGCTGCGTGTAATCGGTCTGGTAGAACCGCCCGTTGATCACGAGCAATCCATCGAGCCCACCCGCCTGGGCGATCCCGACCAGGTTGGACATCATCACCGGCAGCGGGCCATAGTCGCCGGCAGCAACGGCCACCGCGCCGTCGCTTACGGTTGCATCGACGAGTGCCTTCGAATACGCGTCCAGCCATGTGGTCTGCTGATCGGCTGTGGCGTTCTGCCAGGTGCCGAGCGCTGTGCCCAGGGTCGTATTGCTGAAGCTCGCCCGCTGCAACGGCTGGATCACGAATGCGCTGGCGGAATCGAGGGGGATACGCACCCCAAACCAGCTCTGTGGGGCGATCGGCCCCCAGCTCTGGCCTGGACTCGCCGAGTTGTAGGGAGCGCCGTAACCGGCGCTCGTGCTCGAGCCTGCGAGCTCCCCGGTGGCGGTGGTCACGAAGTCCACCGGGTCTGCCTGCGACCAGGTCGCGATCGTCACCGGCGCTACATCGGGCGAGGACAGCACGGCGGCGCCGATCAAAGCGATGACGCCGACTGCCACAACGGCTATGACGAGCTCCTTCACGAGGTCGTAGCGCTCCATTCGCACGCCGCGGTAGTACTCCTCTTGAGTCGCGCCCATCGATTTCATGGCCGTGCGCCTCCTTCGGGGTCGATCGGTTTCACAACGCCGCGTGTGCGCACCATGACGATGTGCGCGACCACGAGGATCGTGATCCCGATAGGTAGCAGCATCACGTGCAGCCCATACATCTGGCCGAAGTTCAAAACGTTGAAGAAAGCTCCGATGCCGGCCCCGTTCATCGCATCCTTGGCGTTGATGGCGACGAACTGCGACGCGAAGTTTTGTTGAGACAGGTAGCCGGTGAAGGCGGTGAGGATGCTTGTTCCAAAGATGATCACTCCGATCATCCAGGTCGCCGCGCGACCACTGCGCCATCCGGCCATGAAGTACTGGCCCCAGAGGTGCAGGACCATGAAGATGAAGAACAGTTGAACGGACCAGAAGTGGAGGCTGTTGAAGAAGTGGCCGACCCTTGAGTCGTGCCACCACTGCGGCCCCATGAACGACAGGACGACGCCGCTGGCGATCACCCAGGCCAACGCGGCGATCGTGACCACTCCGAACACGTAGACCCACGAACCGACGTAGTAGGGCTGCCGGTCGGGGAGCAGGTGGTCCATCGGGAGATGTCGGTCGATCGCCTGACGGAGCCGCAGCGTCCAGCTGTTGGACTCTGGCCGGGCCGCCGCGCCGGGGTCTGCCCCTCGAGGGCTATTTGTTACCGCCATCGTCGTCCCCCTCAGCGTGTGGGAACGGTGCGATGAGTGCGATCGCAAAGAGAACGATCATTCCCGCGATCACGAGTAGGTTAGGAACCGAGATAAGGATAAAGCCCCAGTGAAAGTAAGTCGCCGGTGTATCCATACATTTCTCCTTACGACGTTTTGCGTTGGCGTCAATTTGAACCCGCGGAGCACAAGTGTCAACAGGGCCTGAAGACCCTACTCAGATAGGGACCCCGGCCCTAGCCTCGCACAGCGTGTTGGTCTGAAGCCTGGGTCATTCCGAGCTGGAGGGCTTTGAGATGTTCAAACACATATTGGTCGCCATCGACGGTTCCACATGTTCGCAGGAGGTGCTGCCTGCCGCGATCGAGGTGGCAAGGAAGTTCGACAGCGAGATCTTTGTCCTGCACGTGAGCGAGCACGACAAGGGCCGCGCTGTCATCTACTCACTCGAGACGCCCGCCGGGGCGGCAGGCATGGTCGGCGACGCCGTGAAGAAGCTGCGCGATCTGGGTCTCGCTGCCAAGGGTCAGGTCCGCGATATGGCCGCTGGGCACGTCGCGAAGGCCATCGTCGAAACCGCTGAGGCGAACGGGATCGACCTCATCGTGATGGGCTCGCGTGGCCTGTCCGACGTACAGGGGCTCTTGCTCGGCAGCGTCACGCACAAGGTCATGCAGGCAGCCGGCATCTCAGTCCTGGTGGTCAGGCCGTCAATCAAGAGCGCGCCCGTCACCAACGATCTGGTGCCTTCGTCCAGGGACTGAGACGCCACCCTTGGTTCGGCTCCCGGGTGTTCCCGGGGCCGAGACGCGGATCGAATGCCGGCCCCGCGTCTCGCCGGCGTCGTTGGAGACGGCCGTGCTGGAATCGCTTCCAGACGGGGTGGTGGTCCTCAACCAGATGGGCCGGATCGTCTACGCCAACCGGCAGGCAGAACGGCTGACCGGATATCGACGCAACGAGCTGTTGGGACGTCCGGTCGAGGTGCTCGTGCCGCCGAGCCTTCGTGCGAGGCACCGTGATCGGCGCCTCAATTACTCCGTCCTACCAAAACCGAGACCCATGGGGTCCGCCGGTAACGATTTCCCCCTGAGGCGGAAGGACGGCTCGGAATTCGTGGTAGACATCGCCCTCGGCTCGATCGGGCGGCCCGGCAGCATGCAGACCGTGGCAGCGATACGCGATGCGACCGAACGGAAAAGATTGGAACGCGACCTGGAACACAGGGCGCTCCACGATCCCCTGACAGGTCTCGCCAATCGAACTCTTTTCTTCGACCGCCTGAATCAGGCGATGCTCGGCTTCAAACGCGACCGCCGGCCCGTCGCCGTCGTGATGCTCGACCTCGACGGGTTCAAGACCGTGAACGATGCGTTCGGTCACGTCGCCGGCGATCTCATCCTCCGCCGGCTTGCGGTCCACCTCGAGGCCGGCCTTCGGTCGACGGACACAGTGGCCCGGATAGGCGGCGACGAGTTTGCCTGGATCCTGCCCCACGTCGCCGGTTCGGGAGCGGCTGTCCGCAGGGTCAGGTCGCTGCTTCGCTCTGTTGCCCGGAACTATTCGATCGATCGTAAGCAAATCGAGGTGGGCCTGTCCGCTGGCATGGCGTTGTTCCCGGCCGATGGCACGCACCCTGATGAGCTGATGCGTCACGCGGACCTCGCCCTGTACACGGCCAAGCGACAAGGTGGGGGCCTCGCCTTCGTCGGCCGGCACGTACGGGCGGCCGCAGTGCGCCCGCACGGACCACGGCCATCGCGGGTTGATCGACCGCGCAGATCGCGCATGCTGACGCAGTGACGGCGGCATACCCCGCCCATCGCGAGGCGACGGTCGTCTTGCGCGATGGGTCGACGCTGACCATCAGGCCGGTGCGCGTCGAAGATGCCGTCGAGCTCGGTCGCTTCTTCTCGACCCTGTCGCTGGAATCCCGTGTCTTCAGGTTCTTCGCGGCCGTCGCCAATGCGGACTCATCGATTCAAAGAATGGTCAACGTCAACTACACGTCCAACTACGGCCTCGTAGCTGTGGCCGGTGCGATGGCTCAGATCGTCGGACACGCGATGTACGTCGAGATCGCGCCGCGAAAAGCTGAGATGGCGCTGGCTGTGGCCGACGCCTACCAGGGTCGGGGCCTGGGCACGATCCTGCTCGGCCAGCTGGCGGAGGCCGCAGCCACCGCCGGGTTCGACATGTTCGAGGCCGTGGTCCGGCCGGAGAACCACCGGATGCTCCAGATGCTCCGCGAGAGCGGCTTTCCGGTGCACGCCCGGTCTGCACCGGGCGAGGTGCACGCTGACCTGCCGACCAAGATCGGCCCCGATGGGATCCGCCAGTTCGAAGACCGCGAACGGCTGGCGGCGGTAGCAGCCGTGACCCACCTGCTTGCGCCGCGGTCCGTGGCTGTGATCGGCGCGTCGCGGCAGGCCGGAAGCATCGGCGCCGCCGTCGTACACAACCTCGTCGCGTACGGATACCACGGCCCCCTATATCCGGTGAACCCCGCCGCGACCGAGATCGAAGGCGTTCCCTCCTATCCCTCGGTGCTGGCAATTCCCGGCGACGTGGAGATGGCGGTGGTCACGGTTCCCGCCGCGGTGGTCGCGACGGTCGCCCGCGAGTGCGCCCAGAAAGGAGTCCGCGGACTTGTTGTGATCTCTGCCGGATTTGCCGAAGCCGGGCCCGAAGGCGCCGGCCTTCAGCGTGAGCTGGTCGAGATCTGCCGCCAGGCCGGCATGCGGCTGGTGGGCCCCAACTGCATGGGTGTGATCAACAGCGCGCCAGAGGTGAGCCTCGATGCGACATTCGCGCCTGACAAGCCCGTCCCTGGCCGCATCGGCTTTCTCTCTCAGAGCGGCGGCCTCGGGCTGGCGGTGATGGCTCGCGCTCAGGCTATGGGTTCCGGTCTCTCGTCTTTCGTGTCGGTCGGCAACAAGGCCGACCTGTCCGGCAACGACTTCATGCAGTACTGGGAGGGCGACCCCCAGACGGACGTGATCATGCTGTACCTCGAGTCCTTCGGAAATCCGCGCAAGTTCGCGCGTGTCGCGCGACGAGTGAGCCGGTCGAAGCCCATCCTGGTTGTGAAGGGCGGGCGCACTCAGGCCGGCAACAGGGCCACCTCCTCCCACACGGGCGCGCTGTTGTCTGCCTCCGACATCACAGTGGATGCTCTTTTCCAGCAAGCCGGCGTGATCCGGACCGACACCCTGGCGGAGCTGTTCGATGCCGCGCTGCTTCTGGGCAGCCAACCCTTGGCCGTGGGCAACCGGGTCGCCATCGTGACCAATGCGGGCGGTCCGGCGATTCTGTGTGCCGACGCTTGCGAGGCCAACGGCCTTGTCGTGCCGCCCCTTCCGGAGGTCGTTCGCAAGGCGCTGGCTGCTTCCATGCCCGCTGCAGGGTCGACCGGCAATCCGGTCGACATGCTGGCGGCCGCGAATGGCGAAGACTACGAGCGGGCGATCTCGGTTCTGGCCGCTTGCGAGGAGATCGACGCCATCATCGTGATCTTCACGCCGCCGCTGATCACAAAAGGCACAGAGGTTGTGCGCGCGATCCATCGAGCCGCCGCCGCCCTGCCCCGCGCGATCCCCGTGCTCAGCGTGTTCATGTCGAAGCAGGCCGCACCGCGCGTGATCGAGGCAGGTGGTGTCCGGATTCCGCACTACCCGTTCCCCGAGGAGGCCGCGCGTGCCTTGAGTCTGGTCGCGCGTTACGGGGCGTGGCGTTCAGCGCCGGAAGAAACGGTTGCGGCGATCGCGGGCATCGACGGCGACCGAGCGGCCGGGATCATCGCGGCCGCCCTGGCGTCCGGGGCGGGTTGGATGGAAGCGGCGGCGGTCTCCGAGCTGCTGACCTGCTACGGGATCACGTTCGTCGAAACCCGTCAGGCGAGCTCTCCCGATGAAGCCAGCCGTGAGGCCAGGCAAATGGGGGAGGAGGTCGCTTTGAAGGCCGTCGCGACAGGAGTCCTGCACAAGTCGGATGCCGGGGCGGTTCGCCTTCACCTCAAAGGGTCAAGCCAGGTTGAACGGGCCGGGAAGGAGATGGCTGACGCCCTTGAAGCGGCCGGCCACCCCGTCACAGGCTTCCAGGTTCAGCGGATGGTGCCGGGGGGTGTGGAGATGCTGGTCGGGGTGGTCCAAGACCAGCATTTCGGTCCGGTGCTGGCATGCGGGGCGGGCGGCACCGCGACGGAGCTCTTGAAGGACGTTGCGGTTCGGATCACTCCCATCACGAAGGGCGACGCGGACCGTATGGTCCGGTCGCTGAAGACGTTTCCTCAGCTGGACGGCTACCGCGGTGCCCCGCGTGCGGACGTGGCCGCCCTGGAAGATGTGCTGCTGCGAGTGAGCGCCCTCGTGGAGGCTCATCCCGAAGTCGCGGAGATGGACCTCAACCCGCTCGTTGTGCACACCGCGGGAGCGGTCGTCGTCGATGCCAGGATCCGGCTTGAGCCCGGCGCATCCAGACCGCCCATAGGATCACGCTGACCTAACCTTGCCAGCGTCAGGTCGGTATCCCGGCTTTGCCGGCAGGCCCTTTCTTGCGCCGAGAGCTCTCGTCCTCGACGTGACGCCACCAGCGCAGGTTGAAAGTGGTGATCCATGGCAGCTCGACGGGCGGAAGGGACCTCAACTGAACACCCTCCACCAGCTTGTTGCCGAGCCTGTGCGTGAGGCGCCTCTCACCCATGCCTCTCACCTCCCGGCGCGATCTCACGATCGACGAGATTCGGGTGACTCTTGACGCCCACAACTCCAGGTATGCCCATCACCAGGCGGCCGATGACCTCCGACAGGTTGTCCGCCTCCTGCACGCCGTAGACATGAACCACGCCGTCTCTCACCTCGACCTCATGTCCTGTCGTGTTCGTCGATGAAATGTCACAGAGGTACCCGACCACGTCCTTCCGAATCGACTCATCGCTTCGGAGGAATGCCTTCAGAATCTGTGCCCGGCTGACGGTGCCCACCAGGTGCTGCCGCGAGTCGACGACCGGCAAGACTCTCACGTGATGCTGGAACATGAGGCTCGCCGCGGTGGCCAGTGGCGAGCCGGCGGTCGTGGTGACGAGGTCCGCGGTCATCAGCTCGGCAGCCCTCATCGCCTTTGCCTTGCCGCCCTCTGGTTTGGCTTGCCTGGCGAGGAGATCGGACTCGGAGATTATTCCGATGAGCCTGTCGTCACCACTGACGACGGGGATTGCGCCGACCTCGTGGATGCGCATCACATTCGCGCAAGCCTTGAAAGTTGTCGCAGGCCCAACGGAGACCGGGTCTATGGTCATAACGTCGGAGACCGTCCAGGTCATGGATTGATCACCGACTTCAGCATCTCGCTCGGGGCCATGGCCCAATAGGGCCTATCGGCCCGCTGCGGCGGGGACCTGTTTGCGGCCCGGCGAGGTGACCTCTGGTTGATTTCCCCGTCCGGCGCCGGCCGATGACAGCTCGCCGCCGGTCAATGCTCTCAGCGCATTGAGGATCACGGCCACGTCGATGGCTTCTTGGAAAAAGGCTCCCGCCACGGGAGGCAGCACCCCGAAGCTGGCGAGAACCATTCCGAATCCCGACAAAGCCATGCCCGCCAGAACGCTCTGGATAGCTATGTCGCGAGCTCGCCGCGAGATCAGCACCGCCTCCGCAACGCGGTCCAACCGGTCGACGACGATGACCGCATCAGCCGCCTCCGATGAGGCCGTCGCCCCCCGCGCTCCCATGGCGATCCCGACGTCGGCGGCGGCGAGCGCCGGCGCGTCGTTCACCCCGTCACCGATCATCACGGTCACTTCGCGAGACCGCTCGCTGAGGACCGCCTGCACCTTCTGCTCAGGCGAGTGCTCGGACAAGATGGCGTCCAGCTGCAGCGAGCGGCCGACCGCCTGCGCCACATCCGGGCGGTCGCCGCTCAGAAGGACGATGCGGGTGATGCCCGCCAGCCGCAGCATGCGGAGCGCCTCCGGTGTGTCCGCCCGCACGGGGTCCTCGATGACAAGGGCCCCGGCGATCGCGCCGTCAACCGCAACGAATACCGCCATGGCGCCCCCGGTCTCGAGCCGGTTCCGCAGCGCGGTCGCCGCATCCGGGAGCGGCCTGCCTGCCGCAAGCCATCGCGCCTGTCCGAGTGCAATGTGGTGACCTGATACTTCGCCCTCGATTCCCTTGCCGCCGTGCTCGTGAACCTCTGTGGGGAGCTCGAGATCGAGCTGCTTCGCGGCGGCGGCCAGAACTATCCCGCCGGCGAAGACATGCAATGAGACCTGGTCCAACGACGCCGCGAGGCGGAGCAGGTCGTCTGCATCGATCGCCCCGAACGCCTGCACAGATGCGACCCTCGGTGATCCCGAGGTGAGCGTGCCGGTCTTGTCGAACACCAGAGTTCGCGCCCGAGCGAGGGTCTCGAGCGCCCCACCCCCCTTGACGATGATCCCGCGGCTGGCGGCGCGCGAGATGCCGGCGACGATCGCCACGGGCGCAGCCAGGATCAGCGGACACGGCGTCGCCACGACGAGCACGGCCAGAGCGCGCACGGGGTCACCGGAGACCGCCCACGCCAGCACCGCCACGCCAAGGGTCAGGGGCAAGAACCACATCGCATACCGATCGGCCAGCCGCACGAAGGGAGCCTTCGAGGCCTGGGCCTCGCGCACAAGTCGCACGATCCCGGCGTATGTGCTCTGGTCGGCGGTCGTCATGGCGCGCATGTCGAACGGCGCATCCGCATTGACGACACCACTTCGCACAGTCTCACCGGCCAGGCGCTCGGCCGGCCTGGACTCGCCGGTCAGCGCTGACTCGTCCAGCAACGCGGCGGCCGAAGTGATGACGCCGTCGACCGGTACGACCTCGCCCGGCTTCACCAGCAGCAAGTCATCCCTTCTGACCTCGCCAACGTCGGGCGTTGTCAGAAGGCCATGCTCGTAGCGATGCACGACCCGGGGCGCCCTCGCGAGAAGAGAGGACAGCTCGCGGCGGGCCCTGGAGCTCGCGTAGCGTTCGAGGGCCTGGCCGCCGGACAGCATCAAGCCGACCACCGCCCCCGCGAGGTACTGGCCGAGGATCAACGACCCCGCCATCGCCAGCAAGGCGATGAGATCCACCCCGGTTTCGCGATGAAGCAGGTCGCGCGCCACGGAAATGCTCAGCGGGATCAGAGCGAGCACGACGGCTGCCGCCCAAGCGATATCAGCTGCCGCGTGGGCTCCCGCAAGCCACAGCAACGCGCCGCCGACGACGGCGGACAGCACGACGATCAGAATCGTCGCGGGATTCCCTTCCAGTGGCGGGCTCTCAGATCCAGGTTGTCGCCGAGCTTCCGACCGCAGCATCAGCGCCGCCGAGGTGGCACGCCGGGAGCGAATCGGACCTCGAACACTCCGGGCACGGTCAAGGCCACGGACTCGGCCAGCCTGCTGCCGGCCTCTTGGCTCTCCAACTGGATGGTGGCGACCCCGCCGGCCACGCTGACTGCGTCACGGCCGATTCCGATTCCGAGCTCGCCCAGCTTGAGCTGCATCTCGGCCTCGATCTCCCCGTCGCCTCGAGCCATCACCTTGACCAGGTCGCGCCGGCTCAGGATGCCGACCACGCGGCGTCCCTGCACCACCGGGACACGCTTGATGCCCTCATTGAGCATGATGCGTGCCGCCTGCGACACCTCGCTGCCGGGCGAGACCGTCAGCACGTCGCGGGTCATGACCTCGACCACCGTTTTAGGCGAGCTGCCGGCCGTCGGAGCGAGCGGGGTCGCCTGGGCGCGCGGATCAGCCCGCGTCTCGATCGACAGCAGGTCAGCCTCCGATACGATGCCGACGAGCCGGCCTCTCGAGTCGACTACGGGCAGGGCCGACACGCCGTGCTCCACCAGCAGGGTCGCCGCCGCCTTGATACCCGTGTCAGCCAAAACGGTGACGACGGGGCGCGACATGATCTCGCGGACCTTCATGGCCGTCAACACTGCGGCCACCCGGGATTCGGCGACAGTAACTAAAGACCTCCCGTCGGGGTGCCGCATGGCTCCACCGTCCGCGGCCCAGACGGCGAGCGTTAAATGAGCCGCGTGACAGCTCTTCAGGCGGAGAGGTTGCCGGCGGTGGGCGGTGTCGACCTCATCGAAGCTGCGCGCCTTACCCCAGTTGAGATGGCTGCTTCTCTTGGCAGCTCCGAGTCCGGGCTCACCACCCAAGAGGCGAAGCTGCGGCTCGTCCGCTTTGGCCCCAACGCCATCCGCAGCCATGGCGCGCGGCCCCTTGCGGTGCTTGGACGCCAGCTGCGTAATCCGCTGCTCCTCCTGCTGGCCGCGGCCACGATCACCTCTTTGGTGGTAGGCCAACGCACGGACGCGATCATCATCCTGGCCATCGTCGGCCTCAGCGTCGGCCTCGGGTTCTTCAACGAATATCGATCCGAGCGCGTCGTCGAAGCGCTGCACGCAAGCATCCGCCACCTGACGCTGGTCATCCGCAACGGCGATCAGCTGACGGTCGACGTCACCGAGCTGGTGCCGGGCGACGTGGTGCTGCTCCGAACAGGAGACCTTGTTCCGGCCGACCTGCGACTGCTCGACGCGCGGGAGCTTGAGTGCGATGAAGCGGTGCTCACCGGAGAGGCGATGCCGAAGACAAAGCGCGCGGAGCCGGAGCTGGGAACCGACCTGATCGAGCTTGGGCTCCGATCGATCGCATACATGGGGACCACCGTTCGCGGTGGGTCCGGCACCGGCATCGTCGTCCAGACCGGCCCACACACCGCTTTTGGCAAGATCGCGATCCGCCTGGGCGAGCGGCAGCCGGAAACCGTTTTCCAGCGTGGGCTGCGCAGCTTCTCGATCCTGCTCGTTCGCGTGACGGCCGTTCTCGCCGGTGGGATCTTCGTGGCGAACTCGCTCCTCGGCCGGCCGATCCTCGAATCTGCTCTTTTCTCGCTGGCGATCGCGGTCGGGCTCACTCCGCAGCTGCTGCCCGCGATCGTCACCATCAGCCTGGCCTCAGGGGCACGCAACCTTGCTCGCAAGAGCGTCGTGGTCAAGCGGCTCATCAGCATCGAAGACCTTGGCAACATCGAGATCCTCTTCACGGACAAGACGGGCACCTTGACAGAGGGTCGGATCAGCTTTCAGCAGGCGATCGATCCGTCGGGTGCCCCCAACGAAGAGGTGCTCCGGCTGGGACTGCTCTGTGCGACCAACGACACAGCTGACCCGGCCGCGTCCGGCAACGCCCTCGACGCGGCACTGCTCATGACCGCCGCTCCACCGCCAGGATTTCAGCAGGTCGATCGACTGCCCTTCGACCACGAGCGCCGCCTGATGTCGGCGCTGGTCGACACCCCCAATGGCCCTCGGCTGCTGATCACGAAGGGAGCGCCTGAATCGCTTTTGCCGCGGTGCGTAGACGTCCCGCCCGCGGCCCAGGCCACGCTGGATCGGCTGTTCGGGTCCGGGGCGCGCGTGGTCGCGGTGGCGAGCCGCGTCTGGCAGGGCACATCCAGGTGCGTTCTGGCTGACGAGCGCGACCTCGAGCTGAAGGGCTTCATCACGTTTCTGGACGCTCCCAAGGCCGATGCAGCCGAGTCCTTGGCCCAGCTCAAGGTGCTCGGGGTCCAGGTCAAGATCGTCACCGGGGACAACGTCCTGGTGGCCGAATCCGTATGCCGCGCACTGGGTCTCGACTACGGCGAGTCGATCACCGGGCCAGAGCTGGACAAGCTGACCGATCAGGAGCTCCTGGAGCGGATACCCCGCACCGGCATCTTCGCCCGCGTCTCCCCAGACCAGAAATCGCGAATCATCGTTGCCCAGCGCGGGCTCGACAAGGACGTCGGTTTCCTCGGCGACGGAGTGAACGACGCCGTTGCCCTGCGCGATGCGGATGTGGGCATCTCCGTGGACACAGGCAGCGAGGTTGCTAAGGACGCGGCCGACATCGTGCTTCTCGGCAAGGACCTGGGGATTCTTGCCGGCGGCGTGCTCGAGGGCAGGCGGATCTTCTCGAACACCATGAAGTACGTCCTGATGGGCACGTCGTCGAACTTCGGCAACATGTTCAGCGCGGCGGGGGGCTCGTTGCTCTTGAACTTCCTGCCGATGACGCCGACCCAGATCCTGCTCAACAACCTCCTTTACGACGCTGGCGAGATGACCATCCCGACCGACCGGGTCGACCCAGAGCTGCTGCGGCGTCCGGCCCAGTGGGACATTCGGTTGATCCGCCGCTTCATGGTCTTCTTCGGTCCGATCAGCTCGATCTTCGACTTCTTGACCTTCGGCGTGATGCTGTTCGTGTTTCACGCCCGTGGCAGCCTGTTTCAAACCGCCTGGTTCTCGGAATCGCTGGCCACCCAGAGCCTTGTCATCTTCGCCATCCGCACGCGGCGCTCACCGTTCTTTCGGAGCCGCCCCGGCATGGCCCTGACCCTTGGCACCGTCGGCAGCGTGGCGGCCGGCCTGACCCTTCCATTCACCCCGTTGGGCAAATGGTTTGGGTTCACACCGCTTCCTATGGGCTTCCTCGCGATCCTCGCCGTGATGGTGGTGGTCTACCTGGCCCTTGTCGAGGTCGGCAAGTCCTTCTTCTTCGGAAGAAGCCCGCTGCGGCCGCCTCTGCCGATTGCCCACTGGAGACCTACTGAGGCCGTCCAGAGAGTGGAACGAATCGCCTCGCGGTGGACGGTGCGGCCAAGACGGTGGTTGCGATCGAGCAGCCGGCCGCCCGGGTAGTCCGCGGCTGACGCGAGGGGAGCCGGTTTGGCGTCGCGCCTCCCCGGCTCCCTTCTCGAATCAGGCGATGGGCGCAAGACTCGAAGGACGCGACGCAGGCGCGAGGTTGCGTGGCTGTCCGGCCGCGCCCCACCCGCGCGCATGACCGCAAACCATGTTTTGTCCTGCGGCTGAAAGGTGTTGGCGAGCGCTCCGATCCACTCTGCGCGCTGCACCACTCCGCCAACGGCGTCGGCTTCGCGGTTGCGCCACCGGCCAGTGCTGTTCGACCCAAGAGCGAAGGGACGATCCGACGGCCCGGAATACCCCCACCGCATGTGACTCCTGGCTCTGGCCACGAAGGGGACACCGCTGCATAGTCGGCACCGGAGGTAATGAGATGAACAGCCTGGTTGTCTACGGGTCGCGGCACGGCAACACGCACAAGGTCGCCGACGCCATCGCGAGTGAGCTCGGCAAGTATGGAGAGGTGCAGGTGGTGGGCGCGGAAAAAGCCCCAAGGTTCCTACCGGATCAGATAGATCTCGTCGTGGTCGGCGGTCCGACCGAGGCGCATCACATCACGGAACCGGTCGCTCAGTTCTTCGACCATCTCGGCAAGGGTGCGTTGGTGGGGAAGGCGGCCGCCGCGTTCGACACCCGCTTGCGGTGGCCCGAATGGCTTTCGGGTTCAGCGGCCACCGGGATCGTGCAAAGGCTGCACCAGGCGCGGGCCCACGTGATCGCGCCGGGGGTCAGCTTCTTCGTCAGCGGCAAGCTGCCGGTGCTGGAGCCAGGCGAGGTTGAGCGTGCGGCCGCGTGGGCGGCGTCGCTCGCCGCCAGGGTGGAGTCGAAGGAGCACGTCTCGCTTTTGCTATGAGTCGACGGCTGGGAGCCGCCGCGGCGATTCAGGCTGCGGCGGCATCCCGGCCGCTGCCATGAGGATTTCGGGGATGTGGTTCCACATCAACATGTGACCCTCTCCAGGGCAGAGTCGAAGCGTCGCGCCTGGGATGCGCGAAGCCAGGTAGCGGCCGTGGTGCAGCGGGATCACCGCGTCCTGATCCCCGTGCCACAGCTGCACAGGAACTCTGATGTCGCCGAGCTCGAATCCCCAGGGCGTGGCCAGCGTACGAATGTCCTGCACGTAGCCCCACACACCCGGGCGCATCGCCTCGCGCAAGGTGTCCGCTGCTCCTTTGTTGACCGACGGCATCGAGAGCCAGCGCCGGTCGGCAGGGGGGACACCGTCGTTGAAGTGATCGACGAAGAACCCCGGGAAACGGCGGACGAAGGGGCTCACCAGCGTGGCGCCCGCCTCGAAAAGCCAGGGGGCGTGCGCACCCAGCCAAACGCCGGCGTGGGTCAGAAAGCGCGTGTCGGCCAGCGCGCCCGGTCGCTGCATGGGGCCCGGGCACCCGGTGACCACAACTTCGGTCAGGCGATGCGGGATGGCCGCCGCGCAAGCCAGCGCATAGATGCCGCCGCCCGAGAGGCCGACGATGCCGAACCGTGCGATGCCGAGGTTG
>Ga0208849_1000755_pt1 | contig 27122 bp, 27 predicted proteins | sample NGESurdeep072012_10_FD_184470 | JGI IMG/M metagenome (GOLD analysis project Ga0208849, IMG submission 184470) | Arctic peat soil microbial communities from Barrow, Alaska - NGEE Surface sample 53-3 deep-072012 (SPAdes) | ecosystem: Environmental > Terrestrial > Soil > Wetlands > Peat ... | reverse complement strand
TCAAGCCGGGTCGACGTCTCAGCAGCGAGGCGCAGCCTTCGCTGCTCGATCGCGGCGATTATCAATTGCCGCCGCTGGTCATGCTGGCCGAGCCCAAGAAGCTGGTCGCGTCGAAGATTTCCGAAGACGCGCTCGAACAGAACGCCCGGCTGCTCGAAGGCGTGCTCGACGATTTCGGCGTCAAGGGCGAAATCATCAACGTGCGTCCGGGACCGGTGGTGACGCTCTACGAACTGGAGCCGGCGCCGGGCATCAAATCGTCACGCGTGATCGGCCTCGCCGACGATATCGCGCGCTCGATGTCGGCGATCTCGGCGCGCGTCGCCGTGGTGCAGGGCCGCAACGCGATCGGCATCGAACTGCCCAACCAGCGGCGCGAGACGGTCTACCTGCGCGAGCTCCTCGATTCGCCGGCCTACGAGAAGCACCAGGGCCGTCTCGCTCTGGCGCTCGGCAAGGACATCGGCGGCGAGCCGATCATCGTCGATCTCGCGCGCATGCCGCATCTGCTCGTCGCCGGCACCACCGGCTCGGGCAAGTCCGTCTCGATCAACACCATGATCCTGTCGCTGCTCTACCGCTGGACGCCGGCGGAGTGCCGCATGATCATGATCGACCCGAAGATGCTGGAGCTTTCCATCTACGACGGCATCCCCCACCTGCTCACCCCGGTCGTGACCGACCCCAAGCAAGCGGTGATCGCGCTGAAATGGACGGTGCGCGAGATGGAAGACCGCTACCGCAAGATGTCGAAGCTCGGCGTACGCAACATCGACGGCTACAACGTTCGCCTGGCGCTGGCGCTGGCCAAGGGCGAGACCCTCTACCGCACCGTGCAGACAGGCTTCGACAAGGACAGCGGCGAGGCGATCTACGAAAAGGAAGCCCTGTCGCTCGATCCGATGCCCTTCATCGTCGTCATCATCGACGAGATGGCCGACCTGATGATGGTTGCCGGCAAGGACATCGAGGGCGCCGTGCAGCGCCTCGCCCAGATGGCCCGGGCCGCCGGCATCCACGTCGTCATGGCGACGCAGCGCCCGTCCGTCGACGTCATCACCGGCACCATCAAGGCCAACTTCCCCACCCGTATCTCCTTCCAGGTCACCTCGCGCATCGACAGCCGCACCATCCTCGGCGAGCAGGGTGCCGAGCAGCTGCTTGGCCAGGGCGACATGCTCTACATGATGGGGGGCGGCCGCATTACCCGCGTTCACGGCCCCTTCGTCTCTGACAAGGAGGTCGAGGAGGTCGTCGCCCACCTCAAGACGCAAGGCGCGCCGGAGTACCTCTCCGCCGTCACCGTCGACGCCGACACCGAGGCCGGCGATTCTGGCGACGGCCCCGTCGATGGCGACGACGAATCGGGCGACCTCTACGATCGCGCTGTTGCCATCGTGCTCCGCGATCGCAAGGCCTCGACCAGCTACATCCAGCGCCGCCTCGCCATTGGCTACAACCGCGCCGCCTCGATCATTGAGAAGATGGAGCACGAAGGCGTCGTCGGCCCGGCCAACCACGCCGGGAAGCGAGAGATACTCGTCCCCGAGGATGAGGAAGCGGCTTTCCGGTAAGAGCAAATACCGGCAGGAGTGAAATCGGATTTTCCGTTCGGCCTCACGGCCGTCCGTGCCGCCAAACCGCCACTAATCGCGCTAGGCTGGCGCCGCCGTCCGGCGACCCGCGAGGTAAATCGTTCCGTGCCCCTGACCACCGCCCCTCGCCCGCCCTTGGATGCCGCTCGCGCCTTTGTCGTCACCATCCTGATCACGCTCGCCGCCGTTCGCCCTGCCGCCGCCGACTCGGTCAACGCCGGCGTACCCTTGCCTCACCTCCGGCCCTCCGGCGCCGCTCCTGGCGGCGGCGGCGGCGGCGCTGCGCCCCGCAACGCCACCGATGCGGCGACCGCGGTCGCCCGCCCACCGGTTGCTCCCGCCTACAATCCGAACTCGCCCTTCAGCCCCGAACAGCAAGTCGCGCTCGCCAACGCCACCGCCTATTTCAATTCCTTCGCCCTGATGCAGGGCGATTTCGTTCAGATCGGTCCGAACGGCGAACAGTCCGAAGGCATGTTTTTCATCTCCCGCCCGGGCAAGATCCGTTTTCACTACAATCCACCCGCCCGTCTTGACGTTATCGCCGACGGTTCAAGCGTCGCCATAAAGGACGGCCGCGCTGGCACGCAGGACCTTTACCCCCTGTCGAAGACGCCGCTGCGCTATCTCCTCGCCGCCCAGGTCGACCTGACCTCGCCCGCGCTCGTCAACGCCGTCCAGATGGCCACCGATCTCGTCACCGTAACCATCCTCCAGACGAGTGCCTTCGCCCAGGGCAAGCTGACCCTGATCTTCGACCGCAAGACCTCCGAGCTGCGCCAGTGGCAGGTGACCGATGCTCAGGGGCTGACGACCTCCGTGGCGATCTTCAACACGATCACCGGCAAGCCCCAGGATGCCAATCTCTTTCGCATCGCCGTCAACAGCAACCCTACCGGCAGGCCGTAGGCAGTCGCTGCCGGATCGCAAATAGCGGCTCTTGAAAAAGGCGCGTTTTGCACCATCTTCTGGCCTATGCGGGCTGCCCGTTTTCGGTAGCGCCCCCCGTCTCGCCGAGGGCGGCTCGCCAGCGCCAGCGTGTATTCGCCCGGCGCTTGCGCCAGGTAGCGCAAAGAGCGCCCAGCCTCCCCCGGGGCTGGGCGCTTTTCTTTTTCACGACAGTGCGAACGCTTGTCCCGGCGACCTACGACGGCCGCCGCGGCTGCATGCGCTCGATGCGCGCCAGCGCTTGGCGCACGCGCCCGAGTTCAAAGACGGTGGCGGTAAGCCTGTCGGCCAAGGTCGCCCGCATTCTGAGCGCAATCTGCGGGTATTCGTTGAGCATGCGGGTAATCAGCTTGCGGTCGATTTCGATCACCTGGCTGGGGATCGCCGCCGTTGCCGTCGCCGGACGCCGGGTTTCGATGAACAGCGCCGCCTCGCCGATCAGCGCGCCGGCCTCGCAGGCTGCCACCGCCTTCGGCTTCTTGCCGTTGTCCGCCGTCAATTCGAGCCTGCCGGTCGACACGACATAGCCGCACGCCGCCTTTGACCCTTCGCGGAAAAGCACCTGCCCGGGAACCAGGTCGAGGCGCACCGCCGAGAAAGCGATCAGGCGGAGCTGCTCGGTCGGCAAGTCGCCAAACAGCGGCACCCGTTTCAGGAGGGCAATGTCGCCGTCGAGGCTCATTCAGGTTTCGCCAAGCCCGCGCGCGTATTCACTCAGGGAACCAGCTTGTAGCCGCCCGCCTCGGTGACCAGCAGCTCGGCCTTCGACGGGTCGCGCTCGATCTTCTGGCGGAGCCGGTAGATATGCGTTTCCAGCGTGTGGGTGGTGACGCCGGAGTTATAGCCCCACACTTCGTGCAACAGCACGTCGCGCGTGATCACCTTCTCGCCGGCACGATAGAGAAACTTCAGGATTGCCGTTTCCTTTTCGGTGAGCCGGATCTTCTGGCCCTTGTCGTCGACAAGCACCTTTGCGCTCGGCCGGAAGGTGTAGCGGCCGATGGTGAAAATCGCGTCTTCACTCTGCTCGTGCTGGCGCAGCTGCGCCCGGATGCGAGCGAGCAGGACCGCGAAGCGGAACGGCTTGGTGACATAGTCGTTGGCGCCGGCCTCCAGTCCGAGGATCGTGTCCGACTCGGAGTCTTGTCCGGTCATCATGATCACCGGCGCCTTGAAGCCGCCCTTGCGCAGAAGCTTGACCGCCTCGCGCCCGTCCATGTCGGGCAGGCCCACATCCATGATCACCAGGTCGAGCGGTTCGGCGCGCGCGCGCGAAACCCCCTTGGCGGCCGTGGTGTCCTGGGCGATGTCGAATTCCTCGTAGAGCGAAAGCTGCTCGACGAGGCTGTCGCGAAGAACGTCGTCATCATCGACGACCAGTATTCTGCGTGCGGGCATGGGTGCTTGTCTGTCTGCCGGTCCACGGCCAAATCGGCTGAATCCCTTTGGAATGCTCGTCGGATCAGGTGTAGACCGCAACCGACCGCGGGCGCAAGGCGAGCCGCCCGAGCTTGGATAACATTGGCGGGAGGGGAGGATCAGCAGTGACTGCCGACGCGATCCTCCCGCGCATCCTTGTCTCTCCGGCGAGCCCCGACGGGACGCGCGGTTTTGTTCGCGCCGGAACGATGGCGGTGCCATGCGCCCTCGGACGCACCGGCGTCAGTCAATGGAAACGCGAGGGCGACGGCGCCACGCCGGCCGGCAGCTTCACGCTCCGCGCCGTGCTCTACCGCGCCGACCGCGTGCCGCGGCCGTGGACACATCTTCCGGTCACCGCCATCCACGAGGACTCCGGCTGGTGCGACGACCCCAACGACCGCGCCTATAATCGCCCGGTCCGCCTCCCCTTCGCCGCCGGCCACGAACGCCTGTGGCGCGACGACCATCTCTACGACCTCGTTGTCGTCATCGACTACAATCTGTCGCCGGTGCGCCGCGGCGCCGGCAGCGCCATCTTCCTCCATATCGCCACAAAGGAGTTCGCCCCCACCGCAGGCTGCGTCGCGGTCTCGCGAGAGACGATGTTCCGCCTCCTGCCGCACCTCGGGCCACAGACCACGATCGAGATTGGTTGAACTCCGCTTTTCCCTCCCCGGCACGGGAGGGGGGACAGCGCGAAGCGCGGTGGGTCGGGACGCGCCGCGCAGGCGATGGCACGCTCGCACGAGACAACTCCCTACCGCCCGCCAAAAATGGCGCTGCCGACGCGAACGTCGGTCGCCCCCATAGCGATCGCCGTCTCGAAATCGCCGCTCATGCCCATCGAAAGCGAACGCAACCCCAGCCGCTTCGCGATCTTGGCCAGCAGCGCGAAGTGTGGCGCCACCACCTGGTCGATCGGCGGAATGCACATCAGACCGTCGATCGCGAGCCCATGCACATCACGGCAGCGCACGACAAAAGCGTCCGTCTCCTTCGGTGCAATCCCCGCCTTCTGTGGCTCCTCGCCGGTGTTGACTTGCACCAGCACGCGAAGCCTCCGCCCCTGCCTCTGCATCTCCGCCGCAATAGCGCCGGCGATCTTGTCGCGGTCGATCGTGTGGATGGCATCGAACAACGCAACCGCCTCGGCCGCCTTGTTCGACTGCAGCGGTCCGATGCAATGCAGGTCGATTCCCGGATTTTCGTCCCGGAGGGCCGGCCACTTCCCTGCGGCCTCCTGCACCCGGTTCTCGCCGAAGACGAGTTGCCCCGCGGCGATTGCCGGCCGGATGGCCTCCGCCTCGAAGGTCTTGGCGACCGCGATCAGCCCTACCGATCCCGGCGCGCGACCCGCGGCTTTCTCGGCCGCGGCAATCCGCGCCCGTACCGCCGCCAGATGTTCGCCAACATCGCTCATGGCGCGCGGGCTACCACGCGCCGGAAGACGCCTCAACCTGTTGACCGCCGTGGTCGATTCTGGTGAAGGTCCGCCACCTCTGAAATTCGGGACAACCGGCTCAAGATCGATGGCGACTGAACGCTACAATCCGCGCGTGGCCGAGCCGCGCTGGCAGTCGACCTGGGCCGAGCTGCGGATCTACGAAACCAATAACGACGATCCCCGTCCGAAGTACTACGTGCTCGAGATGTTCCCCTATCCGTCGGGGCGCATCCACATGGGTCACGTCCGCAACTATGCCATGGGCGATGTCGTCGCCCGCTACATGCGCGCCAAGGGCAACAACGTGCTGCATCCCATGGGCTGGGACGCGTTCGGCCTGCCCGCCGAAAACGCCGCGATGACCAACAAGGTCAATCCCAAGACGTGGACTTACGACAACATCGCCGCCATGCGTGCCCAGTTGAAGACGATGGGCCTGTCGCTCGACTGGAGCCGCGAGTTCGCCACCTGCGATCCGGAATACTACGCCGAGCAGCAGAAACTGTTTCTCGATCTGCTCGCCAAGGGCCTCGCCTATCGCCGCAAGTCGAAGGTCAACTGGGATCCGGTCGATCAGACCGTGCTCGCCAACGAGCAGGTGATCGACGGTCGCGGCTGGCGCTCCGGCGCCGTCGTCGAACAGCGCGAGCTGACGCAGTGGTTCTTCCGCATCTCCGCCTATTCTGACGAACTTCTCTCCGCGCTCGACACGCTCGAGCGCTGGCCGGAGAAGGTCCGCCTCATGCAGCGGAACTGGATCGGCAAGTCGGAGGGCATGCGCATCCGCTTCGCCTTCGCCGGCGACAAGCCCCCCGCACTTTCTGGCCAAGCCTTCGACACGATCGAGGTCTTCACCACCCGCCACGACACGCTCTTCGGCGCAAGCTTCATCGCCATCTCGGCCGATCATCCGCTGGCGACTGCGCTCACCGCGAAAGACAATCGCCTCGCCGGCTTCATCGACGATTGCCATCGCGCCGGCACCAGCGCCGCCGCCATCGAGACCGCCGAGAAGATGGGCTATGACACCGGCCTCGCCGTCGCCCACCCGTTTCGCGACGGCGTCACGCTGCCGGTCTATGTCGCCAATTTCGTGTTGATGGACTACGGCACCGGCGCCATCTTCGGTTGCCCCGCCCACGACCAGCGCGACTACGATTTCGCCTCGAAGTACGATCTGCCCATCCTGCCGGTTGTCGCGCCCCTCGACGCCTTCGACAAAGACGCTGATTTGGTTGCCTGGCTCGAGCAATTCGAGACCGGCAATGAGCCGTACCTCGGCGATGGCGAACTCATCAACTCCGGTTTCCTCGACGGCAAGAACGTCGACGAGGCCAAGGAGGAGATCGCCCAACGTCTTGAAAAGACGCTACTATTCGGCGCACCCCAAGGCCGGCGCCAGGTCAACTATCGCCTGCGCGACTGGGGCATCTCGCGCCAGCGCTACTGGGGCTGCCCGATCCCCGTCATCCATTGTCCCGACCACGGCGTCGTGCCGGTGCCGGCGAAGGACCTGCCGGTCCTGCTTCCCGACGACGTCACCATCGACAAGCCCGGCAACCCGCTCGACCGCCATCCGACGTGGAAGCACGCCCCCTGCCCGATCTGCGGCAAGGCATCGCTGCGCGAGACCGACACGATGGACACCTTCGTCGACTCGTCGTGGTACTTCGCCCGCTTCACCGCCCCCCATGCCGCCACGCCGACCGACCGCAAGGCCGCCGACGCGTGGCTGCCCGTCGACCAGTACATCGGCGGCATCGAGCACGCGATCCTGCATCTGCTCTATTCGCGCTTCTTCACCCGCGCCATGAAGGCAACCGGCCACGTCGGCCTCGACGAGCCGTTCGACGGCATGTTCACGCAGGGCATGGTCGTCCACGAGACCTACCGGCGCGCCGACGGTTCGTGGGCCTCGCCCGCCGAAATCCGCATCGAGGGCGAAGGCAGCGCGCGCCACGCCATCCAGATTTCCACCGGCGCCACGATCGAGATCGGCCCGATCGAGAAGATGTCGAAGTCGAAACGCAACACCATCGACCCGACCGAGATCCTGGCGAGCTACGGCGCCGACACCGCCCGCTGGTTCATGCTGTCCGACTCGCCGCCCGATCGCGACGTCATCTGGACCGAGGAAAGCGTCGCCGGCGCCTACCGCTTCGTCCAGCGAATCTGGCGTCTGGTCGGCGAATGGTCCGAGCAACGCGGCACCGCGGCCGCCCCCGGCGCCAACGCCGCCAGCCCCGAAGCTCTGGCGCTCCGCAAGGCCGCCCATCGCGCCCTTGCCGCCGCCGAGGACGCCATCCGCGGCCTGCGCTTCAACGTCGCGGTAGCCCGCATCTACGAGCTCACCAACGCCGTTACCGCTGCCGTCTCCTCGTCACAGAAAGACGCGATGCTGCGCCAGGCGATCGACGAGACGCTCCGCCTGCTCGTCCTGATGCTGGCGCCCATGATGCCCCATCTTGCCGAGGAGTGCTGGTCGGCGCTCGGCCACTCCGGCCTGGTCGCGCTCGCCGCGTGGCCGGAAGCCGATCCGGCCCTTCTCACCGAGGACACCGTCACCTATCCCATCCAGATCAACGGCAAGAAGCGCGCCGAATTGACAATCGCCACCGACGCGTCCCAAGCTGACGTGGAGAAGGCCACGCTCGCTCTCGACACGGTTCGCCGGGCTCTGGACGGCAAAGTTCCGAAGAAGATCGTTGTCGTACCGAAGAGGATCGTCAATGTCGTCGTCTGACCCTGCCTTCTTCGTCTTCGCCCGTTTCACGCGCCTTCCGGCGGCCCTGCTCGCGGCCGCGCTGGCGCTTGCCGCCTGCACCGTCCAGCCGCTTTACGGACCGACCCCGACCGGTCAGGCGGTGGTCACCGCGGTCAGCCGCGTCGCCATCGATCCGGTCGGCGACCGCGTCTCCCAGGTCGTCCGCAATGCCCTCATCGCCAACCTCGACAGCGGCAACGAGCCGGCCGCCCCGCTCTATCGCATGAAGCTGGTGGTAACCTCCGCCGAGAGCGCGCTGGGCGTCACGCCGATCGAGACGGCGCCAGCCTATTCGCTGACGGTTGCGGCAAGTTACGAGGTCACCTCGGTCGCCACCGGCCAGATCGTGCTGCGCGCCACCAGCCGCGGCCTCGCCACCTACGATCGCATCAATCAGGAATACGCCAACACCCGCGCGCATCTCGACGCCGAGGATCGCGCCGCGGCGCTTGCCGCCGACGACATCCGCATCCACCTCGCCGCCGCCGCCGCCAAGGGCACGCTCTGACCGCAGGCGCGGTCGCAGAAGGATCGCGCCCCCGGCCGGCGCGGGTTAGCCGCATGGTCCAGGTCAAGCCCGCCGACGCCGACCGTTTCCTGTCGAAGCCCGACCCGGCGATTCGCGTCGTGCTGGTCTACGGCAGCGACGACGGCCTCGTCAGCGAGCGCGCCGAGCGTTTCGCCAAGGCTGTCACCGGCGCCGACGGCGAGCATCTGCGCCTCGATCCCGCGACCCTCTCCGACAATCCCGGCCGCCTTGCCGACGAGGCGAACGCCATTCCGATGTTCGGCGGAAAGCGCGCCATTTCGCTGCGCGTTTCCGGCAACCGCGCTCTCGAAGGCGCCGTGCAAGCCGTCATCGACGCTCCGCCGGTCGATTCCTGGATCATTGTCATCGCCGGTGAGCTGCGCAAGACGGCGCCGCTCAGGAAACTTTGCGAGTCGAGCGCCCGTGCCGCCGCCATCCCCGCCTACGCCGACAGCGAGCGCGATCTCGACCGCCTCATCGACGAGGAAACCCGCAGCGCCCATCTCGCCATCGCCGCCGACGCGCGTAGCGCGCTGAAGAATCTCATCGGCGGCGATCGTCTTGTCAGCCGCTCGGAGGTGCAGAAGCTCTGCCTCTACGCCGCCGACGCCGGCGAGATAAAGATCGACGACGTCCGCGCCCTCATCGGCGACGGCGGCGCCTTCGCGCAGGACGGAGCCGTGGATGCAGTCGCCGACGGCGATGCCGCTGCGCTCGATCTGGGCTATCGCCGCCTGATTGCTTCGGGCATCCCCGGCTTTGTCGTCGCCGGCGCCGCACTTCGTCGTTTCAATTTTCTGCAGAAGGCGCGTTCCGCGCTCGACGGCGGCGACAGCGCCGAGACGATCGTGCGCCGCGCCGTCCCGCCGATCTATCCGTTCTCGCGTCAGTCCGCGATCGCCCGCCAGATGGAACGCTGGTCGCCCGCCCGCCTCGATCGTGCCCTCGCCATGCTCGACCAGGCCATGGTCGACAGCCGCCTACACGGCAACCTCTCCGATGAAATCATCGGCCAGGCGCTGCAACTGGTGGCAACACTGGCGCCGACGTCGCACCGGTCTTAACAATCACAAATCGCAAATTCGGAACTCCCTCCCTCCTCCGAAGGTGGAGGGGGGACCACGCGAAGCGTGGTGGGTGGGGAAACTCCAAGCGCCCAAGCGCCAGACGCGCGAATCCGCTTCACCCCTGCTACAATCGCCAGCACCCAGTTCCACCGGAGCCCACCCGATACGCCGCCTGATCCTCGCCGCCCTCCTCGCGTTCGGCGCCGGCCTCACCCTTGCCTGCGCCGATACGCTGCCCCTCCCCGCCGGCCTCATCGCGCTGGATTCCAGCGAGGGCGAACATCTGCTGTTCACCGCCAAGGAGACCAAGGCCTACTTCCCGCTCAGCATCCATTTCGTCACGCAGGTGAATCCCGCCTTCTGCGGGCCCCCCTCGATCTCGATGGTGCTGAATGCGCTGGGTGTCCCGCGCCCGCCCTCGCCGCTCACCGTCGGCCTCGGCATGTTCGATCAGGACAATGTCTTCACGCCGAAGACCGATGCCATCAAGATGAAGGCCGATGTCGAACGCAGCGGCATGACCCTCGACCAGCTCGGCGGCATCCTCGCCGCTCATGACCTCAAGGTCGAGGTCCACCACGCCGCCGATTCAAGCGTCGATGCGTTCCGCCAGGCAGCGACGACTGAACTCGCCGGCGCCGACCGCTTCGTGCTGGTCAACTACCTGCGCTCGGCCATCGGCCAGCAGACCGGCGGCCACATCTCGCCCCTCGCCGCCTACGACGCCGCCACGGACCGGTTCCTGATCCTCGACGTCTCGCGCTATAAATATCCGCCGGTCTGGGCAAAGACCGCCGATCTCTTTGCTGCGATGAACACGCCGGACTCCGCCGCCAACAACCTCAGCCGCGGTTACGTCATCGTCGGGCGGTAGGCGCTTCCTGAAAACTTAGTCATGGCCGGGCCTGACCCGGCCATCCACGCCGTAAACCCTACCCCCTCAGCCGCCGGCATACATCATCCAGTTGCTCCAGCGACGAGTACGCGATCCGCACCTCGCCCTTGGCACCGCGATGCTCGATGGTCACCGTCAGCCCGAGCACATCGGAGAGGCTTTTCTCCAGCGCGCGCGTGTCGGCGTCCTTTGTCCTGGCCTTGCGCCCGCCCGTCCCGCGCTTTCGTCCGCCGGCTTCGCCGATCGCTTCCGTCTCGCGCACCGTCATCCCTTCGGCGAGGATGCGCCGCGCTGCTGCCAATGGGTCGTCAAGCGTCAGTAGCGCCCGCGCGTGTCCCGGCGAAAGCCGTCCGTCCATGATGAAGATCTGCACCGCCTCCGGCAGCGACAACAGGCGGATCGTGTTGGCGATATGCGGCCGGCTCTTGCCGATGACGTCAGCGAGTTCCTGCTGGCTGTAGCCATGCTGGTCGATGAGCTGCTGGTAGCCGCGCGCCTCCTCCAGCGCATTGAGGTCGGCGCGCTGCACGTTTTCGATGATGGCGATCTCGAGCGATTCCTTGTCGCTCGCCTCGCGGATGAGTACCGGCACGTCGTGCAGGCCGGCCTTCTGCGCCGCGCGCCAGCGCCGCTCGCCGGCGATGATCTCGTATTTGTCGGCGGTCCCGGCGACTGGCCGCACAATCAGCGGCTGCACGACGCCGCGCTCCTTGATCGAGGCGGTAAGGTCGGCGAGCGCATCGTCGCGGAAGTGCTTGCGCGGATTATTTGGGTTCGCCGTCAGGAAGGCCAGCGGCAGGCGGCGCGGCGAGCGCGGGCCGCGGTCGACCGCTGGCTCGGTCTTGCCCTCACCCATGAGCGCGGCAAGCCCGCGCCCTAGCCGGTTACGCGCGCCTTCATCGGCCATCATAAGTCCCCCGATCGTCGTTGCGTTGCCGAATCAACTCAGGCTGCCCTGAGCAGCCGCTCACGCTGGATGATTTCCGCCGCCAGCTTCAGGTAGGCTTGGCTGCCGGTGGATTTGAAATCGTAGAGCAGCACCGGCTTGCCGTAGGACGGCGCTTCCGACACCCGCACATTCCGCGGAATGATCGTATCGTACACTGCGTCGCCCATATGGGCGCGGACGTCGGCAACTACTTGGCCGGAAAGGTTATTTCGGGCGTCGTACATGGTGAGTACGATACCGTGGATACCCAACTCAGGGTTGAGGGATTGCTTGACCTGTTCGACCGTCTGCAGCAGCTGGCTCAAGCCCTCCAGCGCAAAGAACTCGCACTGCAGAGGCACCAGGATGGAGTGCGCCGCCGTGAGCGCGTTGATCGTCAGCAGGTTGAGCGAAGGCGGACAGTCGATAAGCACGTAGCTGTAGTTTCGGGACCGACTCGGATCGTCCTCTCCCTGCCCGAACAGCGCCGTGCGCAAGCGATAGGCGCGGTCGGAGAAGCTGGCGATCTCAAGCTCGACCCCGAGCAGGTCTAGCGTCGAGGGCGCTACCGATACCCGGGGCACCGAAGTCGGCACCGCCGTCTCCGCCAGCGTCGCCTCGCCGAGCATCAGGTCGTAGGTCGAAATAGTGCGGCTTTTGCGGTCGATGCCGAGCCCCGTCGACGCATTTCCCTGCGGGTCGAGATCGACGATCAGAACCTCCTCGCCGATCGCCGCCAGCGCCGTTCCCAGATTGATCGCCGTCGTGGTCTTGCCGACGCCGCCCTTCTGGTTGGCAAGCGCGATGACGCGGGGGGATTTGGGAAGGATCATGGTTGTCGTTTTACCCTGATTCGCCCTTCCGCTTCAGTCCGTTGATGGCCAGGATCACGCCCCCGCCGATGTGGCTGTCGTGTTTGACCATTTCGAAGTCCCAACTCGCATGAGCCTCGTCGACTTCCCGGCGGTAATCCTCGCCCTTGTGAAAGGCCGCGGAGGCCCCCTTCCCCATCAGTGGCAAAGCCAGGGCCAGCATCTCCGCAAGACGCGCCACCGCCCGCCCGATCACCCGATCACCCAATGATATGGGATGGAGCAAAAGGCCGGGCAGTACGTCTTCCGCGCGCCCGGCATGCACGCTCGCAGCCGCGCCGGTTTCGCGGATCGCCGCACGAAGGAACGCGCATTTGCGCTGGTTGCTCTCGACAAGGAAGACGTGGCTCTTCGCCCTCTCCGCCTCCAGGATTGCAACGATCATGCCGGGAAAACCCGCTCCGGTTCCGAGATCTATCCACCGGGTGGTATCGGGAAACAGGGGACAGAGCTGGGCGCTATCGGCAACATGCCGTCGCCAGATCTCGGGCAGCGTTTTACCGGAAACCAGATTCTCGACCGGCTGCCATTTTTTTAGAAGCGCCACGAAGGCTTCGAGCCGCTCACCTGTTTCACGTGAAACCGGGACGATCTCTTGGAGGGCTGAGATATCGTCAGACAAGGCGTCAGGCCGCCCGCCGCCCACCGCGCTTTCTGGTCGCGGCGAGAAGCAGCCCCATCGCGGCCGGCGTCATGCCTTCCACTCTGCCCGCCTGCCCGAGCGTTGCCGGCCGGACCGCATCCAGCTTGTCGCGCAGCTCGTTAGAAAGTCCGGCAACCGCGCGGTAGTCGAGATCGGCTGAAATCTCGACCGCATCATCCCGGCGCAGGCTAGCGATGTCAGAATCCTGGCGTTCCAGATAGACCGCGTACTTCGCCTCGATTTCGATCTGTTCGGAGGCGAATCGACCGAGCCCTGCGAGTTCCGGCCAAACCCGCGACAGGTCAGCCAGGCCAACATCGTTGCGCGCCAGCAGCTCGAATGCCGACCGCCGCACCCCATCATGATTAAGATGGATTCCGTGAACCTCCGCCTCGTTCGGCGTCAGGCTCAAGCCCTTGGTGAGCGCCCTCGCCCGCTCGAGGGATTCCATGCGCCCCGCAAAGGCCCCCGCCCGTCGTTGCCCAACCAGACCTGCTTTGATGCCCAACGGTGTCAGGCGCTGGTCGGCGTTGTCAGCCCGCAACGACAGCCGGTATTCCGCCCGAGAGGTGAACATGCGGTATGGCTCGGAAACGCCGCGCGTCGTCAGGTCGTCGATCAGCACACCGACGTAGCCGTCGCCGCGCCCGATCATCAGCCCCTCGCCACCCCCGGCGACCCTGGCGGCGTTCATGCCGGCAACCAGCCCCTGAGCCGCCGCCTCCTCGTACCCGGTGGTGCCATTGATCTGGCCCGCCAGGAACAGCCCATCCACCGCGTTCACCTCCAGCGTCGGGCGAAGTTCGCGCGGATCGACATAGTCATATTCGATCGCGTATCCGGGTCGCACGATCCGCGCCTTCTCCAGGCCCGGGATCGAAACCACCAGTTGTCTCTGCACGTCTTCCGGCAGCGAGGTCGAAATCCCGTTCGGGTAGATCGTGTCGTCGTCCAGCCCTTCCGGCTCAAGAAAGATCTGGTGCCCGTTGCGCTCGCCGAAGCGGACGACCTTGTCCTCGATGGAAGGACAATAGCGCGGCCCGCGACTCGTGATCTCGCCGGAGTACATCGGCGCACGGTGTATGTTGGCGGCTATAATCGCGTGCGTAGACGGCGTGGTCCGCGTGATATGGCACCGTACCTGCGCCGTCTCTATCGCCTCGGTCAGCGTCGAAAACGGCTCCGGCGGCTCATCTCCGGCCTGAGCTTCCAGGCCAGCAAAATCAATGGTTTTCCCGTCCAGTCTCGGTGGAGTTCCGGTCTTCAGCCGCCCCATCCTGAGCCCAAGCGATTCCAGCGTTTTCGCCAATCCCACCGACGGATTCTCACCCACCCGCCCGGCCGGAATCTTTATCTCGCCAATGTGAACTAGCCCGCGCAGGAAAGTCCCGGTTGTGATGACGACCGCACGGGCCGAAATTCTGCGTCCGTCCGCCAGGACAACTGCAGAAATTCGCCCGGTCGACAACTCGATATCTGCCGCCTCGCCTTCCAGAATCTGCAGATTTGCCTCCGCTGCCAGCAAACCTTGAACCGCGGCACGATAAAGCTTCCGGTCGGCCTGTGCTCGCGGCCCTCGCACGGCTGGGCCTTTCCTACGGTTAAGAACCCGGAACTGAATCCCAGCCCGGTCGGCGGCGACCCCCATGATCCCGTCAAGTGCGTCGATCTCGCGTACCAGATGCCCCTTGCCAAGCCCGCCAATCGCGGGATTGCAGGACATGGCGCCAACGGTCCCAAACGCCTGTGTAAGCAATACCGTGTGCGCGCCGCATCGCGCAGCCGCCGCGGCAGCTTCGGTGCCAGCATGTCCACCGCCGACCACCACGACGTCAAATTTTTTGTCGCTCATGACGCTGCCGTATCCGACCATGACCAGTCGGTCAAACCGCATGTTTCACGTGGAACGTTACTTACCAACGCAGAACTCCCGGAAGATGACCTCAAGCATGTCTTCGACATCAATCCGCCCCGTGATGCGCGCCAAGGCGTCGCCGGCGCGACGAAGTTCTTCTGCACGCAACTCGATGGGCTCAGCCGTTCCAGCCAGCGCAGCCCGCATCGCCTGTAGGCAATCCTCTAGCGCCGACCTGTGTCGGGACCGGGTGATCAACGGCGATTCTGTCGGAGGAATTTCGGCCGAAATCCGCTTGGAAAGCAGCCCCAGCAGTTCATTGACGCCGTCGCCAGTTACCGCGGAAACTGCGGCATCGAAGCCGTTGGAAAGCAACTTTCGTTCGGCCTCCGAATCAATCTTGTCGAGTTTAGTGGCCACCAAAAGCATGCCGGGGAAGGGCGGTGGGACGGGCCCCGGCATGGTCATGTCCACCAGCCACACCACCACGTCGGCACGCCCGGCACGGGCTTCGGCACGGCGTATACCCTCCCGTTCTACCAAGCCATCCGTCTCCCGCAGACCGGCGGTGTCGACCAGGGTGACCGGATAGCCGCTGAGATCGAGTTTCACTTCGATCAGATCTCGGGTGGTGCCCGGCTCTGCGGTGACGATCGCCACGTCACGTTTGGCGATCGCATTAAGGAGGCTGGACTTGCCGGCGTTGGGTGGACCCAGGATCACGATCTCGGCGCCGTCGCGCAGGCGCTCGCCGCGCCGGTCGGCAAGATGGTTAACAATCTCTTTTTCGAGCCCCCGGACGATGTCCCAACTCTGGACGGAAACACCGCCGGGGATATCTTCCTCCTCGGCGAAATCCAGCTCGGCCTCGATCAGCGCGCGCGCCCGGACAAGCGCGCTGCGCCAACTTTCGTATTGGCGGCCGAGGGCGCCGTCCGCCTGACGCAGTGCCTGGCGGCGCTGTCCCTCGGTTTCGGCCGCGATGAGATCGGCAAGACCTTCGACCTGGGTGAGGTCCATGCGCTGATTGGCGAAGGCACGGCGGGTGAACTCGCCGGGCTCAGCCGGGCGAAAGCCGGGGAGGGCGCCCAGAGCAGCGAGCGCCGCGGCGACGACGGCGCGACCGCCGTGAAGATGCAGCTCGGCGACGTCTTCTCCGGTGAAGCTGGCCGGCCTGGGAAAGAAGAGAACCAGCGCGCGGTCTATGATCCCGCCATCACGTGCCCTCACCGACCGAAGGATAGCCCTGCGCGGTTCCGGCACCGAATCGATTAATGTTTCGAGTCCGAATCGGACGCCAGGGCCGCTTACGCGTACAATCGCGACCCCCGCGGGAGGCAGGCCGCTCGACAACGCGAAGATCGTATCATCCGCCATGCCAACGCCGTGTTTTTGCTGTCGCCGGATTTGCGGCTAAGTGACAGGCGGCCGCCCACCATTGAACCCGACAGTTAGATGCCCGAAAATCTCCTCCGCCACGAGGCCAGCCCCTACCTGCTTCAGCACAAGGATAACCCCGTCCACTGGCGGCCGTGGGGCAGGGCGGCGCTGGACGAAGCCAAGGCCAGCAACCGGCCCATCGTGCTTTCGATCGGCTACGCAGCCTGCCATTGGTGCCACGTGATGGCCCACGAGAGCTTCGAGGACGCGGCCACCGCCGAAGTGATGAACCGCCTCTTCGTCTCCATCAAGGTCGACCGCGAGGAGCGGCCCGATGTCGACCAGATCTACATGGCCGCCCTCCACGCCCTCAGCGAGCAGGGCGGCTGGCCATTGACCATGTTCCTGATGCCTGACGGCGAGCCGATCTGGGGCGGAACCTATTTTCCCAAGACCGCCCGCTACGGTCGGCCTGCCTTTGTCGATCTCCTGAACGAGGTGGCGAGGCTGTTTCGCCAGGAGCCGGACAAGATCGCCGCCAACCGCGCGTTCATCATGGAAAAGCTCGCCGAACGGCCCTCCGGCGCGGGCGTCGTCCTCGATCGTTCGCTCCTCGACACCGCGGCCGACCGGCTGCTGTCGCTGATGGACACAGTCCACGGCGGCACGCGGGGCGCACCAAAGTTCCCGCAAGCAAGCCTGCTCGAGTTGCTGTGGCGCACCGGCGACCGCACCGGCGCCGGCCGCTTCCGCGACATCGTCCTGCTGACGCTTCGCGAAATATGCATCGGCGGCATTTACGACCACGTTGGCGGCGGCTTCGCCCGCTACTCGGTCGACGAGCGCTGGCTCGCCCCTCATTTCGAGAAGATGCTTTACGACAACGCCCAGCTCCTCGAACTGCTGACGCTGGCCTGGCTCGCGACCGGCGAGACCCTTTTCAAGGCGCGTGTCGAAGAGACGATCGGATGGCTGACGCGCGAGATGCGGCTGCCGGGCGGCGCCTTCGCCGCCAGCCTCGACGCCGACTCCGAGGGCCACGAGGGTCGGTTCTATGTATGGACGCCGGCCGAGATCATCGCGGCGCTCGGCCCGGAGGAGGGCGCTTTCTTCGCCGAGACCTACGACATACGAGCGGGCGGCAATTGGGAAGGCGTCTCGATCGCCAACCGGCTTGAGCGACCGGAACAACTCGTGGCCGCCGAAGAGGCTCGCCTTCGCGATGCGCGCGAAAAGCTTCTCGCCCGCCGGGGCGGCCGCGTCCGCCCGGGAACCGACGACAAGGTGCTTGCCGACTGGAACGGTCTGATGATCGCCGCCCTGGCGCTCGCCGGCGCGAGTTTTGGCCGGCCTGACTGGACTGCGCTGGCGGAAGGCGCCTTTGCGTTCGTCGCCGGCACCATGAGCGCCGGCGACCGACTCGCGCACGCGTGGCGCCAGGGCAAGTCGGTCTTTCCCGGTCTTGCCAGCGACTACGCCGCCATGACCAAGGCAGCGCTGGCGCTCCACGCCGCGACCCTCAACACCGGCTGGCTACAGAAAGCCGAAGCCTTCACCGCCACCGTGCGCACGTACCACTGGGACAACGACTCGCCCGGCTACTTCCTGTCGGCGGCCGATGCCGATGCACTGATCGTGCGCCCGAAGGCCACCACCGACGAGGCAACGCCGAGTGCCACCTCGCTCATGACACAGAACCTGATCCGCCTATGGCATCTGACGGGCAACGAAGGCTACCGCCGCGACGCCGACGATATCCTTGCGGCGTCCGCATCGGCGATCGCCAGCAATCTTTTCGCCGCAACCGGCACGCTCAATGCGCTTGACCTGCGGATGGGCGCGGTCGAGGTCGTCGTGGTCACGCCGCCCGGCGCGTCAGGCGAAAGCCTGACCGCCGCCGTTCGCAAGGCTTGGACGCCCAGTATCATATTGTCCGCGCACGCCGGGCAGGTGCACCTGCCGACCGGCCACCCGGCCGCGGGCAAGACAGCAGTGCGGGGCAGGGCAACCGCCTACGTCTGCCGCGGCGAGACATGCTCGCTGCCGGTTATGGATGTGGAGGCGCTGGTGGCGTTGCTTAACGACAGACCCGACTAGCTCCAGCAACAGGGCTCGCCTTCCTCGGCGGACCGGATTTTTCGAACATCGCCCGCATCTTCTTGCCGTTGGCATATGGTCGCGAGACCAGCAGCCACACCAGCTTGCAGACCAGCATAGATGCTGGTACATTAGCTGGCATGGATGATGGTTTGCGGAAGATCACGGTTGAGGTGCCTGCTCACGACCTGGAAATGGCCCAGGAACTGACGGGCGGTGGCGTTTCCGAGACCGTGCGCGCGGCTTTGAAGCACCTCGTCCAGACACGGGCCCAGCAGGAATTTCGCAAGCTGCGCGGTACCTTCAAGTTCACCATCGACCTCGACGAACTCCGCGAAGATCGCGAATGGTAGTCGCCGTCGACAGCTCGACGCTCATAGCTTTCATTCAGGGCGACCAAGGCGCCGACGTCGAAAACCTCGACGCGTCACTTGGCAATGTCGCACTGCCGCCAATCGTTCTCTCGGAACTTCTCTCGGAGCCAAAGCTACCGCCGCGATACCGCGAGATGATACTGGACTTTCCGCTGCTGGAACTGCAACCCGACTACTGGCTGCGTGCGGCGGGGTCGCGAGGCATTATTTTGGCAAGGAAGCTACGCGCCCGGCTCTCTGACACACTGATCGCCCAGTCCTGCATCGATCACGATGTCGCACTGATCACGCGCGACAAGGACTTCCGCCACTTCGCCAAACATTGTGGGCTGAAGCTGGCCTAGTCCTCCGTTGACGCTTTCAGCGCATCGCGGAGCGACATGCCCGGCTCCTTTTCGCGCGCCGCCTCACCTTTTTCTTGGCGGTAGCGGTACCTGTCGCCGATCATCTGGTTGAAGAAAGCGCCCGGAGAAAGCGCCGCAGCGGCGGCCGCCGCGACCGAAGGCGGCACCAGTGTGTAGACGTAGACCTTGCCCGTCCGGAAGGTGACGGTGAGCTCGTTGCGGGCTTCGTCGTAGCTGAAGTCGCGGATGACGGTCGAGGGCATGGCGGCTGAATAACGCCGCCACCCCCTCAGGTGTTCATCTGATCGAAGAAATCCGAGTTGCTCTTCGTCTGCTTGAGCTTGTCGAGCAGGAACTCGATGGCGTCGACGGTGCCCATCGGCATCAGGATGCGGCGCAGCACGTACATCTTCTTGAGCACGTCCGGCGCCACCAGCAGCTCTTCCTTGCGCGTGCCTGAGCGGGTGATGTCGATCGCCGGGAAGACGCGCTTGTCGGCGACCTTGCGGTCGAGAATGATTTCCGAGTTGCCGGTGCCCTTGAACTCTTCGAAGATGACTTCGTCCATGCGGCTGCCGGTATCGATGAGCGCCGTCGAGATGATGGTCAGCGAGCCGCCTTCCTCGATGTTGCGCGCCGCGCCGAAGAAGCGCTTCGGCCGCTGCAGCGCGTTGGCATCGACGCCGCCGGTCAGCACCTTGCCGGATGACGGCACGACGGTGTTGTAGGCGCGGCCGAGGCGGGTGATCGAGTCGAGAAGGATGACGACGTCGCGGCCGTGCTCGACCAGGCGCTTGGCCTTTTCGATCACCATCTCGGCGACCGCGACGTGGCGGGTCGCCGGCTCGTCGAAAGTCGAGGAGATGACCTCGCCCTTCACCGAGCGCTGCATGTCGGTGACTTCCTCCGGTCGCTCGTCGATGAGCAGCACGATCAGGTAGCACTCCGGATGATTGGCGGCGATCGAGTGCGCAATGTTCTGCAGGATGACGGTCTTGCCGGTTCTGGGCTGCGCCGTTATGAGCGCGCGCTGGCCTTTGCCGAGCGGCGCCACCAGGTCGATGATGCGCGCCGTCAGGTCCTTGCCGGTCGGGTTTTCCAGCTCCATCTTGAAGCGCGACGTCGGGTAGAGCGGCGTCAGGTTGTCGAAATGCACCTTGTGGTGCTTCTGCTCGGGATCCTCGAAGTTGATCGAGTTGACCTTGAGCAGTGCGAAGTAACGTTCGCCATCCTTGGGACCGCGAATCTGGCCCTCGACGGTGTCGCCGGTCCTGAGCGAGAAGCGGCGGATCTGCGACGGCGAGACGTAGATGTCGTCGGGCCCGGCGAGATAGTTGGCCTCGGGCGAGCGCAGGAAGCCGAAGCCGTCCTGCAGCACCTCGACGACGCCCTCGCCGATGATGTCGGTATCCTGGGCGGCGAGCTGCTTGAGCATGGCGAACATCAGCTCCTGCTTGCGCAGCGTGCTGGCATTTTCGACCTTCAGCTCTTCGGCGAAGGCCAGGAGCTCGACCGGCGACTTCGCCTTGAGGTCCTGCAGTTTCATTTCAGGCATGGATCGGGAGTCTCTTTGGAACGGGGAATGCCGGCACGGAAAGGGCGGGAGAGAGGTATTTGCAGAACTTTTGGCCCGGCGCGTCTGGCTTCCGGGTGGCGCATCGGCGTTTGAAAAGGTGCCTGCGCCTGTCTGCTTTTGTGCGGTGGCGGGAAGATAGACGCTCGCAGGCCCGGCGGCAAGAGGCGAAGCGCCGTGCCCGGAAGCTGTCGTCAGAACGGTTTGACCACCACCAGGATGACAATGCCGATCAGGAGCAGCGTCGGCAATTCGTTAGCCATGCGATAGGTGCGTGCCGACAGGCGATTGCTGTCGGTGGCGAAGTCGCGGATGCGGGCGCCCAGCCAGAGATGAAACGCCGTCAGGGCGATAACCAGGACGAGCTTCGCCATCAGCCAATGGTCCGCCCAGAAGTGGCCGGAGGTGGCAAGCGCAATGCCGGCAAGCCAGGTCGCGATCATCGCCGGCGTCATGATGGCGGCATAGAGGCGGCGCTCCATGACCTTGAACGTCTCCGACTTCTCCGTGCCGCGTGCGGTATCGGCGTGATAGACGAACAGCCGCGGCAGGTAGAAAACCCCCGCCATCCAGGCGATGACCGCAAAAATGTGGATCGCCTTCACCCACAGGTAGGCCTGGCCGGCGAGCGCGCTCATGCGCTGCCCCGCACGCGCTCTACCAGGCGCGCGACATTCTCGACCGGTGTCTCCGGCAGGATGCCGTGGCCAAGATTGAAGATGAAGCGGCCGTCGCCGAGCACCTGCAGGATCGCATCCACGGCGACGTCCATCGCGTCACCGCCGGCAACGAGCAGGAGCGGATCGAGATTGCCCTGCACGGCGACGCGCGGCTGGAGATGGTCGCGCGCAAAAGCCAACGGCACGGTCGTATCGAGCGAGACGCCGTCGATGGCGGTCGCCGCGACGTAGCGCTCGAGCCGGTCGCCTATCCCCTTCGGGAAACCGATGACGCGTGCATCCGGTTCGTTCGCCTTCACCGCGCGCACGATTGCCGCGGTCGGCTCGACGCACCAGCGCTCAAAGCCGTCATCGTCGAGCACCCCGGCCCAGGTGTCGAAGATCTGCACGACGTCGGCGTCGGCCCTGATCTGCGCCACCAGGTAATCGGCGGACACGGCAACCAGCGTATCGATCAGTTGCTGCATGGCGTCAGGATAGGCGGCGGCGAATTCCAGCGCCGGCGCCTGATCGGGCGTGCCGCGGCCGGCGATCATGTAGGTCGCCACTGTCCACGGCGCACCGCAGAAGCCGATCAGCGACTTGCCGGGCGACAGGTTCTGGCGCACGCGCAGCACCGTCTCGAGGATGGGGGCGAGGCGCTCGACCGCATGGGCATCATCGAGCCGCTCGATTCCGCGCACATCGATCGGATCGAGGCGCGGACCTTCGCCCTCGACGAAATCGACGCGGCGGCCAAGGGCATGCGGGATCACCAGAATGTCCGAGAAGAGTATTGCCGCATCGACGCCGAAGCGATGCACCGGCTGCAGGGTGATCTCCGCAGCGCGTGCCGGATCGTAACAAAGGTCGAGGAACCCCTTCGCCTTCGCCCGCAGCGCCCGATACTCCGGCAGGTAACGTCCTGCCTGGCGCATCATCCAGACCGGAGGAGGGGAGAGGATGGCACCGTCTAGCACCGCTCGCACCTTTCCGCCTGAATAAGGGACACGGTCGCCACTCCCGGACTCGTCCAAGACAGATAGTGAATCTTCTTTTTGTTTCATCTTGGGGGTGGATTCCAGTGAATCGCCGTCAGTCCCGTATCATCCGCGCCGGTCGCGCCGCATCGCCTGGCTGGGGACACAGCGATACAACGGAGAGGGGAAATAACAAGGACAACCCAATCCGCCTTTGTTAACCGTTGGTTAACCATAACTGGAAGGAGCGAACCGGTGGATTTCACGAAGTTATCCCCAAGGTATCCCATTGTCGCATAAGGCTTTCCGTAGCCAACAGGCCGCGCGGATTCGGCCGCAGTTGAACCACCGTTGTTGATCGTTTTCGGGCCATCGGGGACAGTTTTCGTCGAAACGCCGCGGTACCCCGAGTTGTTCAGAATCCGCCAACAGCGTTTCGTCTTTGTGGGGATGAATGGGTGAAATGACGCCGCTGGTACTTGCCTCGCAAAGCGCGACTCGCGCGAAGTTGCTGAAGGCCACGGGGATTGCCTTCATCGCCACGGATTCGCGCGTGGATGAGCGCGCCGCGGAGGCGCCGCTGATGGCCGCTAGCGCCTCGCCTGCAGACATCGCGATGGCGCTCGCCGAAGCAAAGGCCCTTGCCGTCAGCGCTCGGAAGCCCGGCGCGCTAGTCATCGGCGCCGACCAGACCCTCGACTTCGACGGCAAGCGATGGACCAAGCCTGCAACGGTCGCCGACGCGCACGAGCAGCTCGCGCGCCTCTCCGGCCACACGCATCGCCTGCATTCCGCTGTTGCCGTCGCGCGGCAGGGCAATATTGCCTGGCGGCACAACGAGAGCGCCGGCCTGACGCTGCGATCGCTGACCGCTGAGGCAATCGATGCCTACCTCGCCGAGGTCGGCGATGCGGTGCTCGGCAGCGTCGGCGCGTACCAGATCGAGGGACCGGGCATCCGCCTGTTCGAAAAGATCGACGGCGATTATTTCACCATCCTCGGACTGCCGTTGTTGCCGCTTCTCCTGTACCTGAGGGGTGAGGGGATAATCGCGTGGTGAAACCCATCGCCTGCGTCATCGGCTGGCCGGTCAAGCATTCGCGCTCGCCGGTCATCCATCGTTTCTGGCTGAACGAATTCGGGATCGACGGCGACTATGTCCTCCATCCGGTCGAGCCGGAGAAGGTCGCGGCGTTCTTGTCCGATTTCTCCCGTTCGGGATTCGTCGGCGGCAACGTCACGGTACCGCACAAGGAAGCGGCGTTCGCCGCGGTGGCACGGCGCGACGCCGCTGCCGAAGCGACCGGCGCGCTCAACACGTTGTGGCTGGAAGATGGCGTGCTGGTCGGCGCCAACACCGATCCGCACGGCTTTCTCGCCAGCCTCGACGAGTCGGCGCCGGGGTGGGACGGCGCGCCCGGTCCTGCGGTGGTGCTGGGCGCCGGCGGCGCCGCGCGCGCCATCGTCTGGGCCCTCATCACGCGCGGCTTTGCGCCGGTGCATGTGGTCAACCGCGATCCGGCGCGGCCGAAAAATCTCGCGCGCCAGCTGGGCGACAAGGTCAGGCCGGCACGCTGGGCCGACCTGCCGAGTCTGCTTCGCGATGCGCGCGTGCTGGTCAACACGACGACCCTCGGCATGGCCGGCCAGCCACCGCTGAAGGTCGATCTGGCGCCGCTGCCTAACGACGCGGTGGTCAACGACATCGTCTATCTGCCGGCGGAAACCGAACTGCTCGCGGCCGCGAGCGCCCGCGGCCTGCGCACGGTCGGCGGCCTCGGCATGCTGCTTCACCAGGCGGCGCCGGGCTTCGCCAGATGGTTCGGCAGGACGCCGCAGGTCACGCCGGCGCTGCGGGCTGCCGTGCAGAAGTCAATCAGCGAGGGCTGATGCTGGTCCTCGGCCTCACCGGTTCGCTCGCCATGGGCAAGACGACCGTGGCCGGCATGTTCGTGCTCGAAGGCGCAGCCGTCTTCAACGCCGACCGCGCGGTACACGATCTCTACGCCGCCGCCGCCGTCGCACCCGTCGAAGCCGCATTCCCCGGCACGACAAGGGACGGCACCGTCGACCGCGCGCTGCTCGGCAAGACCATCGCCGGCAACCCGGCGGCGCTCGCGAAGCTGGAAGCGATCGTCCACCCGCTAGTTCACGCCGCCGAGGATGCGTTCCGCGCGCGCGCCGCCGCCGATAACCGGCGGCTGATCGTCCTCGACATTCCGCTGCTGCTGGAGACCGGCGGCGAAAAGCGTGTCGACGCCGTCGTGGTGGTCAGTGCGGCGCCGGAAATCCAGCGCGCGCGAATTCTCGGCCGTGCGGGAATGACGGAGGAAGTCGCCGCGCGGCTCCTCGCACGCCAGATGCCCGACGGGGAAAAGCGCGCCCGCGCGCATTTCATCATCGACACGTCGGGAGATTTTCCGGCGACCCGCAAGCAGGTCGCCGACGTTGTTCGGGCCGTCGCCGGGATGACGGCCGGTCCGTGAAGGGTTGACCGATTACTTCTGTCGCGCCTTGCGCGCCGCGTAACGTGCGTCGCGGGCGGCCTTCTGTTCGGCGAGCATGGCGAGCGCCTGTTCGCCCTCGACGCGGCGTGCCTCCTTTTCGGCGGCGACGCGTTCTACTTCCAGACGCTTCATCTCGGCTTCGCGCGCCACGCGATCGGCTTCCTTCTGCGCCTTCCGTTCGGCGACCCGGGCCTCTCGGGCCTGCGCGGTGGCGACCTGGGCGGCCAGACGCTCCTTCACGGCGGGATCGTCGGGCTTCGGTTGCGACTTGAACTTCTCCAGCATCGCGCGCCGGGCGGCGGCGGCGTTATGCATGCGGTCGGTGAAATTATCCTTGAAGGCGGGCATGGGTCTCGCGGGTCGGGCGGAATTCGGGAAAGGCGGGAACGCTGCTGAATTAGCGCAATTCGTGGCTTTTTCAAGCTACATCCGCTTACGAACGGCTGTTTCATGGCGATAAATCCCCAGCGCACCGTCCTCCGGCCGTCGCTTACGCTCCGGCGTTCGTCGCTCGAAACATGCCACCGGCATGTTTCGTCCGCTAACGCGGACCGCTCCTTACCCCTCGTACTTTTCCACGATGCCGGGGCGGCGGATTTCGGCTTCGTCGGGATTTTTTCCGAATTCGCGCTTGGCCCGGCGCTGGCGGAGCAGGTCCCAGTACTGGTCGAGGGCGATGTTGATGGCTTTCAGCCGGGCCTTGTCGTCGTCGCTGAGGGCGCCCCTTTCGTAGAGGTGGTGCTCCTCGGCGGCGAGGTCCTTGATGTGCTTGACGACGGATTGATCGGTGGCCATGGGATTTTTTCCTTTGCGCTCCGAAAAGATAACCTAAGCCGAACCTAGATCATCGCAAGGCCGCTCGGGCGGCCGGCTGGAAAGGCCGCGTCGATGCGGGCGATTTCCGACACTGTCAGCGCAAGCTGCCCGGCCTCGGCGTTTTCCTCGACATGGCCCGCATCGGCGGCCTTTGGAATCGCGAACAGCGACGTTCGGCGGACCAGGAAGGCAAGCGCCACCTGGCGCGGCGTGGCGTCGTGCGCCGTGGCGATTTCGCCGAGTAAGCGCCCACCCGTTGACGAGGGTTTTGGGAAGCCGCCGTGACCGAACGGACTGTAGCCGACAACCGCAACGCCGTGTTTCTCGCACCACGGGATAACCGCGTGCTCAATGCCGCGCTCCTCCAGGTGATAGAGCACTTGGTTGCAGGCGATTTTGCCTGGCCCGGCGATCGCCTCTGCCTCGTCGAGATCGTCGGCGTCGAAATTGCTGACGCCCCACGAATGGATCTTGCCGGCCTTCTTCAACTGCTCGAAGGCCGCGATGGTTTCCTCAAGCGGATGGCGCCCGCGCCAGTGCAGCAGGTAGCAGTCCAGGCGATCGGTCTTGAGACGCGCCAGGGATTTGTCGCAGGCCGCGATGGTCCCGGCGCGCGAGGCATTCTGCGGCATCACTTTCGAGACCAGGAAAATTTCGTCGCGTCGGCCGGCGGTCGCCTCGGCGACAATTTCCTCGGCCTTGCCGGAGCCGTAGAGCTCGGCGGTGTCGACGTGGGTCATGCCGAGATCGAGGCCGCGGCGAAGCGCCGCGATGGCGCCGGCGCGTTGCGCTTGCTCGATGTACCAGGTGCCCTGGCCGACGGTCGCAACCCCGGCCGCGGCCGGTCCGAATCGATGCTTTTCCATACCTTCTTTCCCGGCGGCCGCTCTTGTCTCAGGCGGCAATCTCCTTACCATCGCCCACCGAATCATGCGCGAAATTGTCTTCGACACCGAGACCACCGGGCTCGACCCCAAGACCGGCGACCGTATCGTCGAGATCGGCGGTATCGAGCTGTTCAACCACATCCCGACCGGACGCAGCTTCCATCGCTACGTCAATCCGGAACGTCCGGTGCCGATCGAGGCCGGTCGGGTGCACGGCCTCGACGACGCCTTCCTGAAGGACAAGCCGGTCTTCGCCGTTATCGCCGAGGAAATGATCGAATTCTTCGGCGACGCCAATCTCATCGCGCATAACGCCCCGTTCGACATTTCTTTCATCAATGCCGAGCTGGCGCGTCTCGACCGGCCGCCGCTCGGCGGCGACCGTGTCATCGACACGCTGATGCTCGCCCGCCGTAGGCATCCCGGCAGCCCGGCCTCGCTGGACGCGCTGATGGCGCGCTACCAGATCGATGCCTCGCGCCGCACCCTGCACGGCGCACTGCTCGACGCCGAACTGCTCGCCGAGGTCTATATCGAGCTGAT
>Ga0208849_1000754_pt1 | contig 27170 bp, 28 predicted proteins | sample NGESurdeep072012_10_FD_184470 | JGI IMG/M metagenome (GOLD analysis project Ga0208849, IMG submission 184470) | Arctic peat soil microbial communities from Barrow, Alaska - NGEE Surface sample 53-3 deep-072012 (SPAdes) | ecosystem: Environmental > Terrestrial > Soil > Wetlands > Peat ... | reverse complement strand
CCGCCGCAACGGCCAAGGCGGCGGCGACAAGCACGACGACGGCAACTCCAAAAACCCAGCTACGCAACATTGGCGTTCGATCCTTCCGGCTCGACGACGACGGCCGTGCCATAGGCGACGATCTCGCTCATGGTCTGGCCGATTTCCGTCGAATCGAACCGCATCATGACGACAGCGTTGGCGCCCATGACGGTGGCGTTACGCACGAGGCGATCCACGGCCTGCCGCCGCGTTTCTTCGAGCAGCTGCGTGTATTCGTGGATTTCTCCACCGACAAGCGAACGCAGGCCCGCGATGACGTTTCCGCCTACACCGCGCGAGCGAACGACGAGGCCGAAAACCTGGCCCAGTGTTTCCTTTGTTCGATAGCCTGCGACGTTTTCTGTGGTAGCAACGAGCATGATTCGGTTCCCTTCGATTCGACAGCCGTAGTATGCATCAGCCGGCAAAACGGCGCACTGCCATCGCGTTGACACAATTTTGCCGGCCCCCTAAACATGCCGCCCCAGCTGTGCCCAGATGGCGGAATTGGTAGACGCACTAGTTTCAGGTACTAGCGCTGCAAGGCGTGGAGGTTCGAGTCCTCTTCTGGGCACCATTCAGGCTTTCGCCGCGACAACTCCTGATGTTCCGTCTCCGGCACCGGGAGACTGAAAGCCGATTTCCCGGTAGGGGAATAAACGGGAAACGCAGTCCGTCCTATGACAGGCGTTCAGGGCCGGGACGCCGCGGCGATCGCCGCAAAGAGAGCGGGAAAGCGGGCCCAAGGGGGCCATGGACGAAAAAGTGGACGGGCGCAAACAGTTTGGAAAGGACCTCATCGCACAGCTCCCGTCGTTGCGGCGCTATGCACGGGCTTTGGTCGGCAATCCGTCGCACGCAGACGATCTGGTTCAGGACTGCATCGAACGGGCGCTGCGTCAGGGCGATCGGCTGAGAGAAAAGCAGCGCCTGGGAGGCTGGCTCAGGTCCATCCTCCACAATCTTTACATCGACGAGTTGCGCCGCGCGCGTTCGCGCGGATCCGAGCAGGATATTGCCGATCATTGCGACGATTTTTCACTCAGCACGCCGGCAGCCGACCGCGGCACCGTCATCGACTTCGCCAGGGCGATGGCCGGGCTTACCGTCGAGCACCGGAAGGTGCTGCTGCTTGTGGGTCTTGAAGACATGGACTACCGCGAGATCGCAGCGGAATTGGGAATACCGATAGGGACCGTGATGTCGCGTCTTGCCCGTGCGCGGGAGCGCCTGCGCAACGCAATGGAGGGGCAAGATAACCGGACGGCGCTCGTGTTGCCGTTGAATGTCGCGAAAGCACAAAGATGAGCAGACAAACCGAAATCCGCAATGAAGATTTGCAGGCGTTCATCGACGGCGAACTGGATGAAGAGGCGCGCGCCACGGTGGAGGCAGAGATCGCCGGCGATGCCGTTCTTGCCGGAATGGTTGCAAACTATCGCGCCGACAAGGCCATGATCGCGGACATTTACGGCGCCGGTCGCGACGAGCCGCTGCCGTGCCGATGGATCGCCACGATCGAAGAGGAGACTCACCGCACGAACTGGCGCCGCGCGGCCGTCCCGATTATGGCCTTGGCGGCCGGCATCGTTCTCGTGTTCGGCTTGACCATCGCCTTCCGGCAAAGCGCCATACCGACGCACGGTGACATTGTTGCCGAGGCATTAGCGGCGCGGGCCAACGAGGTCGGACCGCTTGCGGTGATCGCGGTGCATTCCAGTGCCGATGCGCAGGCGCAGGATCGCGCGATGGCGCAGGCGCTGGCGACGCCGGTGAAAGCGCCGGATCTGTCGCGCATGGGTTATCGGCTGGTGGGAATTGAATCGTATGATGCCCCCGCGCAGTCCTTTGAACTCGTTTATCGGGATCGAAGCGCGCATGTCTTCACGCTCTATCTTCGCCGCTCGTCGGGAGCGCCCCGCTTCGACCAGTTCGTCGAAAACGGTCTCAGGGTGTGCATCTGGCAGGATGATGTGGTGGGAGCGGTCATGGCGGGTAAAATGTCGGCCGCGCAGATGCAGCGGCTTGCCAGCCTCGCCTATGTCGGTCTCACGCTCTGAACGTTCTCAGCGCACCGCCCGCGCGGCAAGGGAAGCGGGCGTAAAGAGAGCCGTCGCGTGAGGGGCGGTGACTTTGTACGGGAGCGGCTCGTCGTTAAATGCAAAACCGTAGACATAGCCCCCAAGATCGAGATCGTAGACGAACTGGCTGCCGATGATGACAGCGGGTATCTCCGGCATCAAATACATTGTCGCCTGCCCGAATTTCCACAGTCTGCCATTTTCGTTCCAGGAATCGCTGTAGACGGCCATCCAGGTATCTTCATCGAGATAGAGACGGCGGCGGGACACGATGTCGTGCATGCCCGGCCGCAACGTTCCTTCCACGACCCAGACCCGGTGCAGTTCGTAACGCAGATCGTCGGGATCGGCGTGCTTCGGTCCGAGAATCTCGCGGGTGGGGCGCCGATACAGGCGGTTGTTGTTGTAAGGAACATACATCTCTTTCTTGCCGAGCAGCTTGAAGTCGTAGTGATCGAGGCCGCCAAAGAACATGTAGTATTCGTCCAGACTCTCGAAACCGTCCGCGTCGGGATCCGGGATGTCGTACGAAAGCGACGGGCTGCGGCGCACCCGGTGTTCGCCCGGCAGAACGCGCCAGGCCGCGAAACTGAAACGCGCGGTGTCGATGGGCTGCCAGTCGAGATAGCCCTCGCCAACATGAGAGGGCGGACCGTCCTCGATGTGCAGAGTCTTGAAATAATAGCCGCCGAAAGAGTCGGGTGTTGCGTTTGGATAGTAATAGGGGAAATCCGCCACTTCGCGATACGCGCTCGCCAACTCCGTTCCGCCATCAGCGGACACCACAAATGTGCTGAGGTGAGCTTCGCGGGCCGGTCCCCAGAAGGCGAGGAGGTGGTTCCAGATCGCCTCGAAACCGTCATGGGGGATCGGGAAAGGGATACCGCCGGCCGCACCAGAAACGCCGTAGGCGATGCCCGCGGGTGCGGCGCGCGCACGCGTCGCATTTTGCAGAATGTTCGCATACACCCAGCCGGGCGCCGCCGCCGTGCGATGCGTGGGATAAACGTCGATCCGGTAATCCGGAAATTTCCTGAGCAACGCCTGAGCGCCCTCCGGCAATCGGTCGGAATAGATCTGAAGGTTGGCTGCGGTAATGGAAAAGAGGGGCTTCTCATCTGCAAACGGCTCCGCTCTTGGCGCGCCTTCCCTGTAGCCGGGTTCGACGGTAGTCAGGCCGCCTGTCCAGGGAGGAATAGAATGATCTTTATTTCCGGCGCGCTCCGCGCCGACCGGAGTCAAGGTCGTTCCCAGCAATGCGGCTTCCTGCGTGGTCGCCGTTGCCTCCGCCCGCGCCATAAAACCGCAAGTTGCACAGACGATTGCAAAAGCAAGACAGGTGAGTGGGCGCATTCGAATTACTTCCAGTGCGTTTGGGGAACGTCCGCAAGCCTTGTATCATCGTCATCATAACGCAACTTATCGGCAGGGGCGCAATTCGGAGGCGATGGCGGGATCGGCAGCCGGCAAATATGCAAGCAACGGTCCGACCCGCCGCATATTGCGGCGCGCGCTGTGGGCGAGCGTGTTGTTTTGCATGGCCGCTCCCGAGTCGAGGCTGTTTGCGGCCGATCTTTTCGACGTAAACGGCTGGGACGTGCGTTGGGACAATACGCTCAGATACACGGCCGCTTTCCGGCTCACCGGTCAGGACGGTGTTCTCATTGGCAATCCGAACGCAGACGACGGAGACCGGAATTTTTCGCCGGGCCTTGTTTCCAACCGCTTCGATCTTCTTTCCGAACTGGACATTTCGGATGGAAACTACGGCTTCGACGCAAGCGTTGCCGCCTGGTACGACACGGTCTATCACCAAACCAACAGCAATAACTCGCCCGCGACGTTTAATCCCTACTCCGTGCCTCACGACGAATTCACGAAGGCGGTTCAGGTGATTCAGGGAGAAGATGTCGATCTTCTCAACGCGTTTATCTATGGCAGCTTCGATGTCGGCGATACGCCCGTTTCGTTCCGTCTTGGCCGGCACACACTTCTGTGGGGCGAAAGCCTGTTCTTTGCCGATAACGGAATAGCCGCCGGTCAGGCGCCGGTCGACGCGATCAAGGCGGCCAGCGAACCGGAAGCGGAAGCGAAAGAAGTCTATCTGCCGGTAAGCCAGGCTTCGGTGACGGTTCAGCCCGCGGCCGATCTCGCGGTGAGCGCCTATTATCAGTTCGAGTGGCGGCGTACGCGTCTGCCGGGCTCCGGCAGCTATTTCAGCGATGCGGATTATCTCGATGCAGGGGGCGAACGGCTTATTGTGGCGGCCGGTCAGTATCTTTATCGCGGGCCCGACCAGACACCTGGGTCATCGGGGCAGTATGGCGTTGCGGTTACCTCCGCTCTCGCAGATGTCGACTACGGGTTGTACGCCCTGCGGTTCAGCGCCAAGGAACCCGAACTCTATCTCCTGCCGGGCTGGGGCATCAATCCCGCCCAGGGACGGGTGGGAACCTACGAGCTGGCCTTTCCCGGCGGCATAGACGCATACGGCGCGAGTTTCAGCACCTATGCGGGCGAAAGCACGATTGCCGGCGAAGCGTCTGTCAGATTCAACATGCCTTTAGAGAGCGGGGCCGGCTACGCTTTGCCCGGAGGGGGCGGCGGCGGCTATGGCGGTGCCGTCCGGCGCACCCCAAATTCGGACGCGTCGAGCTACGCCGTAAATTCCTACGCTGCAGGCGAAACGTTCCACGCCCAGCTCTCGAGCGTTTCAACGCTGTCTCCATCTCCCTTTTGGGACGGCGCCGATTTCAGCGCCGAACTTGCCGTCAATGACGTGCTCAAGGTGACGGAAAACGCATATGATCTCGAACCCGGCCGAACGGCATTTGCCGCCGCGCTTCGAGCGGTCTTTGCGCCGCGCTATTTCGAAGTCTTGCCATCGCTCGATCTCTCCGTGCCGATCGGACTGGGGTACGACCCGATCGGGCGATCAAGCACCGATGAGTCGCTGAATGCGGGCGCGGGAGATGTCGAGCTGGGTCTGTCGGCGACATATCGGACCGTCTGGCAGGGCTCGCTAACGTTGACGCATTTCATCGGCTCGCCCGAGCGCCAACCTTTCGCAGACCGCGATTTTGTGTCTGTCAGCATCGAGCGCACATTCTGACGGCGGACACGCACACCGATTTGGACATTTCGGGGATCAGGGGAATAAACGCGGCGGGAATTCCGTCCCTGACAATGCCGGCAGGCGCCGGTCGTCCGGTACGCGGCGCCGCTTGCCGAGAAAGAAGGATTCCCTCTCATGCAAAGACAAAACCCTGTTATAATCGGCGCGCTGGCGCTAAGCGCAGTGGCTGCGCTCGCTTCTCCCGTTTCCGCCTGGACCGCCGCGAGCGCGTTCAATCAGCCCGGCAACATTCTTATCTCCGACCAGTTCAACAATCGGGTCATCGAGGTCGACAGGAAGGGTAAGCTCGTGTGGTCGTTCGGGTTGGGGCCGAACGACTTCAGCGCGAAGTCCGTCCTGGGCGTCAACGACGCCGAGCGCGTCGGCCGCGATACGCTGATGGCCGCCACGGGAATTCCGCCCGGCGTCGATCCCAATTGCAACAATGGCTGTCCCGACAGTCGGGTCGTGCTTGTGGACCCGCAAGGTCACATCGTCTGGCAATATGGACAGTTCGGCGTTACGGGCTCGGGCCCCAACGAGCTCAATGCGCCCGTCCAGGCAACCTACACGCAGCAAAACACCGTCTACATAACCGATCAGAGCAACCAGCGCGTGATCGAAGTCGACAGGAAGAAAAATATTCTGTGGCAGTATGGCAAAACAGGCGTTTCCGGGTCGGGCAGGGACGAACTCAACAACCCCAATTCGGCGGAGCTTCTCGATAATGGCGACATCCTGATCGCGGACGAAGGAAACAACCGGGTCATCGAAGTCGATAAGCGGTCGAAGAAGATCATGGCGAGTTATACGGCACAGGGCACGCTGAACGCTCCGGCTTTTGCCAGCCGGTTGCCGGACGGACATGTGCTGATCGCGGACGGCGGAAACAACCGGATCATAACCGTGGATTCCGGCGACAATGTCGGGTTTCAATATTTCACCAACCAGCAGCAGGGCAGCAATCCCAATCCGGCTCCATCGCGCGCCGTTAAAACGATGGCCGGCAGGATTGTCGTCAGCGACCAGTTCAACAATCGCGTGATCGTGATCGACATGAAGCAGAAAATACGGGCGCAATACGGCAATCTCAATGTGATCGGGTACGGCACGATGAACACGCAACAGGGGCTATATGCGCCCTACGATGCGAAAGTCATCGGCGACTACACCGGCCTCACTCCGCCTCGGTAGCGGTTCGGCGCCGGAGAGTTCCGCTTTGCACCCCCGCTCAGCGGTTCTCGATGAAGGCCGTCCCCGACCGGCATGTGCTGCCCGGCGCCTAGCCCCCCTTTGGCGCCACGGCGAGCGAACCGTAGACGGCGGCACGGCTTTGCGCTGCACCATTCTCCGTCCCCAAACCGTTCCGGGACGCGAGAGTGGTGCAGACGCGCTTCGGCCAAAACTTCGGAATCGACAAAGGTGACGAAATCCTGTTATCGCCGACCAGTCGGGCGACCGTTACGCGCGACAAAGTCCTCAAGTGTCTTGGATCGCGGTAGAATCCGGCACCGTTGAATCCGCTCTGGAGAAGACTGCCGTGGCTCGAAGTGTGGATAGATCAGCAAGTTTAATTTCGCGCGGTGCTGGCATTCGCGAAAGTGCAGGAGTTCGCGCATGAAGATCAAACTCCACAAAGGGGATCTTCCCGGCGGCCTTGATCTCGGACCGATCGTGGCGATCGATACGGAAACACTTGGCCTTCATCCCTATCGCGACAGGCTATGTCTGGCGCAGCTCTCTTCCGGCGACGATGTTTGCCACGCCGTGCAATTCGCGCCCGGCGGGTATGACGCGCCCAACCTGAAGCGATTGCTCGCCGATCCTTGCGTTACGAAGCTTTTTCATTTCGCGCGATTCGATTTGGCAGCGCTCAGGCGTCACCTCGGCGGGACCACCGCGCCCGTATACTGCACCAAGCTCGCGTCCAAACTGGTGCGAACCTATACGGACAAACATGGCTTGAAAGACCTCGTCAAGGAACTCCTCGGCACCGATCTGTCCAAGGAGCAGCAGAGCTCCGATTGGGGGGCGCCGGAACTGACGGAAAAGCAGCTCGCCTACGCGGCGAACGACGTGGCGTATCTGCACCGGCTCAAGGTCGTGCTTGATCGTATGCTCGTTCGCGAGGGGCGCGCGCAGTTGGCTGAGGCGTGCTTCGCGTTTCTGCCCATCCGCGCCGAACTGGATTTGGCCGGGTGGTCCGAGGTGGATATTTTCGCGCACTGAGCCAACTGGCACGGTTATCACGCATCGGAGCACCGGCTTGAACGGGGCGCAAGCTGCGCCCATATTGCGGGTGGCATGATATTCGCCCAAGGTCGCCGCGCCGGCGGCAAAATATTGTCAACGGCCGCATCGCCCAAGGGGCGCGAAGGCGGTCCCATCGGTGAGTAATCCCTGAATGCGCGCCAGCATCCCTGCCGCCGAACCCACCGCGCATGAAAAGCTCGAAACGCAGAATGGCGACTTCGCCGCCGCACGGCGCGTCATCGATTACGCCGTCGATGCCATCCGCTTGCTGGGCGAAGGCCTGAACGGCGATTTTTCCCGTGCCGTCGATCTGATTCTGGCCGTCAAGGGCCGCGTCATTGTCAGCGGCATGGGCAAGTCCGGTCATGTGGCCCGAAAGATCGCCGCTACACTCGCCTCGACCGGCACGCCGGCACAGTTTGTCCACCCGGCGGAAGCAAGTCACGGCGATTTGGGCGCCGTTACGCGGTCCGACGCGCTGCTGATGCTGTCGAACTCCGGCGAGACGCAGGAACTTTCCGACCTCATCACCTTCGCCAAAAGATTTTCGATTCCGGTGATCGGAATCGCCGGCCGCAACGATTCGGCGCTGTTGCGCGCGTCCGATGTCGCGCTGCTGCTTCCCGGCGCGCGGGAGGCCTGTCCCATGGGTCTCGCGCCAACGACATCCACCACGCTGATGCTGGTGCTGGGCGATGCGCTCGCTGTTGCGCTGATGGAACGGCGCGGCTTCACGCCGGATCAGTATCGCGAGTTGCATCCGGGCGGCTCGCTCGGCCGCTCGCTCATTCGCGTCTGCGACATCATGCATGGCCACGAGGAGATGCCCATCGTGGCCGAAGACGCGGCCATGTCCGAAGTGCTGGCAGTTATGTCGGAGAAGCGCTTCGGCTGCGTCGGCGTCGTCGATGGCGCGGGCCGTCTGGTTGGAATTTTCACCCACGGCGATCTGTCCCGGCGTCTGGATCGCGACCTGCTCGACCGTCGCGCGTCTGACGTGATGACGGCTACCCCCAAAGTTGTTGCGCCCGCACAACTGGCCGCGCAGGCGCTTGCAATCATGAACGAGAAAAAGATCACGGTTCTTTTCGTCGTGGACGAAGAAGACCGTCTGAAAAAGCCCATTGGAATCCTGCACATGCACGATTGTCTGCGCGCGGGGTTGCAGTGAGCGTGCCGCGCAGCGATTTGCCGCGGGCAATTGCCGAACCGCTTTCCGCGGTTGCGATCACCCGTCCGCGCCGCGACTGGTCGGCCAGGGCGCGCGGCAGCATGCGTCAGACCGAGCGGTATACGAATTTTGTCGTTGTCGCGAAGCGGGGATTGCTTGTCGCGGCGGCGGTCCTCCTCGCGGCCGTTCTGGCCTATTCGCTGCAACCGCGCCAGCAGAGCAGCAATCGGCTCGCCATGAGTTTTGCACGTCTGGGGATGGTCAATAACGATCTGGCGATGATCAAGCCGCGGCTTACCGGTGTCGACGACGAGGGCGATCCTTATATTGTCACGGCCGAAGAAGCGATTCAGGATCGTCTCAATGCCAAGCGTGCAAGGCTGAGCAACGTGCAGGGCGATGTCACGCTCAAGGATGGTACGTGGATCAGCGGCGCGGCCCCATCGGGCATGCTGGACGCTTCGCGCAAATTGCTGGCATTGCTCGGCGCAGTGTCGATCTACTCCGATAACGGCTACGAAGCCCACACGACCGCGGCGAACATCAATATGGACAATGGCATTGTCACGGGAGATCGGGCGGTCGCCGGCCAGGGTCCGCTTGGGACCTTTCGCGCCGATCGGTTCAAAATCGATCGCGACAAGAAGCTGGTGTACCTCTACAGCAATGTTCATATGACGATATATGGTCGGATGAAGGAGGCGAAATGAGCATGCTGTGCAGGCTGGCCGTGATGGGCGTTCTTCTGCTGGCGAAAAATTCTGTCATGGCCCAGGATGCTATCCCGCAAACGTCCGATATCCGCACCAACGACGCCACCGCGCAGAAGCAGCAGGGGTTGACCTGCGGCAAACATGACGCCAACGCTCCGATTAATGTCACTTCGGACGATTTTGTTGGCGATTTTTCTACCAAGGTCGGCACCTATGTCGGAAATGTCGTTGTCATCCAGGCGGACTGCCGGTTGAAGGCAGACAAGGTAAAGGTCGAGATGGGGAAAAACGACCCGAACAAGTTTTTCGCCGATGGGCATGTCGTGTTCGAATCGACGTCCGGGGTCGCGACCGGTGACAACGGAATTTACGACCTGGCCCCCCCGCGCACGCTCACGCTCAACGGCAATGTGGTCCTGACGAAACAGAAGGACGTGATGCGGGGCACCTCCATGGTCGTCAACCTGGTGACGGGCGAGTCGCATTTGACGGCGCGCGGCATGCCGGGCAATCGTGTCCAGAGTCTTTTCATTCCAAAGCCGCAGGCCGCAAAACCCTCAAAGGCCCCGCAGCGATAGGGTTCATGCTTCGTTAAATCCGGACAGGCACAATTCTTGCCATGATCACTCCGCATGACGTTCAGCCGGACGGACGACCGCGACCCGAGCGCCCTGCACCGCGCGTCGTCGAAGGCAGCCAGGGTCTTGTCGTAACCCGCATCGGCAAAAGCTTCCGCAAGCGGCCTGTGGTGCGTGCCGTCAGCCTGTCGCTTCGTCGCGGCGAAGTTGTGGGGCTGCTGGGTCCAAACGGTGCAGGCAAGACGACCTGTTTCTACATGATCACGGGCCTCATCCCCGCGGATTACGGCACGATCCAGTTGGACGGTTTCGATGTCACCCGGCTGCCCATGTACAGGCGCGCCCGTCTGGGTATCGGCTATCTGCCGCAGGAAGCGTCGATATTTCGGGGCCTGACTGCGGAGGAAAACATTCGTGCCACCGCCGAGCTTGTCGAATCCGACGCCGGACAGCTCGAAGCCATGGTGGAGGATCTGATGGCGGAGTTCGGCGTTACCCATGTGCGCGACACGCCGGCAGTGGCGCTCTCGGGCGGCGAACGCCGGCGGGTGGAAATTGCGCGCGCTCTGGCAACACATCCGTCCTACATCCTTCTCGACGAGCCGCTTGCCGGCATCGACCCCATTGCCGTCGGCGAAATTCGCGATCTCGTCAGGCATCTGAAAGACCGCGGCATCGGCGTGCTGATCACCGATCATAATGTCCGCGATGCGCTCGAGATCATTGATCGCGCCTATATCATCCATGAAGGCCAGGTGCTGAAGGAAGGCATTCCGGCAGAAATCGTGGGTGATCGCGATGTGCGCCGAGTGTATCTGGGCGAACGCTTTTCGCTTTGACCGGACCTTGGCGATCATGGCACTGACGCAACGTCTCGAGCTACGTCAGGGCACTTCCCTCGTCATGACGCCGCAGCTGCAACAGGCGATCAAGCTGCTGCAGCTTTCCAATCTCGAGCTTGCCGGCTTTGTCGAGCAGGAACTCGAACGCAATCCGTTGCTCGAACGCGAGGAAGACGATTCCCAGGCGGCCGAGGATTCCGAACATGCAGTCGAAGTGACAGCCTCGCACGAAACACTGGAAAACACGCTCGCGCGCGAGGACTTCACAAAAATAGAAGACATCGACGCCGAACGCTGCGACGTTTACGCCGAAGAGCCTAATCCTTTCGGGGCGGGCGCGACGGACTGGACGAAGGCGCGATCGGAATCGACGCTGGAGCCCAATGACAACGCGCTCGAAAAAACGTTGGCCCGCACCAGGACGCTCAAAGATCATCTCCTGGAGCAACTGTCGATCGCGGCCCTGAATCCGCAACACCGCCTGATCGCGGCCGCCCTCATCGATTCCATCGACGAGGCCGGTTATCTGCGCGCCGATCTCGGCGAACTCGCAAGCCGAATGGGCACAACGCTGGAAACCCTGGGGGATGTACTGACAGTCGTACAGGGGTTCGAACCCACTGGCGTCGGCGCGCGCACCCTTGCGGAATGCCTCGCGCTGCAGCTGCGCGAGGCAGGCCGCTTCGATCCGGTCATGCAGGTGCTGGTGGAACATCTCGATCTCGTGGCGCGGCGGGATTTCGCGGCGTTGCGCGCCTGCTGCAATGTCGAAGCCGAAGACATCCAGGACATGATTGCGGAAATTCGCGCGCTCACGCCCAGACCCGGTCTCGCGTTCGGCTCGGAACCGGTGCAATCGGTGGTGCCGGATGTTTTCGTTCGCGAAGGGCCGGACGGAGCCTGGCACATCGAGTTGAACGCCGAGACATTACCGCGCCTGCTTGTGAACGCGCGCTACTACGCGAAAGTCGCCGCTTCGGTTCGCGACAAGGACTCCAGAGTCTATCTGCTGGATTGCATGAACAATGCGAATTGGCTGGTCAGGAGCCTCGACCAGCGCGCGCGCACCATCCTCAAGGTCGCCAGCGAGATCGTACAGCAGCAGGACGGATTTCTTACTTACGGAGTGCGCCATCTTCGACCGCTCAATCTGCGCGGGATCGCCGAAGCAATCGGCATGCACGAATCGACGGTCAGCCGCGTAACGTCAAACAAATATATCGCCACGCCGCGGGGAACCTTCGAACTCAAATATTTTTTCACCGCCTCTTTACAAGCTGTCGATGGTGGCGAGAATCACTCGGCAGAGGCCGTGCGCGACCGCATTCGCGAGATGATTCAGCGCGAAGGCAGCCTAGAGGTCCTGTCGGACGACCAGATTGTAAACCTTCTCTCGGCAGACGGAGTAACGATTGCGCGACGCACGGTTGCGAAGTATCGGGACGCCATGCGCATTCCTTCGTCGGTTGAAAGGCGCAGGCAAAAACAGTCGGAACTTTCCGGCCTTGCAGGCGTATCAATTCATGATTGACAGTCGGGAAACCGCGACATATGGTCCGCCGCCTTTTTCGAACTGACGTTCCTAAGCAGCGGCGTCAGACCGCGCGGCTGGCTGTTGAGTGGGGTGTGCGGGGCCCATGAAGATTCGGGTTTCAGGCAAGCAGATCGAAATCGGCGAATCGCTTCCCGAGCAGGTTCGCTCCAGAATCGAAAGCGCGATCGGCAAACATTTCGAAGGCGGAGCGGAAGCCAACGTCATATTCTCCCATGAGGGGACAGGTTTTCGCTGCGATTGTGCTGCGCATCTGGATTCGGGTGCAATACTCAAGGCAGAGGGCAGTGGCAGCGACGCCTGGCGGGCCTTCGATGCAACGCTGGATCATCTGGAGAAGCAAATCCGCCGCTACAAAAGACGCCTGAAGAATCATCACGAAAAGATTGCTTCTCCCCGCGACCCCGGCATCTGATTGTCATACAGAAAGGTTGTCATGGAAATTGTGGATTTGCTTGCGCCCGATGCCATTCTGCCGACGCTGAAGGCGCAGGGCAAAAAGCAGCTTTTGCAGGAACTGGCTGAACAGGCGGCGAAGCTTACAGGCATCCCCGAGCGGCGGGTGTTCGAGACCCTCATCGAGCGCGAAAGGCTCGGGAGTACCGGAATGGGGCAGGGCATCGCGATTCCACATGGCCGGATTGCGGGATTGGCAAAAATTGTCGGAGTCTTCGCGCGGATGGATACGCCGATCGGTTACGACGCCGTCGACAACCAGCCGGTCGATCTCGTTTTCCTGCTGCTGGCTCCCGACGGCTCGGGCGCGGATCACTTAAAAGCGCTGGCTCGTGTTTCGCGTCTTTTGCGCAACCAGGCAACGTGCGAGAAGTTGCGCGCCACGTCGCAACCCGAAGTTCTCTACGCGCTGCTCACGGAACCCACAAACGGAGCAAGCTCACAGGCAGCTTGAACTCGACACCAACGGCCCCGGTATTCGCGCTCGCGCCCCTCGCCGGCTCCTATCGGGGTTGGACCGGCGTCCCTAATGGACGCGCATCGGCGTCAATTCGTTTTGCAGCGCCGCGCCCCACGCCGATTCCCATGCATCGGTGAATCCCAAGACGCGACCATCGCCGGAGCGCAACACGAAAAGCTTCGTGTCGTCCGGAATCTCGATTCCGGGCGGCAATATTCCAAGCTTCCTTGCCTCGTTGGCCGGCGTCGGCTTGATGTAGGCGATGCGGGTGGTGTCGAACAGGCCTGTCGCTGGCGCTCCAAGCTGGGAAACTTCTTCGTTCTCGGCCATCTCAATCACTCCTTCGTCGAATTGATTCGCCCACTCCGGTCGGATCTAATCGCCACCGTGCGGGTCGCGGCGCCTGTTTTGGGGCGCACAAGCTCGATGGACAAAAGACCATTCCGCAGTTCCGCGCCCGCGACGTCGATGCCTTCCGCCAGCACGAACGCGCGCTGAAACTGTCTCGTCGCAATTCCCCTATGAAGAAAACTCTTGTTTGCCGTCTCCGACTGGCGGCCGCGGATAATGAGCTGATTGTCTTCGACCGTTACAGCCAGGTCATCGGTGTCAAAGCCCGCCACGGCAAGCGTAATGCGAAGCTGTTCGGCGCCGGTTTCCTCGATGTCATAGGGGGGATAACCTTCACCCGCGCTCTTCGCCGAACGCTCGATCAGTTTCTCCAGATGCTCGAAACCCAGAAGAAACGGGCTGTTGAATGTTCGGCTCTCCACTCCAAAGCCCTCCCTGAGCAGCTTTGCCGGCTCCGCTCTTTCGGCTGCCGGTTCCTGTTGACAGGCGGCCCATACGGCTCCGCCTCCAGATTCAAATGTGGGGATTGCGCGTGATCAATCAAGGTAAAGGTGAACGGTTGGACTTAAACGGTTGGATTTACAATGTTTGCGCCTTTCAGCCTTGGCGGCTGGAGATTCGGGATCCGAACTTTTCTGTTACCCGGCCTTGGCCGCAAGCGCGCACAGCTTCACCAAAGAGTTGGGCAACACCCAGCCATGCACTTCGACAAGAAAGCCTGACCGAAGCTCGGCCTCCAGCACCTCCGCCAGCGGCTCGCTTTTGAGCCGCGCGCGCAGCTGCACTGCGGTGTCGTGGGCATCGAATGATCTTTCGGCAGAAAGAACGGCTGCACCGAGGCGGATGGCGCTTTCGCGGTCGGGTAATCGGGACAGGAGGTCGTCGTACGGCGTCGGCGGATAGTGCAGGCCGAAGATTATCGGCCATTCATGGAACAGGCCCCCCGCGACACCGAGGCCCAGCAGTGCGAGGCCACCCGCAAGAAACGCGCGTCGCGGCCCGGATTTTTTAGAATCGATCGTCATCTGAATAACGTCTTCAGCCGATCGGCGAGCCTGAGCGTAAGCGCGACCAGGTTCAGCGTCGGATTCGAAGCGCCGTAAGTCGGGAACACCGAGCTGCCCGCGATATAAAGATTGTGGATGCCGTGAACCTGGGAGTTCGCGTCCACAACACCGCGGCGCGGATCGTTGTGCATGCGTGTTGTACCCATGTGATGGTTGCCCCAATCCATTACGCTCATCCATTCCTCCCGCGTGCGGTGCAGGATGCGCACCATGCCCGAGCGCGCGGCAAGGAGCTGGCGGCCGAGCTCCGTCAAGGTGCGGCGATATCGGGCGAAATCGTCGTCGGAAATGCGCATGTCCAGCTTCAGCCGCGGCATGCCGAGCGCATCGGTTCCATGCGCGAGCGTCAACCGCCGATCGGGATCCGGCGCGAGTTCCATGCCGCAACCCAGCGTGAAGGCGCGCAAATTTCCGGCATCGACGCCAAGCGCCGCGGTTGTCTCCTTCATGGCTGCCAGTCCCAGACCGTCAAGCTGGACCTCGCCTTCGATCGTGGCAAGCGAGCAGAGAACCCGCTGCCGGCGCTGAAACGCTTCCCGCGGCGCCAGGGCGGCGCGAAAATAGGCTCCGTTGGCAGGTTGGATCGTCTGATAGTAGGACGGGATCCTGCCGTCGAAAAGCACCAGGATGGCGGTGTTGCCCGGAATCGGATGATCGGCGAAGAAGCGACCCACCAGTCCGTTTGCGTTGCCGACGCCCGTTGTCATCACGTCGCGGGACGCCAGCAGCAGTCGCGGCGTTTCCATGCCGCCCAGCCCTAACACCGTGTAGCGGGGACGCACCGCGAACCGTTTGCCGGAAAGTGTCGCCACTTCCAGCTTGTCGACGCTGCGCGCGTCGCTCCCGAGCCGCACACCCGTCACATTGGCATGGAGCATGAGGGACAGATTGGAGACGCGTTTCAGGTCGTTCCCATAGCGCTCGCCGAAATGGGTCGGCAAAACGTTGTCGCGCTGCTTGCTGAACTGAAAATATGTCGTGTAGACGCCGCCGTTGCCCAGCGCGATCGGCGCATCTTGCACCGCCGACCATTTGTCCGGCTGGTCGTACAAAAACGGGCCGGCCTCGACCAGAGACTGCGCACGCGCAAAATAGGGTTCGAGCGTCGATTTCGGGAACGGCCATCCCGAATGCGCTAGCCAGTTGCGCTCCTCGAAATCGATGGCGTCGAGCGGTCTGCACCAGCCGCCCCAATGGTTGCTGCTACCACCCAGGTAACGCAGCCGGCACGCTTCAAGGGGAAGATAGCGGACGCCCGACTCCTCGCCCGAATACAGCGCCTGGGTGGCGCCGTCGAATTCCATGCCGCCGCTTTCCAGCAACAGCACCCTGAACGGCGCATCCGCAAGCGCGAGCGCGAGCGATATGCCGGCCGGACCACCGCCGACGATGACGAGGTCGGTATCGAGCGTGGAACCGTCAGAAACAGAACGGGCATCGGAGAACGCGCGCAACACCATATCGTCTCACTTGTCGATCCGCGCGCCCGCGAATTCAGTCACTCCCTTGTGGGGAGTCGAGATCAGGATTCAGGCGGCATGAAGACGGAACCCGCGCAGGGGCGAAGCAGGGCCTTCGCGCCGCGTGATCATCGTCTTCCCCGAAAGGAGGGCGTGAAGGACAGCTCCCTTGCCGCGCGAGGGTGGTGGAGCCAAGCGGGATCGAACCGCTGACCTCTTGAATGCCATTCAAGCGCTCTCCCAACTGAGCTATGGCCCCATAAGCTGCAGGCTGTCAGCGTTCGTCCTTCCCGATGTCCTTGTCGATGATGCCTGTGACGTCGTCCTCTTCTTCTTCGACTTCCGCGAGGAGGGCGCCGTCTTCTTCTTCTTCTTCTTCCTCGATGTCCTCTTCGTCGGCATCTTCGATATTCGCAATGCCGGCGTCGGGCTCGACGACGCTCATGCCCGCATCCTCGATCGTTTGCTCTTCGGACTGGGCTTCTTCCTCATCTTCGTCGTCGGCGACAATGAGAACGGGCTCTTCTTCGATCGTCTCCTCTTCCGCCTCGGCCTCTTCGGCCTCCTCGACTTCTTCTTCGGCATCCTCTTCGTCGCGTACGCGTTCTACCACCGGCGCTTTGGGTTCCGGTTGTCGCGGCCGCCTTTGCTTGTAGAGGGCTTCGGGCTCGAACGCGAAGGCGCATTTCGGGCACTCGATGGGCCGTTTCTGAAGGTCGTAAAAGCGCGCGCCGCAGCTCGGGCAAATGCGCTTGATTCCAAGTTCTGCCTTGACCAAGGTCATGCTTCCCGCGTGAACTCCCGTTTTCAAAAGGTCGGGTCGTTTGCCACGAGGAGGGGCGGCCTGTCAAAGCCGGTTCGCCCGAATGTCCGTTCCGCATACCCCGCGCCCACTGGCGGCGCACCGCTGCGGTCCTCTGCGGGGAACCGCACGGGTTCCCGGCGACAAATCGATATCGCACCGGGCGCTGATCTTCGGCGCTCTCTGCGTGGGCGAGACGCGCATCGCCGGGCTGCTGGACGCCCAGGATGTGCTCGATACCGCGAAGGTTATCCGGCTTCTGGGTGCCCAGACATTCCAGGACGCGCAAGGTGCGTGGCACGTTTATGGCGTGGGAACCGGCGGATTTGCGGAACCGCAGGATATTCTCGACTTCGGCAATTCCGGAACGGGAGCGCGACTCGTCATGGGGGCGGTCGCCACAACACCGATCGCGGCGGTTTTCACCGGCGATGCATCGTTGCGTTGCCGGCCCATGCGTCGCGTGCTGGAGCCGCTCGTGAAGTTTGGAGCGGAATACACGGCGCGCACCGGCGGATTGATGCCGGTATCGCTGCGCGGTGCAACGCGCCCCGTTGCCATCGAATACGAAGTTGCCGTTGCTTCCGCGCAGGTGAAATCCGCTCTTCTGCTGGCGGCCCTGAACGCGCCGGGCCGCTCACGCATCGTCCAGCGCGAACTGACGCGCGATCATACGGAACGCCTGCTCCGCGCCTTCGGAGTCGAAATCGAGATCGAAACTCTCGCCGGCGGCGGCGAGGCGATTTCGCTCATGGGCGAAGCAGAGCTGCGGCCCACCGACATCGAGATTCCCCGGGACCCCTCGTCGGCTGCCTTTCCGCTTGCCGCGGCATTGATCGTGCCGGACTCCGAAATCTCCCTTCCCGGCGTCCTGCTCAACGTGCGTCGCACGGGGTTGATCGAGACCCTGCGCGAGATGGGTGCGGATATTTCGATCGCCGGCACGCGCGACTCGGGCGGCGAAGAGGTTGGCGACATCGTTGTGAGAACCTCTGCGCTGAAAGGTATCGAGGTTTCGGCGGCCCGCGCGCCGTCCATGATTGACGAATACCCGGTGCTTGCGGTGCTCGCGGCTTTCGCCGAGGGAACAACAATTCTGCGCGGGCTTGAGGAATTGCGCGTGAAGGAAAGCGACCGTCTTTCGGCCATCACGGCGGGTTTGCGAGCAATCGGCGTGCAGGTGGAAGAGCTGACGGACGGGCTGGTCATTGAGGGGCGCGGTCTGGATGGCGTTGCGGGCGGCGGGCGCATCGCAACGCGGATGGATCACCGCATCGCCATGGCATTTCTGGTTGCGGGACTGGGCGCGCGGCATGCCGTGACCGTCGATGACGTCAGTATGGTTGCCACCAGCTTCCCGAAATTTCGTCCGCTGATGCGCGCCCTGGGTGCCGATTTCCGCGTGCCGTGACGGAGCGGCCCACTCAGATCAGGCGGCCACAGTCACGACGAACGTGGGGAGCCGCATTCGACGGAATGGCGATACCATGATTCGAAATGAAAGGACCGTGCGGCTGCGATAGCAAATCTGGCTATCGAACGCGTCCTTTCAGCGAGCGACCATCCGTTCTGAATCCAGCCTCCCAAACTCAAGTGGAGCGCGCGCAGGATTCCGGCTAGGATTTCGCCGTTTGGGGAATTGTCCATGGCTTTTTGTCCGATTGTCATCGCGGTCGACGGGACGGCAGCGTCCGGCAAGGGAACGCTGGCAAAGCTGTTGGCGCGCTACTACCGCTTTGCGCATCTCGATACCGGCAAATTGTACCGGATGGTAGGCTTGGCGGTGCTGGACGCGAACGGCGATCCGGACGACGAAATCGACGCGCTGAACGCCGTCGAAGCCGTTCATCCCGACCCAACCAACCCGACGATGATGGCCAATGCGCGGCTGCTCGGTCGCGATGTCGGCGCCGCGGCGTCGCGCGTTGCGGCGCATGAGCGGGTGCGGGCGGCTTTGCTCCGGCTGCAGCGCGACTTTGCCGAAAATCCGCCCGGCTGCGCCCATGGAGCCTGCATCGATGGCCGCGATATCGGAACCATCGTCTGCCGCGATGCCGCCGCCAAGCTGTTCGTGGACGCGTTGCCGGAAGTTCGTGCCAATCGCCGCTGGTTGGAACTCCAGAGCCACCATGCCTCCGGGAATTGCGAGGTCCCTACAAAAGGCGCCATTCTTGCCGACATCCTGGCTCGCGACCGGCGCGACCGGACCCGCGCTGTCGCGCCTTTGGTGCCCGCCGCCGACGCGGACTTGCTGGACACGAGCCAATTGGATATAGACGCGGCGTTCGCAGCTGCCCTCGGCCTTGTCAGTCTCAAGATCGGGGAGGCGCTTAAGGCCCGCCACAGGGGTTGAGGAGACCCGGCGGCGCCAATGTAAGCAGGTGCTGTGGGCGATCCCGATGTAATCCGTTCGCGCCTGCGCGTTCGCCGGCGAAGACCGTCGGCATGGACCGGCCGGCACAACAATCGTTGAGAAGGAATTCTTATGGCAAGAGCCGCTGTTGCAGAATCGATCTCCGCCCCCAGCCGCGAGGATTTCGCCGCGATGCTGGAAACAAGCTTCGAAGGCCGGTCGCCGGCCGAAGGCTCCGTCATCCGCGGAACCATCGTGGGAATCGAGAACGATTTCGCAATCGTGGACGTGGGCCTGAAGACGGAAGGCCGCGTCGCGATCAAAGAATTCGCCATGCCGGGTCAGGTGGCGAATGTGAAGATCGGCGATGAGGTCGAAGTCTATCTCGAGCGGGTGGAAAATGCGCTGGGCGAAGCTGTGCTGTCGCGCGACAAGGCCAGGCGCGAGGAAAGCTGGATTCGTCTGGAGCGGGCGTTCAACGAACAGACCCAGGTCACGGGTGTGATCTTCGGTCGGGTCAAAGGCGGCTTCACCGTCGATCTGGACGGTGCGGTTGCGTTCCTTCCGGGCAGCCAGGTCGATGTGCGCCCGATGCGCGACGTAGGCCCGCTGATGAACCAGCCCCAGCTTTTCCAGATTCTGAAGATGGATCGCCGGCGCGGCAATATCGTCGTTTCCCGTCGCGCAGTGCTGGAAGAGCGCAGGGCCGAAGAGCGTTCCTCGCTGGTCGCGAGCCTGCAGGAAAAGCAGGTGGTCGAAGGGGTGGTCAAGAACATCACCGACTATGGCGCATTCGTGGACCTCGGCGGCGTCGACGGTCTGCTGCATGTCACGGACATCGCCTGGCGGCGCGTGAGCCATCCCACGGAAGTTCTATCGGTCGGTCAGACCGTCACCGTTCAGATTATCAAGATCAACCAGGAAACGCAGCGCATCAGTCTGGGCATGAAGCAGCTCCAGACGGACCCATGGGAAGGTGTCGCGGCAAAATATCCGCCCGGCGTGCGTTTCACGGGCAAGGTCACCAACGTGACGGACTACGGCGCCTTCGTCGAGCTCGAGCCGGGGGTGGAAGGCCTTGTGCATGTTTCCGAAATGAGTTGGGTGAAGAAAAACGTCGCGCCTTCGAAAATCGTGACACCGGGACAGGAAGTCGAGGTGCAGGTCCTCGAAGTCGACTCGAACAAGCGGCGCATCAGCCTGGGCCTCAAGCAGTGCATGGAAAATCCGTGGAACGTGTTTGCCGCGGCCCACCCCCCCGGAAGCGAGATCGAAGGCGAAATCAAGAGCATCACCGAATTCGGACTGTTCGTCGGCCTCGACAGCGAAATCGACGGCATGGTCCATCTTTCCGACATTGCCTGGGACAAACAGGGCGAGCAGGCCGTCGGGGATTACAAAAAGGGCGATGTTGTCAAGGCGAAAGTCCTCGACATCGACGTTGAAAAGGAACGCGTCAGTCTGGGAATCAAGCAGCTGGCCGGCGATCCCATGGACAAGGTCGGACCGCTCAAGAAGGGAAGCGTTGTTACCTGCACAGTGACGGAAGTGAACGATGGCGGCATCGAGGTCAGTCTCGCCGATGGCGTGAAGGCGTTTATCCGCCGTGCCGATCTGGCGCGCGACCGTAACGACCAGCGGCCCGAGCGGTTTGGGACGGGCGACAAGGTGGACGCGCTCGTCACCAGTGTCGACAAATCCACGCGAAAGGTTTCGCTCTCGATCAAGGCGCGCGAAGTTGCAGAAGAGAAAGTCGCGGTCGCACAGTATGGTTCATCGGATTCCGGTGCTTCGCTCGGCGACATTCTCGGCGCTGCCCTGAAGAAGCGGGGCCAGGACGACGAAGAAGAGTAATCTCTCGTCGGGAAGCCCGGGAAAAGACTGCCAGGTCAGTCGCTTCCTGTTGACGCATGCTGTCCGCTTTGGCAGGGTGAATCCGGCCGAAACGAACCGCCGGGTTCGCTTCGGGGAGAAGTGCCCCCGGGGGAGGGCATGGCATGATAAAGTCCGAACTGGTGGCTCGCCTGGCAGAGCGCTATCCGCATTTGTACCACCGCGACATCGAACGTATCGTCACCACCGTGCTCGACGGGATCGCGAAGGCCATGGCGGGGGGTAAACGCGTCGAGTTGCGGGGCTTCGGGGCCTTCTCGGTCAAGACCCGGCCGTCGCGCCGGGGACGCAACCCGCGCACCGGAGCGCCCGTCAACGTCGACAAAAAGCGCGCGCCCTTCTTTCGCACAGGCAAGGAATTGCGCGAACGCCTGAATGCTTCTCACGACCCCGTATGAGGTATCGCGCCGGGCGACAGCAATGTTGCTTCGGGGCGGATAAGAACGCGCGCCGCTAAGGCAAACGATCCTCCCGCGGCCAGCGAAAGCCATTCAGACGAGATCGGAAACGTCCGATGAATCGGCGTCCTGGCAACGCTTGCTCGTTTACTTGCTTTCGGCGCCGGGGACGGTGATAAGCGCCCATGGCCATTCAGGTGAAGATTTGCGGCATCGCGAGCGCCGACGCGGCGGATGCCGCGGCGCGGGCTGGCGCGGATTTTGCGGGCCTCGTCTTCCGTCCCGGCTCGCCCAGGCACCTGGTGCCGGATCAGGCGGCCCGGCTCGCGGCGCGGCTGCGTGGCAGAACGCGCCTGGTCGCACTTTTCAGCGATCCGAAGGACGACGATGTCGCTGCGGCCTTTGCGGCGATCGAGCCCGATTTCATCCAGTTGCACGGAGACGAAACACCGGATCGCGTTGCCGACCTGCGCGCCCGCTTCGGCAGGCCCGTCATCAAGGCCTTCGCCATCGCGGATTCCTCCGATTTTGATTGTGTGCGCGCCTACGAAAATGTCGCCGAAATGCTGTTGTTCGATGCCAGGGCGCCGGCATCTTCGGCGCATGAGGGCGGACACGGCGTGTCGTTCGACTGGCAATTGCTCCGCGGACGGACGTTCAAGCGGCCCTGGCTGCTGGCGGGCGGCCTCAATCCGCAGAACGTCGCCAGCGCGATCCGCATCGCGGAAGCCGCGGGTGTCGATGTCTCGTCGGGCGTGGAAACCGCCCCCGGCATAAAAAGCGCCGGTCTCATCGCGGCCTTTGTCGCGCGCGCGCGTTCGGCCGAGTTTGCCGCCGAGCCTTCCACGTGACATTTCCGCCCAACTCGTTCCGCAACGGCCCCGATGCGGCAGGTCATTTCGGCGCTTACGGCGGACGCTACGTGGCCGAGACCCTGATGCCGCTCGTGCTCGAACTGGAGAAGGCCTACGAAGCGGCGAAAACGGATCAATCGTTCCGCAGCGAACTCGATGGGTTGTTGCGCCACTATGTCGGGCGTCCGAGCGCGCTCTATTTTGCCGAGCGTCTCAGCGGCCATCTGGGGCGTGCGAAAATCTATCTCAAGCGCGAAGACCTCAACCACACCGGCGCGCACAAGATCAACAATTGCCTGGGACAAATTCTGCTCGCACGGCGGATGGGCAAGACCCGCATCATCGCCGAGACCGGCGCGGGCCAGCACGGCGTGGCAACGGCGACCGTCGCCGCGCGGTTTGGCCTTCCCTGCATCGTCTACATGGGCGAAGTGGACATCGAGCGCCAGAAGCCGAATGTGTTCCGCATGCGCCTGCTGGGCGCCGAAGTGAGACCCGTAGCTTCGGGCTCGCGCACCCTCAAGGATGCGATGAACGAAGCGTTGCGCGATTGGGTGGCCAATGTCGAGGACACGTTCTACATCATCGGCTCGGCTGCGGGCCCCCATCCCTATCCCGCCATGGTGCGCGATTTTCAGACTGTCATCGGTACCGAGGCACGGGCGCAGATTCTCGAAATGGAAAACCGACTGCCCGATCTGCTGGTCGCCTGTGTGGGCGGCGGCTCCAATGCGATCGGACTGTTTCATCCGTTTCTGGACGACCGCGAAGTCGCCATTCACGGCGTGGAAGCGTCGGGCGACGGCGAGGATACGTTGCGTCACGCGGCAACCCTGAGACGGGGAACCCCGGGGGTGCTCCATGGCGCGCGCAGTTATCTCCTGCAGGACGCCGGCGGCCAGGTCCTCGAAGCCCATTCCATTTCCGCCGGTCTCGACTATCCCGGCGTCGGTCCCGAGCATTCCTGGCTCAAGGACCAGCAACGGGTGCAGTATTTCGCCGCCAGCGACAAGGATGCGCTCGAAGCCTTTACGCTGCTCTCGCGCCTTGAGGGAATTATTCCGGCGCTGGAGCCCGCTCATGCGCTCGCCCATGTGATGCGCGTCGCGCCGTCGATGGGAAGGAATGCCGTCATCGTCGTCGGGCTATCCGGTCGCGGCGACAAGGACATCTTCACCGCCGCTTCGGCGCTGGGCGAAACGGTATGAGCCGGATTTCGCAGCGCTTCGCTGCCCTTCGCAACGTCAATCGCGCGGCCTTCGTGCCGTTCATCACGGCCGGAGATCCCGATCCGGCAACGTGTTTCGAAATCCTTCGGCGATTGCCGGCGGCGGGCGCGGATGTGATCGAGCTCGGCGTGCCTTTCTCCGATCCGATGGCCGACGGTCCGGCTATTCAGGCGTCCTCCCTGCGGGCTCTCAATGCCGGTGCAACACCGGGCAACGTGCTTGAAATGGTGCGCGCGTTCCGCAAGTTCGATCGGGAAACGCCACTCGTGCTGATGGGTTATTACAATCCGATTCATGCGTATGGCGCCGGGCATTTTGTGGAGGAGGCCGCGGGTGCCGGCGTTGACGGGCTCATCACGGTGGATTTACCGCCCGAAGAGGACGCGATCCTGCGTTCGCCCGCGATCGCGCATGAACTTGACATCATCCGGCTCGCCACACCGACCACCGACGACAGCCGGCTGTCCACGATCCTCGATGGCGCCACCGGTTTTCTTTATTACGTTTCCGTCGCCGGCGTCACGGGCACGAAAAGTCATTCCGGCCAGGACGTGAAACGCGCCCTCGCGCGGATCAGGACCCATACCCGGATTCCCGTGGCGGTGGGTTTCGGAATCAAGTCCCCGGACCAGGCCGGCGAAATCGCGCGCTTCGCAGACGGTGTGGTCGTGGGTTCGGCCATCGTCTCGCGTATTGGGCAATCGCAAGGCAGCCCGGTCATCGACGACGTCCTGCAATTTTGTGGCACGCTGGCCGAATCCGTGCATGCGGCCCGTGACCGGGCCGTGTTAGAGTAGCGCCATGAACTGGATCGCCAATTTCGTTCGCCCGCGGATCAAAAGCCTGATGGGGGTACGCCCGAGCGAAACGCCGGAAAACCTCTGGAAGAAATGCCCCGCTTGCGGCGAGATGATCTTTCACCGCGACCTCGAAGTGGCACAAAATGTTTGTCCGCATTGCGGCTACCATCTGCGGATCGGCGTACGCGAGCGGTTCGCCCAGACCTTTGACGCAGGCGTGTTCGAGGAGCTGCCGCCGCCCGAAGTTCCTCTCGATCCGCTGCGCTTCCGCGACGAGCGCCGTTACACCGATCGTCTCAAGGACGCGCGCAACAAGACGGGCCGTTCCGAAGCGCTGTCCGCCGCGCGTGGAATGATGGACGGCATGCCGGTGATGATAGCGGTGCAACCGTTCGATTTTCTGGGCGGCTCGCTTGGCATGGGCGTAGGCGAAGCGCTGGTGCGCGCGATGCTGGCCGCCGTCGCAGAGCGCCGTCCGTTTATTCTTTTCGTGTCGTCGGGGGGCGCCCGCATGCAGGAAGGCGTTCTTTCGCTGATGCAGATGCCGCGGGTGACGATCGGCGTCGACATGCTGCGCGAGGCAGGACTGCCCTATCTCGTGGTTCTGACCGATCCGACGACGGGCGGGGTCAGCGCGTCCTATGCCATGCTGGGCGACGTGCATATCGCCGAGCCCGGCGCGCTCATCGGTTTCACGGGACAGCGCGTCATCGAGCAGACCATTCGCGAAAAGCTGCCGGAAGGATTCCAGCGGGCGGAATATCTGCTTGCCCACGGCATGGTGGACATGGTGGTTCATCGTCACGAATTGCGCGCCACCCTTTCCCGCCTGCTGCATCTGCTGATGAAGCAGCCGCGCCCGAAATCCCGCTCGGCGCCCGCGCTGATCACCGGCGATCCGAAGGCGCAGCCGCCCGCGAAAGTGGCCGCGAAGGGGTCCGCATCCGCCGGTGGCAATAGTCGCGCCAGCGGAGCATGAGCGTTCACGCCACCAGCGACGCGATCCTCGATCGGCTCCTCTCCCTTCATCCCAAGCGGATCGACCTTGTGCTGGACCGCATCCAGCGGCTCCTGGCGCAGCTTGGACATCCCGAGCGCAATCTTCCGCCGGTCGTGCATGTGGCCGGCACCAATGGCAAGGGATCGGTTTGTGCGTTCTCCCGCGCGATGCTGGAGGCGCAGGGGCTTCGCGTGCATGTCTACATCTCGCCCCATCTCGTGCGCTTTCACGAACGCATCCGGCTGGCGGGCAAGCCGATCGGCGAGGACGAGCTGGCAGAGGTGCTCGACACATGCGAGCGGGTGAATGCCGGTGCCCCGATCACCCATTTCGAAATAACCACAGCGGCGGCGCTGCTCGCCTTTTCCCGCCATCCCGCCGATGCCGTGGTTCTGGAAGTCGGTCTGGGCGGCAAATACGACGCAACCAACGTGATCGCGCGACCGCGTGTCTGCATCGTGACGCCAGTCGGTCTGGACCATCAGGAATTTCTGGGTTCGTCTCTCGCCGATATCGCCGCCGAAAAGGCAGGCATCGTCAAACCGGCCGTGCCCGTGGTCGTGGGGCAGCAGGAAGACATACCCCGCGATGTGATCATGCGCCGCGCCGAGGCGCTTGGCGCACCGCTTTCCATGTTCGGCCAGGATTTTTTCGCGCATCAGGAACACGGCCGCATGGTCTATCAGGACGAACACGGCCTTCTCGATCTGCCGCTGCCGCGTCTCGTGGGTCGCCATCAGATCGACAACGCGGCCGTCGCCATCGCCGCCATGCGCATCTGCGGCTGGAGCAACGAAGCGGCGCTTGAAAAGGGATTGCGGACAGTCGATTGGCCGGCGCGCATGCAGCGGCTGACCCGCGGACCGCTCGTCGACCTTGCGCCAAATTCATCCGAGGTCTGGCTCGATGGCGGCCACAATCCGCATGGCGCGGCGGCGATCGCGCGCACGGTTGCCGATTTCGAGGAGCGGGCGGAAAAGCCCCTTTATCTTATCTGCGGCATGCTGAAGACCAAAGATGCGCACGGCTTTTTTGCTGCGTTTCGCGGACTGGTGCGCCATGTGGCGACGGTCGCGATCGAAGGCGAAGCGGCAAGCCGCGAAGCCGGCGAACTCTACGACGCGGCGCGCGCGGCCGGCCTCGATGCCGGTCCGGCCGATAGTCTCGAAGAGGCCATGATGCAGGTATCGGCGTGGGCGCGGGCAAGACCGCATGAAGGCGCACCGCGGATCCTGATCTGCGGCTCGCTTTATCTGGCTGGGCTGGTGCTGGCGCAGAACGGGTGAAGTCAATAAGCCCTTTCACCGAAAATGTTGCCTTGCGGACTGTACTGGCACACCAGAAAATCATTACCGCCGCCCGTGGCAATGCCGCAGCCGACGTCCGTCGTCTGTTTCCAGATCAGCTGCGTGTAATGGGCGACGGTTTTCCAATCGCCCGTCCGTGAAACCGCCGGAAAAGCCGCAGGCACAAAATAGTCCCTTTCCAGCCCCCACAGATCGACAAGCTCTGTCAAGGATGCTTTTCCGGCGGTCCACATGGCAAGATTTTCGCCGCGGCCGACGACACCGCTGTGCTGCATCCGGTTGATCTGCGCCAGATGCATGGCCCATTGCTGCGCGGTGAGGGCAACCGATTGCGACCAGCGAAGGGGCGGTAGACCGAGTTCCGCCCGGTATTTGTTTTGCGCCGTCAATAATTCGAGATTGTCGATGGACGTT
>Ga0208849_1000753_pt1 | contig 27224 bp, 18 predicted proteins | sample NGESurdeep072012_10_FD_184470 | JGI IMG/M metagenome (GOLD analysis project Ga0208849, IMG submission 184470) | Arctic peat soil microbial communities from Barrow, Alaska - NGEE Surface sample 53-3 deep-072012 (SPAdes) | ecosystem: Environmental > Terrestrial > Soil > Wetlands > Peat ... | reverse complement strand
CATCGCGACGCGTTACGAGAAAACCGCCAGAGCTTTCCTCTCGATGCTGTGCATCGCGGCCGCAAAGCTCTGGATGAAAACCGTCAACACGGCCTAGTCCTTTTCCTTCGCCGCACCGATCGGGCGCAGCGCCGCCATCACGTCGGCAAGACGCGGCGGCGAGCCGTTGATGAAGGGCAGGGGCCGGCATACCTCGATCGCCGCAATACCGACCCGCGCCGTGAGCATGCCGTTGACGACACCTTCGCCAAGCCGAGCCGACAGCTTCGCCGCGACGCCGTGGCCGACGATCTGCTGGATGACGGAGTCGCCGGCCGCGATGCCGCCGGTTAGCGCCAGGTGGCCGATGGTCTCGCGCGCCAGCCGGAAAAAGCCGATCGTTCCTGGGCGACCGCCGTAGAGAATGGCGAGGCGGCGGATGAGCCGCAGGATTTCAGAACCGACGAATACCAGGTCAATGACGGCGCGAGGCGAGATGGCCGTCACCAGCGCGACGCGTTTGGCCGACGAAAGAACCATCCGTCGCGCCGAGTCGTCGAACGCGAGCAGCAGTTCCGCTTCCGCCAGCCCGACGAGGTCGCGCCCGTCGATGATCTCGTTGCGATGTCGGGCCAGCGCCGCCCTGCCGCGCGCTGTTTCCGGCCGTCGCCGATAGAGAACGTCCATCTCGCGCACGACAACCAACGCCCGCTCGCGATCATCGGCGGTGGCGGCCTCGATGGCACGCGCGTGTATGACATGCACCTGCCGCAGTCGCAGCAGCCCGGTCGTCTCGCGCGCGATGACCGCCAGCAACGCCACCACCGCCACGGCGGCAAGCGCCGCCCCCAGCCATCCAAGGACGTCGCTTCGCGAAAAGAGGTCGCGGATGAGATTGTCGATGCCGACGCCGACCGCCAGCAGGATCAGCCCGGCCAGCGCCGCGAAGAAGGCGCCGAGCCACCAGCGTCCGCGCCGTTGCGGCCGTACGGCGACGACGGCGCCACTGGCGATCGCGGCCTCCTCTTCCGTTTCGGCTTCCGGATAGAGTTCGTCCGGCTCGAAGCGTACGTCGCCAAGATCGAACGATGTCGGGCGGCGGCTCATGCGAGCTTGTCTCCGAGCAGAAATTCCAGCGCACGGTCAAGCCGGATATGGGGGAGGGAAAGTTTCAGCCCCTCGGCGGTGCGCTCCAGCCTGGGCGGCCGAAAGCGGACAAAGCGGACATCGGTCGGCGGCGCATCGAGCTTGAAAACGCCGTCGGTATCGGTCGGCAGGTCGCCCGGAAAAAGCGCCGCTTCAGTCGCGCCGTCGAAGGTGCGACTGTCGATTGTTTCGCCCGGCAGGGGCGTGCCGATGATGCTTGGCAGTGTGTCGCCGATGCGGGTCACGCTCGCCTCGCGGGTCGCGCGCACCGAGGCGAGTGCCAGCACGTCCACCTTGGCGCCGGCAAATTTCGCCCGCTCGGCGGCGCGGGCGACAAGTCGTCCGAGGATTGCCTCAAGTCGATCATGGTCGCCGTGGTGCAGGTGATCGGCTTTCGTCGCGGCGAACAGTATCCGATCAATCTTGCGAGTCACCAGCCCGTTCAGCCAGTTGGTCCGGCCAAGGCGGAAGGAGGCGAGAACTGCAGCGAGCGCCATTTCCAGTTCCGCGATCGCGGCGGGGCCGGCGTTGAGTGCCGTCAGTACGTCGGCGAGCACGATCTGTCGGTCAAGGCGCGCGAAGTGCTCGCGGAAGAACGGCCGCACGACGGCGGACTTGTAGGCCTCGTAGCGCCGCGCCATCATCCGCGCGAGTGATCCTGGAGATCCCTCTCGGCTGAGGTTCAACGGCGAGAACGTCAGCGCCGGCGAATTGTCGAGGTCCCCCGGCATCAGGAAGCGTCCCGGCGGCTCCGTCGACAGCGCGCCGTCCGCGGTTCGTGTCGAGCGAAGATACGCCGTGAAATAAGCCGCCAACTCGCGCGCCAGTGCTTCGTCTTCCGCGATGTCCGGCTTTACTCCGGCCAGTCGCGCCAGCCACGGACCCGCCAGCGCGCGGTGGCTCGCGCTTCCCGCCTTGGCGATCGCGTCGCGCGACCAGTCGACGTAGCTCTTGTGCAGCAGCGGCAGGTCGAGCAGCCACTCGCCGGGGTAATCGACGATATCGATATGGAGCTTGCCGCTGCCGATCGTGCGCGACAGAAACGATGCCGACTCGTAGCGCACGGTCAGCCTGAGTTCGCTGATCTGACGCGTCGATTCCGGCCAGACGCGTTCATCGACCAATGCCTGCACATGTCGTTCGTAGTCGAAGCGCGGAACATCGTCGTCCGGCTGCGGCTCCAGCCGCGCGCCGGCGACACGGCCAGCCGCGTAGGATTTGAACAGCGGCAGGCGGCCACCGTGGATCAGGTTGTGAACGAGAGCCGTTATGAAGACCGTCTTGCCGGCGCGCGCCAATCCAGTGACCCCGAGACGAACCGCCGGCGTGACCAGGCCGATCGCGCGGTCGCCGATATTGGCCAGCACCAGCCGCGTCTCGTCGGTGATCGTCGTCAATTGCACAGGCGCCGGCTCCGATCCACGTCCTCATGTAAGCGAGGGCGACCGGCAGCGCCAGCCCGCCTAGCTCTCGGCCGCTTCGGCCCCGAGATCGCGCGGCAGGAGAAGGGAAACTAGCTCGCCGCCGCCGGGAGCAGTCTTCGACCATGCGCTGCAGCTGAACGCGATGATCGCCAGCGCTGCCGTTGGAAATTTGGCCGTGAGGCGCTCCCGTAACGCTCTGTCTCCGGAGCCGGCGAGCGCGAGGGCCGACGCGTGCATGGTCGGATTGTGTCCGACGATGAGCAGGCGCCCGGCGGCGTCGTCGGCCTCCGTAATCGCCCGCAGGTATTCCGGCTCGCCGGCGCCGTAGAGTGCTTCGTCGAAAACGACTCGAGGAGCGCCCGCGAAGCACGGCAGCATCGCGTCGAGGGTTTCCCGGGTGCGCGTCGCCGGCGAGCAAAGCACCAGATCGGGCGTGATTCCGTCTCTGGCCACGGCCGCGCCGATTAGCGCCGCATCGCGGAGCCCCCTTTTTACCAATGGCCGGTCGCGGTCCGCAGCTCCCGGTCCGCGCGTTTCGGCCTTGGCGTGCCGCATGAGCAAGAGATAGCGCATTCTTTACAGTCGTCGCGCAGCACCAGAATGAAAACACCCGCGAGACGGCTCGCGGGTGCTTATCAAATTGCGGACATGCCTAGTGGAACGTCAGCAGGCTCTGGCTGATCCATTGATGCTCGCCAATCTTGCACCAGCCGCTCGGGACGCATTTACCCACGCCGACGTTGGTGCCCGCCGGCAGCTGATCGACAACGTCGAAATTGGTACCCGGGCCGGAGCGGACGTTCGAAGAGGAACCATACGGAGTGGTGGCACTGGCAGACCAGTAGGCGCCGCCCGAGGGGGCGGGCGCCGGGCCCGATTGGTAAGCTTGGGAACCCATGCAGTCATTGTAGGCGTCGTTGTATATCTGTTGGCGCTTTGCGTCAGACAGGATGAGGCCGGTAGCACCACCGGCAGCGCATCCGCCAATGACTGCGCCGCCATTACCGTTGGTCAGCACCTGACCGAGCAAGGCGCCGGCACCGCAGCCGAGAAGGGCGCTGCCAGCCGGATGCGTCGCGCCATCGACCGCATTCTGTGCGGCGCCGGCACAATAGGCGGCGCTCTTCGCCATCGCGCTGTCGGCACTGGCAACCAGGCCCGCAACGAGCGCGATCGTGGTGATTAATGTCTTCATTGTCGTGCTCCTACAATAACTTGCCGCGGCGGCCCCGGGCGTCATCGTTGTGCCGTCGTACCTGTACCAAAGCTGAACAGGCGTTCGCCCACCCGCCCGGCTCGCATACGATATGACCGAAAGTGCGGCGCGGCTGTGACAGGTGTCACATTCCGGTCGCATCCCCTATTCGTCTCGATATACCCGTTCGCGGCGCTCGTGGCGCTCCTGTGCTTCGATCGAGAGAGTAGCAATCGGCCGGGCGTCGAGGCGTTTCAGGCTGATCGGCTCACCGGTCTCTTCGCAGTAGCCGTAGGTACCGTCGTCAATTCGCTGCAGCGCCGCGTCGATTTTCGCGATCAGCTTACGCTGGCGGTCTCGCGCTCGCAGCTCGATAGCGCGATCGGTTTCCGAGGAAGCACGATCGGCGAAATCGGAGTGGTTCGTACTCTCGTCCTGCAGGTGCTGGAGCGTTTCCTTCGCCTCCCGCAGGATGTCTTCTTTCCACGCGAACAATTTGAGACGGAAATACTCGCGCTGCCGTTCGTTCATGAACGGCTCGCGGTCCGTCGGCCGATAGTCTTGAAGACGCGCATTCGGCATGAATTGACCCCTGATACCGGCTGCAATCGGCGCGGAATATAGCGACGGGATATAGCAGGGACAATAAGCCGTGCGCGAGGATACGCGGATGATGAACGGTATAGCTAAGCGGCTGGATTAATTGGCAGATTCGTGATCCCTTCGATCTTCACGGCGATCGCTTGACCGTTATTTCGCCAAGAAGCCGCGCCATCTCCCGTTCCAGATCGTTGACCGTGGCGTTACTGCGTCGGTTGTCGCCCGGGGGCGGCGGGACAAATGGCTGCTCGATTGCCACCGATGTCGCGATGTCCCGGCGCGGCTGGCCGCGGTTGCCGTTGTCCCCGTAACTCGGGAACGGAGATACACTGTCCTGCGAGGCGAGCGTCTCGAAGGGCGGCAAACCCGACAAATGCGGCCGGTTATCCGTGGGGGAGCCGTTTACCAGCCCGCCGTTTGAGACCGCGAGTTCCGCCCGTTCTCCCCTGTCCATCTGAGGTTGCGGAGTCCGCCGCGAGGAGAAGAAAGCGCCGCCCGGCGGAACCGACCCGCCAGCTTGGCCCCCATAGGACTGTGGGAAGGGAATTGGCTGGCTTTCGGGATTTGGCGCCGGCATCTCCGCCGGCAGGTCACCGTCCGCAATCGCTATCGAAGCCTGCGGCGCGGCCACTTGCGGCCGGGCGGCGGGCCGCTGCCGGGGGCGTAGAATTGCGTGCTCTATGACCACATCCGACGGACCGCCCACGAGGATCAGGTGTTCGACGTTGTCACGGCGCACCAGAATCAGCCGTCGGCGGCCGTCCACTGCCATCGCATCTATGACCGCCAGGCGCGGCACGCGACCGCGGCCGATCCGTCCCAGACCGTGTCCGGAATAACGCCGAACGAGCCAATAGACGACGGCCACCAGCACCAGCACGACCGCGAATGTGATGACGAATTCCAGGATCGTTGATCCCCATTGGCCGGACATCGGCTAGCGCCCCATACCCATACGTGTGACTTTAGCTTCTACGGGCTGATTCTCACTGTGGCGGAATCATCAGGAAAGACAACTTTTTCTGCTTTTGCTGCACAGCCTGAGCGCCGCCATTGGCAAGTTACGGCCTCGGAGCCGCGGCGGCAGCCCCTAGCAATGGCAGGTGTGCGTTGAATTCCGCCGCCATCCACCCCATTGTCGGTGTTCGGTGCTCCGATATTGATTCTCCCGGTGGGGAGGCGAACTCGGACAGGGTTGAGGCAAAAGCGCCCTTATGAGCGATCGCGCTACTACGTCCTTGCGCACTGACCCCGTTATCGATCGAACGACGCGCATCAGCGGTGTCGGCAGGCTGATCGTTCTGTCCTGCGGCCTCGTCGGAATATCGATTGGATTTTCCCTGATCGAACCGGGCCACGCCGCGCCGTTTATCTTTGGTCTTCTCATTGTGTTGTCGGCCATTGGAGTGGTCACGCTGCTGGCTGGCGCTGTCGGCATCATCCGGCCTGTCGGCCGCGGCCAGGACGAGAGCGTCAGCAGAACGTTCATCGATGCAATGAGCGAAGGCATCCTCCTCGCCGATTCCCGTGGCCGGATCGTTTACGCCAACCGCGCCTATGCCGAGCTGATGGGGACCGCGAGCGAACGCGATGTTCCCTCTGTCGACCGCGCCTTTTCCGGCAACGCCGACGCTACCGAGGCCATCTACCGGATCGCCCAAGCGCTGCGCGGCGGGTTGCCGGCCGAGGAAGAAGTCCGCATGCCGAACCCCGTGAGCGGGGACGCCAACGGCGGCGCGCGCTGGTACCGCATTTCGGCGCGGCGCCTGCCGACAAGCGGCCGCAAGCAACCGCTTGCGGCGTGGCGGGTGGCCGATATCTCCCGCGAACGGGAGCGGCAGGAATCGATCTTCCAGGAACTGCAGTACGCCATCGACTACCTCGATCATGCGCCGGCCGGCTTCCTCTCGGCCGAACCCGACGGGCGCATCGTCTACCTCAATGCGACGCTTGCCGAATGGCTGGGCATTGATCTGGCGCGCTTCGAGCCGGGGTCGCTGACGCTGGCCAACATCGTGCGCGGCGACGCGATTGCGCTGCTCGCCTCGCCGACCGACGAGGAAACCCGCAACCGGACGATGGTCATCGACCTCGATCTCAGCAAGCAGAACGGCCAGAGCCTTCCCGTCCGCCTGCTTCATCGCGTTCCCGTCACCGCCGATGGTGCGCCCGGCGCGACGCGCACGCTTGTCCTCAACCGCAGCCCCGGCGAGGAAAGTTCGGAAGCGCTGCGCGCCGCCGAGGTGCGCTTCGCCCGCTTCTTCAACAACACGCCGATCGCCATCGCCGCCGTCGACGGCCAGGGCCGCATCGGCCGCACCAACGGTTCCTTCCTGCGCCTGTTCGGCACGGCCATCGTCGGTGGCGGCACCCGCAAGCTGGTCGATCTCGTCAAACCGAGCGACCGCCCGAATCTTGAGGCGGCCCTCAGGGGCGCCGCCGAAGGCCACGGCGTTATCCAGCACATCGACGCGGCGCTGGTGACGGAAGCCGATCGCAGCGTCCGCTTCTTCATCAATCCGGTCGCCGAAGGCGGCGGCGGGGTCGAGGCTGTGATCGTCAACGCGCTCGACATCACCGAACAGCGGGCGCTCGAGAATCAGGTCCGCCAGCAGCAGAAAATGGACTCGGTCGGGCAGCTTGCCGGCGGCATCGCGCACGACTTCAACAACGTGCTTACCGCGATCATCGGCTTTTCCGATCTGCTGCTCGCCAACCACCGGCCGAGCGACCCGTCCTTCCAGGACATCATGAACATCAAGCAGAACGCCAACCGCGCCGCGGGTCTGGTGCGGCAGCTGCTTGCCTTCTCGCGCAGGCAGACGCTGCGCCCGCAGGTGCTGGTGCTGCGCGATACGCTCTCGGACATTTCCATCCTGCTCGAGCGCCTGCTCGGTGAAAACGTCAAGCTGCAGATGGTCCACGGCCGCGACCTGTGGCCGATCCGCTTCGACCTCAACCAGTTCGAGCAGGTCGTCATCAACCTCGCCGTCAACGGCCGCGACGCCATGCCGACCGGCGGCACGATGACGATCCGCACCCGCAACCTTGCCGCCGACCAGGTGGCCGGGTTCGGCTACAAGCCGCTACCCCGGGTGGAGTATGTCCTGATCGAGGTCGAGGACACCGGCACCGGCATCCCGCTGGAAGTGCAGGCGCGCATCTTCGAACCGTTCTTCTCCACCAAGGAGGTCGGCAAGGGCACCGGCCTCGGCCTCTCCACGGTCTATGGCATCGTCAAGCAGACCGGCGCGCACATCTTCTTCAGCAGCGTGCTCGGCAAGGGCACGGTGTTCCGCATCTTCGTGCCGCGTCACATTCCGCGGGAAGGCGAGATCACCACCCAGATCGAGGCAAACGTCGAGATCGCCGATCTCACCGGCACCGCAACGATCCTGCTCGTCGAAGACGAGGAGGCAGTTCGCGCCTTCGCCGCCCGCGCCCTGCAGTCGCGCGGCTACAAGGTGTTCGAGGCGACATCGGGCCTCGATGCGCTCGAGGTCATGCAGAAATCCGGCGGCGCCGTCGATCTCGTCGTCTCCGACGTGGTCATGCCCGAACTCGACGGCCCCTCGATGCTGCGCGAACTGCGCAAGACGCGGCCCGACCTCAAGATCATCTTCATCTCTGGCTATGCCGAGGACGCTTTCAAGAAGAACCTGCCCGACGGCGAGAAGTTCCACTTCCTGCCGAAGCCGTTCTCGTTGAAGCAACTCGCCGTGGCGGTGAAGGAAACGCTCGGCCGCTAGGTCCCGGCGTGCGCGGCGAGCGCGCCTTCGCCAAAGGCCGCACACGGGTCATCGTTCCCGCGCGCCGCCTGGCTCCGGGTCATCGTCTCCTTCCGGGTCTTTCTCCCTCGCGACAAAAGCGAGGGGGTGGCGGGCGCTCAAAGAACGCCTTCCGGGCATTCCGAGTGTGGCGCTCTCCCGAGCGCGCCCGCCGCGGTGATTTTGGGCCTCCGCAATTCGCTGTCCGCCACGGCGACGGTGCCAGGCCGGCTCATCACCGACGGACACCTGGTCACCGCACCCCGCGCAATGCGCGCGAGGCCCGGCGGCCCGCCCCGGCTTAAGGTGGGCCAAAGCCACAGCCGGTCATAGTGCCAGCGGACGAATGCAGCGTCGGCCTCCCGGGGCACAGGGTTGCGAACCCGGCCGGCTCCGGCTTTGACACCGTCGCCGGCGTCCGGCACGTCCGGACAGCCGCAGGCACCGCTCCCCGCTCCACAACAAGACGCCTCGAGCTGCGCCCCCTCGTTGAGCAGGGATGCCATGAGAATAAGCCCGGGCGAGGGAGCGGGGATAAGTTCTCTTCCGGATTTTATTTGGCGGCGGATTTATCCCCGGTGCCGGAAGCGGGGCTAGAATCGCGGCACCCCGTGGCGCGTGGTGGCGACGCAAGCGCGGCCACCACTCCCCACAGGGAGAGGGCCTTGCGCCTCGAGAGCGCAGAATCAGGCGCAAAAGTTGAGGGATGCGATACCACCCACTGCCGTCATGGCCAGGCTTGTCCCGGCCATCTACGAAAGCGATAGTCGAGCGATGCTCGGGTTCGTCTACTTGATGACCACCGGCCGAATGGCATCCTCTACATCGGCGTAACAACGAAATTCTCCGCCGCACCTACGAGCATCGCGAAAGCCTGATCGACGGCTTCACCAGGAAGTATCGGCTGCATCGGCTCGTTTATGTCGAGCAATACGACTGCATCACGCAGCCATTCGACGCGAGCGCAACATCAAGCACTGGTCGCGTGCCTGGAAGGTGAGAGTGATCCTCGCGTCCAATCCCGATTGGGACGACCTTTACGAGACGCTGGTGTGAAACGGCGGCGATTATTTTGCCCGGCGCGTGCTCAACGCGCCGTCGTCATGCCCGGGCTTGTCCGGGTGTCCACGCCTTCTCTTATGGTGGCACCTACAAGCCGTGGATGGCCGGGACAAGCCCGGCCATGACGGAAGGGTGGCGCGTGCTCGGCGATCGCGGCCGACGAGGCTGCAGGACAACTGCAATCGCCGCCGGCACGATCCACGTCGGCATGAAAATCGTCAGCAGGCCGAGCGGGAGATTCTCGAAGCCCAGCCCCTGCGCGATCTTCTCCGCGCCTTTGTCCATGATCTCGAAAATTGTCCAGGCGGTGAAGGCCGGGTTCAACGTATGGCGGACGCCGGCAAGAAAACAGCCGCACCCCGCACGCCCAGAACACGAACCACTCGCCAATCAGGAACGCAACATCGGCGTTACCCGCGATCCGCTAGATCAGGATCGAGGCGAGGGGGCAGACTAGGAGGAGGGCGGTGAGGGAGGCGAGGTACATCGTGCGAGGCTCCGACGCGTCCCACGATTTCTACGGCTTAGCTGCACACCCCTTACATCTGTCTGGCTTCCCATCTCGAGTAACAACGAACCCGCCACAGGTTTCGCAAACGATTGCCCCGAGATCTGGCTTTCGGCGGGGGTGCGCGAGATTGAATTGGGAAGTTGCCACCTCGATTGAGACGCCAAATTTCGTGGCGACGGAGCCCACTGCGTCATAGGACTTCGCCGTCTCCACCGGCACCAAAAAATGGCGAGCGAACGTGTGCGCCTGCCACTCCGCCGATTCTTCTTGTTGAAACGGAGCTAGCTTGAGCGCGGGATCGGCAGAATAAGCGAGGTCATAGTGAGCATGTAGGACGACGTGCCCTATCTCATGAGCAAGCACGTATCGAGCCGACGGCTCACCAATCTTGGCTTCTTCCCACACGGAAGTGTCGATGTTGAGAATTGGGTTTCCATTATCGAATGAGACAAATGCCAGATTCTCGCCCGGACTGGCATCGAATAGACGAATGGTCAGCTCTTCCTTGCCGTTGCTGCGAAGCCACGGACCCAATTGGTGCTCAATAAAGTCACAAATGTTGAAATAGGTCGCGCCTCTCAAGCCCAGCTTCGCCAATAGACGACTTGCATCTTCGGCGATTAATTCCTCGCTTCGAAAATAAAATTTGTAGTCCCTTCCCATGACAGCGTTCTCGCGGTGCCAAGGGTTTAAGAACAGCCAGTTGTAGAACCACAAGACTCACATTTCAGACACGTCCCGTTTCTCACCATCATTAGACTGCCGCATTCCGCGCAAGAGTCGCCCGTATAACCTTGCAGCCGTGCGCTGGCTCTCTTCGTCTCTTTCGTTGCCACAGAGTCAGGAGGTGTAAATCCAAGGCGTGGATTTGCTTGCTCGGTGTCATCAGAGACCTTCTTCGCCTTCGGCACCGCACTGAGAGCCGGCGCCAGCTCGGCCAGACCGACGCGGATCTGCTGCTCGGTCTGCTCGCGCTGCTTCAGGGCCGTCGCGCCGCCGAACGACGTGACGTTGCCGAGGCTGCGCGCGGTAGCTGCTCCGCTGTCGCCGCCGTCGCGTGAGGCAGCGGTCGAACCGACTGCCGAAGCAGGCGAGTCCACCAGCCGCGGCCGCTTGCCGCGCACGAGGCCGTGCGAGACGGAGGCTTCCGGCGGCGCCTTGCCTTGCTCTTCGCCCGAGCCCATCGCGGTCGCGCCAATGTCGCCCGGATTGACGTGGGCGAGGTCGTGGCGGCCGAGATAGGAGATGGCGAGCTCGCGGAAGAGATAGTCGAGGATCGAGGTCGCGTTCTTGATCGCGTCGTTGCCCTGGACGAAACCGGCGGGCTCGAAGCGGGTGAAGGTGAACGCGTCGACATATTCCTCGAGCGGCACGCCGTATTGCAGGCCGAGCGAGATGGCGATGGCGAAGTTGTTCATCACCGAGCGGAAGGCGGCGCCTTCCTTGTGCATGTCGATGAAGATTTCGCCGAGCCGGCCGTCGTCGTATTCGCCGGTGCGCAGATACACCTTGTGGCCGCCGACCACGGCCTTCTGGGTGTAGCCCTTGCGCCGGTTCGGCATCTTCTCGCGCTCGCGCACCGCCTTCTCGATGATGCGCTCGACGATCCGCTCGGCGACCACCTCGGCCCGCGACGCCGCCGGCCGCGATGAGGCAATCTGCTCGACGATCTCGTCGGCCTCGTCCTCATCGTCGGCCAGAATCTGCGAGTTGAGCGGCTGCGACAGCTTGGAGCCGTCGCGGTAGAGCGCGTTCGCCTTCAGGGCCAGCTTCCACGAGGCCATGTAGGCGTTCTTGCAGTCTTCGACCGTGGCGTCGTTCTGCATGTTGATGGTCTTGGAGATGGCGCCCGAGATGAACGGCTGCGCCGCCGCCATCATCAGGATGTGGCTCTCGACCGACAGGAACCGCTTGCCGAGGCGGCCGCACGGATTGGCGCAGTCGAACACGGCGAGGTGCTCGTCCTTCAGGTGCGGCGCGCCTTCCAGCGTCATGGCGCCGCAGCAATGCAGGTTCGCCGCCTCGATGTCCTTCTTCGAAAAACCAAGTCGGGTGAGGAGGTCGAACGCCGGGTCGGCAAGTTCGGTTTCGCTGTAGCCGAGGCCCTTCAGGAAATCCTCGCCGAGCGCCCACTTGTTGAAAGCGAACTTGATGTCGAAGGCGGTCGCCAGCCCGGCTTCCAGCTTCGCCAGCACCGCTTCGGTGAAGCCCTTGGCGGCGAGCGTTGCGTGGTTGATCGCCGGCGCCTGGCGGAGCGACCCGTGGCCGACCGCATAGACCTCGATCTCGGCCAGCTGATGCTCGGGATAGCCAAGCGCGCGCAACGCCTCCGGCACGGCGCGGTTGATGATCTTGAAGTAGCCGCCACCGGCGAGCTTCTTGAACTTCACCAGCGCGAAGTCCGGCTCGATGCCGGTGGTGTCGCAATCCATGATCAGGCCGATCGTGCCGGTCGGGGCAATCACCGAGGCCTGCGCATTGCGGTAGCCGTGCAGCACGCCGAGCGCGACTGCCTGGTCCCACGCGTTCCGGGCATGGTCGACGAGACGGGTGTCGGGGCAGGCGGCGGCGTCGAGCGGCACGGGGTTGATATGCAGGTTCTCGTAGCCCTGTGCTTCGCCGTGCGCCGCGCGCGAATGGTTGCGCATGACGCGCAGCATCGTGTCGCGGTTCTTGGCATAGCCGGAGAAGGCGCCAAGCTCGCCGGCCATCTCGGCCGAGGTCGCATAGGCAACGCCGGTCATCAGCGCGGTGATCGCGCCGGCGATGGCTCGGCCCTCGCGCGAGTCGTAGGGGATGCCCGACGACATCAGCAGCCCGCCGATGTTGGCGTAGCCGAGGCCGAGCGTCCGGTATTCATAGGAGAGCTGCGCGATGCGGTAAGACGGGAACTGCGCCATCATCACCGAGATCTCGAGGACGACGGTCCACAGCCGCGAGACATGCTCGAAGGCCTCGACATCAAAGCGCTTCAGGGTGTCGCGGAACTGCATCAGGTTGATCGAGGCGAGATTGCAGGCCGTGTCGTCGAGGAACATGTACTCCGAGCACGGATTAGAGGCGCGGATCGGTCCCGACTCGGCGCAGGTGTGCCAGTCGTTGATGGTCGTGTGGAACTGGATGCCGGGGTCGGCCGACTGCCAGGCGGCATTGCCGATGTCTTCCCATAGCGCGCGGGCGTCCAGTGTCTTGGTCACCTTGTTGGTGACGCGGCCGTTGAGGTTCCACTTGCCGTCGTTCTCGACCGCGCGCAGGAACTCGTCGGTGACGCGCACCGAGTTGTTCGAGTTCTGGCCGGAGACGGTGAGGTAGGCCTCCGAATCCCAGTCGGTGTCGTAGATCGGGAAGTCGATGTCGGTGTAGCCCTGCCTGGCGAACTGGATGACGCGCAGGATGTAGTTCTGCGGCACCTGCGCCTTGCGGGCGGCGCGCACCTCGCGCTTCAGCGCCGGGTTCTTGGCCGGGTCGTAGCAGGAATCGCCGGGGCCTTCGCAATTGACGCAGGCCTTCATGATCGCCTTCAGGTGCTGGGCGATCACCTTGGAGCCGGTGACGAGGGCGGCGACCTTCTGCTCTTCCTTCACCTTCCAGTTGATGTACTTCTCGATGTCCGGATGATCAACGTCGACGACCACCATCTTGGCGGCGCGTCGCGTCGTGCCGCCTGACTTGATGGCGCCGGCGGCGCGATCGCCGATCTTGAGGAACGACATCAAGCCGGACGACTTGCCGCCGCCGGAAAGCTTCTCGCCTTCACCGCGCAGCCGCGAGAAGTTGGAGCCGGTACCGGAGCCGTACTTGAACAGGCGCGCTTCCCGCACCCACAGGTCCATGATGCCGCCCTCGTTGACGAGGTCGTCCTCGATGCCCTGGATGAAACAGGCGTGCGGCTGCGGGTGTTCATAGGCGGTCTCGGAGGCGGAGACCCGGCCGGTCTTGTGGTCGACGTAGAAGTGGCCCTGGCTCGGACCGTCGATGCCATAGGCCCAGTGCAGGCCGGTGTTGAACCACTGCGGCGAGTTGGGCGCCACCTTCTGGGTGGCGAGCATGTAGCGCAGCTCGTCGAAGAAGGCGCGGGCGTCTTCCTCGGCGTTGAAATAGCCGCCCTTCCAGCCCCAGTAGGTCCAGGTGCCGGCGAGCCGGTCGAATACCTGCCGCGAATCGATTTCCGAGGTCGAGCGCTCGGGGAGGGCCAGCGGCTTCAGCGCCGCCTCGTCGGGCACCGAGCGCCACAGCCATGACGGGACAGAGTTCTCCTCGACCCGCTTCAGATGGGTCGGCACGCCGGCCTTGCGGAAATACTTCTGGGCAAGGATGTCGCTGGCCACCTGGCTCCAGCTTGCCGGAACCTGGACGTCGTCGAGGCGGAAGACGATCGAGCCGTCGGGGTTCTTGATTTCACTCTTGGTCGTCCGGAACTCGATCCCCTCATAGGCCGACTGGCCGGCCTTCGTGTAGCGTCGCTCGATCCGCATTGTCCCGTGTCCCAACCTTCAAGATGCGATCCGCGCCCGTCATCTGGTCGCGAAACAATATGAGCCCCGGATTTCGACTGAAATCCTGTCCCGATGCCTTATCGAATCAACTCTGCGCGCCTGCCCCGGCTAGGGCTGAAACCCCTAGCTCTTGTGTCATCATCAGCCCGAGCCCCTAAATATAGATTAATTCGGACCGATTTCCACTGCCGCCCGAGTGACAAATTCGCCCAATCCGCAACCAAAAAGCGGACATTTTCCCTCTTCCCGGTGCGCAGCGAAAACGCCCGCAACGAGCCTCACAAGACTCTACTTTTGCTGATTGGACTGGGGCTGATCCCGACACGCCCCCGCGCCGCAAAACGTGACGCTTGGATGACGCTAGGGCGAGTCGGTCCGGACCGTCAACGCGACGCCTCGAAATATCCCGCTTGCGCCGACCGAGAATGCGGCAGCGGAGGATAGAGGGGACAAGCCGGCCTCCCGGCAGGCCAGAGTTTACAGTGCCCTTTAGGCCATTGTTGCCGACGCGCCACGCGAATCAACGCGTTCGTCTGCGCTCGCCTGACACAATTGTTGATCGCGAAAATGCCCCGCCCCATCAGCCGCCCGGCCGGCAAGCCGCGACGGTTAACCAAAGATGAAGAAGTCCGGCGAGGACCGTCTAAGTACCGGAAATCGTGGGGTTAGCGACAGAGATGCGGCGCCCTCTGGCTGGTGGATACAGCTATGTTTGCGCTGCGATTTGCGAAGACCGGCCGGGCGCTGGCGGTCCTGGTGCTGCCGATTCTGGCGCCGACACTCTGCCTCACCCCCGCAGGCGCGGCTCCCGGCGGCGACGTGATCGCCGTCATCCAGGCGAGTCACGCGGAAGGCGACAGCGGCAATCGCATGCTGGATGTGGCTTCGCCCATCTATTCCGGCGACAGGATCGTGACCGGCGCGATCGGCGAAACGCAGATCAAGTTCCGCGACAACACCCGGCTGGTGGTCGGCCCGAACTCGACCATGCTGATCGACGCCTTCGTCTTCAACGACAACAACACCGCCCGCCAGGTTTCGATCGAGGCGGTTACCGGCGCCTTCCGCTTCATCCCGGCGTCAGCCGCAAGGACGCCTACGCGATCAGCACGCCCACGGCGACGATCGCGGCGCGCGGAACGGAATTCGATTTCAACGTCAACCGCTTCAACGGCAATACCGAACTCGTGATGCTTGGCGGCATGACCCGCATCTGCCCCAAGGACAAAACCCACGCCTGCATCGAGGCGCGTTCCGGATGCGGCATGACGATCATTCCGCCCGGCGGGGATGTGAGTCAGCTCAAGGCGAGCGTCGCGCGCAACCAAATCATCAATCGCGATTTCAAGTACATCCGCAACCAGGCCGGACTGCACTCCGAATTCCGGGTCGATACGGCTTCGTGCGGCAACACCTCCGTCAGTCCGCTCAGCCCCGGGTCGTTCCAACCGATCAGCATACCCGTTCCGTCGCCGCCTCCGCCGCCTCCGCCCCCGCCGTGTGCGCCTGGCAACCGAGGCGGCTATGGTGGTGGCCACACGGGGACGGGTCCGAGCGCAGGGGCTGGTCCGGGACCGGGCGGCCCGGGTGTTGGCGGTCCGGGTGTTGGCGGTCCGGGAGGAGGCCCCGGTGGGGCCGGCGGCGGCCCCGGCGGATAGGGAAGTCCGGGCGGAGGCGGCGGCCCCGGTGGTCCAGGTGGCCCCGGTGGCTCTGGCGGCCCAGGTGGGCCCGGCGGACCGGGTTCCGGTTCAGCCAGCGACTGACGCCGGCTACGCAATCAGAAGGTGATGGCGGAGCCGCTCGCCGGGAACGGCCTGCGAAGGGACCTGCGTCAGCCTTCGGGCTTCCACGGTTCGTAGTCGGCCTCGCCTGGCGTCTGCGGGTTGGCACGCAGGATCGACCCGGGTGGTCGATAGGCCATCGTCGTCCCGGTCAAGTTGGGTTCGTGGGGCTTTTCCCATGCGTGGGCCTCATAGGCCGCCGGCGGATCGTCCTGCCGATAGTGCATCCAACCATGCCAACCCGGCGGGATGAACGAGGCTTCAGCCATGCCGTTGTAAATGACCCAGCGGCGCTCGGCCGCCTTTCCGGGTTTGCTCTGCCGGTAATAGCGGTTGCCGAATTCATCGCGGCCGACGAGCGCGCCCTTTCGCCAGGTGTAGAAGCGCGTGCCGAGGGTCTGGCCGTTCCACCAGGTAAAGAATTGCAGAAGAAAGTTCTTCATCGCGCCTCGCTGAAGCTGGCCGAGTTATCGCGCGCGGGCGCTACGCTGTCCAGAAGCGGCAACGAACTGCTGGAGCAGGAAGGGCGCCGGGAAATTGAGGTCCGGCGTCCTCTGTTATTCGATCCGCGTCAGAAGAAAGACTTCCGCTGCCACCAGCCATTTCGCTTGGGGCGGTTCGGGTCTTCTGTCTCGGCCTCGGGTTCCGCCTCCGGCTTCGAGGCGGGCTGGGCGGAATTCGCCGGCTCACTGGAGCTAACTTCGGCAGGCCGCTCGATCGGTTGCGGCGTGGTGTCGACCTCGCCTTCGAGGAGATCCTGCGGCGGCTGCATGTCGATCCGCCGCGGTGCCTGATGCGCCGGGCGCGCCTCGAGGGTCGGCGTGGTGTCTATGTCCTCGTAGTCGCTGCTGATCGTGCCGCCGAAGGTGTTGCCCTCGTACAGGCGCGGGCTGTCGGCCCGCGGCGGCCGGCTGTCCATGGCGGGACGCTGTTCGCCGCCACCATTCTGGCGATTGTGTTGTTGCGGCTGTTGCTCGCCAGGTGCACCCCCTTCGCCACCGCGGCCTCGCCGTCCGCGACGGCCCCCGCGACGACCCCGGCGACGCTTGCGCGGCAGGCCATCCGGACCGAGCTCCCCGGCGACGAACGGCCGTTCGCCTCCGTTCTGACCGACGGGGGCGCCGTTGCTGCCGTCAGCATCGGCTTCCTCCATCTCGCCATCTGTATCGCTGTGCTGAGACGGTTCGCTCCGCGCAGCGGCGTCAGCCCGGAACCCTTCCGCACGGTTGCCTTCGGGACGCTGGCCGCCTTCCGGTCGGCCTTCGCCGCGGCCGCGGCCGCGCCTTCTCCGCCGGCCACGGCGTTGGCCGTCGGGGCCTTCGCGTTGCTCGCTATCGCTGCGAACCTCGCGCACCTCGCCGACCCCGCCGCCGACGTCCTCGTCCGCATCGTCGATCACGTCCGGCTCGACATCCGCCGGCTCGACTTCCGGCTCGATCGGCGCAGGCGAGGCAGCGATCTGCAAGGGATCGCGCGGCGCTACCGGCTCGCCGCGCTCGATCAGGAAGTGGGCGCCGTTGGAGATGGTTTCGTCCGCCATTACCGAGATCGTCAGGCCGAAACGCTGCTCGACCTCGGCCAGCGTCGCGCGCTTCTGGTTGAGGATGTACAGCGCGACGACCGTGCGGGTCCGGATCGTCAGGTTGTGGGTGACGCCCTTGAGGAGCTGATCCTCTAGCGAGCGCAATACGTGCAGCGCCACCGAAGCCGGCGCCCTGATGTGTCCCGTGCCCTGGCAGGTCGGGCAACTGGTGGTGGTCGATTCGAGCACGCCGGTGCGGATGCGCTGGCGCGACATCTCAAGAAGGCCGAAGTGCGAGATGCGGCCAACCTGGATGCGGGCGCGGTCGTTCTTCAGCGCGTCCTTGAGCTTGCGCTCGACCGAGCGGTTGTTGCGCTTCTCCTCCATGTCGATGAAGTCGATGACGATGAGTCCGGCGAGATCGCGCAGGCGAAGCTGTCGCGCGACTTCCTCGGCCGCCTCGAGGTTGGTCTGGAGCGCGGTGTCCTCGATGTTGTGTTCGCGGGTCGAGCGCCCCGAGTTGACGTCGATGGCGACCAGCGCCTCGGTCTGGTTGATGACCGTGTAGCCGCCGGAGCGCAACGTCACCTGCGGCGAGAACATCGCGTCGAGTTGCGCCTCGATGCCGGAACGCGCGAACAGCGGCTGGCCGTCCTTGTAGGGCTTGACATTCTTGGCATGGCTGGGCATTAGCATGCGCATGAAGTCCTTTGCCTCGCGGTAGGCGTCGTCGCCCGCGACCAGGACTTCGTCGATGTCCTTGTTGTAGAGATCGCGGATCGAACGCTTGATCAGCGAACCCTCCTCATAGACGAGGGCAGGGGCGCTCGACTTCAGGGTCAGCTCGCGCACCGTTCCCCACAGGCGCATCAGGTACTCGAAGTCGCGCTTCACCTCGGCGCGGGTGCGGCTGGCGCCGGCCGTCCTCAGGATGACGCCCATGCCGGCCGGCACTTCGAGATCGGAGACGACCTGCTTGAGGCGCTTGCGGTCGGTGATCGACGTGATCTTGCGGGAAATGCCGCCGCCACGCGCCGTGTTCGGCATCAGCACCGAATAGCGGCCGGCGAGCGAGAGGTAGGTGGTCAGCGCCGCGCCCTTGTTGCCGCGTTCTTCCTTGACGACCTGCACCAGCAGCACCTGGCGACGCTTGATGACTTCCTGGATCTTGTACTGGCGCACACGCGACTTCCGCCGCTCGGGAACCTCCTCCATGGCGTCTTCGGCGCCGACGGACTCGACGGCATCGTCGCTGACGACGTGGTCGCCCTCGTCGCGGCTGGCGCCGTTGCCGTTGGCCTCGCGGGGTTCGGCGTGGTCGCCGGACAAGGCGTCGGAAGCGGTGGCGTCCGAAGTCGGTGAGTCCGCTTCGTGGCTCGACTCGCCGGCTTCCCCGGTCGACGCCATCTCGCCGGCGTTGTCGCCGTTTGTGTCGTCGGCGTGGTCGTTCTCGCGCTCTTCGCCGCCGCCGTTCAGCTCTTCGACATGCCCGTCGCTGTGGACCGAGCCGTCATCGTCGTCGTCATGATCGCCGCCCGCCTCGCTGATGCCCGGCCCCTTGCCGGCCTCCGCCGACGCGCTGCTTCGACCGCCTTCGTTGCGGCCATGACCGCGCCCGCGCCCCCGACCGCCGCGATCGCGCTCGGCCTGGCGCGCCTCGGCTTCGGCGATCTCGGCCTCTTCGGCCTCGATCAGCGCCTGCCGGTCGGCGACCGGTATCTGGTAGTAGTCCGGATGGATTTCCGAGAAGGCCAGGAAGCCGTGACGGTTGCCGCCGTAGTCGATGAACGCCGCCTGCAGCGACGGCTCGACCCGCGTAACCTTGGCTAGATAGATATTGCCGCGGAGCTGCTTGCGGCTGGCGGACTCAAAGTCGAATTCCTCGACGCGATTACCACGGAGAACGACGACGCGTGTCTCCTCGGGGTGGGCGGCATCGATGAGCATCTTGTTGGGCATGGAACTGAATCTCCGCGGTCTTCCGCAGCCAGTCGCCGTCGAGCGCCAGGCGCTCGCAACGCGATAGGGTGGAGTGGACCGGCTTGTCTGTGATGGAGGGAGGCGCGGGCGCCGCTCGCCACCGACGATGCGTGACCGCCGGCCGAAACCGGGGCTACGATCGTTTTAGGTGACGATATGCGGTGCATGAGCGCGCCGTTCTTTTGTCATTCGTTGTTTGACCGGACCAGTACAAGGGCCGGCCTGTCGGCGGTGCCTTGGGAGGGGCACCACACCGGCGGATGCCCGGTCACCGGCTTCAGCAATCGCGCCATCAAGCAGCGCGTGGGCTTGAAACCAGCACCGGTTACACCTCCGTCCGCTCCCGCTTCGGCAACTCAGCGAGCAAGCTCTTGATAACTTGCTCCAACCGGAGGGAGCCAGCGGACGGAAGATGAACTCCGTGCTTTGTGTTGTAGGTGCGGACACGAGTCTTGGCAAGGTGCGGTTCGCAGGCGCCGCAGACTGGCAAGAACTGGTTAACCATTGGTCCGGCATCCTTTAAGAGAGGCGTCCGGGAAGGACGTCGCTGGACGAGGGCGGCGTGCGGAAACGAGGCCGATGCACCTTTCTACCGCCTGGCGGCTTGTCATTTCGGCGGCATTGCTCATGTGCGCGCTGGCAACCCGGCCGCTCTGCGCGGCAGAGGCGGTCGCGCCTGCGCCTGCCGGGGCTGGAACCCCGTCTGCCCCGGAATTGCCGTATATGCTTGACGCGCGTGTCGTCGGCGACGCCAGCCGGGTACGCTTCGTCGCGGACCTCTCCGCGCCGGTGGCGATCGCGGTATTTGGCCTGGCCGATCCCTACCGCATCGTCATCGATCTGCCGGAGGTGCATTTCGTCCTGCCCGAGGGCATCGGCGAGACGGGAAGGGGACTCGTTTCGGCTTTCCGCTACGGGCTTATTTCGGCCGGCAAATCCCGGGTCGTCATTGACGTCACCGGCCCGGTCGCCATCGACAAGCAATTCGTTGTGCCACCGGCCAACGGCCAGCCCGCGCGCCTGGTCATCGACCTGGTGCCGACGACGCGGGACAAGTTCCTTGCCGACGCCAAGTCCTATCGCGACACCCATGAAGTCGAAGCGGAGAAGAGCGTTGCCGATTCTGGCGCGGGCGGCGACGGCGACAAGCCGCTGATCGTCATCGACCCCGGCCACGGCGGCATCGATTCAGGAACCCGCAGTCCGGACGGCACGCTGGAAAAGGACGTCGTTCTGACCTTCGCTAAGGTCGTTGGCGGAAAGCTGCTCGCCACCGGCCGCTATCGCGTCGTCTATACCCGTACCGACGACAGTTATGTGACCCTGGGAGACCGGGTGCAGGTTGCCCGCAGCCAGCACGCCAAGCTGTTCGTCTCGATCCACATCAACTCATTTCCGGGGAGTACGGTCCGCGGCGCCATCGTCTACACCGTGGCCGATGCCGCCTCGGACAAGATGGCTGCGGCTCTCGCTGACACCGAGAATCAGTCCGACGCGCTCGCCGGCATCGACGTGAAGGCCGAGGATTCCGACCAGGTGAAAGATATCCTGCTTGATCTCACCCAGCGCGAGACGCGCAATTTCGGCGTCGTCTTTGCGCAGGCGTTGATCAGGCACGTCGGAAAGACGACGCAGATGTTCAAGGTCCCGCATCAGGAAGCCAGCTTCAAGGTCCTGGAGGCGCCCGACGTGCCCTCGGCGCTGATCGAACTTGGCTACCTCTCCAATGTTGCCGACGAGAAGCAACTCGTGTCGCCGGATTGGCAGGCCGGCGTTGCTGATTCGATGGTCAGCGCAATCGACGGGTATTTCGGCAAGGAAGAGGCCGTCGTCAGTGGCAAGCCCTGACGAGTGTTGCCAAGGAACAACAATCCAAAGTTGAATCACGTTCGTTAGCGCTTTCCGCCCCGGCTTTTTTGCGCCGGAAATTCTGATCGGCCGATGCGCTCTGAACCGTAATAAAGCCATTCGTTGCCCGGCCGGCGGCGTACAGGTGCCGCCTTAACCGATTGTATTGGCTGTTCAATATGACGCGGGCCGCCGCGGACGGTTGAGGCCGTTGCGAGCCGCTGCTGCGGGCCGGGCGTCAGAATTCGGCCGCGGCACTACATCGCCACGCCCCGCCGCCACAACTCATATTTGCAAATTGACCTCCCGCCGATATTCACCTTAAGGTTGTAGGAACGGCCACATACAATCTATTGGCCGCAGATGTGACGGGGCGACGCTTTCACGAGATTCATCGGGAAATCGTGGCAACGCCGCGCGGGCACCCGCGCGGCGAACGGGGAGGGCATGCCATCAGGGCAGCGGCTTCGGCACTTTCGTTTCGGTTCAATTCGGCAGTCGATTTCGACAACCAGGAGGCTCACTTGAAATTCAATTTTGGACTGTTGATGACAAGCGCCAGTTTGTGTGCGCTCGCGCTGGGGGGCTGCAGTACAAGCGGAGGCGGTTTCTCCAGCAATGCGGCGGCAATCCTTGCGTCGGGCACTGTTGACGGAACAAACGGCTACGCGATCAAGACCGCCTCCGATTCAACCACCGATCCGAAGGTGGCGGCAAAGGTCACCTACAACACGAACGGCACGCCAGGATTGACGGACGATACGGTGGTTGTCGCGGTGAACGGCGGCGGCCAGACGGCCGGGCCGACCACTTACGCGTACAGCAGCAGCAACCCGTCAACGCCGGGTACAGGCGACTACGCGGCCTTTTATCGGTACGACCCGACCACCGTGGCACAGAACAGCATTCTGTTCGCCGGTGCGGGCGCGGACAGCTTCGCCGGCCTCGTGGCGGCCAATGACCCGAGCACATCGGCGACCAACTCACCAGCCAATGCCGCCGCATTCTTCGGCGGCAACGCACCGACGGCTTTGCCGACGACCGGAACCGTCACGTACAACGGCAACGCCGCCGCTGCCAGAGAAACCGACGGTTCTGCCAGTGCCATTGTCGGCGGCGCTGCGACGATCGCCGCAAACTTCGCGACCGGGGGAGTAACCGGCACTCTGTTGGGCGGGAGTACCACCACCTTAGGCGCCGTCGGCTTTACCGGCGCGATGAGCACCGACCATGCGAGCTACTCGGCGCTTACCGGCACGTCCGGCCAGTCGGTGACGATCGGCAACGGCGCGACCGCCGCCGCTGCGTTCGGACAGGTCAACGGTGGCTTCTTCGGTGCCAGTGGCTACCAGACCGCGGGCGACTTCGACGTCCAGACCGTGGCCGGAACGATCAGTTCCACTAACACCGGAACGAAGTACACCGGTGCCTTCGGTGCCACGACCGCGGTTCCGTAGGGCGTTACCGGGTTATGTTGGCTTGTGCATTTAGAGCAATCGGCAGGGGGCCCGCGGGCCTCCTGCTTTTCTTTTGGGGCATAGTGTTTGTCACGCTGGCGCCGATTTCGATCGCTCAGGCGGACGACGCCTTTCCCCGACTGAAGGCTTTGATCGAGTCTGGACAGTATGACCAGGCGCGTGAATTCGCCGCTCATGCGTCGCCAGACATGCAGATGAACAGGCTCAGCCTCGCTTTCGCCAATGCCCTGATTCTCAAGAACCAGGGCAGGTTCAAGGAAGCTGCGGCAGCGATGCGGGCGATCCTTTCAGACAATCCAAATTTTACGCGCGTACGCGTCGAACTGGCGGACACGCTGTTTCATATGGGCGACATGGATGGCGCCAAGTTCAACTTCCAGCTTCTCGCAGATTCGAGTTCCGACACCACGCAACGGAACTTCTACGACAGTTATCTCACGGCCATCCGCCAGAAGCGTCCGTGGACGCTGGACGCCTACGTCGCCAACGCGCCGAGCACCAATATCAACAACGGCATCAGCGGAAACACGGTCATCATCGGCGGCGTTCCGTTCGATGCCTCCACCCACGCGGGAAAGAGCGGCATCGGGGCCGCCTACGGCGTCGCCGGCACGTACCGTTTTGACCTCGCGCCGCACTGGGACCTGACGGTCGGAGCGAAGAGGAATGGCAACCTCTACAGCGATGACGTCTTCGATCAGTCGAATGGCTCGGCCTTCACGGCGCTCGCCTACTCGACGCGGAATTGGAGTGCCGCACTAGGGCTGACTGCCGATCGCACGCTGATCGGCTGGCAGGGCTTCGAGTGGGATTTCGGCCCGCAACTCTCGCTGACCCGCAACTTTGGTCCATTGGGTGTTGGCTACGAGCTACGCGACTACAAATCCGATTTTCCGTTGATGGGCACGCCGCGGGCGGATCGGGAGCTCGATCTCGACCTCGCGGTCACCTTCCGCAATCTCTCCTGGCACGGCTTCGCACCGAAGGTCGAGTACACCTACAGCCACAACGACTCGAACGTTCAGCTCTACACCTATGATTCGCAGGCCATCGGTTTCTACATAACCAAGCAATACTGAACGGCCCGCTGCCTGGCAACGATTGTTGCTGAAATGGTACTGCATCGGCGCTAGAAGGTTGCGGCTGAGCGGCGCCCTAGTTTCTCCACAAAAGGCCGCGCATAAGCCGAGGTTACCGACCGCGGGTGATTTGAGTTCGGCCGGCGCTGCTTTCCGCCGGCCGCGTGACCACGACAATCGTTCGGGTTCGGCCGGATTGTGGACAGGATATGATACTTAGACTCTTCGGCTACCTCTTCGGGATCGGTGCCGTGCTCTTTCTTGCCGCCGCTGCGGGCGTCGCCTGGTACGTTTCCTCGCTCACGCAGGATCTGCCTAACTACGACTCGCTCGCCAAGTACGAGCCGCCGGTGATGACGCGCGTCCACGCCGGCAACGGGCAGCTGCTCGCGGAGTACGCCGAAGAGCGGCGGCTCTACCTGCCGATCCAGGCAATCCCTGACCAGATCAAGCACGCCTTCATCTCGGCCGAGGACAAGAATTTCTACGAGCACTCCGGCCTTGACTACTCGGGTATCGCGCGCGCCTTCCTCACCAACGTCGAGGCTTACGGCAGGGGCCAGCGCCTAGTCGGCGCCTCGACGATCACCCAGCAGGTCGCGCGCAACTTCCTGCTCACCCTTGACCAGACCTGGGACCGCAAGATCAAGGAAGCGATCCTGTCGCTGCGCATCGAGCAAGCCTATTCGAAGGACAAGATCCTCGAGCTTTATCTCAACGAAATCTTTCTCGGCCTGAACTCCTACGGCGTGGCGGCCGCGGCGCTGACCTATTTCGACAAGTCGGTCCATGAACTGACATTGGCCGAGACGGCGTATCTCGCGGCACTGCCCAAGGGACCAAACAACTACAATCCGTTCAAGTTTTCCGATCGCGCGTTGGAGCGCCGGAACTGGGTTATCGACCGCATGGTCGAGAACGGTTACGCGACGGCTGCCGAGGGCGCAGCCGCCAAGCAGCAGCCGCTCGGCGTCAAGCTGCGATCGACCGGCCCCTCGATTTTCGCTGCGGACTACTTTGTCGAGGAGGTCCGTCGGCAACTTAGCCAGATGTATGGCGACAAGGCGCTCTACGACGGCGGCCTGTCCGTGCGCACCTCGCTCAGTCCGTCGATGCAGGTCATGGCGAAACAGGCGCTGGACGACGGACTGACCAATTTCGATACCACGCTCGGCTGGCGCGGTCCGGTGTCGCATATCGACGACGTCAGCGGCGACTGGGGCACCAAGCTCGCCGCGATACCGCCGTTGTCCGATCTCACCGACTGGCGCCTCGCCGTTGTTCTTGGCGTCACGCCGGCCGAGGCCCAGGTCGGGCTGCGGCCCGACCTTGGCCCGGGCACCACCACACCCGTCGCCGGTCGCGACATGGGCACCATCCCGACGGCGGGGATGAAATGGAAGTTGCTGGCGGGCCAGACCGCGGACGTGGCGGCAAAGCCGATCAAGACAATCGCCGATCTGCTCCATGTCGGCGACGTGGTTTATGTCAGCGCGGCCGACGGCGGTGCGGCGGGGCAATACGTCCTGCGCCAGGTGCCTCAGGTCGAAGGCGCAATGGTGGCAATGGATCCGCACACCGGCCGCGTGCTGGCCATGGTCGGCGGCTTCTCCTACGCGGAAAGCCAGTTCAATCGCGCGACGCAGGCCTATCGCCAGCCCGGCTCCTCCTTCAAGCCGTTCGTCTATTCCGCCGCGCTCGACAATGGTTACACACCGTCCTCGGTGGTCATGGATGCGCCGATCGAGATTGACCAGGGCAACGGCCTCGGCGTGTGGCGGCCGGAAAACTACTCCGGCGAATATTTCGGTCCATCCACGCTGCGTACCGGCATCGAATTATCGCGCAACGTCATGACCGTGCGCCTGGCGCAGGACATGGGCATGCCGCTGGTGTCGGAATATGCCCGCCGCTTCGGCGTCTACGACAACCTGCCGCCGCTTCTGTCGATGGCCCTTGGCGCCGGCGAGACGACGGTAATGCGCATGACGGCTGGCTACTCGGTGCTCGCCAACGGCGGGCGCGAGGTGCGGCCGACGCTCATCGACCGCATCCAGAATCGCTACGGCCAGACCATCTTCCGGCACGACGACCGGGGCTGCGAGGGCTGCGACGCCGATGCCTGGCACGGCCAGAACGAGCCCACGCTCATCGACAACAGCGAGCAGGTGCTGGATCCGATGACCTCCTTCCAGATCACCTCGATGCTGGAAGGCGTGGTGCAGCGCGGCACCGGCACGGCGGCCAAGGCGATCGGCAAGCCGGTTGCCGGCAAGACCGGCACCACCAACGACTTCAAGGATGCCTGGTTCATGGGCTACTCGCCCGATCTGGTCGCGGGCGTCTACGTCGGCTTCGACCAGCCGCGCGTGCTCGGCAAGGGCGAAACCGGCGGCGCACTGGCCGCGCCGATCTTCACCGAATTCATGGAACAGGCGCTGGCCGATAGCCCGCCGATCCCGTTCCGCGTCCCGCCGGGCATGACGTTCATCACCATCGACCGTCGCACCGGCCTGCGCGCCCAGCCGGGCGATGCCGACACCATCCAGGAAGCGTTCAAACCCGGTACTTCGCCGCCCGATACCTATTCGATCATCGGCTATACCGATGCGATGGGACGTCCGCTGACAGTGGCCCCCGAATCGGATCGCGCCGTCGTGTCCGGTACTGGCGGGCTCTACTAGTCCTTTCCTCGCGTGCCTGGGTTTACAGACACGCCCACTAAGACACGCCGCCATGCGCCCCGAAATCCAGACGACCGTCGACGAGATCCAGCAGGTGACCGGCCTGCTGAGGAGGCATCTTTGACTGGGATCGCGCGCGCAGTCGCCTCGCCGAACTGAACGCCGCCGTCGAGGCCCCGGAATTCTGGAATTCGCCCGAGAAGGCCCAGAAGCTGATGCGCGAGCGCCAGCAGCTTGCCGATGGCATCGCCGCCGTTGAGAAATTCGAGCGCGAAGTCGCCGACCAGGTGGGCCTCATTGAGTTGGGCGAAGCCGAGGGCGACACCGGCGTGGTTACCGAGGCGGAGAACACGCTGAAGGCGCTGCGTGTCGAGGCCGAGCGGCGCCAGATCGAGACCATGCTGTCTGGCGAGGCCGACGGTAACGATGCCTACCTCGAAATTCACGCCGGCGCCGGCGGCACCGAGTCCCAGGATTGGGCCGCCATGCTGATGCGCATGTACACGCGCTTCGCCGAGCAGAACGGCTTCAAGGTCTCGATCCTCGAGCATCACGATGGCGAAGAGGCCGGCATCAAGTCGGTGACGCTGGAGGTGAAGGGAGCGAGCGCCTACGGCTGGCTGAAGACCGAGTCAGGCGTCCATCGGCTGGTGCGCATTTCGCCGTTCGACA
>Ga0208849_1000751_pt1 | contig 27293 bp, 21 predicted proteins | sample NGESurdeep072012_10_FD_184470 | JGI IMG/M metagenome (GOLD analysis project Ga0208849, IMG submission 184470) | Arctic peat soil microbial communities from Barrow, Alaska - NGEE Surface sample 53-3 deep-072012 (SPAdes) | ecosystem: Environmental > Terrestrial > Soil > Wetlands > Peat ... | reverse complement strand
CCGTAGTATAGAACGCCACCGGCTTAGAGCCCCAGTAGTAGTGCCCCTTCAGTTGAACGGCCGTTGACCCATTCCACTCCGAAACCCTTTTTCCTTGAGGGTTGTAAAAGAATGCTGTAGTTCCCGCGCTGGTTACCGTCTGCACGCGATTGTTCAACGCGTCATACGTATATGTCCCTGTCGAGCCTCCGTCGACCTTAATGATGTTTCCTTCCGGGTCGAAGGTGTACGTATGGGCGCCGTCAGCCAGCATGTTACCAGCCGCGTCGTAGCAGATTTGGCTCCAACTGACAGGACTACAGGCTCCGCTCTGTTGAATTTGGTTGTTGGCGATATTCGCTGTATAACTCGGCTGCGGCCCGCTACCCGCCGTCACGACCTGTGCCACCCGGTTTCCCCAACGGTCGTAGGTCCAGGCTAAATTCTGCACCGTCCCGCTTGTGATGGTGCGGGTGGCCAAACGGTTGAAGGCGTCGAATGCGTAGGTCGCAGTCTGGTTAAGAACCGAGTCGACCGAGCTCTGAGCGCAGACGCAAATTCGGCGCGTGCCCGAAAAGAGCACGCGCCGAGATGAGCTGGATTGCAGCTTAGCGGTGGTCGCCGCCGTGATCGTCACCATGTCCGCCGCCGTGATAGCCGGGCAGGTTGTGTTCATTGCCACCATCATGATCGCCGTGGCCTGTGTGGCCTCGACCGTCACGCGCCTCATTGCCGTGGAAGTGGTTGAAGGGCTCTTCGCCGCGTTGCGGGTAGGGTCCATGATAGCCGTGATGCGGGTCGTAGCGGTTATCGACATGGCCGTAGAAGTGGTCATGGCCGCGGTACCAGTGGCCGGCGCCGATGAAGACTCCGCCGTTAAACCAATCGGGGCCGTAGTAACCGTAGGGCGAGCAGTTATAAGGCGCGTAGTCGTAGTAGCCGTAAGGGCAGACCGGCTCCACTCCGAAGTGGATGGAGATTTGGGCCGGCACGGGGCGCGCGAAACAGAAAAGGGCGGCTGCGACGGCTGCGAAAGCAAGGAACGAAACTTTGGACATGATCTCTCCGTAATTCGCGGTGCGTGGGGGTGGCGGCCAGCGAGAAGTCTTTCGAATCTCCAAAGGAACGAGATTCGAAGCCGAGGTTAAGCTAGGCGATCATAGCAGAGGCGCGAATCGAGAAACTGTGCTGAATTGGACAGTACAGGGAGTAGAAGAGCAGGGACTGAGGGACTAAGGGAACGAGGGGACGAGGGGACGAGGCTGAGCGACAAGGAAATAGGGAGTGGAGACGGTAAGCACGCAGTCGGGAGAAGTGATTGGCAGTCGCGAGATGACGTCGGTGCTGCTGAACGGGCGCAGCTTTACGAATTTGCTGGCGCTGCAACCGGGAGTGGCTCCGGAGACGACGATCGGCGCGACGACGGTGCAGGATGTGGGCGCGACGATTCTGGATCCGTCAGGGACGCTGAACCCCGGAACGATTTCAGTGAATGGGCAGCGGGAGACGGCAAACTATTTCAGCGTGAACGGCAGCGACGCGGAAGAGGATGTGAACGCGGGGACGGCGATTATTCCCAACCTGGATGCGATTGCGGAGTTTCGCATCGTGACGAGCAACTTCGACGCGGAGTATGGCGAGTTCAGCGGCGGCCAGATGAATGTGATTACCAAGAACGGGAGCGACGAGCTGCACGGGAGCGCGTTTGATTTTTTGCGGAACACGGATGTGGATGCGCGCAATTATTTTTCGCCGACTCGCGGAGTGTACCGGCAGAACCAGTTTGGCGGAACGCTGGGAGGGCCGATCAGGCGGGACAAGCTTTTTTATTTTATCGATTATCAGGGAACGCGCCAGACGCAGGGGATCGATACGGGAGAGATCAGCGTGCCGTCGAGTGCGGGCCGGATGGGGAACCTATCGGATTTTGTGGACAGCAACGGCAACACGCTGCTGACGGGAACGGTGGGCGGGCCGTATTTTGCGAACCTGCTGACGCAGAAACTGGGCTACGCGGTTACGCAGGGCGAGCCGTACTACTTTAACGGCTGCACGACGGCCGATGCGCAGGCCGGAGAGTGCGTGTTTGGGAACGCGGTAATTCCGCAGAGCGCGTGGTCGGTTCCGGCGCAGAAGATGTTGCAATATATTCCGGCACAGAACAGCGCGAATGGATTTGCGACTTCGGCATTTAACCAGACAGTGCGGGACGATAAGGCAGGAGCGCGCGCGGATGCGAGTACGCGCTGGGGCCTCTTGTCGGCTTACTACTTTATTGACGATTTCGATCTGGATAATCCGTATCCGGTGGCGCAGAGCGGGGCCAGCGTGCCGGGGTTCGATGCGCTGACGACGGGACGAGCTCAACTGCTGGCACTGAGCGCGACCAAGACGATGAACTCGACGACGGTGAATGAGGCGCATGTGAGTTATCTGCGCGACATTACGAACCTGGGACAGCCGGTGGGCGGACGCGGGGTGAGCCTGGTTTCGCAGGGCTTTGCGAATGCGGACGGGTCGCCGAGCATTGTGGCGCTCGATCCCAAGGGACAGAGCGTGGAGAATTTGAACTTCAACGGCTACTCGATTGGCGCGGCGGCGAATCATCTGATCCAGGCGAACAATACTTACCAGGCGGCGGATACTTTTTCGAAGGTGCTGGGTAGACACACAATAAAAATGGGCGCGGAATTTCACACGGACCAGGTTAATGCGCACCCGATCGCGCAATTCAACGGGGACTTTGTATTCGCCGGGACTGAAACCGGCGTGGACTTTGCGGATTTTCTGATTGGCGTGCCGAGCCAGTACAACCAGAGCCAACTGAATCCATTTTATGCGCGCAACAAATATGTGGGCCTGTTCGCGCAGGATAGTTGGCACCTGCGGCCGAGTTTGACGCTGAATTATGGGCTGCGGTGGGACCGGATTGCGCTGTGGACGGAAAAGTACAATCAGATTTCTACTTTTGTGCCAGGCGCGCAGTCGGTTGTGTTTCCGGGTGCGCCGGCGGGGATTTTGTATCCGAGCGATCCGGGGATTCCGCGCACGCTGGCGCCGGTGGGCGAGTTGGGATTTTCGCCACGGGTGGGTGTGGCATGGTCGCCATCGGCTCACAGCGGAACTTTTGCAAAGGTGCTGGGCGCGCCGGGGACGACCAGCATTCGCGCGAGCTTTGGCAATTTTTATACGGCCATCGACGCGCTTTCAATCGGCGTGCTGGCAGCAAATGCGCCGTATGGGACTACGTACACCAGTCCCGCGCCGCCGCTGTTTGCAACACCGTTTATTGCAGCGGCGGATGGAACCAACTATGGCCAGCCGTTCCCTTACACGTTCGCGCCGCTGAACTCTTCGCGCAGCCATCCAGATGCGAACATCGACTGGAGCACATACGAGCCGATCAGCGGCATTCCCGGATACGACGTTCACAACCGCGTGCCGTATTCGGAGGAGTGGATGCTATCGATCGAGCGGCAAGCCGGACCGAACACGGTTCTGAGCGCGAGCTACATCGGCACGGCGAGTCGCCGGCAACGAGTGCTGATCGAGCCGAACGCGGGCGATCCTGCACTGTGCCTTAGCATGAGCCAGCCGAGCGAAGTCGTAGCCGGCACAGTGACGTGCGGCCCTGGCGGCGAAGACACGGTGTATTACCCGATTGGCGGCGGCCAGGTGAATGGAACGCGCGGGCCGCTGGGACCGAACTTCGGCAGCAACGCATCGCAATCGGCGATTGGGCGCGCGAACTACAACGCGCTGGAAGTGAGCACGCGGCATACGAGCGGGCGGTTGGAGTTCTCTGCTTCCTATACGTCCGGCAAGTCGCTGGATAATTCTTCGAACATCGGCGAGGAAGTGAATCCGTTTAACCCGGCGCTGAGTTATGCGCTGTCGGCGTTCGACGTGAAACGGAATTTTGTGCTTAGTTATGACTACCTGTTGCCAGTTGACCGATTGATACATGCGAAGCGGCTGAGCGAGGGATGGAAGTTCTCGGGAATTACGCGATTCGCGAGCGGTTTCCCTGTGACGATGATTAACAACGGAGACAATTCGCTGATCGGGACCAATCCGAATGGGGTGAACAACAGCAGCATCGACGAGCCCGACTATAGCGGCGGGCCGTTGCGTCTGAATCACAATCCGCGCACCAACGGAAACAACTATTTCGCTGGTTCGGCATTCAGCGAGAACGCGCTGGCAACTCCGGGCACTGCAAAGCGCAGATTCTTTCACGGCCCGGGCGCGGAGAATTTCGACATGGCTCTGGCCAAGAGCTTGACGCTCATAGAGCAGAAGTCGCTGCTGATTCGCGTGGAGGCCTTCAATGTCTTCAACCACACGCAGTTCAACGGGCCGGGATCGGTCGACGGCGATATCGGCAGCTCGACGTTTGGCAATGCGATCAGCGCGGCGCCTCCGCGGATCCTGCAGGGTGCCGTGAAGTTCAGCTTTTGATTTCTGCGCGCAGATGATTTGCGGGGAGCCGGCCCGTCATGCCCGCGAGACGGCAGGGCGGGCGGGTTCCGGGACAGGACACGGAAGCCGGGTGTTCCCAAAAAGTAAACAATAAGCGAAAACAGTGGTTGCAGTTCGCTTTTTATTCGCTATAATTCGCGCATGGCCGTCACACGCAGGCAAAAAGAAGTTCTGGACTTTCTGGAGGCGTTTGTAAGCCGCAACGGCTATTCGCCTTCGTTTGAAGAGATTGCGCGGGGTATGAGCTTGAAGAGTTTGGCCACCGTGCACAAGCACATTACCAACCTGGAAAAGAAGGGCATGCTGGACCGCGTACACAATCGGAGCCGGTCGATTGACGTGCTGCCGCCGGGGTCGCGGACGCGCTCGAGCATGAAGTTGCCGCTGGCAGGGCGGATTGCGGCTGGTTCCCCTGTTGAAGCGATGGAGAGCTCGGAGACGATTTCGCTTGCCGATGTGGTGGGCAACCGCGACGTTTTTGCGCTGGAGGTGCGGGGCGACTCCATGCGCGACGAGCACATTATTAATGGCGATTACGTGCTGGTGGAGCGGACCAAGACGGCTCGAAATGGCGAGATCGTGGTTGCGCTGGTGCACGGAGCGGAGACGACGCTGAAGCGGTTTTACCCGGAGGGAAATCAGGTGCGCTTGCAGCCGGCGAACCTGGAGATGGAGCCGATTTACGTTCCGGCGGCGCAGGTGGCGATTCAGGGGCGGGTGCTGGGAGTGCTGCGGAAGTACAGATAAAGCAGGGACCAAGGGACCGAGGGAACAAGAGAACTAGGGACGCGGGGAATAGAACGCGGGGCGGGGTGATTTGGGAGATCCTGACTTAAGTCAGTTTGAAGGTCCTTTGCGTTTGTTGAATACCGTACCGAATGCCGCGCCGAGCGCCAGTCCGCAGGCCATACCGACAACAAGGTTGTGGATCGCCACTCCGATTGCAGCTCCGACGGCAAGTCCAAGAGCTACTCCGATTCCGAGGTTGTTCTTCATGCGTTCAGATCCTCTCAAAGATTCTAGAGTATTTGCTCGGCGATGCGATGCGCGCGCCAAATTGCGCCGTTGAGGGCGACGGTTTCGGTGGATTCGACGGGCATGGCTGGAGCGGCGTTGTGGAGACCGGCAAAGAATGCTTCGCGGACGATGGGCATTTTGCCGATGACGCTGCCGGTCCAGGCAACTGGCACTTCATTTTCAATTGCGTGCTTGCTGCGGAGTTTTGACCTGACGAGCAGAACATTTGCTACGAGGTCGGCGGCGGCCTGATGGAGAACGCCGGCGGCGACTGGATCGCCGGCTTCGGCGAGCAAGTTGATGGGGGGGGTGAGCGCGGCGAAATCGGGCGCCGGCGTGCCGTCACCTACGTTAATGAGCTGGTCCATAGTCGGAGTTCCCCAAATTTCTCCAACCTTTTTCAAAATTTGCGTAGGCTCGTCGCGGTCATATGCGTTGAGAGCGCGGCGAATGGCGTGGAGGCCGATCCAGTAGCCGGAGCCTTCGTCGCCGAGGCGCGAGCTCCAGCCGCCGGCGGACTCGAATGCGCCGTCGGCCGCGCGGCCGATTGTATTGGTGCCGGTGCCGGCGATCTGAAGGATCCCCGGGCCGCCGCGAAAGGCTGCGTCAAGCGCAATGATGTGGTCGCCGGCGACCTCGGAGCGCGCAACATGAAAATCGTCGAAGACGGCGGTGATCCACTCGGTGATGCCGGGCATGGTGGCGCTGGCGACACCGCATGAGGCGGCGCTGACGGATTTGACGCCGGCCTGCGCGTAGACATCTTTGAGCACGGCGCGGAGATTCGCCTCGGCGGCTTCGGCTCCGACGCGCAGGCGCTTGATAGAGCCGCTCTCAGCAAAGGCGAGCACGCGATCGCCGTCGGCGATAGAGGCGCGCGTGCGTGTGCCGCCGCCGTCGATGCCGAGAACTGGGTTCATGGATTCCCTTCCGTTTGTGGTGGACGAGCCACTCGTCAATTGGTCGAGGTCGTTGCCGGTCTAGAACCCGCCTTAGCCCCGGCGCCTTGGTGAGAAACACGCCTTAACCTCGCTCCTAACGAATAGGCGGCGGAGGCAACGAGTGGTCCTGTAAGACCCACTTGATCGAAGCAATGCTCTCTCGTGCTGCATCCATATCCAAAAAAATGATCCCAAATCGAAGGAAATTCTCCTACGGAGGAGAGAATCCTGACGCAAAGAAACATCAGGGGTAAGAGCCAGATCCAGATCATTACGGTGCGGCGCATATATTTCGCGAGAACGAAACCCACGATAAGTCCAACGGCCGCTTGCACTGGAAATCCGGGGATTTCTGTAAGCATCCAGCGAAGCTGCTGGATGGTAACTGAAGGACTAAAAAAGTGCGCGAGTTTAAATAGAAAAAAGGCCGTCAGATTAGAGAGGAATCCAACCCCTACGGTACTGATCAACAAATGGAGGAGGACGCTGGCTAATGTCCGCAACAGGCTTGAGGGACTTCTTTGCGTCTCGGATTCCAACCTCATAGCACCCTCCGTATCTTCTGCCGTTAGTTCTTCAAGATATTTCCGCCGCGTATCACCGTATCTATCAAATCTATTGTTTGGGTGGGTCTCCCGGCTCGACGCCGCCGTCGCGCAGTGTTGCCGACAGAATGTTGAGGCTGCCATCGGACTTTGGCGCGCGGAGGCCGAGCATGTGGGCGAGCCATGGATAGAGATTCACGTTCTCAAAGGGCGCGACGGTTTTGCCCGCGACGAGATCGGGGCCGGCGGCGAAGAAACTGGCTTTCATCTCCGGAATCAGATGCGGATCAAATCCATGCATGCCGATGGTCGGCGGCTTATCGGTCTCGCCGGCCGCCGGAGCGTGAGCGCGAATGGCGTAGGGGCCGGTGGCAACAATAACCGGGTCGCCTTCGCGCGGATTCTGATTGAAATTGAGATTGGCGGGAACGTTTTTAAGGCGATAGGCGACGAACTGCGGTGAGGCGTGTTTGAGCTGGTCGTAGATGCGGGCGCGATCGGCTTCGGTTTTGCCATAGAGGAGCGATCCGACGGAATCAAATCCAGTGAGGTCGGCGAATTGGTCGAGGTTGATCCAATCGCCCTGCGACTTGACCATGCCGTGATCGCTGACGATGACGAGATCAATGGGCAGGCGGGTGGCCTTAAGCGCGGCTTCAAGCTTGCCGACGATTGCATCCATTTTGAGCACGGCGGCGCGGGTTTGCGGCGCATCGGGCCCGAAGTCGTGGCCCTCGTGATCTGGCTCGGAGTAGTAAATGGCGATGAAGTGCGGGCGATCGGCAGGGGGCAGGCGGAGCAGCGCGACCGTATCGTCAATGCGCGCCTGTTGCGACTCAGGCGTGCGCTCGGTTTTGTCGTCGTAGTGCGTGTACCAGGTAGGCCGGAAGCCGGCGATCTTGGCTTCGGAGCCGACCCAGAGCAGGCTCGCGGTGCGCATTCCCTGGCTTTCGGCGAGACTCCACAGGGGAATGCCGCCGTACCAGGAGCCGTCGGTGATGGACGCAGGGTCAGTGTAGGAGTAGCGCGCGCCGCGGCCGGGATCGACGAAGTTGTTGGCGACGATGCCGTGGTGCTCGGGATAGAGGCCGGTGACGATGGTGAAGTGATTAGGAAATGTGATGGAGGGATAGCTGGGCAACATTCCTTCGGGCGCAGATACGCCTCGTTTCGCGAGCGCGAGAAGATGCGTGGCGCTGTCGCGCTTGGCGTAGTCCCAGCGAAAGCCGTCGAGCGAGACGAGGACAACATAATGCTGGTTCTGCGCCCACGCCGAGTTGGGGCCGTTGTCAACGTGCGTGAGCGGCAGCGCGGGATTGAGCGCGGGCGCTTGCGCGCCGGCACGGTGCGGAGCGAAAGCCAGGCCGAGAGCCAGCAGAAGAATGAGGAGCGAGCGCCGGTTGAGGGAGCGAGGTCGCATGGAAGATACCCTCGAATCAGGTTATCGCATTAAGGAAGGCGCGACGGAGATGCGCGAATTGGCAGCCGACGCGAATCGGAAAAGGGCGGAGCTTGTGCGGGCGAGACGCCCGCACGACAGCCAGCGAGACGCCGGCGCTCCATCTGATGCGCGTGTGCTGATCCGAAGGCCAGCGCTACGTTTTAGTCGAAGATGCGGGCCCATGCGGTCCAGACGAGGCCGACTGCCAGGATGGCGAGCTTTTGCCAGAGCGGAACCGCGGCGCGGCTAGAGAAAACGTCGTAGTTAGCGCGCTTGATCCGCTTCAAAAGCGCGTGGTAAATGGAGACCAGAACCCAGAGCGCGGGACGGCTGGCGGGATCGACGAGAGGCAAGAGCAAACGCGCGCGGCTGTAATAGTGTTCAGCGAGTCGCGCGATGGCGGCGAAGAGCTCGCGCTCGGCAGGGGTGGGCGGCGCGGACCGCGGGCGACGAAGCAGGGCGTCTAATGGGACATTGTGTTGCGCGAGATTTTTAAGCGGCAGATAGACGCGGTTGCGGGCTGCGTCTTCGGCGACGTCGCGAAGAATGTTGGTGAGCTGGAAAGCGATTCCGGTTTCTTCGGCGAGCTTTTCCGCGCGCAGGTCGCGATAACCGAAGATGCGAATGCAGACGAGGCCGACAACCGATGCGACCAGGTAGCAGTAATGATATAGATCAGGAAAGGTCGCGTAGGTCTCCGGCGCTTCGCCCGCGGGGTGGCCCAGATCGAGCGTGACACCGGCCACGAGCTCGTCGAGAAGCTTGAGTGGAATGTCGTAGCGCTCGGTTGCGTCGCGCACGGCAAGAAAGACAAGATCGGTGGTGGGCGCGCCTTTGCCTACTTCGCGCCATGCGGCAAGCCAAGCGTCAAGCCGGCGGCGGCGCTCGGTTGGCGAAATGGATTCGTCGTCGGCAAGGTCGTCGGCCTGACGCATGAATGCGTAGATGGCGCAAATGGCGTTGCGGCGAGCGCGCGGCAGGGCGAGAAAAGCGTAGTAGAAGTTTTTGGCTTCGCGTTCGGCGATTGCGCGGCAGGCCGCGTAGGCGGCAGCCAGAGCAGGGTCATTCGTCAGGGCCGGCGACCTCGAGGTTCCTCGCGAGGATTTAGAGCCAAGTCGCAAGAACGGCAGCATTTTGCCGGAGAGCGCGCGGGCTGCAAGCAAGAACTTGGTCGATTTCGATATGGCCGGCCGGGCGCTGAGCACGTCGAAATCGCGGCGCTCGATGGCGCGTAGAATCTCGAGACCGCCGCGGCTGAAGAGATCGAGGTCGAGAGCCAAGTCGCGATTCACTTTGCCGATGAGAGGCAAACCTTGCGCAAAAAGCGAACGCGCGCAGTTGACTTCGTGGCGCATGAGCGCGCGGAACTCGGGAGTGGCAACGCCATTGGCAATGGTTTCGTCAGTGACGCCGCAATAGCGCATGACATCCTGAGGAATATAGACACGACCCTTGAAGAAATCGACGCTCACGTCCTGCCAGAAGTTGGCGAGTTGCAGGGCCGAGCAGGTTGCATCGGAAAGCTTGAAATTCTCTTCGCTCACTTCTCCGCAGGCATAAAGCACGAGACGGCCGACGGGATTGGCGGAGTAGCGGCAGTAGGCGAGCACGTCATCCATAGTTTCGTAGCGAGAGACGGCCTGATCCTGACGAAAGGCGACGAGCAGATCGGCGAACGGCTCTTTCGGGATCTCGCAGGCGCGAATGGTTTCGGCGAGCGCGACGAATACAGGATGGCGCGCGCGGCCCTCGTAGCACGCGTCGAGTTCTCTTCCCCATAAATCAAGGAGCGCCAGAGCGGCAGATTTGTCGGGGACCTCGTCGCCGAGATCGTCGGAGATGCGGCAGTAGGCGTAGATGGAATAGAAGTGCGGCTGCAGCTTCGCGGGCAGGAACCATGTGGCGACGTGGAAGTTTTCGTAGTGAGTCTGGGCCAGGTTGCGGCAATACTCGCGTGCTTGATCGAGCGTGGGCGGAGTGGCGGGAATGCGATAGGCAGGTGGAAGCGCATCCCAGCCGCGGGCGATGAGTTCATCCGACGAAAGCCGGATTGCGAGCTGGGTTGCGGTGGGGTTCATTGAAGCTCTGGCCTCATCGCTATTATTTCATCGACGAGGTAGGGACGAGGTTCGCACCTTAACATGCGACTTCGAGTCGATACCCACGCCGACCCTGCGCCAAGGCGTTGTTTCTTGAAGAACAACAGCAAGACCATTCAAGCGCAAAGACAAAGGAGTTATGCCTTGCCCGTCATTTTGGCAAACCACCAGCGGAGGCCGACGAAGAGAAAGCGCCAGTCCTGAAAGAACTCGGGCGGCTTGCCCTCAAAGGCGTGGCCGATGAACTGGAAGATCCAGCCCACGACGAAGAGGCCGACGGCGAGAATCCAGAAGCGGGTATGCCAAAGGATGAGTGGGGTAGCGAGGACGCCGAGCGCGATCATGGGGATGCCGACGGTGTGGCAGACGCGATTGACCGGGTTCTGGTGGCTGTTAGAGTACTGGCGGATCCAAGCATCCCAGCTTCGGTTTCCTAGCACGGTGCGCCTCCTGTTTCCAACCTGGGTTCCAATCTAGTGCATGGACGATCTCGCGTGCCAGTGGTCAATGGCCGGCGAGGACTCGCGCCGCAGAGGCGCGTGAGAAGCGATTTGAGTCACGCAGGATGGCCCACAGCAACGCAGGAAATCCGACGATGGGCTTGAGGAGAAACTGCTTGCGCTGGGTCACTGTCAAGAGGCCGACAATGTGGCGATGCAGGATGATCTGCTGATACCAGGGAATGCTGGCGACCATGTGATGCGCCAGGTGGCATGGCTGGCCCCACGGGCCGCCGCCCACCAGCAATCCCCAAAAGCCCACGCCCAGGCTGCGCGCGCCGCTGTTGTTCTCAAGCGGCATGAGGTTGTGCTCGGTGAACTGCCTCACGCGGTCCACATAAAAGCCAATGTGCGGCATGATAAGGAATGCGATGACGGTAAACAGCGGGCCGAAGAAGCGATAAAGCATGAAGAGATAGAGGCCGTTATAGATGGCGGCAATGAAGCCGGATGTGGCGCTGGAGCGGGTATATGCAGGCGTGCGATGCACGAAGAAATCGGTGTAGTTGAAGAAGCTGCCGAGAGGAAGGAAGTTAAGCCAGAGACGGCGGGGGAAGATGAAGTTGAGAAATTCAGAGTCATCTTCGGTGCCAAATTTGGCGTGGTGCGCCATGTGGCACTCGGAGTAGTGTTCGGGCTCCGCGGCTGACAGGCGGCACATGTTGGTTGAGAGGAAACGGGCTGCGCGGCTCAGCGGACTCCATCCGGGAAAGATGAGGTTGTGGGCTGCGCCCTCGTGCAGGGAGTAGATGCTGAGCGAGTATACGAGCCAACTGTGGACAGTGCCGGTGAAAATGGCGGCGAGGATGAGAGCCCATTTGCCGGGAACGGCGGCGACGAACCAGCGGACGAGAGCGATCCACACCAGCCAGTCAACCACGAAAATGCTACCGATGGCCAAGAGGCTGATGGCGGCGTGCAGGCGCGCGTGTGCGCGGAACCACTTATGCAGCTCGCGGCCGCGGACCATCACCTGATGAATTTGCAGGGGATTGAGGTGCTCGAATTCATGCGTGCTTGAGTATTCGCGGGCCATGGCGAATTCGTCGGGGTGAACCTTCATCGCTCCTCCCACTCGGCGGGTTCGGACTGTATACGCCGCGGCCGCATTCGGTGATTTGCGGACAGCACGCGAGCCGCAGGGCCGGCTTGAATTGCTCGCACGGCGCTGGCCTAGTATAGCGCAGAACATGATCGGCAGTGGAGGACAGCTGAGCCTGGAGAGTCGCATGGCCCGATCGATTCGGAACTTTCGGATCCGCCATGACCGGAAGGGACAAACAAGTTTTTGAGCGAATGGTTGCCAATCCCGCAGTTACTCTCTCGTTCACGTCGATGAAGTCAGCACAACCGGTTCAAATTTCCTCAGGGGCCTACGGCACAATCGCGGTCTTGATCTCAGACGAGCGATTCATCAATTTTTCAAAGACGCGATTCAGCTCGTAGAGGTGAGCGTGGCCGGTGATGAAGGCGCCGGCCTGGAAGCGACCGCCTGCAATGAGCTCAAGCGCCTTGCGGCAGATGGCTGGCGTGTGGTGGAAGGTGGCGCGCAGCGTGATGTCGCTATAGTGGATGCGATTAGTGTCGAGCGCGACGTGGGTGTTGGCGGCGCAACCGCCGAAGAAGTTGACGGTGCCGCCTTTGCGGACGAGCTCGACGGCCTCCTGCCATGATTCGGGTGTGCCGACGGCCTCAATGGCTACGTCGACGCCGCGATCGCCGGGAGTGAGTGCGCGGGTTTCGCGAACTGCCTTGCGGATTGTTGCAGCCTGCACAACATGAGTGGCGCCGAGCTGGCGCGCTGCTTCAACCTGGCCGTCGTGCTTGACGATGGAGATGGTTTCAAAGCCTGCGAGCGCGGCGACGTGCAAAATCATGAGGCCCAGCGGGCCGCCGCCGATGACGGCAACGGTGTCTCCTTTACGCGGACCGGAATCCTCGAGTCCGTGCACGGCGCAGGCCAGCGGCTCGGTGAGAGCCGCGTGCTCAAGCGGCACATTCTCCGGAATGACCAGCGTGTTCTTCGAGACGATGCGCTCAGGAATTTTGATGAACTCGGCATATGCACCGTTGTTGAAAATTAAGTCGTCGCAAAGGTTCTCCTGGCCGCGCAGGCAGAAGTAGCACAGGCCGCAAGGAGCGGAGTTGAGCGCGACAACGCGGTCGCCCGGAGAGAATTCGGAGACTCCCTCGCCCGCTTCGACGACGATTCCGGCAAGCTCGTGGCCGAAGAGCGCGGGAGGAACAATCATGCGCGCGTGATATCCGCGGCGAAAAACTTTGAGATCGGTGCCGCAAGTGAGCGCCGCGCCGACGCGAACGACAAGTTCGCCGGCTGCGGCTTTGGGAATGGGAACCTGCTCGATGCGAATATCTTCGCGGCCGTGTAGGACGGCGGCGCGCATGGTGCTGCGCCCGTGAAAAAGAGCGTTCTCAACTGTCTTGCGGCCATGATGAACAACGGTTTCGACGGTCTTGCGGCCTTTTTCCACGACCGACTCGACCGTGTTCAGGCCCACCTCGACGACGGTTTCGACTGTATTGAGGCCGCCCTCGACAACGTTTTCGACCTTCTTGCGGCCACCATCGACAACAGTCTTGACGGTCTTGCGGCCGTGGAGGATCGCGCCTTTAACCGTAGGAGACATCAGCTTCTCGATTCTCCCTTACTCCGCTCCGGCGCCTGGCACTGGCTCCAACATGATTTTCATTGAGCCAGGCTGGGGGTGCGAGGCGATTTCGATTGCCGCTGCCGCATCTTCAAACGGAAAACGGTGCGAGATTAACTGGGTGAGGTCGAATCCGTTGCGGTAGCCGTCGAAGACCAGGGCCGTGACCTCGTCGAGAATTGGGAACGAGGAAGAGTATGAGCCGATGAGGGTCTTCTCGTCCACGCAAACGGCGGCGGGGTCGAATGTGGCTTCGCCGTGCTGGGTTTGAGCGAAGAGCATGACTTTGCCGCCGGGACGGACTGCGTCCATAGCAGTGCGGATGAGCGCGTTGCCGCCGACGGCGATGATGACTGCGTCTGCGCCGCGGCCTTCAGTTTCTGCAAAGACGCGTTCGACGACGTTTTCAGTTCCCGCGTGGATGGGATTAGCGAGGCCGAAGCGCGCCGCGATGGCGTGGCGCTCCGCAAACAGGTCAGAAGTGAGCACGCGCGCGCCGATTCTTTTGGAAAGAGCCGCGTGCATAAGACCGATGGGGCCCTGGCCGATGACGAGGACCGTATCGTCGGGCGCGAGGTTGAGGAGCTTAATGCCCTTGAGCACAGTGTTCAACGGCTCGACGAACGCGGCCTGCTCGAAGGGCACGCCGTCGGGGATTGGGACCACGCCGCCGTAGTTGACCACGAAATCCATGACGCGAATGTATTCGGCGAAGCCGCCGCCGGAAGGCTCGAAGCCGGCCGTGGCACCGGTCTGCTTATAGAGCGGGCACTGCGCGGGAGTGTTCTTGCGGCAGTAGTAGCACTCGCCGCAGGGAACATGGTGGAAGCTCATGACGCGGTCGCCGACGGCGAATTTGGTGACGCCCGCGCCTACTTCGGCGACCACGCCGGCCATCTCGTGGCCGAAGATGCGCGGCGCGGAGTGCGAACCGCTGTGAATTTTCTTGAGATCGGTGCCGCAGACGCCGCAGGTGGCGATCTTGATAAGCAATTCGCCAGCGCCGATGCGCGGGACGGGGACGGTTTCAAGGCGCATGTCATTGATGCCGCGGTAAACGACTGCGCGCATGGTGGCGGGGATTTTGGTATCGACCTGAAATTTAGGACGCAGGATTTGGGTAGCCATACTATTCGCCGCTGTGACCTCGTTCGTCAAGAAACTCGAGTAGTAACTCCGCGATGCTTTGGGAAGCCTTTTTACTATTCTCGCCCATCCGGATGAGTGAGGGCCAGTGCCAGGGGCGAAGAATGGCAAAAAGAGTAAACCGGGCGAGCTCGAACTGGCCGGATGGTGAGAGAAATCGATTGAAGTCGGGCAGGCGATCGTTGAAACCGTCGCTTACGCCCTTAATGCAGTAGAAGGGGATGCCGCGCATGGCGGCGAGGCGGGCGACGGCGGCTGCTTCCATGTCGACGAGTGAAGCTTTGTAGGCGGAGGCGAGACGCCGTTTTTCTACGGCGTTGGCAACTGTGGGGCTCGTGGCAAGCCAGAGATCTCCGGCGCCGGCATCGCAATTGAAGCGTTCGCCGGTGCGAACGTCGATGACTCCGGCGACATTGTGGGCGGTTCCGGGGCCGATTTCGGCGCGAAGCGCTCCGGCCCAGCCGATGGAAAAAACAAGATCGATTGGCCCGCCCGCTTCGATCGCGGCGAAGGCGCGCGTGGCGGCGGTCTGGCCCGCACCGGCACAGGCGGCGATCCATTCTTCTTCCCACTCTTTTTTGCCGCCGCGCTGCACCCAGAAGTACGTGCCATCGCGAGTGCTGTGCGGCCAGTTGCGGACGAGCGGCTTGAGCTCGCCGGGGAAGGCGGCGATGATGGCGACGCGGGTCATGTTTGTTTTTGGGCGCGAACCTGCGCTGAGTTGGCGGGCGCGTAGCCGTTCGAGCGGAACCATTCGATTGCGGCGCGCATGGCAGGATAGACGGGCTTGATCTCGAAGCCGAGCTCCTGCTGCGCGCGCGCGCTTGAAACGTACATTTTCTTGCGGCCCATGCGGACTTCTTCAAGTGTCGCGCGGGGTTCCTTGCCGCGAATGCGGCCGGTGATCCACTCCTCGAAGAACGCGTAGGTGGCGGCGACGGCGAAGGGAATTTTGACCGTGGGCGATGGAATGGCGGTGATGGCCGACATCTTGTCGAGGATCTGCTTGAGAGTGAGGTTTTCGCCGCCGAGAATGTAGCGGCGTCCCGGCGTGCCCTGAGTAAGCGCGAGAACGTGGGTGCGAGCGACTTCAGAGACGTCGACGAGATTCAAGCCCGTCTCCATATAGGCAGGGAATTTGCCGTTGAGAAAGTCTACGAAGATGCGACCGGTGGGCGTGGGCTTGCGATCGTTGGGGCCGATGGGGGTGGTCGGATTCAGAATGATCACCTGCTGGCCGTTTTTGGCGGCGGCGATGGCCTCCTGCTCGGCAAGAAATTTTGAGCGCTTGTAATGGCCAACCATGTCGGCGAGTGAAACGGGCGTGTCTTCGTTGATCACAATCCCATCTGCCCGGAAGCGCATGGTGGCGACTGAGGACGTGTAGACGAAACGCTTGATGCCAGCTTCGCGGGCCATGCGGAGTAGCTCGCGCGTGCCGTCGACGTTGGCCTTGTACATGGCAGCGGGATCGGGAATCCAGAGGCGGTAGTCGGCGGCTACGTGAACGACGGCATCGCAGCCGGCAAGAGCGGATTTGAGGGACACCGGATCAGCGAGATCGCCGACGAAAGTATCGCCGCGGATGCCCTGAAGATTGGCGAGGTTCGAGGATTTGCGCGTTAGGAAGCGCAGGTCAGCGCTCTCGGCGGCGAGGGCCTTCGCCACATGGTGGCCGACAAAACCTGTTGCGCCGGTGAGGAAGATCTTCATAGCCTCGAATCTCTAACGCAATCTTAAATTGCTGTACACGCGGCCCGGTTTGCAGTCAAAGGGCGGGCAAGCTCGACAGGTAATGCAGAAATGCATTACTATAGGAGGGCAGGAGTGAATATATGGCTATCGTGAGCACAACGTCGCGAGGACAAGTGACTCTCCGGAAGGAAATCCTCCAGCACGTTGGGATCAGACCTGGGGAAAAATTGGAGATCGAACTGTTACCGGGTGGCGAGTTCCGGGGCCGGGCGGTGCGGAAGAAGGGAAAGATCGAGGATGTCTTCGGAATGCTGGCCGGGAAGACAGATGTAAAGCTCACGATTGAAGAGATCAACGAGGCAATTGCCGACGCGGCAGCTGAGGCCGGCATGGCAGGTCTGAAACGCTGAAGATCGTCGTCGACACCAATGTTCTGCTGCGCGCGGTGCTCGGAGATGATGCGGAGCAAAGCCGCGTAGCACGTCTTGCCTTGAGTTCAGCCGAGCAGGTCGTTCTCAGCAGGCACGCGCTTTGCGAGATGGTCTGGGTTCTCAGCCGAAGCTACAAGCTGCCCAAAGACGAGATTTCCAGGACAATTCTCGGTCTGCTCGACGCCGAAAACGTGATTGCGGATCATAGCTCGGTCGATGCTGGCTTGCGGGCGATGGATGGAGACGCGGATTTTGCCGATGGCGTGATCGCGTACGAGGGCGCATGGCTTGGCGGGGAGACGTTTGTGTCATTTGATAAAAAGGCCGTGGCAGCGGTCGCCAAGGGCGGCCAAAAGGCCAAGCTGCTGCGCTGAACGCTTGCAGCTTCGGGTTACTAACCGGCATTATTCGAGCGAATCAGGAACCAAGGCGATGTTCTTTTCGCCGGCGGCCTTCTTTTCCGTGTAGGCCTTGACCCAGTCTTCCCAATGCTTGCCGGCGGCGCGGTCTTTTCCTGAAAATTCCAGGCGAGCAATCTGGTCGTAGGCGAGCTTGCGCTTGTCGGGCGCGTTGGGCGTGAAGTACTGCACAAACGAATCGGCCAGCGTTGCGCCGGTCTGGCGATTGAAGATGTAGGTCTCGATTTTTTCGCCGGACTTGAGCGTGATCGTGATGTCGCCACGATAATCGAAGGCCTTTTCGAGAGCGTTTTTCAGATCTTGCTCGGTTGCGAGCGAGGGAACGGAGCCTTCGAGCTGTTCATGCTCGGTGCCGGGCGCCAGTTCCAGCGCTTCGACCTGCTCCAGCGTGTACTTCAATACTTCGGCGGTCATGCGATCCTCATAGCGGTGTTAGCAGTTCAGCGTCGTGCTATCCCAGGTCACCAAAAGCGGGGGACCTGGGGCACCCAGTTTTTGTGGAACAAACTACAACTTGGCCAGTTCGCGCTCCGGCTCCTGAATCTTCACCAGCGACGACGGGCCGTGCGGCATGGGCTCATTCAGCAAATTGAGCGCGTGCTGGTCAGGATAGAGCGAGAAGGTGCCGCGGACCATGGCGAGAAAGCCCTTGAGAGTGCCGAAGCCTTCAAGCACCGCCGACGGCTCGTAGCCGCAACTGACCATGCAGTTGGCGCACTTGGGATTACCGCTGGCGACGCCATACTCTTCCCACTTCGTGGTCTCCATCAGCTCCTTGAAGGTTTCCGTGTAGCCGTCCTGGAGCAGGTAGCAGGGCCGCTGCCAGCCAAAGATATTAAAAGCGGGCGAGCCCCACGGCGTGCACTCGTAGTTGCGGTCGCCCATGAGAAATTCAAGGAACAGCGGCGACATGTTGAACTTCCACGTCTTTTTGCGATTTGAAAGGATGGCGCGGAAGAGGCGGCGCACGCGGGCGCGGCCCATGAAGTGCTTCTGGTCGGGCGCCTTGTCGTAGCTGTAGCCGGGCGAAAGCACGACGCCCTCGATGCCGATGGACATGACTTCATCGAAGAAGGCGCGAACGTGATTGGGATCGGTGCCGTCAAAGAAGGTTGCGTTGGTGGTGACGCGGAAGCCGCGCTTGACGGCTTCCTTGATGCCTTCGATGGCGATGTCGTAGCCACCCTCGCGGCAGACTGAGAAATCATGCTCGTCGCGGCGGCCGTCGAGGTGAACAGAAAAGGTGAGGTACTTTGACGGCGTGAACTCCGGCAGACGGCGCTTCAATTCAAGAGCATTCGTGCAGAGGTAGATGTACTTTTTGCGCGCGATGAGTCCATTGACGATTTCGACGATCTGCGGATGAAGCAGCGGCTCGCCGCCGGGCAGCGAGACCATGGGCGCGCCACATTCTTCAATGGCGGCAAAGCACTGCTCCGGCGTGAGCTGCTTTTTGAGGATGTGGGGCGGATATTGCACCTTGCCGCAGCCGGCGCAGGCCAGGTTGCAGCGGAAGAGCGGCTCAAGCATGAGCACAAGCGGATAGCGCTTTTCTCCGGAGATGCGCTTCTTGAGTACGTAGGTTGCGACCGTCCACATCTGTGAGATTGGAACTGCCATTCTTTGTCTACCTCAGGGGCAGAGGCCCCGATCTTGCATCAGTCGTACGGGGGCTAAAGCCCCGTCTTCGTGTTGTGGCGAGTTCAGGGACCTAAAGGCTCCTGCTCCCCCGGATTCTGCACTTTCGTCGTGCAAATTGAAAAATATCCGATCGAGTTGTTGTCCCTCAGGGGTTAAAACCCCTTATCTTTGCTGCCCTTTTCGGCCCGGCTGAAGCCGTGCCCTTGTTACAAAGCCGATTTCTGAAACACGCTCTCAACTTTGGAAGGACGCTCCCGTAGCTAATGGCTGTCCTTCCGTTCCATCGCGCGCTTGTATGTCGTAAGCGCCATAAGCGGGAAATAATGGCGGTACATGGTGTAAGCCAGATAGAAAACCTTGGGGAATCCGGTTCCAGTAATGATGGCTTGGCGCGTGGGCCCTTCACCCATCGACTCGTCCCAGCTTCCGTCGGCAAGTTGCCGCGCGAGCAGCCAGCGCACGCCTTTGGCCACTGAGTCAGATCGGTCGTCGCCGGCGGCGAGCAGGCCAAGCATTGCCCATGCGGTTTGCGAGGGCGTACTGGGACCAACGCCGCGCGTGTCGGGATCGTCGTAGCTGCCGCAGGTTTCGCCCCAGCCGCCGTCGGAGTTCTGCACCATGCGGATCCACTCCGCGGCTTGTTGAATTTGCGGTTCGAGGTGGTCGACGCCGATGGCTTCGAGGCCGCGCAGCACAAGAAATGTGCCGTACAGGTAATTCACGCCCCAGCGGCCAAACCAGCTTCCGTCCGGCTCCTGCGAGTCGAAGATAAATTTGATGGCCTGCTCGACGCGCTTGTCGTCGCGTGCGTATCCGTAGACGGCGAGCATCTCGAGCATGCGGCCGGTGATGTCCACGCTGGGCGGATCGAGCATGGCATTGTGATCCGCGAAGGGGATGTACTGGAAGATCATTTTGGTGTTGTCTTTGTCGAAGCTGCCCCAGCCGCCGTTGCGGCACTGCATGGCGAACTCCCACTCGATGGCGCGCTGCGCCACCTGATGCTGATAGCGCTCGCGGGGATTGTCGACCTTGCTGAGCGCGAGCAGAACCTGCGCGGTGTCGTCGGTGTCGGGATAGAACTCGTTGTTGAACTCGAAGTACCAGCCCCCGGGCTCGGTTTTGGGAACCTTGACGGCCCAGTCGCCCTTGTGGCGAACTTCTTTGGCGAGCATCCAGTCGACGGCTTTGATCATGCGCGAATCGGTGCGCGGAACGCCGGCTTCGCCGAGAGCATAAACCGCCTGCGCCGTATCCCACACAGGGCTCATGCAGGGCGTCATGCGAAAGGTCGGCTCAGGTATTTCGGGCGTAGCCGGCTGCTCGATGCCCAGCTTCTCAAACTCGTCGCGGGCGCGAATGACCTGCGGATCGTCTTCAGAGTAGCCGAGGCAGCGCAGCGCGATGATGGCGTTGAGCATCGCGGGATAAATTGCGCCAAGGCCGTCGGTCATTTCGAGGCGATCGAGCATCCACTTCTCCGCGCGCTTCATGGCCAGCTTGCGCAGCGGGCGAATGTGCACGGCTTCAGACCAGTGCATGATGCGGTCGAAGATGAGAAAGAGATTGCGCCAGGAGATGGGGTGCTTGCGATCGATGCGCAGGCGCAGGATGGAGTTGGCGCGGCCGCCGACGAACAACTCATCAATTCCCTGCTCCGACGGAATTTTCTTGTAAGGCTTTTTGGCGTACATGATGGCCAGCGGCACGAGAATGGAGCGCGACCACGCCGAGATTTCATAGATATTGAAGTAGAACCACTTGGGAAAGAGAACAATCTCCGGCGGAATGGCGGGGACGGCATCGTAGTCGTATTGACCGAGCGCGCAAAGGTACATTTTGGTGAAAGTGTTGCAGGCGGTGACGCCGCCGTGAGCAAGCACCCAGTCGCGGCACTTGGCGAGGCGCGGGTCAGAAGGGCCAATGCCCATGAGCTTGGCCGCCGAATAGCATTTGACGGAGAGAGAGACGTTGCCGGGACCGCCGGGATAGATGCTCCAACTGCCGTCTTCATTCTGGTAGCGCATCATCTCCGCGCAGGCGCGCTTTAGGCGGCCGGGATCGCCGCTTTCGAGCAGCGTGTGCAGAAAGATATAGTCGGCTTCGAGCATCGAGTCGGCCTCAAGCTCGCTGCACCAGTAGCCGTCAGAGTGCTGCAATGAAAAGACGAAGTCGCGCGCGTTTGCGATCGCCGAATCAACATCGGCAAGGTCCGCGTCAATACGGCCAAAGCGGGGCCTGCTCAAACCTGGCTGGCCAAAATTGCGGGCCGCGGTGGGCGATTTTGGCTGATCCTTTATCATGCGATCTCGAAAATCCAATTCATCCACTGGAACACTGAAAAACGATTTCATGTTCCGGCTTCAACGCGCAACCTGAGGAAGCGCGAAGGGTAGATGCATTGCCGGTTCTGTCAACAATCGTTCTGTCAGCGAACGTTCTTTCAGCGAACGATCTGTCAACGAATTGGGACAGGCTCAGCGCCGCCCGCACTGCCAATGGCTTGCACAATCTCAGGAGGCAGACCGAACCTAACGTTTTCCGGCATCACCTCAACCTCTTCGACGTCCTCGAAGCCGTTCTGGCGCAGATAACTGACCACGTCTTCAACCAGGATCTCCGGGGCCGAAGCGCCCGCGGTAACGGCAACGTTGGTAACTCCGGCGAGCCATTTGGGATCAATGGCCTGGGAGTTATCGATGAGATACCCGATGGTGCCGAGATTGCGCGAGACCTCGACGAGACGGTTGGAGTTGGAGCTGTTCGTGGACCCGACGACGAGCACGAGGTCGGCATTGTGAGCGACGTTGCGGACGGCTACCTGGCGGTTTTCAGTGGCGTAGCAGATGTCCTGCGAGTGCGGGCCGACGATATGGGGAAACTTGATTTTGAGCGCGTGAATAATGTCGCGGGCCTCGTCGAGCGAGAGGGTGGTCTGGGTAAGATAAGCCACGCGGTCAGGGTTGGGGATATTTAAGGCCTCAACCTCGGCAACGTTTGAAACCACTTGGGTTACATTGGGCGCTTCGCCCAACGTGCCCTCGATTTCGTCGTGATCGCGGTGGCCGATGAGCACCAGCGAGTAGCCTTCCTTGGCGAATTTGACGGCTTCAAAGTGGACTTTGGTGACCAGCGGGCAGGTGGCGTCAATCACCCTGAGATTGCGTGCTTTGCTGCGCTCGCGGACGGCGGGCGACACGCCGTGGGCACTGTAGATGACGCGCTGGCCGTCAGGAACATCGTCGATCTCATGCACAAAAATCGCGCCTTTTTCCGCTAGCTCATTCACAACATAGCGGTTATGGACGATTTCGCGGCGGACATAAATAGGCGCCCCGAAGGTTTCAAGAGCGATTTTAACAATATCGATGGCGCGCACCACGCCGGCGCAGAACCCTCGTGGTTTGAGCAACAACACCTTCTTTTTGCCCGTAGATGGGTTGCCCGAGGCGTGATTGGGGCCGTGATGGGGAACGGATTCAACGGCAGAAGTAGTCACATCTTCAAGTATACCAATGAGCGGATTAAAGGGACAGCAGAGAAAAGCGGGTTGAGCAGGTACAGGCAACAGCGGCCTGGCCACGCAATCGACAAATCTGGCAGGCGATCTGGCCGACGAGCCAAACGGGGGCCGGTCTGGTCCGCGGTTTGGCGAGTTTGCTCCACGGGGCCTTCGCGATTCTAAGCCCGCGCGCGGTGGTCATAGTAGCTCTGTATTCAGATTCAGCAGGCAAGACACTAAGCTATGAAAAAGATTCTGCGCGGAATCGCCCTTCTCTTCTGCCTCGCGGTACCCTATGCGGCGCAGGCGCAGGTCGTAGTGGTCATCCATCGGCACCACCACCACCATCACCATCATCATCATCATTACCCACATTTCCAGGCCAACCGGTAATTGGCCAGTAACCGATGTCGTTTTGCGCCAGCAGCTCTGGCAGACTTGCAATCACGGGTGCAAGCTGGGCCTGCTTCAACCTTCTGCCGTCTTGAGACTCGCATCGGTCCCTTCAACCATTTTTCCTCAATCGGACTGGATTTCAACTGTTTCCAACGCAGAATCTGGTGGGCCGTCTGACGACTAGAATAATAGTCAGCCATGTCTGAATTCACGCACCTGCATTTACATACGGAGTATTCGCTGCTGGATGGCGCTTGCGATGTTTACAAGCTCGTTGATCGCGTGGCGGCGCTGGGGCAGAAGTCCGTGGCCATGACGGACCACGGAAATATCTACGGAGCCGTGCACTTTTTTGATGCCGCCAAGCAAAAGGGCGTGAAGCCGATTCTGGGCTGCGAGCTTTATGTGTGCAAAGGGGAGGATCATCGCGCGGAGCTGGCGAGGAACGGAGGCGATTCCGGCGGTGCTGGCGTGCCTTCGAAAGGCAAATCGCGGGTCAGCGAGTACAACCACCTGTTGGTGCTGGCACAAAACGAGGAGGGCTACCGGAATCTGATCCGGCTGACGTCGGAGGCGAGCCTGCACGGGTTTTACAGGAAGCCGCGGGTGAGCAAGAAGTACCTGGCCGAGAACTGCAAGGGGCTGATTGGATTTTCCGGCTGCCTGAGCGGCGAGCTGTGCGAGTCGCTGATGAATGGCGAGTACGAAAAGGCCGTGGCCTCGGCAAAGCAATACCAGGACATTTTCGGCAAGGGGAATTTCTTCCTCGAAATTCAGGATCAGGGGCTGGAGGCGGAGAAAAATATTCTGGCCGATCTTTACCGGCTGGAGCGGGAGCTGGAGATTCCGCTGGTGGCGACGAACGATTCGCACTACCTGTGCGGCGAGGACTCGCACGCGCACGATGTAATGCTGTGCGTGCAGACCGGCTCGAAAATTCACGAGACCGAGCGGCTGAGATTCGACAGCGACCAGTTTTTTGTAAAGAGCGCGGACGAGATGGCGCGGGTGTTCACGGATTCGCCGGCGGTGTTGAGCCGGACGATGGAGATTGCGGAGCGCTGCAACCTGAAGATGCGCGCGGTCGATACTCCCTTCCCCGAGTTCTCTGTGCCGCAAGGCCACACCGTCGACAGCTACTTTGAAAAAGTATGCCGCGAGGGATTGCGCAAACGCATTGACACGGCAATACGGCAGTTGGAGGTGCGCGGAGTCCTGCGTTCCACGATCGCGGACTACGAGACGCGGCTCAATTACGAGATCGCGATGATCAAGCAGATGAGCTTCTCGGGCTACTTCCTGATCGTGTGGGACTTTATCAAGTACGCGCGCGATCACGGCATTCCAGTAGGGCCGGGGCGCGGATCGGCGACGGGTTCACTGGTGGCGTATGCGATGGAGGTCACCAATATCGATCCGTTGCAGAGCGTGCTGCTCTTTGAGCGCTTTCTGAATCCCGAGCGCGTAACCATGCCCGATATCGACGTGGACTTCTGCATGAACAGGCGCAGCGAAGTGATCGATTATGTGACGCGTAAATACGGGCGCGAGCAGGTGGCGCAGATCATCACGTTCAACACGATGGCGGCCAAAGCGGCGATCAAGGATTGCGGACGCGCGCTGGATATGCCCTATGGCGACGTGGACAGGATTGCGAAGCTGGTGCCGGCAACGATTGGGATTTCGCTGGACAAGGCGCTCGAAGAAGTGCCGGATCTGCGCAAGGCGTACGACAACGACAAGCAGGTTCGCGAGCTGATTGATACGGCAAAGAAGCTGGAGGGACTGGTGCGCGGGGCGGGCGTTCATGCCTCGGCGGTGGTGATTGCGCCGCGGCCTCTGACGGAACTAGTACCGCTGAACCGGACCAAGAATGATGAAATCGTAACCGCCTACGATATGAAATCCGTGGAAAAGATGGGCCTGCTGAAGATGGACTTTCTGGGCCTGACCACGCTGACGATCATTGACGACTGCATCAAGCTGATCGAGCACAATCGCGGAGAGAAGCTGGACATTGAGGCGATTCCACCGAGCGATGAGGAGACTTTCAAAAAGGTATTTCACTCGGCGCTCACTTCTGGCGTGTTTCAGTTTGAGTCCAGCGGGATGAGGGACATTCTGCGGCGTTACAAGCCCGACAACGTGGAAGATTTGACGGCGCTGAACGCACTGTATCGTCCCGGGCCGATGGCGATGATTGACGACTTCATCGAGCGGAAGTGGGGACGCCGCAAAGTGGAGTTTCTGTTGCCGGAGCTTGAAGGGATTTTGAAAGATTCGTTCGGAGTGATCGTTTACCAGGAGCAGGTAATGCGCATCGCCAACGTGCTGGCGAGCTACAGCCTGGGCGAAGCGGACCTGTTGCGGCGAGCGATGGGCAAAAAAAATGCTCAGGCAATGGCCGAGCAACGTGACCGCTTTATGAGTGGAGCCGCGGCTCTTGGGCATCCGAAGGGCGCGGTGGGCGAGATCTTCGACCAGATGGAGAAGTTCTCGGGATACGGATTCAATAAGTCGCACTCGGCGGCGTACTCGCTGCTGGCCTACCAGACGGCATATCTGAAGACGCATTATCCGGTGGAGTTTATGGCGGCACTGCTGACTTCGGAAACCTCGAAGCCCGAAAGCGTGGTGAAGTACATCGGTGAATGCCGCGAGATAGGAATTCGCGTTGAACCGCCGGATGTGCAGGTGTCTGGAGCGCAATTTACGCCGCACATTACAGAGGATCGCCAGGCGATTCGCTTCGGGCTGACCGCGGTAAAAAATGTGGGCGGCAATGCGATTGAGTCGATTTTGAAGGCGCGTGCGGAGGCGGGTGGGCAGTTCAAAAGCTTCTGGGAGTTCTGCGAGAAGGTCGATCTGCGGCTGATGAACAAGCGGGTAATTGAATCGCTGATCAAGGCGGGCGCCCTGGACTCGCTGGGCACGCGCGGGCAGTTGACTGCGGCAGTGGACAAGGCGATGGAGCGTGCGCAGAAGGCGCAGCGCGATGCAGAGCAAGGGCAGAGCGGATTATTCGGCTTGTTCGACGAGACGCCGGCGCGCGGGCGCAAGGCCGATGCGCTGCCGCCTGCCGCTGATTGGGAAGAAGGCGAGCGGCTGGCAAATGAGAAGGAAGTGCTGGGATTTTTTGTGTCGGGGCATCCGCTCGACAAGTATGCCGAGAAGCTGCGCAACCTGACCGGCGTGATTACTGTGGCCGAGGCGCTGGAGCGCAAGCCGCCGGAGCGGCGCTGGGGCGCGCAGGCAGATATGGCCGACGAACTTCAAGTGGCGGGGATGCTTGCTGGAGTGACGCCGCGCAAAAGCAAGAAGGACCAGCGGCTGTACGCGCAGGGCACACTGGAAGACGCGACAGGCAAGATGGAGCTGATCTGCTTTGCGCGCGACTACGAAAAGCTGGCCGAGCAGTTGAAGATCGAAGCGCCGGTGCTGGTTCGCGGTACTCTCATGGGCGATGAAGATGCAGCACCCAAGATCGCGGTCAGCCAGGTGCAGCCGCTCGAAGAGGTACAGGTGAAGCTGCCGAGCGGCGTGCGCATCCGGATCAATCTGGACCGCGCGACTGAAGACATTCTGGCGCAACTGAAGAGCGCGGCGGAGGCTGCGCCCGGGCCGGGAAAAGTGATGCTGCAGCTCGAGAAAAAAGGCGAGTACGCGGTGATCCTGGAACCGGAAGGCATGAGCGTGGCGGCCGATCGGGGTTGGGTGGAGCGCGTAGAAGAATTGGCCGGCAAGGGTTCAGTGCAGGCAGTGGGATAGATATGCGATTCTGCCTTTCGAAGGCCATCCTCTCCGTTGCTGTGCTGTGCGCTGGAACCTCATGCTGCGCCCAGGCTCCGCAGAGCGTAAAGACCAATCTGTTTGAATTCCACAGCGGCTTCTGGATCAATCTACACCACTTTCTATATCGGCAAGCACAAGCGTCTGAACCACAGGGGCCGCACCCTCTTTCTATCAGCAAGGCCGATTCCGATGAACTCCAGCAACTATCCGCCGCAGAGCTGGCCACGTGGAACGAAGTGCTTTCGTACTACAGCCGCTCCGTGGTGAACCGGGATTTGCTTTTCGACCACGACCTGATTCAAACCAAGAATCAGCTTGAGGACGCGGAGACTTCCTCAAACCTCTCCAACGTAAAGATTCCGGCAGAGTTGAAAGCTGCGCTGCTCCGAGCGGCTCCCATCTATCGGGCACATTGGTGGGTGCGGCACGACAAGGCGAATCAGGAATGGATAGCTCGTCTTGAGACTTTGGTGAAGCAGTATGGCTTAACCATCAGCACACGGCTGAGCACCGTCTACGATGAACCGTGGCCCGACTATCCGGTAAGAGTGGATGCAGTTGCCTATGCGAATTGGGCAGGCGCTTACACATCGGACGA
>Ga0208849_1000750_pt1 | contig 27332 bp, 25 predicted proteins | sample NGESurdeep072012_10_FD_184470 | JGI IMG/M metagenome (GOLD analysis project Ga0208849, IMG submission 184470) | Arctic peat soil microbial communities from Barrow, Alaska - NGEE Surface sample 53-3 deep-072012 (SPAdes) | ecosystem: Environmental > Terrestrial > Soil > Wetlands > Peat ... | reverse complement strand
CTCGCGCCCCATCGCGGGCCTCGCAGGCGGCGATTGGGTGGTGGTCGATGCCGGCGACGTCATCGTGCATGTCTTCCGCCCCGAAGTGCGCACCTATTACGACCTCGAAGGCATGTGGTCGGTCGAAGAGCCCAAACGCGCGAACGCGCACTGAGCCTTGCCGGGCGCGAAACATGCGGCTTCTCATCCTTGCGGTTGGACAGGGGCGCGCAACGCCCGAAGGCGATCTCGCCGATGATTATCTCGGCAAGGCGCGCGCCTTCGGCCGACGGCTGGGCTTCACCGACGTCACCCTGGAAGAGATCGCGGTTTCGAAGCGGAAGGAAACAAGCGCGCGCATCGCCGAAGAAGGCGAGAAGCTGGCCGCCCGCATTCCGCAGGGCGCGCATGTCATTCTGCTCGATGCGCGCGGCAAGGGCATGACCAGCGAGGCATTCGCCGAGATGCTGGGCGCGATGCGCGATGCCGGCGCGCGCGATCTCGCCTTCCTGGTCGGCGGTCCCGACGGGCTCGATCCGGGGTCTCGCGTCAAGGCCGGCCGCAGCCTCGCCTTCGGCACCCAAACCTGGCCGCATCTGCTGGTGCGCTCGATGCTGTGCGAACAGGTTTATCGCGCCCTGACCATTCTGGGCGGCCATCCCTATCACCGCGCCTGACGCGGGGCCCTGCCTTAACCTGAAGCAGGAATTCGCGAGGCTATCCTTGCGGCGGCGCGCGCGCGGCGAAACCATTTGCCGCAGCGGGTTCGCGCCTGTATAAACCCGCCCGCTCAGGCGAGGGGCGAATCAGTTCTGGGGTGTACGCATGGGTATCGAGATTCCGCTTGGCTACCGGCCGTCGGAAATTGAAGCCTTCATGAACGAGCGGCAGCGCGAATATTTCCGCGGCAAGCTCCTGCGCTGGAAGGACGACATTCTGCGCGAGAGCCGCGAAACGATTCAGAACCTGCAGGCCGAAACCACACCCAACGCCGATCTGGCGGATCGCGCCGCCACCGAATCCGAACGCCAGCTCGAACTGAGAACCCGCGACCGCCAGCGCAAGCTGATCGCCAAGATCGACGCCGGCCTGCGCCGGCTCGAAGACGGCTCCTACGGCTTCTGCGAAGAGACGGGCGAACCGATCTCGCTCAGGCGCCTCGACGCGCGGCCCATCGCCACGCTCTCGCTCGAAGCCCAGGAACGCCACGAACGCCGCGAACGGGTGTATCGCGACGATTGATTGGCGGGGGTACCGTTCAAGCCGGGCCATGCAACGCTCGCTCCACGATGCGCGGATCGCCAGATAAGGCAAGCTTCCCCAGGTTACCGCTCTGACCCCATACTTCTTCGCCTATTCGTAGATCGCGCCGCGGCGGAGCAGTTCATCGCGCAGTTCCGCCATCGCGTCGCGGCGCGCTGCGACGGCGAGAGCCTTTGCCTGTCTCTCGCCATGTGTTGAGACGAGAAAGATTTTGCAGTATTGCTTGCCATCGGCATCCTGCCACGCGGCCTGCCACTGGAGCCGCTTTCCTTTTCTGAACTTCACGACATAACGCCCGACGCCGACGATGCCGCTGGTGTTGGTGCTGGGCTTTCTGTTCCGCCGCCAGAGCATGTAGTCGGATTCGGAAGCAACGGACATGAGCGAATCGCGATAGGCCTTCGCCGCTTCCAGCGCGTTTTCCTTTCCGCCGTATTTCGTATCCCGAAAATATTTGTGCATGTATTTGCTGCGGCGTTTGATGTTGACCTTCCAACCGGCCGACGTCTTTTCGGTTTTCTCCTGGCGGATGATATGGCGATAGTCGGGGTGAAGTCCCTTCGTCGGGCCGTCTTTCGAAATGCGCTTGGGACGCGCTCGGGTTTGCGTCTTTATGGGAGCCTGGGTTTTTGCGCCGGAAGACAACGAAGGTTTCAGTTTCGCGTTCGGAGACTTCACGTCTGCCGGGCTCTTCGCTTTCGCCTTGCGCACCGAGTCGGGCGGCCGGCCCGACCCTTTTCGCCGCACGGATTTCGGCAGTTTTTTGAGCTGATCGGTCAGCCATCTGCGGGGAAGTTTCGGCCGTTGCCGCTGTGCAAACAGCAGATAGGCGTCCATCTCCGTCGGCGGTTTGCCGTCATACCTTGTCTTCGCTTTCCACCAACGCAGAAGCGCGTCTTCGGCGCTCGAGGATTTGAACGCCGCCTCGAACTCCCGTCTCGGCATTTTCACGTCGCGCCAGAATTCCGCGTTGGCGAGTGGTCCGCGCCGGTGCGGAGGTGCAACCAGACTGTCGCCAAGGATGACGTCATGCGCAAAGTATTCGTTCGGTATGCGCTCGAACGCGTCCGATTTTGCTTCGAGATTGCTCGCATCGCCTTTGCGGCCGGCGAGATTGACCCTTCCCTCGATGTGGGCCTTGATCAGGCACGCCTGGGCCATGTCCCAGAGCGTCTCGTCCCGGCGGCCGGTGGCATAAGCGCGAAGAGGGGGACCTTTCGGCCCGGCCAGATAGCCAAGCGCCTGGGATGGCGTGACGAACTCCGCCTGAATGGCTGCCGGAGGCTTGTGCGGCCTGCGCCGAGCTGTTTTCGACTTCGCAACATCCGGCGACGATTTGGGCATGCTATCGGGATTTGCCATTTGTTCGATTCTGCTTTCTACAGTCACCGGCCGGTTTCGCGAAGCGAAATTAAGACGGTGGCTTCACTGGGAGCGCGCGCCTCCAGACGCGCATCCTCCTACGCTGCTCCGCAGCTTCGGAGGACCGGTTCGTCGACTTGTCCGCCGAAGCCTTGGCGAAAAATTTTGGGGTCGGAGTAACAACAGTCGTTCCTAGCTTACCACTCTAGCGTCGTCCGACCCCTTCCGTAACCCGCCGACCGTGGGCCGCTCGCGATAACACGGGCAAATCGACTTCGGCTCCGTTTCCATGCGATTTCTCCCGCGCCTTAACGCACCCGCTTAAGCAGCCTTGCGACGCGCAGTCGGGCCGGCCATTCGAGCAGCGAGCGGGCGTTGAGATAATCGACCGAGCCCATCACGATCTCGGCGCGACCGATCAAATTCTCCATCGGCACGTAACCCACGCCGCCATTTTCGGCCGCCACGCGGCTGTCCAGCGAGTTGTCGCGGTTGTCGCCCATCATGAAGAGACAACCCGGCGGCACGACATAAATCGGTGTGTTGTCCAGCGCCCCGTCCCACTGCAGCTTGAAGATCGGGTGCGTCCGCCCGCCGGGCAGCGTTTCGGTGAAGCGCGGCGCCGCCACCCTTTCTCCGTTTTCCCCTTCGACCATGCCGGTTCCGTCCGGCTTCAGCGCCAGCGCGCGGCCGTTGATCCACAAATGGCCGCGGCGCATCTGGATGCGGTCGCCGGGAAGGCCGATCAACCGCTTCACATAGACCTGACGGGTGTCGCGGGGCAGGCGGAACACGATCACGTCGCCGCGCGCCGGCATGCGCTGGAGCAGCCGCGTCGTCGAGGAGGGGCCGATGTCGAACGGCAGGGAATAGCGGCTGTAGCCATAGGCGAATTTGCTGGCGAGTAGCTCGTCGCCGATCTGGATCGTCGGCTCCATGGAGCCCGACGGCACGTAATAGGGCCGCGCCACCGCGGTGGTGGCCGCGAACACGAGCAGGATGGTGAGCGCCGGCTCCCTGACGAAATTCCAGGCGGAAGCGATCCGGGCGCGTGTCTTCGGCGCGACGGCGCGGGTGGCCTCGCCCCACAGCACGCGGGCGCGAACCGTTATCCGCTTGAGCATGGGTGTCCCCTTCATCTCCGGTCTCCGTCTAATGCACAGGGATATATAGGAGGAACCGGACGATAGGGAGCCCGGCGCGGCGGGAAACCGCGAAGGAGCACAGCCGAGCAAGCTAATTCGCCTTGCACGTTTTGATCGGTGCTGGCTGGTTTTGGCCCCAAGTGGTCGGTTTTGAAAACGCTGTGGCTTAAGTTCAGTCTGCGCCGGTTTCAAGGGATTGCCAGTTCTCAAGATACTTTCCCCATTTTTTGGCGAGCCCGTACCCACCTTCGTCTTTGCCATTCCGTCGGGAGTCCAAATACAAAGCCCAATGGCCTGTATCCTTCCGCGTACCGCCATCGCGTTTAGAGACTTTCAAATAGTCGCGCTGTCTGAGCGCGATTTCCTTACGCACGACCCGCGTAGGGACAACATAAAATTGATCGCTGCCGCGAGTATCCCCCATACTCACGAGAATCGTGAAATCCGCGGCAATGAAGTTGGGGATAGGGATCGTTTCTTCCGGCTTGAAGCCGCCGAATTGGAACGCTCGGGAATTAGGTTTACATGCTTTCACGCGCACAAGTATTTGGCGTGATTCCTTCCATGCGGAAATGTCAAATTCCGCCGCGTTCTTTACCGTCGCGTTGATATTGGCCGGTATCCATCCATGTCGAAGAAGCTCAGCCTCAACCGCTCGTTCTCCGAACGCGCCGACTGCCTGACCCGCTATGGAGTCGTTGCCCATGCTGCTCACTTCCGGTCGCGGCGTTCGATGCGCCGTTAGATGAGTGCTTCGAGTTTCGGTGACACAAAATACATTCCCCCAAAGCGTTCTCGGCACGACGTTATCAACTGGGAAATGCTGTTCATGTCACTTCATTTCAATCGACACGCCTTAAGTGTGTTCTCTGTCGCGCGAGATGCACCGGAAATCGTCTTGACGTATAAGCGAAGGGCTTTCTTTTCGATTTTTCGTCAACTAATATTGGTTGAAAATGGGGGAACAACGATGAACGCTAATATGTATAGGATCGCACTATTTGCGATCGCTATCACTGCGTTTTTTCCGTCTAGCCAACCGCTAATCGGCGCAGAGCAAGAGGGGCTTGGACGACAATTATTCAATGACGGATTTAGCGCGATGACAGCGGGCGATTGGGATCGTTGCATTCAAAAATTCACAGATGGCCTGAAGCTGGATCCCTCCAATCTGCCGCCGCACTACCATCTCGGAATGTGCCTGCAGGCACGCGGATATCCGAGCGATATTGAGGCGGCAAAAATCCAATTCGGCATAGCATCAGCCGATATGGGAGCAGTTGGAGCGGACGCCCGTGCAGCTTTGGACCGGTTGCGCCCCCGGCTCCGCAAGCCATTAGGCGAGAGCAATAATGATCAGGCGCCTGTTACTATAACTTGTAAATTTACCCAACATTTAGAGCTGCATATTTCTCCAGAAGAAGAGGACAAATCCTTGCAGGAAACGGGCTCATTTTCATTTACTCTCAACCTTTCGACTAAACAGGTCCAACTAAAGCATGCTCATTTTGATGGAGCCAATAAAAGTTCCACAAATACTTTCGACATCTTGGAAATGAATGTTAGTGAGAAATCGATTTTGTTTAAAATGCAATGGGGTTATACGACTGCGGATTACTTAGATTGGATGGAGTTTCCTGATATCATTATTGATCGAGAGACGCATAACCTCAGCGGAACATCCAATCCTCTCGGTACTATGCGGAATGACCAAATTGATGGAAATTGTTCCGGTTAGAGTGTCGATCGCTGATTAGAAAAAAATGGATTCTCCACTCAAGAGCAGGAAAATGACAGTGGGAAGAGCTAGCGGATTGCGCGTTGCAAACAATATGGCCATTTGGTCGATGTGTTTGCCGGCAATAGTTTTTGCTCCCAGCATGGTGGTTGCGCAGCAAAATCCTTACGCAGCAACGCCTCCAACTACAAATCCTTATGCCGCTCCCGCTCCATACGCCTCTCCCTCAAAACTGCCGCCCGGTACCAATTTCATGAATATGAAGACGAATTGCTTTCCTGTGCTCGATGGCATTTACGAACGTGATGACGGGGCGATTGTTCGTATCCAAGGTAGTGAGGGTTACTTTGAGCAGTACCCGAACAATCGTTGGCCAGATCGACATGAACCGAAATACAAACAAATTCGTAGAATTGATAGCTGTAATTATCGAGCCATGTGCGGTAAAGATCGTAGCGAAAATTCTAATGGAATTGGTGTTGAGTACGGAGAGTGCACTCTCGAAAAGAAGCCCGACGGAGGAATTCATACTGAAGAAGATTTACCTGATAACGGCCATTTTACCTCCGACCTATTGCCGCGCAGATAAAGGGACGATTGATGGTGAAATTTTGTTGTAGTCGTTCCAAGCATGCTTATCCGGTTTAGACATACGTCACTACCTGTAGTAGGTGCACGTCTGGCTGCAAAGCCCGGTGCAGCTTCTAATCAAGGTCGATCATCGTGATGTGCATCTTGACGAGGTCGCGAAGCATCTCGCGTGTCCAAGAATGGGCTGCCGCCATGTCGGCGCCAGACTGACACTCATCAAAAACGAGGATACAAGCGGATTCGTTGGCGGGATGCCGTGATGGCTGACAGAGCAGTGCTTAGACTGTCCGCCATGTCCGGTTAGAGGATTCCCTCCTGTCGCGCTTTAGCCAGGATATCGAGGAGAATGGCGCTCTGCTTCTCAGTCGGAATTTTGTTAGGGACCTGTCCGGCAATCTGTAAAATTCCAATTTCCTTGGGACTGAGCAACCGCTTTCCATTCAGCGTTTCCGACACCCGCACCCACGTAGCCGCTGGAACGGCGATGACCTGTCGTTGAGCCTCGATCCCGTCATCGATCTTCTGGGTTTGCTTCGCGCTCTTGATCTCGAAAAGGCTTATCCGTCTGCATCAGGTTGACCCATATGTAGCGGTACGGGGCTTGCACCTTCAGGCGTATGACCGCCCGCTGGACCAAAGATCGTCCCGTTTCGCTCCAAAAGTTCATGGCGCTGTTTCCGGACGACGATTCCTGCGCCGCGTACCTCGCGAAGAAGCGTTGGGCTGACGGCTTCGTTTGCCCGGCCTGTGGCTGTACGACCGGCTGGAAGCTCGAAGCCAAGGCTTGGACGTGGGAATGCAAGAACTGTGGTCGTCAGACCTCGGTCACCGCTGGCACGATCATGCACAAGACCCGTTTGCCCTTGCGGACGTGGTTCCTTGCCGCCCATTTCGTCACGACACACTCGAACGGAATCTCTGCCCTGCAACTGCAAGCGAAGCTCGGAATTTCGTCCTACGGCAGCGCGTGGTTCCTGTTGCACCGGCTTCGCAAAGCCATGATTGATCCGGATCGCGCACCGCTCGCTGGGATCATTGAGATTGACGAAACGACGATGCCTTTTCGGACACAGGACGATCCTGTGAGCGGCGGTCAGGGCCGCAGTCCCGTAGGGGAAAATGGTGATCGCCGGAGCCATAGAACTTCATGACGGGCGCATACCGGGACGCATTCGTCTGGACCAGATTCCCAATTACACGCGAGAGACGCTTCATTCCTTTGTGCTCCGAAGTACCTGTTCCGGCAGCGAAATCTGGACGGATGGGAATTTGGGCTACGCTGATGTCCCCGCCCGCAAGCACCGGCCCCGTGTGATCGGGAAGATGGCGGCGCACGTGTTCATGCCGTGGATTCATCGGGTGTTCTCGAATCTCAAGCGGTTCGCCATGGGCGTCTACCACGGGTTCCGAAAACGGTATCTGAAAGCCTATCTCAACGAATTTGTGTTTCGGTGGAACAGGAGACGGCATTACCGGATCGCTTTCGATTCTCTTCTGGGGATCGGAATTGGGGTGGGGCCGATGCCGTTGAAGCTACTGCGAACAGGAGTCTGAGACGTGGACCAAGAAACGATCATCGTGCGGAACTGGCACGCGGAGTACACAAACATTCCCACGAAGGTGATCCACCTCACTTTGCTTAAGGCTTATCCCCTTCCTTCAAAACCAACCGCCCATAGTGGCCTGTGATTTGCATCTATCGGACTATGACCGCTCGATGGACCAAAGATCGTCCTGTTTCGCTCCAGAAGTTCATGGGGATGTTCCCGGACGAGGATACCTGCTTCCAATATCTGGAAAAGAAGCGCTGGCCCGATGGCTTTGTCTGCCCCGGCTGCGAAAGCGTGGACGGTTATCGCCTGCTGGAAAGGCGATGGACGTGGCGGTGCCGAGATTGTAACCGGCAGACCTCGCTCACGGCCGGGACTATCATGCACGGATCGCACTTGCCCTTGCGGACGTGGTTCCTCGCGGCCCACCTCGCCGCAACCCACTCCAATGGAATCTCCGCCCTCCAGCTTCAGGCAAAGCTCGGGATCGGCTCCTACAAGAGCGCATGGTTCCTGTTGCACCGGCTCCGCAAGTCCATGGTCGATCCCGACCGCTCTCCGCTTGCCGGGATCGTGGAAATTGATGAGTCCTCGATTCCCTATCGGCCCAAGGATGAACCCGTCGCCGGTGGTCATGGCCGCAGCCCCATCGGAAAAATGGTGATCGTTGGCGCGGTCGAACTCCATGAGGGCCGGATACCGGGACGCATCCGTCTCGCTGCGATCCCGGATTTCAAACGGGAAACGCTGCACGGGTTCGTTACGGGTGCGACCGTCAAGGGCTCGGAAATCTGGACCGATGGAAACACTGCCTACGCCACGGCCCCCGACCGCACAGTTCATCCACGCGTGATCGGGCAGATGGCGGCCCACATCCTCATGCCTTGGATTCACCGGGCCTTTTCCAACCTCAAACGGTTCGCGATGGGTGTTTATCACGGCTTCCGCAGGCGGTATCTCCAAGCGTATCTGGACGAGTTCGTGTTTCGGTGGAATCGCAGGCGGCATTACCGGGTGAGCTTTGACTCGCTGTTGGGGATCGGGATTGGAGTGGGGCCGTTGTCACTGCGAGCGCTCAGGGCCACTTGCTAGAAGCCTTCACGTATGAAAACTCACCACCTTACGTTTACCTTCAAATGTCCCAAGTGCGGGACCGCCGAAATGCCGGTCGAGCGGGATTTAGGGAACAGTCTACGTGCAATGTGTTGCATCGGTCATGGCTGTCCCGAGATGTTCGGCACCAAGGCGCATTTCTACACCGCACTCCGGAAAAAGCAGGATAAAATCGTGAGCGATCTCGCCAGAGGCAATCGTCGCTAGTTCGTCCGCCGTGAAACCTGTAAATGGTTCGGAAGGACCTCTCGGCGCATCCGCTAAGATATGCGCAAGCGCTGGGTCCCGCCCATGGACGATAAAAACCGGTACACCTTCACGGTAGCCCGCGAATCCCTCCATCTGCCTGAAAATGTCTACGTTCTCACTGCTCATTTATTTTCCGATTCTCATATGAACGCGAGACCGTCGCGTTGGCGGCGCTCAGTCGGCAGCTAGGCGTTCCCCGAGCGAAGGGATAAGTCTTGTTTTGATTCCCGTATGGGAATTGGACCGGGGTGTTGAGCGGTTTCGGTCTTGCGCCGCGTGCGCGCAAACACGCTCGAACGTAGTGGTCATTTCAATTCTTTTTGGATGCGAGAAAGCCGTCTCGCGGCGGATGGGCTGAGATTCAGCTAATGGTATGATTTGAAGGAAGGGGATAAGCCTTCTTTGCTTTCGGAAGGCCGCGAGTTTGTGTTGCCTCTGACTGAATCTCAGCGGGACGGTCTGATCGAAGAACTTCGAAACCCACGACCGGTGGGTCAAAAATTCCGGACGCAAAGCGAATAGGTGTCTCGCCCGTCTTTTCCCAAATCCGATAGAGATCGGGAGAGCATTTTCCGCCTTTCGACGACGTATTCGCTTCGTCAACCGGCGCTGTACGTTCTGAATCTTCAAACATTCTCATACTCTTAAGGGATTAACGCGGACCAGCCGCGTTGGCGGATACTAGAGATTGATGTACCTTACGTGTCCGGATAAGTCTTATCTCGAATTTATCATCGTCTGCGGATACGAGCGTGGTCCAGAACTGCTCCGGCAACTGATTGGCTGAAGTGGACCCTTCTATCAGGACCATATTAGCCGAGTTCTTAGTTGGAAGCGCGGCTGTTCCTTTCTTCTTCTGCCATCATCAAGCTGCAAGTTCTTCTGTTGCGGCTGTGGGCATGTGGACAACGCCCTTCGCGTTGTCCAAGCGCAGCGTCATGTCCACAGCTTTTTCATCGAGCGCGCCTGTCACACCTTCGCGCCACACTGCCATCGGCGTTCTGTAGCCGAGTGTCTGGTGTGGACGCCGGCTGTTGTAGAACGCGATCCATTGCCCGATTCCGCCGCGCGCCTCGCGGCCACAGGCATAGTGCTTCAGATAGATGTCCTCGTGCTTCAGGCTGCGCCACAGCCGCTCGATGAAGATGTTGTCCATGTAGCGCCCGCGTCCGTCCATCGAGATTCGGATACCGGCCTTCTGGAGCGTGCCCGTGAAGGCCGCGCTCGTGAACTGACTGCCCTGATCGCTGTTGAAGATCTCCGGCCTGCCGAAGCGTGCGAGGGCCTCTTCGAGAGCCGAGACGCAGAACGACACATCCATCGTGTTCGACAGCCGCCAGGACAGCACCGCACGAGACGCCCAATCCATGATCGCCACGAGATAGAGAAAGCCCGAGCCGATCGGAATGTATGTGATGTCCGTCGCCCACACCTGGTTCGGCTTCTCGATGACCATGTTGCGCAGCAGATACGGGAAGATTTTGTGCCCCGGCTGCGGCTTGCTGGTGCAAGGCTTCGGGCCCAGCGCCTCAATGCCCATCAGCCGCATCAGACGCTGTACGCGCTTGCGGCTGGCCTTCAGTTCAAAGGCGAGCCGCCGCGAGCCGTAGAAGGGATACTCCGTGTAAAGCGCATCGATCCGGCGCATCAGCGATTGATCGCTGTCGTCAACGGGTGCGGACTTGCGGTAGACGCCCGAACGCGAAAGGCCAAGCAACGTGCATTGCCGGCGCATCGACAGCTTGTCGTGACGGCGATCGAGCCGGGCTCTGCGATCCGGAGTGCTCATCGTCCGGACCTCCCCGCTAAAAAATCGCGCTCCACAATCAGCTGCCCGATCTTGGCGTGCAGCTTCTCGATCTCCCGCTCCCGGCCGGCCTCGGCATCCTTGCCCGCACCCGTATCGAAAGCCCGTGCCGCCTGGTCCTGAAGCTGCTTCTTCCAGGAATAAATCTGGTTGGGGTGAACACAATAGCGCTGCGCCAGATCGGCAACCGTCGCTTCGTCCCGCAACGCTTCCAAGGCGATCTTCGCCTTCAGCGCCGCGTCAATCTGAGCCGCTGCCGGTTTGGATGACACCTGGTTAAGGTAATCCTGTCTGCATTTCAAACTCCATAGGGCTCTTATAGCCGATTGTGGAATGCCGTCGCCTGGGGTTGTAGAAGCGCTCGATGTAGTCGAAGACATCGGCTCTGGCTTCATCGCGCGTGCGATAGGGTTTTCGAGCCGTTCGTTCCGTCTTCAGCGATGAGAAGAAGCTTTCCATCGCCGCGTTGTCCCAGCAGTTGCCGGAGCGGCTCATCGAACAGGTGATGTCGTGATCGGCCAACAGTCGCTGGAACTGTTCACTGGTGTACTGGCTGCCACGATCGGAGTGATGCAGGAGCGCATCGAGCTTGCCTCGGCGCCAGATCGCCATGATCAGAGCATCCGCGACGAGCTGCGCCGTCATGGTCGCATGCATTGACCATCCCACCACGCGGCGTGAGTAGAGATCGAGGACGGCGGCTACATAGAGCCAGCCTTCCGCCGTCCAGATATACGTAAAATCAGCAATCCATTTGCGGTTGGGAGCAGCGGCCTGGAAGGTGCGATTGAGCGTGTTGGGAGCGACGGCGGCGGCTGTCCGCTCCCCCGGATCAAGCGGCAGCCGACGCCGGCGCGGCCGCGCCCGCAATGCCTGAAGTTTCATCAGCCGCTCGATCCGGTGCAGCACACGGAACGCCTTCCGCGATCACGTCGAGCAGGCGTTCTCAAAGATTAAAGCGCACCTGCGAAAAGCCGCAGAGCGATCCATTCCCGCACTCTGGGACCGCATCGGCCTCATCCTCGACGACTTCCCAGCCGACCATTGCCGCAACTTCTTCACTCATGCAGGTTATGCGTAATCTCAAACTAAAATGGCTCTAGGGTTCGGACCTAGTTCTCCGGATCGTGAGTCCGGAATGCTCACCACACCCCACCGGGGACCAAAGTCTTTTCAGGATCGGGGCCGTTTCTCAGCGAAGAGCGGTTCCCGATCCGCGCATTACTGTAACTAGGGCATTTCGGAAAGTAAATCTAAGAAAGCCAATGATTTCAATCGTTTATATTTTTATATTGCACATTTGATCAGAAAAATGCAATTTGGTGGCGCAAATTGCAGGTTCCTTCAATGAACGCAGATGATTTCAAGAATTCCCCCTCGGGAAGGCTAGTGCCCACTATCGATGGGTGCTTTGCCTTTGTGCCCAACCCGCTTCCGCCCCCGAAATTCGATCTCGCGCGTTTGGCACGACCGTTGGCGGACGCATCGTTGGCGCTTGGCGGCCTCGATGGGCTTGGGCAAGCACTTCCTGATCCTAAGCTTTTAGTGCGGTCATTCTCTCGCGTCGAGGCTGTCGCGTCCTCAAAGATCGAGGGGACCGTTACATCGTTTCCAGAGCTATTGACCCTCGAACTGACTCCCGACGCACCGCGTGTTCGCAACGATACGCGAGAGGTTCACAATTATTCAGTTGCGCTCGCTAAGGGTTTAGAGTTGCTGCCGCAGCTTCCAATCTCAAACCGCTTTTTTTGTGAACTGCACGCAGCGTTGGTGGCTGGAGTTCGGGATGAGCGCGGAATGCAGGTGCCCCCCGGAGAGCTAAAGTTGCATCAGAACTACATTGGCGCGCGAACCATAAAAAATGCTCGGTTCGTGCCACCCCCTCCCGCTGAATCCGTCATCGCACTCGGAGAGTTGGAAAAATATATCAACAAGCCAGGCGACGAAAACGACCTGCCTTTGTTAATCAAGCTTGCGCTCATTCACTACCAGTTTGAAACCATTCATCCATTTCCCGATGGAAACGGCCGTGTCGGACGCCTCATAATCCCAATGATGTTGTGTGAGCAAAAGGCAATATCACAGCCTCTATTATATCTGAGTACATATTTCGAGCGGAACAACGACGAATATATCGACCGCATGTACGAGGTTAGCAAATCAGGGGATTGGGAAGGGTGGGTGCGGTTTTTTCTTCGCGGCGTCGCAGTGTCAGCCCGCAACGGCATCGCGAAAGCAAATGCGTTAGCCGCGTTGCGAAAGAAGTATATGGGACAAGTGCAGGCAGCGCGGTCCTCAGCACTCTTGGTCAAGCTTATCGACGCGTTATTCGAAATACCGGCGATAACAGTGACACATACGGCGAAGAAACTCGGCATCTCCTACAACGCCTCAAAGCACAATTTGCAAAGGCTTGTTGAACTGAAAATCATCACTCCTGACATTCGCTATGAACACAAGCGTTGGTATTTCGCCTTGGAAATTATGGCCACCCTTAATGCTGCTGATCCATGAGGCACAACTCCGCCGCGGTCCCCTTAGAGGCGTTACGCCATTTCCTGACCAAGGGCGGCGCAGAGTTCGATGAGAATGTTGCGGTCTATTGGGACCGGGCCCCAGACGCCTCTCCCGCGAAATTCGTTCTCAAGGTATTTTGGAAATTAGGACACCCTAGCTTCCGACTTAGGACCCTGAGGGGCAAATTCCGCCTTGCACCTTTTGATCAAAAGGTGTATGCAATTCGGCATGTCCAGGTGTTGCACCCGGCGCTCTTCGAGCGGCCGGGTTTTTTGTTGCCGCGAATTTGGGCGGCGTTTCCCTGCGGCTTCGCTGCTGCGATCGCTGCTTCGTCGCCGCGCGAAACCGGACAAGCGCCTGTGGCGATTGGGGAAAAGCGCGGCGATGCGCGGGTGTCCCGGCGCAAAGTCGCTGATATGATCGCTGTTACCAGCGATTGTCCGCTCTTTCGCCCGCGCACTGTGGCAACGGCCGCGGAAATACGCTTTTCTCTTCCCTCCTCAGCGCTGTGGAGCACAAAGATGGATTCGGGCAGGCTAAAATCCTTCGTCGAGGCTATGTGGGACGAGGCGATCGTGCCGTCGCTCGTCGAATACATCCGCATTCCGAACAAATCGCCGGCCTTCGATCCGGAGTGGGAAGCGCACGGGCATATGCGCGACGCGGTGGCGCTGCTGGAGCGCTGGGCGCGCGAGAAGCTTGCGGGGCTCGAAGGCGCCAGCCTGGAGGTTGTCCGGCTCGACGGCCGCACGCCGGTGATTTTCATCGACATCCCCGGCGAGGGGCGCGACACGATTTTGCTCTACGGCCATCTCGACAAACAGCCCGAAATGATGGGTTGGACCGACGGCGCGGGGCCGTGGATTCCCGTCCTGAAGGATGACAAACTATATGGCCGCGGCGGCGCCGATGACGGCTATGCGATGTTTGCCGCGCTGTCGGCGATTCTGGCGCTGCACGCACAAAACATAGCGCATGCGCGCTGCGTGGTGCTGATCGAGGCCTGCGAGGAATCCGGAAGTTATGACCTGCCGTTCTATGTCGATCATCTGGCGTCGCGCATCGGCGATCCTTCGCTGGTGATCTGCCTAGATTCGGGGTGCGGCGATTACGAGCGGCTGTGGCTCACCACCTCGCTGCGCGGCATGGCTTCGGGAACGCTGACCATCCGGATGCTCGAGGAAGGCGTGCATTCCGGCGATGCGTCCGGCGTTGTGCCGTCCAGCTTTCGCATTCTGAACCAGCTGCTGGCGCGGCTCGAAGACCAGGCGACGGGATCGATTGTGCCGTCGGAGTTCTATGCGCAAATTCCGCCGGCGCGCAGCGAACAGGCCAAAGAGGCGGCGCGTGTTCTGGGCAAGAGCCTTTACACGAAATTTCCCTTCGCGCACGGCGCCGGGCCGGTCTGCGACGATCTCTCCGAACTGGTGTTGAACCGCACCTGGCGGCCGCAGCTCGCGGTGATCGGCATCGACGGCCTGCCCGCGCCCGGCAATGCGGGCAATGTGATGCTGCCCTTCACCACCGCGAAATTGAGCTTGCGGCTGCCACCGACGCTGGAGGGCGCGAAAGCGGCGGAGCGGCTGAAAACGCTGTTCGAGGACTCTCCGCCATACGGCAGCACAGTCGAATTCTCGGGCAATGATTCGGCGACCGGCTGGAACGCGCCGGCGCTGGCGCCGTGGCTGGAAAAATCGGTGAACCGCGCATCCCGCGACGCCTTCGGCCGCGATCCCGCCTATATGGGCGAAGGCGGCACCATTCCGTTCATGGCGATGCTGGGCGAGAAATTTCCGCAGACGCAATTCGTCGTGACGGGCGTCTTGGGACCACACTCCAACGCGCATGGCCCCAATGAATTTCTCCACATCCCGACCGGCAAGCGGGTGACGATGGCGATCGCCGGCATCATCGCTGATCAGTTCGCGTCGAGATAGGTGTTGCGGCCCGCGCGCGATCAGTCCGGCGCTTTCAACCGGTAACCCACGCCCTGTTCCGTCGAGATGAGCTGCGGCCGGTCGGGATCGGCTTCGATCTTCTGGCGCAGCGTGCGGACATAGATTCGCAGATAGGCGACGTCCGTCTCCGTTCCCCACACTTCGCGCAACAGAAAGCGATGCGTCAGAACCTTGCCGGCATGCGCCACCAGCACGCGCAACAGATCGTATTCGCGCGGCGTCAGTTTCACTTCCTGGTCGCGCACCGTCACCATCCGCCGCACGAGATCGACCGCGAGATCGCCGACGCGGAAGATGGGCCGCTCGCCCTGTTGCTGCAGCCGGTGGCGCAACGCCGCGCGCAGCCGCGCCAGCAGCTCGTCCATGCCGAACGGCTTGGTGACATAGTCGTCGGCGCCCAGATCCAGCGCGCGCACCTTGGCAACCTCGTCGCTGCGGCTCGACAACACGATGATGGGAAGCGCCGAACCCTGTTCCCGCAGGGTGCGGATCACATCGATTCCATCCATGTCGGGCAGGCCCAGATCGAGCACGAGAACATCGACGGCATTGCGCGAAAGCTGGGCCAGCGCCGAGTGCGCGTCCGGCGCTTCCAGAACGATGAAGCCCTGCGCATCCAGGCTCGTGCGCAGGAAACGGCGGATGGCCGGCTCGTCGTCCACCACCAGCACGCGGGCGGGCGCTGCGCCGTTCACGCCGCCTGCTCCCCGATCGATTTGTCGCCGGCGGGCACGGGCAGGGCGACGGTGAATTGCGCGCCGTTTCGGTCAAGCCGGTTTCCCGCGCGGATGGTGCCGCCCATGGCTTCGACAAAGCCGCGGCAAATGGCGAGGCCGAGTCCGGTTCCGACGCGCCGCCGGTCGCCGGCATGCACGCGATAGAATTTGTCGAAGATGCGTTCGAGATCGGCCGGCGGTATGCCGTCGCCTTCGTCAAGCACGTCGAGCCGCACGATGGCGCCGTCCCGTCGCGCCCGGATGTCGATGGTCGTACCGGGGGCTGCATATTTCGCGGCATTGTCCAGCAGATTGAACAGCACCTGCTCGAACAGCACGGGGTCGAGCTTCAGCAGCGGCAGATCGTCGGCCATGTCCATTCGCGAATTGTAGTCGGCAAGAATTTTTCCGGCGCGGCGCAACGCCGTTCCCACCACGTCGCTCAAATCGACCGGGTCGAGATGCGGCGCGATGGCGCCCGATTCCAGCCTGGTCATGTCGAGAAGATTGCCGATGAAATGATTCAGCCGGTCGGCTTCCTCCTGAATGGTGCGGACAAGCTCGTTCTGCGCCGCTTCGTCGAGCGCGCTGCGATAGGTCTTGAGTGCGGTGGCGGCGCCGATGATCGAGGCCAGGGGCGTGCGCAGATCATGCGATATCGAGGTCAGCAGCGCGCTGCGCAGCCGTTCGGTTTCCGAAGCGACTTTCGCCTTATCGACATCCTGGGCCAGACTGATGCGTTCGATCGCCAGCGCTGCCTGATCCGCCAGGGCATCGAGCAGCCGGCGCTGGTCGGGGGCCAGCAAAGGCCCGGGCCTGTCGCGATCCAGCCCGACGACGCCGACGGCGCCGCGGCCCGTGCGGATGGGCAGAAACAGGCGCTTCGCGCCCGGCAGCGTATCGGCGCCGCGCCCGGCAGGCGTGTTGTTCTGCCAGCACCATTTGGCGGCCGCCAGATCGGCTTCGCTCAGAACGTCTTCGGGCGGATAGCCCGTCCGAACGATAAGATTGCCGTTTTCCGGCAGCAGCAACACCACTCTGAGATTCAACATCGAGGCGATCTGAAATGCGGTGGCCCACAGAAGGTCGTCGAGGGCCACGATGCCGCCGAGTTTGCGGCTGAAGAGGTACAAATCCTCCGTCGTCTTGGCCCGCTCGCGGGCCGCTACGACCTGGGCGCGCAATCTTGCGGCCAGGTGGCTCGCGATCAGCGCGACGACAAGGAAGAAAAACAGCGCGACGACATTCTCCGGATCGGCGATCGTGAATGTGTAAAGCGGCGGCAGAAAGAAAAAATTATACGCAAGCACGCTCAGCAGACAGGCAAACAGCGATGGCCACAGACCGTAGGTCACCGCAGACGCCAGAACACCCGTCAGAAATACCAGCGCAACATTGGAAATGCCGAACCGCCTTAACGCCAAACTGACAAGAAGCGCGGCCACAGATATCGCGAAGCTCCCGGCGTAGGTGCGGGGATCGAGCCAGCTCGGCCCGCTCTCTGCCGTCTGGATTTTTCCGGCTTTGCGGGCGAGGCCGTCTTCCGGCGCACGATTGGCCATCACATGGACGGTGATGTCGCCCGCCAGCCGAATGATGCGTTGCGCCGTGGATCCGGCCACGAGCTCCCGCCAGCGCGGATGGTGCGTTCGCGCGACAATGAGGTGGGTGAAATTATTCGCCTGCGCATAGTCCCTGATTCCTTCTGCGATATCGCCGGCAGGAATGGTGAGCGCTTCTGCGCCCAGCCTTTGCGCCAGCCGCAGGCATTCCGCGATGCGGTCGCGCTGGCTCTCGCTCAGCTGCGCACGCGCCGTCTCGACGTAAATCGCAGCCCATGGCGCCTTCAACCGGTCGGCCATTCTTCGTCCGTAGCGCACGAGACCGCCAGAGCCCGGTTGCTCGTCGATGCACACCAGCACGCGGTCGCCGGCTTCCCACGGCCCCGGAATCGCGTGCGTCTGCATGTAGTTTCGCATCTGCTCGTCGACGCGCTGGGCGGTGCGCCGCAGCGCAAGTTCGCGCAGGGCCGTGAGATTGCCGGGAGCGAAATAGTTGCGGATCGCCCGCTCCGCCTGCGCCGGCATGTAGACCTTGCCTTCCCTGAGGCGCTGAAGCAGATCGTCGGGCGTTGTATCGACCAGTTCTATGTCGTCGGCGCGATCGATGACCGAGTCCGGTACCGTCTCTCGCACCTGAACATGCGTGATTTTGGCGACAACGTCGTTGAGGCTTTCGAGGTGCTGGATGTTGAGCGTCGAATAAACGTCGAAGCCTGCGTTCAGCAGTTCCTCGACATCCATGTAGCGCTTGGGATGACGGCTCTCGTCCGCGTTCGTATGGGCAAGTTCGTCGACGAGGACGAGCTTTGCACGGCGTTGCAGGATGGCGTCGAGATCCATCTCGGCCAGCACCAGCCCCTTATAGGCCATCCGCTTCTTCGGCACGGTCTCGAAGCCTTTGGTGAGAAGCTCCGTTTCGACGCGTCCATGCGTTTCGGCAACCCCGATGACGACGTCGATTCCCTCCAGTCTGCGCTGACGCGCCTGGCTCAGCATTTCGTATGTCTTGCCGACGCCCGGAGCGGCGCCGAGAAATATCTTCAGACGGCCGCGGCCTTCTTTTATGGCCTGCTCCAGAAGGGCATCGGGCGAAGGGCGTTTTCCGGCGGCGTCATTGCTCATTCATTCGAGCCTAATGCAGTTTCGCTGTCGCCGAAACGTTCCCGTCTGCCGATGCTCGCGAATCAATCCGCCGCATCCAGCGCCAGATTGAGCTTCAGCACGTTGACGTGCGGTTCACCGAAAATACCGAGCCAACGGCCTTCGATGTGCGCGGCAACGAGATCGCGTACGCGCTGTTCGGGAAGCCCGCGGGATTTCGACACGCGCGGCACCTGAAAATAGGCACCCGCCGGCGTGATGTCCGGATCCAGGCCGCTGGCCGAGGAGGTCACGAGATCGACCGGAACGGGGACGCTGTTCGGGGTTTTGAGCGTCTTAACGTCGCCCTTGACGCGGTCGATCAGGGCTTTGGATGTCGGCCCCAGATTGGAGCCCAGCGAGTTGTCGGCGGCGTATGGTGCAGGAACCGTCTTCGTGGGGTCTTTGGGATCGGGCTCGGTCGTCACCGATGGACGGCCATGAAAGTATCCGGGCAAAGTGAAGTTCTGGCCTATCAGGGCCGAGCCGATCACCTGGCCGTTCTTCGTCAGCAGGCTGCCGTTCGCCTGCCACGGAAACAGAACCTGCGCCATGCCCGTCATACCGAGCGGATAGGCGAGGCCCAGAAGAAGGGTGAACAGGATCACCATGACGACGGCCGGACGCAATTCTCGCAACATTGATTTGCTCCTCAGACGATGCCCACTGCCGTCATCAGCACATCGATCGCCTTGATGCCGATGAACGGCACGATCACGCCACCCAAACCGTAGACGAGAAGATTGCGCGAAAGCAGTCTGCCCGCGCTCTGCGGCCGATACTTCACGCCCCTCAACGCCAGCGGAATCAGCGCAACGATGATGATGGCGTTGAAGATCACCGCCGACAGAATGGCACTCTGCGGCGAATGCAGGTGCATGACATTGATGACGTTCAACGCCGGATAAAACGCCGCGAACATCGCGGGGATGATGGCAAAATACTTTGCGACATCGTTGGCGATCGAGAACGTGGTCAGTGCGCCGCGGGTGATAAGCAGCTGCTTGCCGATCATCACGACTTCGATGAGCTTTGTGGGATCGGAATCCAGATCCACCATGTTGCCCGCCTCGCGGGCCGCCTGGGTGCCCGTCTGCATGGCGACGCCGACATCGGCCTGGGCAAGCGCCGGCGCGTCGTTGGTGCCGTCGCCGCACATGGCGACAAGCTTGCCTTTGGCCTGTTCCTCGCGAATAAGCCGCAGCTTGTCCTCGGGCGTGGCCTGCGCGAGGAAATCATCGACGCCGGATTCCGCGGCGATCGCCGCGGCCGTCAGCGGATTGTCGCCGGTGATCATCACCGTGCGAATGCCCATGCGACGCAATTCCGAGAAACGCTCCCGGATGCCGCCCTTGACGATGTCCTTGAGATGAATGACGCCCAGAATGCGACCGTTGCTGGCGACAGCCAGCGGCGTCCCTCCCGTACGCGAGATGCGCGACGTGATTTCTTCCAGTACGGAAGGAAGCTGCATGTTGGGCGCGCCGTTTGTCTGACGCACATGGGCGACAATCGCTTCGACGGCGCCCTTGCGGATGACCGAGCCTTCGACATCAACGCCGCTCATCCGCGTTTGGGCGGAAAACGGCACGAAGCGGGCATTGAGGGATGCCATTTCGCGTGCCCTGAGACCATACTTGTCCTTGGCGAGCACGACGATGGAGCGGCCTTCCGGCGTTTCGTCCGAGAACGACGACAATTGTGCGGCATCCGCGAGTTCGTTGCCGTTCACACCCGGCATCGCAATGAATTCCGTGGCCTGGCGGTTGCCGAGCGTGATCGTGCCGGTCTTGTCGAGCAGGAGCGTATCCACATCGCCGGCCGCTTCGACCGCCCGGCCGGACATTGCGAGCACATTGAATTTGACGAGACGGTCCATGCCGGCAATGCCGATCGCCGACAGCAACGCGCCGATCGTGGTGGGAATGAGGGTCACGAACAGAGCCACCAGCACGACAACCGGAACGGCGCCGCCGGCGTAGGCGGCAAAGCTCGGGATCGTCACCGTTGCGATCACGAAAATGATGGTCATGCCGGCAAGCAGGATGTTGAGCGCGATCTCGTTGGGAGTCTTTTGTCGTTCCGCGCCTTCCACCAGCGCAATCATGCGATCCAGGAACGTCGAACCCTGGGCCGCGGTGATTCGCACCTTGATCCAGTCGGACAGGACGCGGGTGCCCCCAGTGACGGCGGAGCGGTCGCCGCCGGATTCGCGAATGACGGGAGCGCTTTCGCCGGTGATTGCGGATTCGTCGACCGACGCCAGGCCTTCGATGACATCGCCGTCGCTGGGGATGAAGTCGCCGGCCTCGACAAGCACAATATCGTTGGGTTTCAACTCCGGCGCCGGCACCGACTGAAAGTCGCGAGCGGTCGCATTGACGAGACGCTTGGCCATCGTCTGCGTGCGTGTACGGCGCAGATTCTCGGCCTGCGCCTTGCCGCGTCCCTCCGCAACGGCTTCGGCAAAATTCGCGAAGATGACCGTGAACCAGAGCCAAAACGTGATGTGTGCCGCAAAGCCGATATTCGCACTGCCCGCGACAAGGCCCTTGATGACGAGAATCGTCGTCAGCACCGAGACAATCTCGACCACGAACATGACCGGATTCCGGATCAGCGTGCGCGGGTTGAGTTTTTTGAATGCTTCCCCGCACGCTGTTATGAGAATGTCGGACGAGATACCGGCGACGCCGCGCTTGCGATGAACGGGATTGTCGGCAACAGTCGCAGCCGGGGAATGATCGTTCATGGGTTGGCATTCCTCAGTAGAGCTTGCCGGCAAACATCTGCAGATGCTCGATGAAGGGCCCGAGCACGTCTGCAGGGAAGTAGATGAGACCGCCGGTGATGATGATGACGCCGAGCAACAGGCCGACGAACAGGCCGTTGTCGGTCGGAAACGTTCCCGCCGAGGCAGGCACCAGTTTCTTGGTCACGAGCGATCCGGCGATGGCGAGCACCGGTATCGCGATTGCAAACCGGCCGATCATCATGGCAGCGGCGCCCGTGAGATTGTAAAACATCGTGTTGCCGCTCAGTCCCGCGAAGGCACTGCCGTTGTTCGCCGTCTGCGAGGTGAAGGCATAGAGAATTTCGCTGAAGCCGTGCGGACCGGCGTTGGCGATCCCCGCCAGGCCGGCGGGGATGACGCTTGCAATGGCGGTGAAGCCCAGCGCGGACAGGGGCACCGACAATATCGCCAGCATCGCCATCTTCACTTCGCGCGCCTCGATCTTTTTGCCGAGATATTCCGGCGTTCGTCCGACCATGAGCCCGGCGATGAACACGGCGAGGATCGCGAACAGCAGCATCCCGTAAAGTCCGCAGCCGACGCCGCCGAAAATGATCTCGCCCAGTTGCATATTGATGATCGGCACCATGCCGCCGATGGGCGTGAAACTGTCGTGCATGGCGTTGACGGCGCCCGTCGAGGTATCGGTGGTCGTGGTTGCAAACAGCGCCGAGTCCGTGACGCCGAAGCGAACCTCCTTGCCTTCCATGTTGCCGCCCGCCTGCAGCGGGCCTGCCTGCTGATCGATACCAAGCGGTGCAAAGGCGGGATTGCCGGCGCTTTCGGCGCCGTAACAGGTAAAGGCCCCGACCAGGAAAAGGATCGACATCGCACCGAACAAGGCCCAGCCCTGCTTCATGTTGCCCACCATGCGTCCGAAGGTCAGGGTGAGACCGGCGCCGATGAGAAATTCCAGGATCATTGTCACCAGATTGGTGAATGCATTCGGGTTCTCATACGGGTGCGATGCATTGGCGTTGAAGAAACCGCCGCCGTTGGTTCCGACCGTCTTGATGACGATTTGCGAGCCCACTGGCCCCTGCGCGAGCACCTGTTTCGCGCCTTCGAGGGTATGAGCCGTCACATAGGGATGCAGGTTCTGCGGCATGCCCTGCCAGACGAAGACCAGTCCGACGACAAGGGAAATCGGCAACAAAACGTAGAGATTGCAGCGGACGAGATCGACCCAGAAATTGCCCACTGTGCCTGCCGATCGCCGCGCGAACCCGCGAATGAGCGCGATGGCGATGGCGATGCCGGTCGCAGCCGAGACGAAATTGTGGACGGTCAATCCTGCCATCTGGACCAGGTAGGACAGCGTCGTCTCCCCGCCATAGTTCTGCCAGTTCGTGTTGGTCGTGAAGCTGATCGCCGAGTTCAGCGAAAGATCCGCCGGTACTACCCCTAAGTGTTGGGGGTTGAATGGAAGAATCGCCTGCAGCCGAAACAGGGTGTAGAGCGCGAGAAAGCAGATGAGGTTGAACAGCAGCATGGCGACCGCATAGGTGGACCATCCCTGTTCGCGCGTCTCGTCGACGCCCGAGATGCGATAGATCAGCGTTTCCAGCGGTTTCAGAGCCACCGACAAAAACGTTCTCTCGCCGCCGAAGACGCGCGCCATATAGGTCCCAAACGGGATGGCGACGGCCGCGACAATCGCGAAGTAGAGGAGAATCTGGGCGATGCCGTTGGAGGTCATGGCGGCCCCTCAGAATTTTTCCGGCCGCGCGAGCGCGAAAACGAGGTAGCCGAGAATGCCGAGCGAAACGATTCCGCCCAGAATGTAATCGAACAGCATGACAAACCTCACAAGCCGGCGCAGACGGCGGTATAGCCGAGAAGGCAAAGAAACATGGCGACGCCGAAACCAACCATCACAGCGTCCATCATGGAGCGCTCTCCGTTCAGCAGGAGCGATAACGTCGTCTTCGCAGCGTATAAATGCGAGGGGTGCTGTTGCGGCGCAACAATATAGAACGCGTATAAGGATCGCGTTGGCCAGCAGCGATTATCAGCCGATATGGACCGCGGTGAGGACCATGTTGATCGCCAGGACGATTCCGAGAACGACCATCAGAACCCATCCGGCTTCACCCAAATCCGCTGGGGCGAATTGATATTTGCGATCTCCGAATCCGAATGGCGCGAGCGCAGTTTGCGGACGTGCCACACGCGCCGCCCGTCGCGGTCGCGAATGCCGAAACTGCCGACAGGCGGATTGCGCATGGTCGTCTCCTGCAAAAAAAATTCAACCCGCAAGCCGCCAAATGCCAAGGCCGATGGCGCCGAAAACGCTCGACAGACCGATGAGTACGAGACCCATGAGCCCCGCAAAGATCAGGCCCGCAAGGAGGGTTGCGCGGGTGCAGGCCCGATCGTCCTGCATCTCCGGAGTTATGTGCCGGTACTGGCTTGCCACTCGATCCCCTGTCCTTCATGCGGCGACTGCCGATGCGTGTCGGCAGCAAAGATGGACCGGTCCCGATATAAATTCGAGGCAGATCGGCAAGCGGGTTCATATAAACGATGAGCACCCGGCAGCGCGGCAGGTGCCGTTTTAGCCGATGTCCGCGGTTTCAATCGTCCTTGAGGACGCCGCACCAGCCGGGCAGATAATCCGCGTCTTTCGACTTCGCAAAACGAATGGCGGCGGCGAGCGCGCGGTCGAAATTCTTCTTCACGTCGGCGCGTTTGATCCTGCGGCGCAAAAAATCGGCCCAGAGGAATTCGCTGAAGGGGGCCGTATCCTTCGAGAATCCGCCCTTCCGACGCAAGGCGCCGGCAAGCGAGCGAAACGGATCGTCGGCAAGCGCGCCGATGGTGTGGGGAATTTCGTCATAGTCGCGGCGGCGCCCCTTCGCATCGAAGGGATGCATCCAGCCGAGGTTATCGAGCGCCACCCAGAACGCGTCCTGGCTTATCCTGCTCAAATTCGCGGTGACGGTGACGAAGACCTCTTCGATGCCTTCTTCTTCGAGGGCGCGCGCGAGATGATGATGGTCGATGACATAGTGGCGCTCCCCGGGACCCAGCACGACCGGAATCATGTGCCGTTCGAAGAACTTCGTTTCGTCCTTCTTGCGGCTGAGTCGAAGGAGCTTGCGGCGTTGTTCGACTTCGCGCATTCCGACGGTCATCTGGGTCGGCCGAAGCTTTGAAACGGAGAATGGCCTGAGCGTGGGCACGCGAATGGAAGGCATGGCAGACACCGCGAGAATCAATCGACGCAAGACAGATATACGCTTTTGGGGCGGCGAAGACCCCGGGAGGCCGGTAGTGGGTCAGTTTGAATTTCTCGCCTCCAATTTTTCCAGAAGATCCGGATTTTCTGCAATTCGGCATGCGTCTCTGACATACCCATGAGGACGCCCCATGCCCACGCCGAAACAAATAGTCCAAGAGAAAGGAAGCCTCACGGAGCGTCAGAGGGCGCTGCTTTCGCAAACGTATAGGCGAAGCCAGCCCCGCTGATGGCCGCCGGGACAGCGACCAACGTCGGAACTCGCGACGGCCATTGAGAGTGATTACGCTGCGAAGTCCATGACTCAGTGATTTTATTGCTTGTTAGGACTTGTTGACTTAAATGGCAACAGCTATCGTCCTTGAGAACGCCGGGTTGATCCACAAATTCGACCCGGCACTTGAACCTGACGAACAGGAATTCAGGCTGTTATATGCATCAGACAGGCTTCGTGGATGGCTTGAAAATGATCTGCCGGCGGTTACGTCACAGTTCAACATCGAACTCAGTCCGCTTGAACAGTTTGACGCGTTCGTCGCCACTTACGCTGCGGGACTTCCCCTCATTTTCAAGCGGGACTTTAAGCCGTTCACCCGAAAGCCAATCCAATCGCTCGGCGACGGCGTTTGGTACCTCAAAACCCAAGACCTCAGAATTTTTGGATGGTTCTGGAAAAGGGATTGCTTCATCGGCGTCGTTGCTGATACCGCCGCGCGCTGTAAGACCTATCCGCTCTATCATGGCTACCGAGGAGAGGTGATCCGCTTCAGAGACCAACTCGATCTGGACGAACCGAAATTCATTGCAAGCGAGAACCCCGATGACGTCATTCTCAATTACGATCTCCCCACATAGGCGAACAGCCGCGCGGTTCATCGTGGAAGTGCGAAGGGCAATTCAACAGGCCCTTGTTGAAGAGTATCGGGCGCGTGGATTAACGCAGTCCAAAATCTCTCGCATTCTCAAGGTGCATCGGTCGGTAATCAATAGAGAGATACGTGGAGACAAAGACCTTACGGCTGGTCGCATTGGCGAACTGGCACATATCTTGGGACGGCGTCCGCAATTTTCGTTGCCAAGGCGAGAAGCGAGAGACGGGGCCAATAGTAGCGCGATGGCGGCCCCAGTAACGTCAGTGTCTACGGCCTCTAAGAGTACTCTGTTGCGGTCACCCGCTCGATCGGCGGCGCAAGATCAATTCGTCGCCCAGGCTGGTTGAGATGACATCCCCATTATCTGTCATGGCGCTATTTTGCGAGGATATTCGCGAGGAGAAAAGCGGCGCGATCTCATTGATGGGAATTATGAACGACAACGTATTAATTCCGGCGCTTCCGGATGGAGTGAAGAGCGCGACTGCCTTTGTACCAAAATTGTTTGCATATGTGCGCGTAAGCTTTGACGTTACAGCAGTAGTGCCCGCGCCGATCTTGCTCAAGCTTAGGCTACCTGACGGCAATTTGTTTGATCTGCCTATGATCGACGAAAAGACGATTTCGGAGGCCAGAGAGACCCGCGCGAAAGGAAATCCGATTGCGAGCGTAATAAGTCGAGTTCAGATGGGCGGCCCCTTGCCGTCATTGCCCGGACGCATCCTGATTGAAGTTACAATAGGGCAACAAAAATACATAGCAGGATGCTTAAATATTGAATCCCAGGAGCCATCGACTACGGCTTCGCCCACCGCTTCGCCGCGGCCTTCTTAGCAATCTCCACCCGCCGCTCTGGCGTTATAGATGCAGCGCGCGCCTTACCACCTTTCAAGCCGCCGCGTGCCGCGCGAACTCTTGGGCTGCCGTGAGTTGATTCTGCGCGGGCTTCGGCGCGTTGCCAGTGGCTATGTCCAGCAGGCCTTGGCCCGCTGGCTGGGGTCTTTAGGTAGGGCTTGGCCGGCGCGGCATACTGGACGACCCTCGGGTTTGATCATCAAAGGTGGCCGGGACGCAACTGGCCGTCAAAGAAGGCGCATTTTCAAACTGACCCACTACCGGGAGGCCGGGTCGATTGACGAATCGTTTTCGGTTGGCCTTAGCTGAAGGTCTCACGCAAGGGGAGCGCCGCCATCCCGAAGCGCCGATTTCCGCTCGTTCGCGCGTTTCCGGGTTTCAGCGTCACGCATATGGCGCCGGATCTGGTGGCCGGACTGACGCTCGCGGCGATTGCCATTCCGGAACAGATGGCGACAGCGAAACTCGGCGGCTTCCCGCCTGAAATGGGCTTTACGGCATTCGTCGTTGCAACGCTGGGCTTTGTCGTGTTCGGCGCCAGCCGCTTTATTTCGGTGGGAGCGGATTCGACGATCACGCCCATTCTGGCTGCGGGTCTCGCACTCATCGTCCAGCCGGGCTTGCATGGTTATCTCGTGCTGGCGGGAACGCTGGCGCTGCTCGTGGGGGCGCTGCTTATCGCCGCCGGATTGCTGCGTCTGGGATGGATCGCCAATCTTCTTTCGATACCCGTCACCACCGGATTCCTCGCGGGCATTGCCGTGCATATCGCGGTGTCGCAGCTCCCGACGGTGCTGGATGTCCAGGCTGGTGCGGGCGATCTGCTTCATCGGTTTGCGGGCGTGGCTGGCGACGTGGGCCACGCCAATCCGTTCACGGC
>Ga0208849_1000749_pt1 | contig 27339 bp, 25 predicted proteins | sample NGESurdeep072012_10_FD_184470 | JGI IMG/M metagenome (GOLD analysis project Ga0208849, IMG submission 184470) | Arctic peat soil microbial communities from Barrow, Alaska - NGEE Surface sample 53-3 deep-072012 (SPAdes) | ecosystem: Environmental > Terrestrial > Soil > Wetlands > Peat ... | reverse complement strand
CCTCCACGAGGTCTTACCCCCGCTTCAGCCTGCCCATGGATAGCTCGCTCAGTTTCGGGTCTACCGCCAATGACTGTGTCGCCCTATTCAGACTCGCTTTCGCTACGGCTCCGCTCATCGCTTAACCTTGCCACTGACGAGTAACTCGCCGGCTCGTGATGCAAAAAGCACGCCGTCACGCCCGAAGGCGCTCCGACCACTTGTAAGCTTACGGTTTCAGGTACTATTTCACTCCCCTTCAGGGGTGCTTTTCACCTTTCCCTCACGGTACTAGTTCACTATCGGTCACCAGGTAGTACTTAGCCTTGGAGGGTGGTCCCCCCAGGTTCAGACCGCGTTTCACGGGTGCGGTCCTACTCAGGAACATCAATCGGCAGATCAGCGCGCTTTCACCTACGGGACGATTGCCCTCTGTGGTGCGAGGTTCCACTCGCTTCGGCTAACACCTGATTTTGTAACTGCCGCCGAGCCAGGCACGGCTGCGACCGTCGCTGCCGATCACCCGCCGCAGGACTAATTCGCCCACATTCGCGACCGAATGCTCCTCGAGCAGATGGCGCAGTTCGCCGCCGGTACCGGAAATATCCATGGTCGCGGCGATGTCGGCACGCTCGGCGCCGGCACGTACCACATCGGCACCGGCGCGGCCCCCGGCCAGAAGTTCCAGCGCATCGACGATGATGGATTTGCCGGCACCGGTCTCGCCGGTCAGCACCGTCAGGCCGCCGCGGAACTCGATCTCGACACTGTCGATGATGGCGAAATCGCGGATCTGTAAGTAATGCAGCATGGCTAGCGCTCGTGGCCCCAGCCGCCTAAACCCCAATGCAGCTTGGAGCGCAGCAGCCGGAAGTAGTCATAGCCGGGCGGATGCAACAGCGTAATGGAGCGGCCTGCGGGCTTGATTTCCAGGCGCCCCCCGATCTTGAGTTCTCCGAGCAGGCTGGCATCGCAGGTCACCTGCGCACTGACATCAGCCGGGCCGTTGAGCTGGATATCGATGCGCGAGTCGCCTGGAACCAGGATCGGCCGATCCGACAAGGTGTGCGGGCAGATGGGCGCCACCACCAGTACGTTCAGCCGCGGCTCGACGATGGGCCCACCGCACGAGAGTGCGTAGCCGGTGGAACCGGTGGCGGTGGCGACCACCAGACCGTCGCCGCCGTGGGAGTTGACGTAGCGGCCGTCGATGCGCGTCTCGAAGTCCAGCATGCGTCCGGTCTCCAGCCGATTGAACACCACATCGTTCAATGCAAAGTGGAAAACTTCCGCGCCCTGGGGTGACAGCAGCCGCGCCTGCAATAGCGGGCGCTGGTCGGCTTCACATTCGCCCGCCAGTGCGGCGGTGACGCAGCTGACCATGTCCTGCGGTAATACGTCGGTCAGGAACCCCAGGCGCCCACGATTGATGCCCAGCAGCGGAATGTCGTGTTCGGCGACCAGGCCGGCCGCATACAGCAGCGTGCCATCGCCGCCAATGGCGATCATCAGATCGGCCCGTTCGATGAATTCGCCCAAGGGTAGTACGCGCACGCCGGCGGGCACGCTCGCGGCCGCGGTATCCAGCGGCGCCAGCACTTCGAGCTGCCGCGACAGCAGCTCAGGCACCAGCGCCTGGGCGCATTCGGCCACCCGTGGGTCCTGGAACTTGCCGACTAGGACGCAGGTGCGTATCGGCGTGTGCATGGGGCGTGTGGGCCTTGAGAGTGCGGCGATGCGCCGTATCAGTTACCGGACGCTGTTGTAGCATGGCCGCAGCCGGGCGGCCACGCGCGAACTTGCCATATTGTGCGATCCCAAGCCGGCCGGCGATGCTTGACGAGGTTTCGCCGCACTGGTTAGCTCGGATTCAAGGATGCCACCGGATAATAAAGACGAGGGACTGAACGACCGCGCCCAACGCCTGCTGCGCGTGCTGGTGCAAAGCTATATCCGCGATGGCTCGCCGGTGGGCTCGCGCACCCTGTCGCGTGATTCGGGCCTGTCGCTGAGTTCCGCGACCGTGCGCAACGTCATGGCCGATCTGGAGGGCCTGGGGTTCGTCACCTCGCCCCATACCTCGGCCGGACGCGTGCCCACCGACAAAGCCTATCGTTTCTTCGTCGATTCGCTGTTGCGCGCGCAGATGCCGGCCGATGCCCTGGGGCTGGACGAGATCCGCCGGCAGCTCGATCTGCCGGCTGACAGTTCCAAATCATTGGTGGCCACCGCCTCGCAGCTGCTGTCCAACATCACCCACCTGGCCGGCGTGGTGACGCTGCCGCTGACGCAGGCGGCTTCGCTGACGCAGATCGAATTCCTGGCCTTGTCGGAAAACCGGGTGCTGGTGGTACTGGTGCTCAACGACCGCGAAGTACAGAACCGGATCATCCAGCTCGAACGGCACTACTCGTCCGAGGAATTGCGGCGCGCGGCGAACTTTCTCAACGAGCATTGCGCCGGGCGCACCTTGCCGCAAATCCATACCGAGCTGCTGCAGCAGCTCAAGGACACGCACGAGACCCTGAACCAGGTCATGCTCGATGCCATTGCCATGGCGCAGCGGCTGTTTGCCCAGAGCAGCGTCTCGGAAGACATCGAGTACGTGATTGCCGGGGAGACCAATCTCATGGAGCCCGGCGAGCGAGCCAACGTCGACAAGCTCAAGCGCCTGTTCGAGGCCTTCAACGAGAAGCGCGACATTCTGCATTTGCTCGATCAGAGCCTGAAGGCCGATGGCATCCAGATTTTCATCGGTCAGGAGTCCGGGTACGGCATCCTGGATGACTACAGTGTCGTGACCGCACCCTATAGCTCCGATGAGGGGATCATGGGTGTGATCGGGGTGATCGGCCCGACACGCATGGCCTACGAGCGGGTCATTCCGATCGTTGATTTGACTGCGAAAGTTCTAAGCTCAGCCTTGAATTTGCGGCGTTGAACGCCATGTAGCGGGGAGCAACCGGCCTCGGAGGCGGGAAGCCTGTTGAGCTTTATTTAACAAGTTATTGATATATCTGGGTATTAGACATGGGCGAAGCGATGGAAGATAGCGTAGCGGGCGAGCCCGGTGGCGACAGTGACGCCCTGCGTGCGGCCCTGGCGCGGGCGGAGGAGAGCGCACGCCAGCAGCGCGAGCAGTTTCTGCGCGGCGCGGCGGAACTCGATAACGTGCGCAAACGGGCGCAGCGCGACATCGAAAGTGCTCACCGGTATGCACTCGAGCGCTTTGCCACCGAACTGCTGCCGGCGCTTGACAGCCTGGAGCTGGGTGTTCGCAACGGTGTGGCGAGCGATCCGCAGAGCCTGATCGCCGGCCAGCAGGCGACGCTGAAGCTGCTTGAGCACGCGTTCGAGAGGTTTGCCATTACCAAGATCGATCCCAGCGGCGAGCGCTTCGATCCGAGCCTGCATGAGGCCGTGCTCATGCAGGAGGCCCCAAATGCGGCACCGGATTCGGTGCTGCAGGTCGTGCAGCCCGGCTATGAACTCAACGGCCGATTGTTACGCCCGGCGCGCGTGGTGGTGGCGAAGGCGCCGTCGGCACCAGCCGGCTTGAAACCATAGCCCCGAACCCAATTTAGAACGATCAAGAGCGGTTTTTTTCTGGAGTCTGACTCATGAGCAAGGTAATCGGCATCGATCTGGGCACCACCAACTCGTGCGTGGCGATCATGGAGGGCGGTAAGCCGCGCGTGATCGAGAACAGCGAGGGCGATCGCACCACCCCGTCGATCGTCGCCTTCACCAAGGACGATGAAGTGCTGGTCGGGCAGTCGGCCAAGCGCCAGGCTGTCACCAATCCGCACAACACGTTGTTCGCGGTCAAGCGGCTGATCGGACGCAAGTTCGACGACGAAGTGGTGCAGAAGGACATCAAGATGGTGCCCTACAAGATCGTCAAGGCCGACAACGGCGACGCCTGGGTCGACGTGCGTGGCAAGCAGATGGCGCCGCCGGAGATTTCCGCGCGCGTGCTCATGAAAATGAAGAAGACCGCCGAGGATTATCTGGGCGAGCCGGTGACCGAGGCGGTCATCACCGTGCCGGCCTATTTCAATGACTCGCAGCGGCAGGCCACCAAGGATGCCGGACGCATCGCGGGTCTGACGGTCAAGCGCATCATCAACGAGCCGACGGCGGCAGCGCTGGCCTATGGTCTGGACAAGCAGGGCGCGGATCGCAAGATCGCGGTCTACGACCTGGGCGGCGGTACCTTCGACGTCTCGATCATCGAGATTGCCGAGGTTGACGGCGAGCGCCAGTTTGAAGTGCTCTCCACCAACGGCGATACCTTCCTCGGCGGTGAGGACTTCGACCATCGCGTGATCAATTTCCTCGCCGATGAATTCCTGAAGGAGTCGGGCGTCGACGTGCGGCGCGACCCGCTGGCCATGCAGCGCCTCAAGGAAGCGGCAGAAAAGGCCAAGATCGAGCTGTCTTCCAGCCAGCAGACCGATGTGAATCTGCCCTACATCACGGCCGATGCCGCCGGTCCCAAGCACCTGAACGTCAAGCTCACGCGCGCCAAGCTCGAGTCGCTGGTCGATGACCTGCTGCAGCGGACCATTGGTCCGTGCCGCGTGGCGCTCAAGGACGCCGGCCTGGAAGCCAAGGATATCGCCGAAGTCATCCTGGTGGGCGGACAAACCCGCATGCCGCTGACGCAGAAGTATGTGCGCGATTTCTTCGGCAAGGAGCCGCGCAAGGACGTCAATCCTGACGAGGCCGTGGCGGTGGGCGCTGCGGTGCAGGCCGGCGTGCTCGCCGGTGAAGTCAAGGACGTGCTGCTGCTGGATGTGACGCCGCTGTCGCTGGGCATCGAGACGCTCGGTGGCGTCATGACCAAGCTGATCGAGAAGAACACGACCATTCCGACCAAGGCTGCGAATACCTTTTCGACCGCGGATGACAACCAGACGGCGGTGACCATCCACGTGCTGCAGGGCGAGCGCGAGCGCTCGCAGGACAACAAGTCGCTCGGCAAGTTCGATCTGACCGACATCCCGCCGGCGCCTCGTGGCATGCCGCAGGTCGAGGTGACCTTCGATATCGACGCCAATGGCATTCTGAACGTGTCGGCCAAGGACAAGGCCACCGGCAAGGAACAGCGCATCGTGATTCGCGCCTCGAGCGGCCTGAATGACGAAGAGATCAAGCGCATGGTCAAGGATGCCGAGGCGAATGCCGCCGAAGATCGCAAGTTTCGCGAATTGGTCGAGACCCGCAACCATGCCGATGGTCTGGTGCATCAGGTCGAGAAGGCGCTCAAGGATCTCGGTGAAAAGGTCACCGGCGACGAGCGCGCCAAGGCTGAGTCCGCACTCGGCGATCTGCGCTCGGTCCTCAAGTCGGACGACAAAGAGGCGATCCAGAAGAAGACCGAAGCTCTGGCACAGGCGTCGACCAGCATCATGCAGCGGGCCCATACCGCCAACCAACCGCCCGGTGAGGGCGGTGCTGGTGGCGGCCCGGCGGGCGGTGAGGCCGGTGCGGGGACTGCCGGGGCCGCCGGCGGCGCGAAGCCCGAGGAAAATGTGGTCGATGCGGAGTTTGAGGAAGTGCAGGACAAGGGCCGTCGGGCCTCCTGAGGCGAACCGGACTCGATAAGAGCCGCCGCCAGGCGCTGCTGCGCGCCTGGCGGCGCTTGCGTGTTCGGCCAGAACAACGACCACACAGGGACTCATGGCGAAACGCGACTACTACAAGGTGCTGGATCTGGCCCGCAACGCCAGCGAGGCGGAGGTCAAGAAAGCCTATCGCCGTCTGGCGATGAAATTTCACCCGGACCGCAATCCAGGCGACCATGATGCGGAAGAGAACTTCAAGGAGGCCAAGGAAGCCTACGAAGTGCTCTCGGATGCGCAGAGGCGCGCGGTCTACGACCAGTACGGACACGCCGGCATCGAGGCCAGCCGCAATGCGCATTCCGGCGCCTCGGGCTTTACCGGCGCCGAGGCCTTCAGTGACATCTTCGGCGACGTGTTCGGCGACATCTTTGGCGGTGCGCGCCGCGGCGGCGGCGGCCCGCAGGTGTTTCGCGGCGCCGATCTGCGTTACGAGGTGGAGCTGGATCTCGCCGAGGCGGTGTTCGGCCGCACGATCGAGATCGACGTCAACAAATTCAGCGAGTGCGAGCTGTGCCATGGCAGCGGCGCCGCCAAGGGTTCGACACCCAGTACCTGCGAGACCTGCGGCGGCAACGGCCAGGTGCGCGTGTCGCAGGGATTCTTCACCTTGCAGCAGACCTGTCCGCATTGCCGCGGATCCGGGCGCGTCGTGCGCAATCCCTGCGATCAGTGCCTGGGGCAGGGACGCATTCGCCGCGCCAAGAAGCTGGCGGTCAAGATCCCGCCGGGCGTGGATACCGGCGATCGCGTGCGTCTGGCGGGCGAAGGCGAGGCCGGGCGTAACGGCGGACCGGCCGGAGACCTGTATGCCGAAGTGCGCGTGCGCGAGCACGCGATCTTCGAGCGCGACGGCGTGCATTTGAGCTGTGAGGTGCCGATCGGCTTCACGACGGCAACGCTCGGCGGCAGTGTTGAGGTCCCGACGCTCGACGGCCACGTGGTACTCAAAATTCCGGCCGAGACGCAGTCGGGCCGGGTGTTTCGGCTGCGCGAGAAGGGCGTGAAATCGGTACGCGGCCCGGCGCGCGGGGATCTGTTCTGCCGCGTGGTGATCGAGACGCCGGTACACCTGTCGAATGAGCAGCGCGCGATGCTGCGCGAGCTGGATGAGTCGCTCAAACGCGATGGTGCCAAGCACGCGCCGCGACAGAAGACCTTTCTGGAGGGCGTGAAGCGATTCTTCTCTGGCGGCGCCATATGATCCGTACCGTATTGATCGGCGCCACGGGCCGCATGGGTTTGAACATTCTGGCGCTGCTGCCGCATTTTCCGGCGCTGCAGCTGTGCGGCGCCGTCACCTCCGAGCACCATGCCGCGCTCGGCGAGGATGCCTCGGCACGGGCCGGGGCTGCGCCCAGCGGCGTGAAGCTGTCTTCGGCGCTGCCGCCGCTGCTGCGCGAGGCCGACCTCGCCATTGATTTCTCTAATGCGCATGCCGCGGCGGCCAACCTCGCGGCCTGCGTGGCCGCGCGCGTGCCCCTGCTGCTCGGCACCACCGGCCTGCCGCGCGAATTGCAGGCACCTCTGGGTGCCGCGGCCGACAGCATTGCGCTGCTGGTGGCGCCCAATACCAGTCCGGGATTGAACGTGCTGCTCGATCTGGTGCGTACCGCCGCTCGCGCACTGGCTCCCATCTACGATATCGAGATTCTCGAATCTCACCATCGCGACAAGCGCGATGCGCCTTCGGGGACGGCGCTGGCCCTGGGCGAGGCGGCGGCGCAGGGGCGCGGCGTGTCGTTGGAGCAGCAGGGGATTTTCACGCGTGACGCCGCCACGGCGCGCAGGGTAACGGGCCAGATCGGCTTTGCGTCCGTGCGCGGGGGCGATGTGGTCGGCGAGCACGAGGTGCTGTTCCTGGGACCGGGGGAGCGGCTGATGCTGCGCCACAGCGCAACCGACCGTTCGGTGTTCGCGCGCGGGGCTCTGATCGCCGGGCAGTGGCTCGCCGGCAAGCCCGCGGGACGCTATGCGATGAGTGACGTTGTTTCTATTGGTGACAAATAGTTACAGCTTTTAGTTACTGTTATTTCTAGCACAGCGGCAGGCGTTTTGGGCTGACGCGGCAGGCCGCAAAGTTCCGAGATTGGCGTGGACAGGGACGGTAGGGGTCTTTAAACTTTTGCCGTAATCCGAGTATCGGGTTAGTCCGCACAAGGCGGGAGGATGTTCCACAAGAACTCCTCCCGCTTTGTGCATGTGCATGTCGTAAAGTGATGCGCGGAGGAAGGAGAGGCATGAAGTGACTGCACCAGCGGTGCTGGCCCTGGCAGATGGGTCAATCTTCAAAGGCCAATCCATTGGCGCCGCGGGCAATACAACGGGTGAGGTGGTTTTCAATACCGCCCTTACCGGCTATCAGGAAATTCTCACCGATCCTTCCTACGCGCGCCAGATCGTCACACTGACCTATCCTCATATCGGCAATACCGGCGTCACTCCGGAGGATATGGAATCCGCGCAGGTCTATGCCTCAGGCCTGGTGGTGCGCGATCTGTCGATGATCCCGAGCAGCTGGCGCGCCTCGGGCTCGCTGAGCGATTTTCTGCAGCGCGGCCGCATCGTCGCGATCGCCGGCATCGATACGCGCCGGCTCACGCGTCTGCTGCGCGAAAAAGGCGCTCAATCCGGCTGCATCATGACCGGCGAGCGTCTGGATGAGAACGCGGCAGTGCGCGCAGCGCGCGCCTTCCCGGGTCTCAAGGGCATGGACCTGGCCAAGGTCGTCAGCACGCGCAGCGCCTATCAATGGAATGATGGCACCATCGGCCGTGAAGCCTCGCCGCTGCGCGCCACCCAGCGCCTGCACGTGGTCGCCTACGACTACGGCATCAAGCGCAATATCCTGCGGCTGATCGCCGATCAGGGCTGCCGCATCACCGTCGTGCCGGCGCAGACCACCGCCGCCGAGGTGCAGTCGATGAATCCCGATGGCGTGTTTCTCTCCAACGGTCCCGGAGACCCCGAGCCGTGCGCATACGCGATCAAGGCCATTTCCGAACTGCTCGACACCGACATGCCGGTGTTCGGCATCTGTCTCGGGCATCAGCTGCTCGGCCTCGCCAGCGGCGCCAGCACGGTGAAGATGAAGTTCGGGCACCACGGTGCCAACCATCCGGTGCAGGAACTGTCCACCGGCCGAGTGATGATCACCAGTCAGAATCATGGCTTCGCGGTCGATGAGTCGACGCTGCCCGCGAATCTGATTCCGACTCATCGCTCGCTGTTCGACGGCACCCTGCAGGGCCTGGCGCGCACCGACCGCCCGGCCTTCAGCTTCCAGGGCCACCCGGAAGCCAGCCCCGGGCCGCACGATCTCAAGCCGCTGTTCGACGGATTCGTGCAGGCCATGGTTCGCCGTCTGCAACTTCAGCTTCGGGCATTGCGAACCAACCCGCGCAAACAAACCGCCGAGCGTTAAGCTCGCGCCCGCCCGTCATGCCCAAACGTACCGACATCAAGAGTGTGCTGATCATCGGCGCGGGTCCGATCGTGATCGGCCAGGCGTGCGAGTTCGACTACTCCGGTGCACAGGCCTGCAAGGCGCTGCGGGAGGAGGGTTATCGCGTGATCCTGGTCAACTCCAACCCGGCCACGATCATGACCGATCCGGAAAGCGCCGATGCGGTCTATATCGAGCCGGTGAACTGGCGCACCGTGGCGCGCATCATCGAGCGCGAGCGGCCCGACGCCCTGCTGCCGACCATGGGCGGCCAGACCGCGCTCAATACCGCGCTCGACCTGGTGCGCGAGGGCGTGCTCAAGCAGTACAACGTCGAGCTCATCGCCGCTTCGCGCGAGGCCATAGACATGGCCGAGGACCGCGAACGATTCCGCAACGCCATGCGCGAGATCGGTCTGGAGGTGCCGCATTCGCAGATCGCGCGCAGCCTGGAAGAGGCGCTGGCGGTACAAAGCAGCATCGGCTTTCCGATTGTGATCCGGCCGTCCTTCACCATGGGCGGCAGCGGCGGCGGCATTGCCTACAACCGCGAGGAATTCGAGGCCATCGTGCAGCGCGGACTGGATGCGTCGCCGACGCGCGAGTTGCTGCTGGAAGAGGCGGTGCTCGGCTGGAAAGAATATGAGATGGAAGTGGTGCGCGATCGCAAGGACAACTGCATCATCGTCTGCTCGATCGAGAATCTCGATCCGATGGGAGTGCATACCGGGGATTCGATCACGGTCGCCCCGGCGCAGACCCTGACCGACAAGGAATACCAGCGCATGCGCGACGCCTCGATCGCGGTGCTGCGCAAGATTGGCGTCGAGACGGGCGGATCGAACGTGCAGTTCGCGGTCAATCCCAAGGATGGCCGGCTGCTGGTGATCGAGATGAATCCGAGGGTTTCGCGCTCTTCGGCGCTGGCGTCCAAGGCCACCGGCTTTCCGATCGCCAAGATCGCGGCCAAGCTGGCGATCGGCTACACGCTCGATGAGCTCAAGAACGAGATCACGGGCGGGGCGACTCCGGCCTCGTTCGAACCTTCGATCGATTACGTGGTGACCAAGATTCCACGCTTTACCTTCGAGAAGTTTCCGGCCGCCAACAATCGCCTGACCACGCAGATGAAGTCGGTCGGGGAGGTCATGGCGATCGGCCGCACCTTCCAGGAGTCATTGCAGAAGGCTCTGCGCAGTCTCGAGACCGGGCTTGACGGCCTGGATCCGATACTGACTCTGCCATTGACCGACGAAGGCGAGCAGGAGCTGATCTATGAACTGCGCGCGCCCGGGGCAGACCGGTTGCTGTACGTCGCCGATGCGTTCCGGGCCGGCTGGGACATCGAGCGCGTCGCAGAGCTCACGGCCATCGATCCGTGGTTCCTGGCGCAGATTGCCGATCTGATCGGCGAGGAGACGCGCACGCGGCGCGAGGGCGAGAGCGCGCTCGGAGTCGAGCGGCTGCGGGCGCTCAAGCGCAAGGGCTTTTCCGATCGGCGGCTGGCCACCTTGACGCGCTCGAACGAGGCCGCGATCCGCGGCAAACGGCGCGAATTCGCCATCGCGCCGGTGTACAAGCGGGTCGACACCTGCGCGGCCGAGTTTTCCACCTCGACCGCCTACCTGTACTCGACCTACGAGGAGGAGTGCGAAGCCGAGCCGAGCAAACGCGAGAAGATCATGATCCTGGGCGGTGGACCCAACCGCATCGGCCAGGGCATCGAGTTCGATTACTGCTGCGTGCATGCAGCGCTGGCGCTGCGCGAGCAGGGTTACGAGACCATCATGGTCAACTGCAACCCCGAGACGGTGTCCACGGACTTCGACACTTCCGACCGCCTGTACTTCGAGCCGCTCACGCTCGAGGACGTGCTCGAGGTGATCGCCAAGGAGCGGCCCACGGGCGTGATCGTGCAGTTCGGCGGCCAAACGCCGCTCAAACTCTCGCGCGCGCTCGAGGCTGCCGGTGCGCCCATCATCGGCACCTCGCCCGATTCGATCGATGTGGCCGAGGATCGCGAACGCTTCCAGCAGCTGGTGCGGCGGCTGGGGCTCAAGCAGCCCGCCAACGCCATTGCCCGCAACCAGGAGCAGGCGCTGCTGCTGGCGCGGGAGGTGGGTTATCCGCTGGTGGTGCGGCCCTCGTATGTGTTGGGCGGCCGGGCCATGGAAATCGTGTTCAACGAGGATGACCTGGCCGCCTACATGGTTCGCGCGGTGCATGTCTCGAACGACAGCCCGCTGCTGCTGGACCGTTTTCTGGACGTCGCCATCGAGGTCGACGTCGATGCCGTGTGCGATGGCGAGGATGTGCTGATCGGCGGCATCATGGAGCACGTCGAGCAGGCCGGAGTGCATTCGGGAGACTCCAGCTGCTCCCTGCCGCCCAACAGCCTGTCGGCCGAACTGCAGGATGAGCTGCGCGCGCAGACGCGCAAACTCGCCCGCGCGCTCAATGTGATCGGGCTCATGAACGTGCAGTTCGCGATCCAGAACGGCACCGTTTACCTGCTCGAGGTCAATCCGCGCGCCTCGCGCACCGTCCCGTTCGTGTCCAAGGCCACCGGCGTGCCGATCGCCAAGATCGCCGCCCGGGTCATGACCGGACGCAAGCTGCGCGACCTGGGGGTATTGTCCGAGCGCGTACCGAAGTATTATTCGGTCAAGGAAGCTGTATTCCCATTCACGAAGTTTCCCGAGGCCGATCCGATCCTGGGCCCGGAAATGAAATCCACCGGCGAGGTCATGGGCACTGGACGCACATTCGGCGAGGCCTATGCGAAGTCGCAGAGCGCCTCGGGCGTGGTATTGCCGCGGCACGGCTGCTGCCTGATCAGCGTGCGCGAGCGCGACAAGAGCGGCGCGGTGTCGCTGGCGCAGCGTCTGATTGCTCATGGCTTCACCATCGTTGCCACGCGCGGTACTGCCCTGACACTCGCGGCAGCCGGCATCGAATGCCGCCGCGTCAACAAGGTGCGCGAGGGACGCCCGCATATCGTCGACATGATCAAGAACGATGAGATCGATCTGATCGTCAATACCACTGAAGGCAAGCAGGCGGTGCTCGAATCCAACTCCATCCGCCGCGAGGCGGTACACCGCCGCGTGACTTACTACACGACGCTGGCCGCGGCGCTGGCCACGTGCGAGGCGCTGGATCATCTGGATGAAGTCGACGTCAACCGGCTGCAGGACCTGCACCTGCAGGTGGGCACATGAAGCGCTCGCCGATGACGCTGCGCGGAGCGGAACTGCTGCGGGTGGAACTCAAGCGGCTCAAGTCCGAAGACCGTCCGCGCGTGATCAAGGCGATCGCCGAGGCCCGCAGTCACGGTGACCTGTCCGAGAATGCCGAGTACCACGCCGCGCGCGAGCAGCAGGGTTTCATCGAGGGACGCATCATGGAGATCGAGTCGCGGCTGGGCGTGGCCGAGATCATCGATGTCGCGAGCCTTCCGGCCACCGGCCGGGTGGTGTTCGGCGCCACGGTCGAGCTCGAGGAGCAGGACGAGGGCGCGGCAGTGACGTATCAGATCGTCGGCGAGGATGAGGCGGACATCCGCTCCGGGCGCATCTCGATCACCTCGCCGATCGCACGTGCGCTGATTGGCAAGAAATCGGGCGAGGTGGTGGACGTGGCCGCGCCCGGCAAGACCCGCAGCTACGAGATCGTGTCGGTCAAATACCTGTAGCTTGACTGGCAGTTTCGACATGGTGGGTGGATTGACGGTGCTTGAGCCGCCACGCTTCGCGCACCGCAAGCCAATGCTGCTCGCGGGACTGCGCCGCCACATCGGCAGCGATGGCTTGAGCGACATCCGGCTGATATGGCAGGAGTTCCGCCAGCGTCGCACGGCATTGACCGGCGTGGTGGGACTGACGGCCTACGGCGTGGTGATCCATGGCGCGCCCGGCGCCGGCGGCGTCGAGTACCTGGCCGCGGTCGAGGTCGCAAGCCTCGCCTCATTGCCTGACGGGTTCGAGGGCATCGGCATTCCGGCGCATCACTACGCGATCTTTCCGCACCGTGGAGACGTGTCGTCGCTCAAGCACACGATGATGGCCATCTGGAACCGCTGGCTGCCCACCTCCGGGCGGGTGCTGGCACACCCCGACACCGACTCGCCCGACATGATCGAGTATTACGGTGAGGATTTCGATCCGGAGACCGGCTCGGGATCCATCGAAGTGTGGCTGCCGGTCAGGAGCTAGGCTTCGGGCAGCGGGATGCGCGATAGCGTCGCGCACGCCTTGAACAATACCGCCGTGTGGCCGATGCGGGTGACCAGCTCGCTGGCGGTCCGGCGCGCAAGCTCGGCGATCAGATGGTCGCGTGCGGCGCGGTCGGCCGCCTGCACGCGCACCTTGATGAGTTCGTGGTCGGCCAGCGCTCGCGTGGTCTCGGCGCAGACCGCAGCGGTGAGGCCGTGCTGACCGATCTGGATCACCGGTTTGAGGGGATGTGCGCGACCGCGCAAATAGCGCAGCTGCTTTTCGCTTAAGCTCATGGGCGCAATTATGACGCGCCGAACCAAGAGCAGCGACCGCTGGCTGCGTGAACATTTCAGTGACCCGTTTGTCAAACGGGCCAAGGCCGAAGGCTGGCGCTCCCGGGCGGTCTACAAGCTCGAGGAGATCGACCGCGGCGCGCGCCTGTTCAGGCCCGGCATGGTGGTGCTGGATCTGGGGGCGGCCCCGGGCGCCTGGAGCCAGTACGCGCGGCGGCGACTGGGTGAGGCCGGGCGGGTGCTGGCGAGCGATATCCTTCCCATGGACGCGCTGGCCGGCGTCGAGTTTCTGCAGGGCGATTTCCGCGAAGCGGCGGTGCTCGACGCACTCAAGGCAACGCTGGGAGCCGCGCGCGTGGATGTGCTGCTGTCCGATATGGCTCCGAATATGAGCGGCATGGACGCGATTGACGCACCTCGCAGCTTTTATTTGGCGGATTTGGCTCTGGAACTGGCGCCCGCGGTCTTGAAACCCGGCGGCGTCGCCCTGATCAAATTGCTGCAAGGTGCAGGATTCCAGGAATTTGTCGCGGCCGCGCGACGCGAGTTCAAGCAGATCAAGCTGCTGAAGCCGGAAGCGTCACGTTCTCGCAGTCCTGAAACGTACTTGCTGGCCTCCGGCAGGCGGATGGTGTAGCGTCCTAATGCAAGAGTCCGTCTCTGTTTGCGCCCTTTTTGCAACACGGTGAACCTCAGTTGAATGACCTGACCAAAAATATCCTGCTTTGGGTCGTCATCGTCGTAGTCATGCTGCTGGTGTTCAGCCGCTATCTGCCGCCCGGCCAGCAGCGTGAAGAGATCCGCTATTCCGATTTCATCGCCGATGTGCATGCCAATCGCGTCGACAGCGTGATTCTGCAGGGCGACTCGATCCGCGGCGTGCTCAAGGATAAGCAGCAGTTCGAGACCTACAACCCCGAGACCAACTACACGGTGCTGATCGGCGACCTGCTCAAGGCCAATGTCACGATCGAGGGCCAGCCGCCCAAGCAACCCAATTTCCTGACGCAATTGCTGCTGCAATTGGCTCCGGCGCTGCTGCTGATGGTGGTATTCGTGTATCTGCTGCGGCAGATGCAAGGCGCGGCCGGCGGCCGTGGGGCCATGTCGTTCGGCAAGAGCCGTGCACGACTGCTCGGAGAGGATCAGGTCAACGTGACCTTCGCCGATGTCGCCGGCGTGGATGAGGCCAAGCAGGAGGTCGGGGAAATCGTCGATTTCCTCAAGGACCCGGGCAAGTTTCAGAAGCTCGGCGGCAAGATTCCCAAGGGCGTGCTGATGGTCGGCTCGCCCGGCACGGGCAAGACGCTGCTGGCGCGCGCCATTGCCGGCGAAGCCAAGGTACCGTTCTTCACCATCTCCGGTTCGGACTTCGTGGAAATGTTCGTCGGCGTCGGCGCTTCACGCGTGCGCGACATGTTCGAGCAGGCCAAGAAGCATGCGCCGTGCATCATCTTCATCGACGAAATCGATGCCGTCGGCCGCCATCGCGGCGCCGGCCTGGGTGGTGGCCACGACGAGCGCGAGCAGACCCTGAACCAGTTGCTGGTGGAGATGGATGGCTTCGAAGGCAACGAGGGCATCATCGTCATCGCCGCGACCAATCGGCCCGATGTGCTTGATCCGGCGCTATTGCGTCCGGGCCGCTTCGACCGTCAGGTCGTGGTGCCGCTGCCGGACGTGCGTGGACGCGAGCAGATTCTGCGCGTGCACATGCGCCGCGTGCCGTTGTCGGACGATGTCAAGCCATCATTGATTGCGCGCGGCACCCCGGGTTTCTCCGGCGCCGATCTGGCCAATCTGGTGAACGAGGCGGCGCTGTTCGCGGCCCGCGCCAACCAGCGGGTGGTGGCCATGGAGCAGTTCGAAAAGGCCAAGGATAAGATTCTGATGGGTGCCGAACGGCGCTCGATGGTCATGACCGACGATGAGAAGCGCATGACCGCCTATCACGAATCCGGTCACGCGATTGTCGGCATCACCGTGCCCGAGCACGATCCGGTATACAAGGTCACCATCATTCCGCGCGGCCGTGCACTCGGCGTGACGCAGTTTCTTCCCGAGCAGGATCGCTATTCGATGAGCCGGCGGCGGCTGGAGAGCTCGATCGCCACCCTGTTCGGCGGCCGTATCGCCGAGGAAATCATTTTCGGCGACGATGCGGTCACCACCGGTGCCTCGAACGACATCGAGCGCGCCACCGAGCTGGCGCGCAACATGGTCACCAAATGGGGCCTGTCGGACCGGCTCGGACCGCTGACTTATACCGAGGAGGCCGGTGAGGTATTTCTCGGCCGCAGCGTCACGCAGCACAAGCAGGTTTCGGACGAGACCGCGCACGCCATCGACGAGGAAGTGCGGCGCGTGATCGAGACCAATTACAAGCGCGCCAAAGAGATTCTCGAGACCAATCTCGACAAGCTGCACGCCATGGCCGAGGCGCTCATCAAGTACGAGACCATCGCCGACGATCAGATCAAGGACATCATGGCCGGTCGCGCGCCGCGGCCTCCCGAGGGCTGGGACGATTCGACACCGACCACCGGTTCGGGCGGCGGCAAATCCGTGCTGACTCCCATCGGTGCGCCGGCCGATGCTCCCATCGCCAGGCCTGCCGGGCAGCATTAATCCTGCGACTGCATTGCGCCGATCGCGTCCTTGAACTCGACAGGGCCGTGGTCATGGGCGTGCTCAACGTCACGCCCGACTCATTCTCCGATGGCGGACGCTTCCTGGACCCCGATGCCGCGCTGGCGCACGCCGAGCGCATGGCCGAGGAGGGCGCGGCAATTGTCGATATCGGCGGCGAATCCACCCGGCCTGGCGCGCCCGGCATTGATAGCGACGAGGAACTGCGGCGGGTGCTGCCCGTGGTGGAACGCGTCGCCGGCCGGCTGGCGGTTCTTATTTCGGTCGACACCTCCAATCCAGCACTGATGCAGCGCGCCGGGGCTGCCGGTGCGCACATGATCAACGATGTGCGGGCGCTGCGCTCAGCGGGTTCGCTGGCAGCGGCGGCACAGGGCAATCTGGCCGTTTGCCTCATGCACATGCAGGGCGAACCGGCCACCATGCAGCGCGAGCCGCACTACGCCGACGTGGTGAGTGAGGTACGCGGCTATCTGGACGGGCGCGCGCGCGCCTGCCTGGCGGCGGGCATCGCTCGCGAGCGGCTGTGCCTGGATCCGGGTTTCGGCTTCGGCAAGTCCACGGCGCATAATCTGGAGCTGCTGCGGCATCTGCAGCAGTTCGGGGAATTGGGGTTGCCGGTGGCAGTGGGACTGTCGCGCAAGTCGTTCGTGAACGCGCTGACCGGCAGGACCCAGGGCGAACGCCTGGCCGGCAGTCTGGCGCTGGCAACCATAGCGGTGCTGCACGGCGCGCGTATCGTGCGCGCGCACGATGTGGCCGCCACAGTCGATGCCGTGCGCATCGCCAGTGCGGCGCGCAATCTCAACCAAGGGGAGGGCTAAGGGTGGCCAGAGTGTATTTCGGTACCGATGGAATTCGCGGGCGCGTGGGCGCCGATCCCATGACGGTGGATTTTGCGCTGCGGCTGGCCAGCGCCGCCGCGCGCGTGCTGATCCCGGATGGCGGCACGGTGCTGATCGGCAAGGACACACGCGTATCGGGCTACATGTTCGAATCGGCGCTGGAGGCCGGCTTCGTCGCCGCGGGCGTCGACGTGCTGCTCAGTGGACCATTGCCGACGCCCGCGGTTGCCTATGTGACCCGCCACCTGCATTGCAAACTGGGTGTCGTGATCAGCGCCTCGCACAATCCGTACGAGGACAACGGCATCAAGTTCTTTGATGGCGAGGGCGCAAAACTCTCGGACGAAGTTGAGGAGCGCATCGAGGCGCAACTCACGGCCGTGCCGCTCACGTGTGCTTCGCGCGAGCTCGGACGAGCGCGCCGGGCAGAAATCTCACAGCTTCACTATCAGGAGTTCTGCGCCAAGGTGCTGCCTTCCGGCATGGATCTGTCCGAGCTCAAGATCGTGGTCGACTGCGCCAACGGCGCCGGCTACAAGGTCGCGCCGCGCATCCTTGCGGATCTGGAGGCGGACATTGTGCCGATCGGCTGTTCCCCCAACGGTCGCAATATCAATGACGGCTGCGGCTCGACCTCACCGGAACTGTTGCAGCTCACGGTGCCGGGCGTGCGCGCGCACGTGGGTGTGGCGCTCGATGGCGATGGCGATCGCGTGGTCATGGTCGATCATCTGGGCCGGCTCGTGGATGGCGATCAATTGCTGTATGTGATTGCCGCGGCGGCCAAGGCCGCAGGCCGGCTGCGCGGGCCCGTGGTCGGGACAGTGATGAGCAACTTCGGGCTCGAGCTGGCGCTGCGGCGGCTGGGCATAGAGTTTATTCGTGCGCCGGTCGGGGACCGGCACGTGCTCGCCAAGCTGATCGAGTGCGGCGGCCTGCTGGGCGGGGAGACCTCCGGACACATCCTGTGCCTGGATCGCACCACCACCGGCGACGGCCTGATCACGGCCCTGCAGATTCTGAGCATCATGAAGCAAACCCGGCGCTCACTGGCCGAGCTGGCCGCCGGCATGGACAAATTGCCGCAGGTATTGCTCAACGTCGAGGTGGAACGGCGCTTTGACCCGTCGAAGGTGCCCTCGATCCTGGCAGCGCAGCGGCGTATCGAGCAGCACCTGGCCGGCGAAGGCCGGGTGGTACTGCGCGCCTCGGGCACCGAACCGGTGATCCGCGTCATGGTCGAGGGGCACGATGCGGCGGAAGTGCGCGGCTGCGCCGATGAGCTGGCCCAGGCGGTTCGGGCCGGGGTGCCGGGACAGTCCGCCGCTTAGGGAATTTCCGCATTGCGAAGCGCTGGTCGCGCCGATATGATCCGCGCGCCCCAGGTGTTGGGCAGATCGGCGGATAACAGGGGCGGCACTCATGCGGCGCAAGCTGGTAGCCGGCAATTGGAAGATGCACGGGTCGCGCGCGGAGAATGCGCCGCTCGTGGAGGCGATCCTGGCCTCGCCGCAGCTGGAACGTGCCGACTGCGTCATTTGCCCGCCATTCGTGTACCTGGCGGAGATTGCGCGCCTGCTGCGCGGTACGGCGGTGAAGCTGGGTGCGCAGGATGTCGGCGCCGAGCCGCACGGAGCCTACACCGGCGAGGTGTCGGCGGCGATGCTCAAAGACGTCGGCTGCATCTACGTGATCGTGGGACATTCGGAGCGCCGCGGGCTGTACGGCGAGGACGATGTGCTGGTGGCGCGCAAATTCGCGGCGGCACTGTCGCAGGGTCTGCGTCCGATTCTGTGCCTGGGCGAGCTGCTGGCCGAGCGCGAGGCCGGCCAGACACAGGACGTGGTGGGCAGGCAGCTCGAGGCGGTGGTGGCGCTGACCGGGATTACCGGCTTCAGCGCGGCGGTGATCGCCTATGAGCCGGTATGGGCCATCGGCACCGGACGCACGGCCTCACCCGAGCAGGCGCAGGAGGTCCACGGCTTCATCCGGGCGCGACTGGCGCAGCAGGATGCTAAAATCGCGGCCGCGTTGCCCATCCTGTACGGCGGCAGCGTCAAGACCGGCAATGCGCGCGAGCTGTTTGCCCAGCGCGATGTCGATGGCGGCCTGATCGGCGGTGCCTCGCTCAAGGCCGAGGAATTTTTGAGCATCATGGCCGCTGCGCGCGGCTGACAATGGAAATCTAGATGTTGCACTCTGTATTACTGGTCATTCATTTCTTCTGCGCCATCTCGATCGTGGCGCTGGTGCTGCTTCAGCGCGGCAAGGGTGCCGAGGCCGGCGCCGGCTTCGGCGCGGGCGCTTCCGGCACGGTGTTCGGCGCGCGTGGCGCGAGCACCGCGCTGTCACGGGCCACTGCAATCCTGGCGGCGCTGTTCATGGTCACCAGCCTGTCGCTCGCCTATGTGGGTACGCGCAAGAGTGCGCCCTCGAGCAGCCTCCTGGACCAGCTATCGCACCAGAATCAGGCCTCGCAGGTGGTGCCGGCAGCGCCTGCGGCCCCGCGCGGCGGTACGCCGCCCAGCGGCACGACGCCCGGTGCGCCAGTGTCTGGCGCCGCGCCCACGGCTGCGACGCCGCCGGCCACGGGTACGCCGCCGAAGTAGCGCTGCAATTTAAGCCGACGTGGTGGAACTGGTAGACACACTAGCTTGAGGGGCTAGCGCCGCAAGGTGTGGGAGTTCGAATCTCCCCGTCGGCACCAAATCGTGTTGATCGCCTGTTACACTATGGCTATTACGGGGCGTAGCAATGGTCGCGCGAGCGAATCATTCCGCCCCGTTTACTTACCGGTGTGGGCATGCTTGCGAATTATCTGCCGATACTGATATTTCTTTGCATTGCAGCCGCGTTGGCGGGCGTGCTGCTCGGCCTGGGAAAAGTTCTCGGGCGCCTGGGCGTCAAACATCGCGATGATGCCGAGAAGCTCTCGGCCTATGAATGCGGCTTCGAGCCGTTCGAAGACACGCGCGTGAAGTTCGATGTGCGCTATTACCTGGTCGCGATCCTGTTCATCATTTTCGATCTGGAGATCGCCTTCCTGTTCCCGTGGGCGGTATCCCTCGGCAGGATCGGCGGTTATGGGCTCGCGGCCATGGGGGTTTTTCTGTTCATACTCGTGATCGGTTTCGCCTACGAGTGGAAGAAGGGAGCGCTGGAGTGGGATTGACCACTGCGGAGAGCGACGGTTTCGCGCAACGAGGATTCCTGACCACGCAGGTGGACTCTCTGGTGAGCTGGGCCCGCACCGGCTCGCTCTGGCCGATGACCTTCGGCCTGGCCTGCTGCGCCGTGGAAATGATGCACGCCGGCGCCGCCCGCTACGATCTGGATCGGTTCGGCGTGGTGTTCCGGCCCAGCCCGCGCCAGTCGGACGTCATGATCGTCGCCGGCACGCTGGTGAACAAAATGGCCCCGGCACTGCGCAAGGTGTACGACCAGATGCCCGAGCCGCGCTGGGTGATCTCCATGGGTTCATGCGCGAATGGCGGCGGCTACTATCATTATTCATACGCGGTGGTGCGCGGCTGCGATCGCATCGTGCCCGTGGACGTGTACGTGCCGGGTTGTCCGCCGACCGCGGAAGCGCTGCTCTACGGCGTGATCCAGTTGCAGCGCAAGATCGAGCGGCGTCTGGCCGCCACCGCCTGAGCGCGCAGGACCGCCTTCGTGCCCGACTACATCGATGAACTGGCGACCCGGATCGGGACGGTGCTGGGCGAGCGGGTGCGCCGTTACGGCGCGCCGGCCAATGAGTTTGCGATCGAGGTGGCCGCGCGCGATCTGCTGGAGGTGGCGCGGGTACTGCGCGATGATCCGCAACTGCGCTTCGAGATGCTGATCGATCTGGCGGGCGTGGACTATCTCGACTACGGACGCGCCGAGTGGCGCACTTTTCCCGCCACGACCACCGGCTTCAGCCGCGGGGTCAATCGCGCCGCCCCCCATACGCTGGCCGGCAACAAGCGCTTCGCGGTGGTCTCGCAATTGCTGTCCATCACGCACAATCAGCGGCTGCGGCTGCGGGTGTGGTGTGAGGAGATCGAAGATCCGGTCATGGATTCGCTGACCGCGGTCTGGGCCAGCGCCGACTGGTTCGAGCGCGAGGCGTTCGATCTGTTCGGCATCCTGTTCGCGGGACATCCGGATCTGCGCCGCCTGCTGACCGATTACGGTTTCATCGGCCATCCGTTCCGCAAGGATTTCCCGCTGATCGGCAATGTTGAAGTGCACTACGACCCGCAGCTCAAGCGCGTGGTGTATGCGCCGGTCAGCATCGAGCCGCGCACGCTGGTGCCGCGCGTCATCCGGCACGACAACCGCTACGACCCGGCGCTGCATGATCTGGCGCGCAAGGCCGAGTAGTGCCTGAGATCCGCAATCTGACGCTCAATTTCGGGCCGCAGCATCCGGCCGCCCACGGCGTGCTGCGCCTGGTGCTGGAGATGGACGGCGAGGTGATCCAGAAGGCCGATCCGCATATCGGCCTGTTGCACCGGGGCACCGAGAAACTCGCCGAATCCAAGCCATTCAACCAGTCGATCGGCTACATGGACCGGCTCGACTACGTGTCGATGATGTGCAACGAGCACGCCTATGTGCTGGCGATCGAACGCCTGCTGGGCATACAGGCGCCGGTGCGCGCGCAGTACATCCGTGTCATGTTCGATGAGATCACGCGCATCCTGAATCACCTCATGTGGCTGGGTTCGCACGGCCTCGATATCGGCGCCATGACCGTGTTCCTGTTCTGCTTCCGCGAGCGCGAAGACCTCATGGACTGCTATGAGGCGGTCTCGGGCACGCGCATGCACGCGACCTACTACCGTCCAGGCGGGGTGTACCGGGATCTGCCCGAGGCCATGCCGAAATATTTCGCCTCGCGCTGGCGCAGCCAGAAGGACGCCGATCGCCTGAACCAGGCGCGCGCCGGCTCGCTGCTGGATTTCATCGAAGCCTTCACGGTGAAGTTTCCGGCCTGCGTCGACGAATACGAGACCTTGCTGACCGACAATCGCATCTGGAAGCAGCGCACCGTCAACATCGGCGTGGTGGGACCGGAACGCGCCATGCAATTGGGATTTTCCGGCCCGATGCTGCGCGGCTCGGGTGTGGAATGGGATCTGCGCCGCAAGCAGCCGTACGAGGTGTACGCGCAGCTGGCTTTCGATATTCCGGTCGGCGTGCACGGCGACTGCTACGACCGCTACCTGGTGCGCATCGAGGAGATGCGCCAGTCCAATCGCATCATCAAGCAATGCGTGGACTGGCTGCGCGCCAATCCGGGTCCGGTGATGGTCGATGACCGCAAGGTGCGCGCGCCCAGCCGCGAGCACATGAAGGGCGACATGGAGTCGCTGATTCATCATTTTAAATTCATGACCGAGGGGTATTGCGTGCCCGAAGGGGAAACCTACGCCTGCGTCGAGGCGCCCAAGGGCGAGTTTGGCGTGTTCCTGGTATCGGACGGCGCCAACAAGCCCTATCGCCTCAAGTGCCGGGCACCGGGATTCGCACACCTGGCCTCGCTCGGGGAGATGGTGCGCGGACACATGCTGGCCGACGTGGTCGCGGTCATCGGTACACAGGACATTGTGTTCGGGGAGATCGATCGCTGATGAGCACGCAGTTGGGCAAGGCGGCGCTGCTGTCCGAGCACACGCGCCAGGAAATCGATCACTGGGTGGCGAAGTTCCCGCCGGGGCGGCAGCGTTCGGCCGTGATCTCGGCCCTGCGCGCGGCGCAGGAGCAGAACCAGGGCTATCTGACCCCGGAATTCATGGATGCGATCGCCGAATACCTGCAGTTACCGCCCATCCAGGTGTACGAGGTCGCGAGCTTCTACTCGATGTTCGAGACCCATCCGTGCGGCCGGCATCACGTCAGCGTGTGCACCAACATCTCGTGCATGCTGCGCGGCGGCGAGGACATGGTCGCCTATGTGGAGAAGAAGCTCGGCATCCGGCTCGGGCAGAGCACTGCCGACGGGCGCATCTTCCTCAAGCGCGAGGAGGAGTGCCTGGCCGCCTGCACCGGCGCGCCGATGATGATGGTGGATCACGTCTATCATGAATACCTGACCACCGAGAAGGTGGACCGGATTCTGGCGGAGCTGAAATGAGCGTCTGGGACGACAAGCGCAACCTGACCTGCTTCGAGCCGCTGCAGTACGAGCGCCCGTGGACGCTCGAGACCTATGGGCGCATCGGTGGTTACGAGGCCTGGAGGAAAATCCTGGCCGAGAAGACCCCGCGCGAGAAGATCATCGATACCATCAAGGCCTCGGGATTGCGTGGGCGCGGCGGCGCCGCTTTTCCGGTGGGTGTGAAGTGGAGCTTCATGCCGCGCACCGCGCCCATGCAGAAATACGCGGTGTGCAATTCCGATGAGAGCGAGCCGGGCACCTGCCACGATCGCGACATCCTGCGCTACAACCCGCACTCGCTGATCGAGGGGCTCGCCATCGGCGGCTATTGCATGAACGCCACGGTGGGCTACAACTACATTCGCGGCGAATTTCTGGCCGAGCCGGTGCCGCGTTTCGAGGCGGCACTCGCGGAAGCGTACGCCGCGGGCCTGCTGGGCAAGAACATCCTGGGCTCGGGCGTGGACTTCGATCTGTACACTTTTGTCGGCGCTGGAGCCTACATCTGCGGCGAAGAGACGGCGCTACTGGACTCGCTCGAGGGCAAGACCGGCAAGCCACGCTTCAAGCCGCCATTCCCGGCGGCCTTCGGGCTGTACGGCATGCCCACGACCATCAACAACACCCAGAGTTATGCCTCGGTACCGACCATACTGCGCAAGGGCTCGCAATGGTTTGCCGACCTGGGACCGAAGAATTCCGGCGGCACGGCGATCTTCTCGGTATCCGGGCACGTCAACAAGCCGGGGAATTTCGAAGTGCCGCTGGGCATTCCATTCGCCGATCTGCTCGACATGGCCGGAGGCATGCTCGCGGGGCGCGCACTCAAGGCGGTGATCCCGGGCGGTTCATCGGTGCCGGTGCTGCCGGCCGCGACCATGCTCAAGATCAACATGGACTACGACGCGCTCAAGGCCGCGGGTTCCGGCATCGGCTCGGCGGCGGTGATCGTGATGGACGAGACTACCTGCATGGTGCGCGTGCTCGAGCGCCTGTCGCGCTTCTACATGTCCGAATCCTGCGGCCAGTGCACGCCCTGCCGCGAGGGAACGGGCTGGCTCAATCGCACGCTGAAACGCATTCTCGCAGGGCAGGCCAGGCGCGAGGACCTGAATCTGCTGCTCGACGTCGCCAACCGGATCGAGGGTCACACCATCTGCGGTCTGGGTGATGCCGCTGCCTGGCCGGTGCAGAGCTTCCTGAAGCATTTCCGCCCGGAGTTCGAGTACATGGTCGACCACGGCGGGCGCAGCATCGTCAATGTGGAGCGCGTCGCGGCATGAGTGACGATCAGGTCAACATCGAGGTCAACGGCGTTGCCATCAAGGCGCGCAAGAACGAGCTGATCATGCGCGTGACCGATCGCGAGGGCATTTATATCCCGCGGTTCTGCTATCACGACAAACTGCCGATCGCGGCCAACTGCCGCATGTGCCTGGTCGAGGTGGAGAAGGCGCCCAAGCCGTTGCCCGCCTGCGCCACGCCGGTGGCCGAGGGCATGAAGATCTTCACGCACTCACCCAAGGCCATCGGTGCGCAGCGCGCGACCATGGAGTTCCTGCTGATCAATCACCCGCTTGACTGCCCGATCTGCGATCAGGGCGGTGAGTGCGAACTGCAGGACCTGGCGCTGGGCTTCGGCCGCGACGTCTCGCGCTTCGTCGAGCGCAAGCGCGTGGTCAAGGACAAGAACCTGGGGCCGCTGATTTCCACCGACATGACGCGCTGCATTCACTGCACGCGCTGCATTCGCTTCGGCGCCGACATTGCCGGCATCCAGGAGATGGGCGCCACCGGGCGCGGCGAGCACATGGAGATCGGCACCTATGTGGAGCGCAGCGTCGATCATGAACTCTCGGGCAATATCATCGACCTGTGTCCGGTGGGCGCGCTCAACAGCAAGCCGTTTCGCTATCGCGGCCGCGGCTGGGAGATGACGCAATATCCCCTGATCTCGCCGCACGATGGCGTGGGCACGCAGATCTTCGGCCACGTACTGCGCGGGCGGCTCATGCGCGTGGTGCCGCGCGAGTGCGAGGAAATCAACGAGACCTGGATCGCCGATCGCGACCGCTTCAGCTACGAGGGGCTCTACAGCGATGATCGCCTGTTGAACCCGCAAGTGCGCCAGGGCGATGGCAGCTGGCGCGAGGTGGAGTGGGATCAGGCGCTCGAGGCCGCGGTGATGAATCTGAAGGAAGCCGCCGTCGCCAGCGACGGGCTGGGGCTGCTGGCGCATCCCTCGAGCACGCTCGAGGAGCTGTACCTGCTGGCGCGCCTGGCGGATGGCCTGGGCAGCGCCAACCTCGATCACCGCCTGCGCCGGCGTGATTTTCGCGACCAATCGGCCGATGCGCCCATGCCGGGGTTGGGACACGCGATCGCAGCCATCGATGAACTGGATGCATTGCTGGTGGTGGGTTCCAATCTGCGGCACGAAGTGCCGATACTGGCGCATCGCGTGCGCAAGGCGAGCCTGCGCGGGGCGAAGATCCATTTCATTAATCCCGCGCGTTTCGATTATCTGTTTCCGGTGGCGGGTTACCTGGTCACCTCCGGCGCCAGCGAGGTCAGCGCCCTGGCCGCGGTACTGCGCGCGGCGCTGGGAGACAGCGCGCCGCCGGCGGCCCTGGCGCCATTACTCAAGGGCGTAAGCGTCACCGATGAGCACCGTGGCATCGTACAGGCGCTGAGCAGCGGTGCGCGACGCGCGGTCTGGCTCGGCGCCCTGAGTGCCCGCAGCAGCCGCTTCAGCGAAGTGCGCGCACTGGCGCGTGCGCTGGCCGCAGCCACCGGCGCTACGTTCGGTGAACTGGCCGAAGGCGGCAATGCCGCGGGCGCGCATCTTGCGGGTGTACTGCCGCATCGCGGCGCTGCCGGTGCCGTGCGCGCCGGCACCGGCCTGGATGCGCGCGCCATGCTCGAGCGCACGTTGTCGGGCTATCTGTTATTGCACTGTGAACCCTGGGCCGATGCCGCGCTCACCGGCGCGCTCGAGGTACTGGCGAAATCCCAGCGCGTGGTGGCCGTGACGGCCTACGCCAGCGCCGAGATGAAACGTATCGCGCAGGTGCTGCTGCCTGCCGGAGGGTTTGCCGAGAGCTCGGGCACTTACGTGAATCTGGAAGGGCGCTGGCAGAGCCAGGCCGGGGCGGTGGCGCCATTGGGCAGCGCGCGTCCGGCATGGAAGATACTGCGCGTGCTCGGCAATCTGCTGGAGCTGCCGGCATTCGATTACCAGTCTTCGGAAGCGGTGCGCGATGAACTCAAGGCGCGCACCGACACCATGGCGCCGGCAGCTACGCCTGCGGGCGCGGCGGCGTGGGCGCCCGCGGGCAGCGAGCCGGTGATCGACCTGGCGATGTACCAGATCGATCCGGTGCTGCGCCGCGCCGGCTCGTTGCGCCGCACGGCCGACGGTCGTGCCGCCAGCCAGGTGTATGCCGGAGTGTCGACGTGAATTCTCTGAGCCACACCTGGACGGCGTTGCCTGCGTATGTGCATACCACCGTGGTCACCGTGATCCTGACCGTGGTGCTGATTCTATCGGTGGCATACCTGACGTTGTGGGAGCGCAAGCTCATCGGCTGGATGCAGATGCGCATGGGCCCCAATCGCGTGACCATATTTGGCTTCGCGGCGGGCTTTGGTCAGCCTTTTGCCGACGTGATCAAACTGCTGATCAAGGAAGTGGTGGTACCGGCGCGTGCCAACAAGGTGCTGTTCACCCTGGCCCCGGCCATCACCCTGATTCCCGCCTTCGCCACCTGGGCGGTGGTGCCGATCGCGCCGAATTACGCGATCGCGAACGTCGATGCCGGGCTGTTGTACGCCTTGTCGCTGAGTTCCATGGGAGTGTACGGCGTAATCCTCGCCGGCTGGTCGTCGAACTCCAAATACGCCTTCCTCGGCGCCATGCGCTCGGCCGCGCAGATGGTGGCCTACGAGATCGCCATGGGATTCGCGCTGGTGGGCGTGCTCATGGCCTCCGGGAGCCTCAACCTCGGCATCATCGTCACGCGACAGCACGGCGGGGCGCTGGCCTGGAACTGGTTCTGGCTGTTTCCGATGCTGATGGTGTATTTCATCTCGGGCATAGCCGAGACCAACCGCGCGCCGTTTGACGTGGCCGAGGG
>Ga0208849_1000748_pt1 | contig 27374 bp, 23 predicted proteins | sample NGESurdeep072012_10_FD_184470 | JGI IMG/M metagenome (GOLD analysis project Ga0208849, IMG submission 184470) | Arctic peat soil microbial communities from Barrow, Alaska - NGEE Surface sample 53-3 deep-072012 (SPAdes) | ecosystem: Environmental > Terrestrial > Soil > Wetlands > Peat ... | reverse complement strand
GAGGCTAGCGGAGCCTGTCATCGGGCCGGCCACTTGGGCCGGACCCGTTGGCTCGATGCTTCCGATAAAACCCCAAGAATCTGATTGTGATTCTGGAACCAACTTCGTTTTGGGGCGTTTGTTGCAAAGCTTCCCCTCAAAGCAGAGATACATATGTTTCGACAGATCATACTCGTCAGCGCGATGGCGCTCGCAATGTCGTCCGGGGCACATGCTCAGGGCGTACCGGAAGGCGCTGCCCATGGCGCTCGCGTTGGTGGCCACGATGCAGGTCCCGTGGGAGAGGTTGTCGGCGGCGTCGTTGGCGGCGTCATAGGCGGCGTAAACGGTGTGCTGGGTATCGATGATCGTACGCGATTCCACGGCTATGTTGCGCAACGCCATTACCATTCTTACGAATAACTTCGTGTTGGTGCAGTGCTTCCGGATGGGGGTGTGACTTACTATGAAGTACCGCCGGAATATTCGAGTGCCCGCGGATACCGATACACGATAATCAACGGACACACGGTGCTAGTAGACCCGCGTACGCACACAATCGTTCAGATTGTTGATTAGTGGGCTAGTCGGCAAAGCCGCCCCGAGGGGCGGCTTGAAAGTTTTCGCTTCACTTTTGCGCTCAAACGGCGTACTATATTTATGGGCGTAGGCGCCGCATGGTGTCCACGGGTTACGGTTATAGACACCGTCAGTATCGCGCCCTCCTGATACCACTGTCGTACTCAACGCAGCGCGGGGCTGATCGAGGCGACATGCGTCCTGTCAGACGACGACCTGAAAAATCATCCCCCGTAATTCGTGAAAGCCGAAAATGGATATGAATCGCTATTCGGACCGCGATCCGGGATCGGTCGCGAAGTCCACTCCTGACCACTGGGTTCTCTTTCTGATCGAAGGCGTGGCGCTTATTTTATTGGGTCTGCTTGCGGCCGTCGTCCCGTCAATCGCCAACCAGAACGTGACCGGCATCATGGGCTGGCTCTTTCTTCTCAGCGGAGCGACCGGATTGGTGACAACCTATTGGGCGCGGCAGGCGCCGGGGCTGTTGTGGTCTCTGGTGTCGGCCCTGCTGGCGATATTCGTCGGTGTAGTGTTGATAGAGAACAAGTCGGTGGATTTGTACGGCGGTCTATTGGGTTGGCCCTTTCACGACGCCGGCCCGCTGCGGTTGATTTTTGTTCTTTTCTTCCTTGTCGAAGGCGCTGCGTCGATCATGTTTGGGATCGATCACCGGCGTTATTTTTCAACGCGCTGGGCGTTCATGTGCGCAAGCGGTGTCGCGGACATTATTTTGGCCATTATCATCATTTTTGCGCTGCCGGGCAGCTCTGCCTGGACATTGGGACTTCTAATAGGAATCAATCTGATCGTCGGCGGCTCGGCACTCGTGGCAACAGGATTGCACGCTCGAACAGAATGGGCTGTTGCGAACGAGATCCCGCCGCGGAGCACGCGCTAGAATTCGTCGGGTATTTCGACATCTCCCGCTGAACCGCGATTTGGAAGATCTAAAGTTTTCTTCCTGGATCGGACTCCCTCCAGAGATATGGGCTGTAGGGGCGTTAGGAGATGCTCTCGGATTGAGAAGTTCATTATGGCCGCGACCGCTTGCGCGCCAAGCTCCGCGAAATCAGGGAGAGCCTGTGGCAACACCGGCGCGCGCGGATCGAGGAGCAGGGCAGTTGGCTGAGACATGTCGTGACAGGCTGGTTCGCCTATCATGCTGTGCCGGTCAATGGTCCATCGCTCCGCGTCTTCCGGGATGGCGTGATCTGGCACTGGCGGCGCACGCTGCGGCGCCGTGGCCAGCGTGTCAAATCGCTTCCAACTGCGGCTCAGACTCAATTCTGATGAAGTTCGCGGACGACTGTTGGTTCTCCAACGGAGAATCAGCGCCATGCGAACGCACTTTCGGATTTCGTCGCTTGTGCCGAGTGGGTTGCTGTTTCAAAGCGTAAGTGATTCAACGGACTCGATTATTTTACTCGTCTGATCGAGAGCAGCGACGGCCAGCTGCCCCTTGTGTGGGGCGGGCTCTCGCCGAGTCCATAGCCGGTACCTCCGGAGCGTTGCGATCTGCCTCAGCCGGCAGGGCGGTGCAGCCCCGGCTGGTCACCCGACGGTTTACCTGCGAGGTGCCGCCGATCCTACCCGGGATTCTGCAGCCCTGACATTTTCAGCTCGCACTCAAGTGCAGAGTGGGCACCATGATCCTCATACCGGTTACGAATGCCATCGAGGCGTTGAACTCGAGGCTGCGCCGCGCTGTCCGAACCAGAGGGCATTTTCCGTCCGACGACGCAGAAATTCACACGCTTGTCGGACATTTTTGCGCGCGCCGGGCTCGTGCCTGTCCGCGCCCAAATCAAAACGAAACGCCGCGTTTTCAAAAACAGGAAAGATTTCGATACCGAACAGGGAGGAAAAGCCGAGCAGAACCGAGCGATTTGTGCGCCCCGCCGTCAAGGTCGCTGAATTCGCTCCTCTCTCAAAGTGTTTTGACACGACCAAGACCCAAAGCAGTCATGTGCTCGCGTCCCACGGACCGCGATATCTGATGCCGTTTTGTTCTTCGCGTGGAGATATTCTAGCTAAAGGATGGAACTATTCAGACTGCAAAGTATTGGATGTGAGCCCACCTTTATGCGAGCACTGGCTATGAACCTCTCCAACCAAAACCTCCTGGTCATCATCGTCGTGGGGCAGGCGTTGGTAGTCGGAGCGCATACTCGAGCGCTGGAGACTATGGTGATGCCGGCGGCTGTGACGTCATGATCTAAGGGGTCGCGGCGATCGAGCCGTGTTGCGCACAGCGACTAGGGCCCCGTTAACTCATCTCGCTGCCCTCACGCCCGCGCGAGAGGGGCGAGGCGCGATCGCGGCGACGAGCGCGCCGAATACCCCCCGCGATCGACAGTGGCAGGGAGCGGCGGAGCGATATCGTCGACGCCCGATTATGCTTGCGGTGACGCCACCGAATTCAGACGCCACACGGCGAAATTCAGCGCGGTGGCGAATGTAACCCACGCAAGGTAGGGCACGAGCAACAACGCCGCGACAACGTGGATCGGGTAGAAGAGCACGATGGTCACGACGATGAACATCCAGACCAGGACGATATCGACGAAGCCGAGATCGGGGCGGTGCAGACCGAAGAAGAGCGGCGTCCACGCGGCGTTGAGAGTGAGCTGCAAGGCATAGAACGCCAAGGGCAAGCCGGCGCCCGCGAGGCCGGCTTCCCGCCAGATCAGCCACCCGGCAACCGCAATCGTCAGATAGAGGACGGTCCATACCGGCGCGAAAAGCCGGTTCGGTGGACGCCATGACGGCTTCTTCAGTCGCTCGTACCATTCGCCGGGACGAAACAACGCGCCCGTGAGCGCCGCCAGGAAACAGGCGGCGACGAAGCAACCGAGTCCGATGATCGAAGCAATTTCCATCTAAGCCGACTTTACCAGTTTTTCGCTGCCCTAATGGATCAATTCTGACATTTGAATCCCGGATGGGTTACGGTGACAGTGCATTTAATACGTAGTTACGGTTACCGGTGGCGGTTACCGGTGACAGTGCATTTAATACGTAGTTACGGTGACAGCCTCGGCCGCATCCTTCGAGGCCCGCGCTTCGCGCGGGCATCTCAGGATGACGGGTTGTGTGCTCGTGCAGGACCATTAAGGCCATTGTTTCGGCGCTCAGCGTGCTATACATGTATAGCGTGCTGGAGGCCCGACATGCTCGCCCTTCGCTTACCGCCTGAGATGGAGGCGCGGCTCGATGCGCTTGCCAAGAAGACCGGCCGCAGCAAAAGTTTCTACGCGCGTGAGGCCATCCTGCGACAAATCGAGGATATTGAGGATTACTACCTGGCGCGCCGGCGTCTTGGACGCGGCGGACCGCGCCTGACGCTCGAAAACCTGGAGCGTGATCTCAAGAAGCGCACCAAAAGTTGATGGCTGCGCCGGCTTGGCGGGTGGAATTCGATCGCGCCGCCGCGCGCGACCTGCGCAAGCTCGGCATGGATGCTGAACGGCGCGTGCTGCGCTATCTGCGCGAGCGTATCGCCGGTCGCGATGACCCGCGTCGTCTCGGCCAAGCGCTAACCGGCGACCCCAAGGAGCTGTGGCGCTACCGCGTTGGCGACTACCGTATCGTGGCCGCAATCGAGGATGATCGCTTCGTGGTGCTGGTGGTGGCCGTCGGCCATCGGCGCGAAGTCTATCGCTGAGGATGGATTAGCGAGGCGTAATCCGCCTGCGTTGTGTCCCGCTCGTTGCTTCCTCCCCTGAAAGGAGAGGAATGAGGCGGGGTCGCGGGCCGCAATTTCGGGCGTCCTTGATCCAACCGGGGGCGACGGGTCAGCAGACCCTCACTCCAACTCTCCGCCTCGCAGGCGATGGCGAGCGCGGCGCGACCCGCCACGCGGCGTTTGCGTCATAATAACGCTGTGCCTTGCGGACCTCTTCCGCGGCCTTTCGCGGCCGTGTAGCGTTGTTGCAAGACTGTCGGCGGGACGACGTTCCGGAACGGCGGCGAGGGGTTTCCGGCGAGCGGCCAATCCTGAAAAACAAAATCGTTCTCTCGGAAGCTTCCGTACTGGGAAAGTCGATCTGGGAGGGCGCCATGATTTTGCCGCGTCGCAAATTTCTGCACCTGGCTGCGGGCGCCGCCACGCTGCCGTTCACGCACGTTGCCACGGCCCAAGTTGCCTATCCGACGCGGCCGATCCATGTCGTCATCGGTTTCACGCCGGGCGCGGCTGCCGATGTTGTCGCCCGCGTGTACGCCCAGGCTGCGAGCCCGATCTTCGGCCAGCAGCTCGTGGTCGACAACAAGCCCGGCGCCGGCTCGAGCATTGCCGCCGAATATGTCGCCCACTCGGCGAAGGACGGCTACACGGTGTTTCTCGGAACGCTCTCGATCATCACCAATCAGATCATCAATCCCAACAAGGCGCTTGATCTGACCCGGGATTTCGCGCCGGTCGCGCTGATCCAGAACGCGCCGATCCTTCTGGTCGTCAATCCGGTGAGCAAGATCAACAGCGTCAAGGAACTGATCGCGCTGTGCAAGGCGAAGCCGAAGGAGGCGCTCGATTCGAATGTCATCGGCAGCATGCCGCATTTCGCCAGCGAGCTGTTCGCGCAGAAGGCCGGTATCAAGCTGACGCAGGTGCCGTATCAGGGCAGCCCACAGGCGGTCCAGGATGTCGTCGCCGGGCGCACGCTGATGACGTTCTCGCCGGTTTCGACCGTGGTGGGCCTGATCGCGGCCGGCAAGCTCAAGGCGCTGGCGACGACGACGCGCGAGCGCGCCAGCGCGCTGCCGGACGTCCCCACCATGAAGGAAGCTGGCCTGCCCGGCGTCGAGACCAGCCTCTGGTTCGGTCTCTACGTGCCGACCGGCACGCCGCGCGCGATCGTCGACAAGCTCGCGGCGGATTCCAAAAAAGCGATGCACACGCCGGACGCGATGGCGGCGCTGCACAAGCAGGGCGACGATTCGCTCGACGCCGGGCCGGAAGAGTTCGCGAAATTCATGAAGAGCGAGATCGCGCGCTGGACCGAAGTCGCGCACGTTGCGGGGATCGTGAAATCGTAGGATGTGGCGGCGAATCATCCTGCGAGCGGGGAGAGGGAGTGCGCCTCACCCCATTTCCTTGCCGACGTCGTAGTTGTACAGCCAGCCGACCTGGAACGCGGTGTTGTCGCCCTTTTTGCTGCCGCCGCCGAAGCGTTCGCGCAGCGCGAATTTGACGTTGCGCGTGAGCTGCGCCCAGCGCGAGGCGAGGTGGTTTTCCTTGGCGCGGGCGCGCGAGCCGAGCACCGCGCCCTTGGCGCGCGGGGCGCGCAGGCGCTCGTAATCCTGCAGCGCGGCGTCGAGATCGCCGGGCTGTTTGGCGATCATGGCGGCGAGCACGACGCCGTCCTCCATCGCCATCGCGGCGCCCTGGCCCAAATAGGGCAGCATGGCGTGCGCGGAATCGCCGAGCAACGTGGCGCGGCCTTTGTTCCAGTGCAGGAGCGGATCGCGATCGTAGAGCGCCCATTTGTACCAGCGCGTGCTGCACGGAAAGACGCGCCGCAGATCGGTGTGCCAGGCCGCATAGGTCGTGACCGGCTCCGACACGTCGCATTCGCGCGTCCAGGATTCCTCGGTCCAGCCGTCGCTGTCGAAATGCGCGACGATGTTGAGGAGTTCGCCGCGCCGGACCGGATAGTGCACCACATGGCCGTGCGGCCCCATCCACATCGTACCATCGGCGATGTTGATGTCGCGCGGCACCGCGTCCGCCGCCGCCATGCCGCGCCAGCAGATGCAGCCGGTGAAGCGCGGCACATCGGCGCCGAACAGACTGTTGCGCACCGCCGAATGAATGCCGTCGGCGCCGACCACGATGTCGGCCTCGATTTCGCTGCCGTCGGCAAAGCGCGCCACGGCGTTCTTCGCGCGGCTCTCGACCGACACGGCGCGCATGCCGGTGCGGATCTCGGTGGTCTTGAGCGCGCCGGCGAGGATCGCCAGCAGGTCGGCGCGGTGCACCGCCAGATTGGGCGCGCCGAATTTTTCTTTGAAATCGCTGCGCCGCGTGCGCGAGATGTAGCGGCCACTGTCCCAGGAGCGGATGTTGAGAAAGTTGGTATCGCAGGCGACGGCGTTGACCTGGTCCTCGACGCCGAGCGCGCGCAGCGCCTTGACGGCGTTGGGCGTGGTGTTGAGCCCGGCGCCGATCTCGCTCAGATTCGGCGTCTGCTCACACACGATGGTTTCGGCGCCGCGATGCTCCAGCGCCAGCGCCGCGGCGAGCCCGCCGATCCCGCCTCCCACGATGGCAACGCGCGGTGCGCGTGGCATCAGGCAATCCTCCACATTCGGGAGCGCAGTATGGATTGACGGATCAAGCCCGGCAATGACGAGGCAGGGGGCGTTCAGGCGCCGCGCCAGAAGAAGTAAGCGGTCAGCCCAGCGCCCAGCACGATAATGAAGCCCTTGATCAGCCGCTGGTCGAGGCGCTGCGCCCAGTGCGCGCCCATGTAGGAGCCGGCGATCGAGCCGATCAGCATCGGCGCGGTCTGCGGCCAGCGCACCACATCGGCGATGACGAACGTCACGATGGCGGCGATGCCCATGATGCCGACCAGCGCCATCTTCAGTCCGTTCATCGCATTGATGTCGCGCATGCCGAACAGCGTGAAGGCGGCGAGCATCAAAAAGCCGATGCCGCCGCCGAAATAGCCGCCATAGATCGCAATGATGAAAAGCCAGAACAGCGCGCCGCGCGGGCCGGTCTGCAGGCGCCGGATCGTTTCGAGCGGCGCGAAATTGCCGGCCGCAAAGATGAGCGTGGCGAGCAGAATGAGCCACGGCACGAGCGCGGAGAAGACGGTCGGCGGGGTGTAGAGCAGCAGCAGTGCCCCGATCAGGCCGCCGATCAGGCTCAGAACGATAAAGCCGCGCACGCTGAATTCGGTGATGGCGAGAATGTTGCGCCGGTACGCCCACGCGCCGGCGAATGTGCCGGGAAACAGCGCGACGACGCTCGACGCATTGGCGTCGATCGGGTTGAGCCCAGCAAACAGCAGCGCCGGGAACGTAATGAGCGTCCCGCCGCCGGCGAGCGAATTCAGCACCCCGCCCGCAAAGGCGGCGACGAAGAGGATGAGGGTGGTCATGGACGCGATAGGACGAACGCTGCGGGGGCCGGCGGAAGAGCCGCTTCGCCGCAGCCATGACCGCGTTGCGATTCCAAGTCAAATTCCGTGGCGACGCCGCGATGGCACGGATGGGCTGGCTTGCGGGGCTTCGCGCGTCGGCCTCAATCTTTAAGCAAGCCTTAATGACAGAAAGGTACAGAATTACCCTGGTGCAACTTTCGGAATGTCTCTGATGAGTGAGCCCGTTGAGCAAACACTCCCGAAAGCAGCGCTCGTCCTCGATGATGAAGCGCAAATCGGGACGATGGTTTGCAAAGTATTATCTCTGATCGGTATTGCGGCGCAGCATTTCACCGATCCGATCGCCTTTCTGATCGAGATAAAACGATCGCAGCCGCAGCTGGTTATCCTCGATCTGGCGCTCGGCCAATCCGACGCGGTCGACGTCATCCGCAAGCTCGATGTCCTCAAGTTTCCCGGCATGGTGCTTCTGATCAGCGGGCGCGACGAGGCTACGCTTGCCGAGATCGAACGCATCGGGCGGTCGCATGGCTTGTGGATGGCGCCGTCGCTGCGCAAGCCGTTCCGTTCCGCCGAGCTCAAGGCGCGGCTCCAATCCGTGACCAGACCGGAAAAATCGAACCCCGAAAATCTGAAAGCGCCGGAGCCCGAAGCGCCGCAGACTTCGCAGGTCGACCTTGGTGAGGCGCTGAAACAGCGTTGGCTTGAGGTTTGGTATCAGCCCAAAATAGACCTTCGCTCGCTGGCGGTTTCCGGCGCCGAGGCCTTGGTCCGCGCCCGCCACCCGGACCGCGGCGTGATCCAGCCGGTCGATTTGCTGCCGCCGGCAGGCGACCCGCTCTATCGGCCGCTTTCAGTCTTCGTCGCCCAGCGCACGATGGTGGATTGGGGCACGCTTGCCAGCGCGGGATATCCGCTCAAGCTTGCCATCAACATGCCGGCGTCGGTGCTCAACGCGCCCGGCTTTGTCGATGTGGTGCGCAAGCTCGTGCCCGCGACGCGGGAATTCCCCGGCCTGATCGTCGAGGTCACCGAGGATGAAATCATTCGCGACCCCGATTGGATCCACGAGGTTGCGATGCAGCTCCGGCTCTGCAACGTCTCGCTTTCGATCGACGATTTCGGCTCGGCCTACGCGTCACTGTCGCGGCTCAAGGACATGCCGTTCCGCGAGATCAAGCTCGACCGGACGTTCGTGTCCAATTGCGCCGCCGACCCGCTCAAGCGTGCGCTTTGTCAAACGGTCGTCGACCTCGCGCACCGCTTCGGCGCGTCGGCGTGCGGCGAAGGGGTGGAAACGGCGGACGATCTACACTGCCTTGCGGAGCTCGGGTTCGATACCGCGCAGGGCTTTTTCTTTGCCAAGCCGATGCCGCTCGAGCGGTTGCTTGGGTATCTCGCCAAGGCGCAAAACGGGCCGGTGTGCGACGCCGCGACGATAGGCCCCGCACTGCGATCCGCGTCATAGGCGCCGATGTCTGCGGTCATGGACGACACCGAAAACGCGTACGGGTTTCTCTCAACCGCCCCTGTTCGCCCGGCGGATCGCCGCCTCGCGGTTGCGGTCATCGCCATCTCGGCCGTGATCTTCGTATGCGCGGCGCCGTTCGCCGGGACGCCGCTGCCGAAGGTGCCGGCATTCATACCGAGCTACGAATCGGCGTTCGCCATCAACGATCTGATCACGGCCATCCTGCTGTTCAGCCAGTTTGCAAAATTGCGCTCGCGGGCTGTCTGCGCCTTGGCCTCCGGCTATCTGTTCACCGCGCTGATGGCGGTCGCGCACGCGCTGACGTTTCCGGACCTGTTCGCGCCGGGCGGACTGCTCGGCGCGGGACCGGACAGCACCGCGTGGCTCTACGTGTTCTGGCACGGCGGCTTCCCGCTTGCCGTCATCGTCTATTCGTTAGGCAAGGATCGGGACGCAGTCTCGGCCCGGCGCGTCGGATCCGTTCGCACCGTGTTTCTGGTCGCGATCGCCGCTGTGCTCGCCGCCGTTGTCGGTCTCACTCTGCTCGCCACCGCCGGCCAGGCGCTGCTGCCCGCGATCATGGCGGGCAATCATAATACGCTTGCCCTCACCGTTGCGGTGGGCACGGTCTGGGCGCTGTCGGCGGCTGCGCTTGGGATACTGTGGTGGCGCCGCCCGCACAGCATTCTCGATCTATGGCTGATGGTCGTCATGTCGGCGTGGCTGTTCGACGTGGCGCTCAGCTCCATCCTCAACCACGGCCGCTTCGACCTCGGCTTCTACGTCGGCCGCGCTTACGGACTGCTGGCCGCAAGTTTCGTGCTGGCGGCGCTGTTGCTTGAAACCGGCTGGCTGCATGACCGTTTGACCGCGGCCCGCGCCCAATTGGCCGAACGCGCCCGTGATCTCGAGCGGCGCGTGCGCGAGCGCACCGAAGAATTGCAGCAATCGAACGCGTTGCTCAAGGCGGAAATCGCGGAACGGCAGCAGGCCGACCAGGAGCTGCGGCGCACGCGCACCTTCCTCGACGTGATGATCGAGAGCCTTCCCGCCATGCTGCTGGTGAAAGACGCCAATACCGGCCAGTGCATCTACCTCAACCGGGCCGGTGAAGATCTGCTCGGCATTGACCGCGCCGAGATGGTCGGCAAGACCGTGCGCGAGCTGGCGCAGGGACAGGACGCCGATCTGATCGAGTTGCAGGACAAGCGCACGCTGACGTCGGACAAGCCCTATGAGATCTACGAAGGCACGCTGAATACGCGCAAGCGCGGCAAGCGCCTGGTGCGGACGAAAAAATTGCCGGTCCTCGACGAGAACGGCGCGCCAAAATATCTGCTGGCATTTTCCGAGGACATCACCGAGCAGCGGCAGGTGGAGGACCAGCTGCGCCACGCCCAGAAGATGGAGGCGCTCGGCCATCTGACCGGCGGGCTGGCGCACGATTTCAACAATCTCCTGGCCATCATCATCGGCAATCTCGACGTCCTGGCGGAATTGCGTCCGGGCGATGCCGAGCAGACGGAACTGGTGCAGGGCGCGATCAGCGCGGCACTGAGTGGCAGCGAATTGAACAAGCGGTTGCTGGCATTCGCACGGCGGCAGCCGCTGCTCCCCGAGCCGGTCGATCTGAATATGTTGATCGAAGGGATCAGCATGCTGTTGAAGCGTACGCTCGGTCAGAACGTTGAAATCGGCCTCGATCTCGATCGCTCCATCCCGGCGGTCACAGTGGACCGCGTGCAGTTGGAGACCGCGATCGCCAACCTCGCCAACAACGCGCGCGACGCAATGCCCGATGGTGGCCGTCTGATCATCGCAACGCACACGGCCAATTTGGACCAGGATTACGCCGCACACCACGCCGAGGTCGTTCCGGGCAGTTACGTGGCCATTGAGGTCAGCGACTCGGGGCAGGGGATGATGCCCGAGGTCGCCGCCCACATCTTCGAACCGTTCTATACGACCAAGGAGCAGGGCAAGGGCACCGGCCTCGGCTTGAGCATGGTGTTCGGCTTCATGAAGCAGTCCGGCGGGCACATCAACGTTTACAGCGAGCCGGGTCGCGGCACGACGTTTCGGCTTTATTTGCGACCGGCAAACGCAAGCAATATGGCCGAGGACGTCGAGGCGCCGCCGTTGCAGCCCGACGCCGATATCCACGAGACGATCCTTGTGGTTGAAGATAATGCTCAGCTGCGCCAGATCGTGGTGAAGCAGTTGAGCGGATTCGGCTTTCAGGTGCTTGAGGTCGACAACGCAAAGCGTGCGCTGGAGCTGCTCGCGCTCAAGGGCAAGGTCGATCTTTTGTTTACCGACGTGGTGCTGCCGGGAGACATGGACGGCTGCGCTCTCGCCCGCGAAGTCGTTTCGCGATGCCCGGACGCGAAGGTGCTGCTCACCTCCGGCTTTCCCGGCGCGCGGCTGACCGACATGCAAACGCTCGGCACCAGCGTTCGCCTGCTCAGCAAGCCCTATCGAAAAGAAGATCTGGCGCGAACGGTTCGCGAGGCGCTCGGCGATTGACGGCCACGCGCCGTCGCGGCCGGCCTGCTTGTGCCGCCGCCGAGGCTGACGCAAGCTTGCGGCGTGACGCGGGAAACGCAAACGCAAACGCAAACGCAAACACAAACGCAAGTCGCGATCGTGGGAGGCGGGCCGGTCGGTCTGGTGCTCGTGCTGTTTCTCGATTTTCACGGCGCCAAATGCGCGATCTTCAATACCGAGCCGGAGAGCCGCTGGCACCCAAAGGGCAACGGCCAGAACGCCCGCACCATGGAGCATTACCGCCGCCTCGGCTTTGCCGATGAGGTGCGCCGCCTCGGCCTGCCGGGCAATCATCCGTTCGATCAGGCCTATTTCACCCGGCTGTCGTCACACGAGATCTATCGCTTCCCGATGCCGAGCCGCGACGAGCGGATCGCCATGCGGGTGCAGATGCCTGTCACCGATCAGCTGCCGGAGCCGATGTTTCACGTCAATCAGATGTATGTCGAGCGCTATCTGCTCGAGCGCGTATGCCGGTCGCCGTCCATCGACGTTCGCTTCGGCTGGCAGGTCGACTGGTTCACGCAGAACGAAGAGGGCGTGCGGCTGCACGCGCGCAAGACCGGCGGCGCGGATGAAATCGTCTGCAGTGCGGAATACGCGGCCGCGTGCGATGGCGGCAACGGCTTCATCCGAAAGACACTGGGCATCGCCTATGAGGGCGACGTGCAGAAGAAGGACGCCTATTGGGCCGGCCAGTTCTTCTCCATCTACATGCGCATCCCGGAGCTTTATCCGAAATTCGTCGGTCATCGCCGCGGCTGGATGTATTGGGCTATCAATCCCGACCCGCACACGCGCGGCGTCATCTTCTCGCTCAATGGCGCCGATGAGTTCATGATGCTGATCAAGCCGGAGCGCGGCCACAGCGGCGTCGACACCGCAAAGGTGGCGGATTGGCTCAAGCGGACGATCGGCGCCGATATCGCGATCGAGATACTGGCCTACCATCCGTGGAATGCCGGCCAGGCGCTGGTCGCCGAACGCTATCGCGCCGGCCGCGTCTTTATTGCCGGCGATGCCGCGCATCTGTTCACGCCGACCGGCGGCTTCGGCATGAATACCGGCATCGACGACAGCTCGAACCTGGCATGGAAACTTGCCGCGGTGCTGCACGGCTGGGGCGGGCCGCGTTTGCTCGACTCCTACGAAGCCGAACGCAAGCCGATCGGCCGTCGCAACACCGGCGCATCGCGCCAATATGCGTCGCGCATGCGTGACGCCGTCGTGCCGGACAATATCGAGGCTGAGGGTCCCGCGGGGGACGCCGCGCGCGCCGAGGCGGCGACGATGACCTACGTGCGCTACAATCATTTCAACCGCGCCGAGGACGTGGACGCGGTTGGCGTGCAGATCGGCGGCCGCTACGACGGTTCTCCCGTCATCATTGCGGACGGCACGCCGCCGCCGGATGTTCTCCCGGAGACCTACGACGAATATGTCCCAAGCGGGCTTCCGGGCGGACGCGCGCCGCATCTTTGGCTCGACGATCGCCGCGTCATGGGCAGTTCGTTGTTCGACCAATTCGGCCGCGGTTTTACGTTGCTGCGATTCGATTCCAGCGCAATCGATACGGCGCCGCTCGAACGCGCCGCGGCGGCGCGCGACATTCCGCTCAAGGTTCTCGACGTCACGCTGCCGCAAGCGCGCGAACTTTACGGTCGCGCTCTCGCGCTCATCCGCCCGGACCAATACATCGCCTGGCGCGGCGACCGGTTGCCCGACGATGTCGACGCGCTGCTCGTACGCGTCACAGGGCTTTGAGGCAGTCCCAGTCAGAGAAATACGGCGGAACGGCGTCGCGTTCTGCCGCGACAGCTTGAATTGCGCCGTGCTCGGCTTCACTGGGCTCGGTCTATTGGGTGTCGTCGTCTCTGTCCTATTGTTTTCGCAATGGCCCTGAGTCATTGACTGGTGCGGCGACCGCAGGACGCTCGCACCGGTGCAGCGGTCAGTGCATGGAACTGGAGAGTATGTCATGAAGTGGCTTGTGAGCCTGGCCGTGCTGGCCGTTATGTCCATTCATCCCGCGCACGCCACGGACCTGGACTGCGTCAGCACGACATTCAATCTGCTCTCGCCGAACGACAAGGTGTGCCTGAGCGTGTTTGAGGATCCGCAAGTGGCCGGCGTCGTGTGCCACATTTCGCAGGCGAGAAAAGGCGGCTGGGGCCAGCCTCTGGGCCTCAACGAAGACCCCTCTAATTTTTCATTGTCGTGCCGGCAGATCGGTCCAATCAGTGTCGATATGTCGAAGCTGCCCGACAAGACAGAGGTGTTCAGTCAGAAAACCAGCATCTTTTTCAAGACGACCCGGATCTATCGCGTGCTGGACAAGCCGCACCACACGCTCATCTACCTCGCGATCAGCACCAAGATCGTCAATGGCTCGCCGGCGAACGCGCTCAGCACCGTGCCGATCATGCCGTGGCCGCACTGACACTGACACTGACACTGACGCTGACGCGGGGCCGGGGCCCGGGTTCGCGGCCCGCAGTCGCTACTTTGAGATCGCGTCCGCCGTCTTCGCGATCAGCCCCTTGGGCGTCGCGTAAGCGGTCGCCACCTCCGGTATCTGGTGTCTGGTCGCAGATATGGGAGCTTCCGCTGTTGATTGCGCCGCCAATGCGACTCGAGTCGTCGGCAAAGGCGTCGGATCGTCCGGCTATTTGAGCTTTAGTTTCGGGCTGGCGGCGAGCGGCGAGACGTTGTAGTGCGCGTTCTCTCCTGGGTGAAGAACCGTAGAGCAGAAATCCGCCCGCGGCCGGGCCTCGCCGAGTAGACTTGACGCGCCCGCATCTGCTGTGTTGGCGCAGCGGGATTGCGGGGCGGGGGAAACGGCGTTTGTCGCGCGGTACATCAAAATAGGAGTGGTGAAATTTCCGCGCACCGGCTGCGAGCAGCTTTTGACGCAGCTACTTGGGTTTGGGAGCGAGAAGCATGACGATGCAGTCGATGCTCTCGTTTATCTCATCCTCGGCTTAGTTGGCGACGGGTTGAGGAGCACAAGGTGCCCTATGTTTGACCATTACTAACGATTTAAGGAATGCCTCGGCACTGAAAATCGTGCATTTGCCAATCGAATTCATTGGCCGCCGTCTGTTGATCTTTTGGTAACGACGTGTATCCCCCGGCCATCGGCGTCCAGTAGGTGAGTAGCATCGTCCCAGTCTCGCCCTGTGTCGTGCGATATTTAAGGCTCACTTCAATGCTTTTGTCTTCATCACTGTCTTTATCGCCTGGCTCTGGTCCCGAAATCCAAGTGGGAATTACCGAAATCGGATGGGCAGTATCGAACGTACCTGTCTTTCCTTGCTTCATAAGTTCGTCGATCTGTGCAAGGTTTTCAATGGTTAGATAAACCACAAGCGGCATGCCGACACGCCACTGCGTGACCGCTCCTGTCGCGATGAAACGACCGTGAGCCGCTTTGTCGGCGGCCATGACGCCAGACCAACAATCATTAGGGACCGTCGGAGCGGCTTGCGCATCGACGCTCATCAGCAGCGCACCCGTAAATATCAGCTCTTTAAACATCTAAATATCCCCACGCCCGCGCCGATTCGCACAGAGCTGGGTGCTAAGATTAAAGCACCTCTATGCTCGATATTTCCCCCTCGATCGGCAAAGAATTCAACGAGCGATTTAGCCGCAAGGATACGCTCTCGGTCAATATCTATGGAGGCTTCAACTCTCGCGGGGAGGTAATTGTCCGCGACCGCCGCGGGACGCTCAAAGCCGAACTGCCGAACGCGGACGAAAGGTCATTGACTCTCGGCAACGACCCGCTCGCCATCTGCAAGCCGAGTGGTGCCAAGACGATCGACGCCGCGAAGGCGGTGGGGAATTTTACTAACAGGACCTATGCGGCCGTCAACGCCATCGCGTCCGAGGTCGCCAATATTCAATTGCGGCACTGCAAAGTAACGGGCGACGACCAGGAGGAAGTCGGTCCTGACCACGAGCTTTTGACCTTGCTCGACGGTGTGAAGAACGACAGCGTTAAGCCGCGCGCCATCTACCCGCTCAACCCGGGCCGAGTTCGTGTAAAGCTGAATAAGGCGACCTTTCCCTACAAGCTGAGCCACTACGAAATCACCATTGACGGCCACACATATCGTTTTGAGCCGTATCAGATCCTCCACGGCAAATATCCCGACCCGAGCGACCCCTTTGTCGGCATCGTCCTGCGATCTACGCCGCGCCTTTGGTTCTCTGCTCGAAAGCTCTGACGGGAAAGCGGCTGAGCCCGGTTCGAGGGATTGCACAGCGCGGAGCTTTCTGCCTACTCTGTTCGCGACGGTTCCCCTCGGGGATCAAAAGGGAACGCGGTGCGGGCACGTCTCGCTCAACGCCGCGGCTGCCCCCGCAACTGTGAGCGGCGAATCTTCCGTCACTAGCCACTGGGATTGGTACCCGGGAAGGCGACGGCAGGTGAGGACCCGCAAGCCAGGAGACCTGCCGTCAGTCGTAAGTCACGCGCGTGCGCGTCTCGGGCGGGGTGTCCAGGCGTCGACAGAGAGTCCGGTTGTTTTGCAGTCCGCGAACGAAGGGCGAAAGCGGAATGTAGGGCAGCCAAAAGCCGCGGTGACGGGTTTCTTTCGCCTTCGAGGCGTTATGTCGTGCCTGTCAACAACCGCGGCCGCCGGAGCGGCCGGCTATCTGCATTCGGCTATGTTCTCACATCTTCATCTGTTCTGGCGATCGGCGCGCAGCTAACAATCGGCGCCGCTGCCGCTCAAACGGCGCCGCCCAGCGGGCAGCCGATCAGCGGCCAGAGCAAGCTGCCACAGATCAGCGTGAGGGGACGGCTGCCAAAGCAGCCCAAAACCGCTCGCAAGCGCGGCACGCCAACCCCCTCTGCGCCTCCCATACGCAGCGCCAGCACGAGCCAGCCGTCACCAACACCTTCGGTCGCGAGTCCGCTCAACGGCAATGCGACTGCGATAAGCGCCAGCCGCTTGGGCTTGAGCGTGCGCGAGACGCCGGCAACGGTCGAGGTGGTCAATCAGGCCACAATGCGGGAGCAAGGCTACCGCACGAGCGCCGAGATCGCCAAAGGCGCCGTGGGCGTCCTTGATATCGACTCGTCGGGCGCGCCCGCCGGCTTTTCGATGCGCGGCTTCACGTTCGGCGAAGTCAACGTTCTGTACAACGGAATTTCCATCGGCCAATCGAGCGACACGACGCGCTTGATGGACACCGGCAATCTCGCCCAGGTCGAGTTTCTTAAAGGTCCGTCGGCGCTGATGTCCGGAATGGAGGCAATTGGCGGCTCGGTGAACTACGTCAGCCGGCACCCGACCACGGGCCCGATCCAGAACGAACTCGACCTTTCGGTGGACTCGCTTGGCACGTTCCGTTCGCATTACGGCTCGGGCGGCAGCACCGGCGTGCCGGGGCTCGATTATCGCTTCGACGCGGTCGGGTCGAGCATCAACAGTTTCATTGACGGCGATTGGCGCGACCTGACGGATCTCGCCACGCAGTTCAATTATCACGTCAATAATAACTTCATGGTCTTCGCGGCCATCGATTACAAGAAGGATTCCGGTCACGCCTACTGGGGCACGCCGCTGGTGCCGACCTCGTTTGCCGGCGGCAACGCGGTGAACGGCGTCGTCTCGGGCAACGCGGTCAGTACGTTTTCCGGGGACAATCTCGGACCGATGACGATCGATAGGCGAACGCTGACGACCAATTATAACGTCGCCGACAACGCCACCGGCGCCCAGGAATTGTGGCTGCGCAGCGGTTTCGAATGGACGCCCCTCAACAATGTGACCGTAAAGGACCAAGTCTACTACTATCAAGCCAAGCGCAACTGGCTCGACAGCGAAACCTATGCCTTCGATGACGGTGCGGTCTTTGCGGCCGGAACCATCGACCGCGACCGTTTCTTCGTCACGCACAATCAGCATATGATCGGCAACAACATCGATTTCTTGTGGGACTCGCGGCTGTTCGGCATGGACAACCGGCTTGCCGCTCAAGCCCAGGTGAGCGGAAACTCGCTCACGTTTGTGGAGGAAGGCGATCCAAACGATTACCCCTTTGACAACGTCGCCGTCGTCAATCCGGTCCAGGGCGTTTACGGCTCGGAGTTTCCTGATGTCCGGACCAAGCAGCTCAATGACGTCGCCGGCGCGCTCGAAGACCGTCTGAAGATCACGCCGTCGTTCGCCCTGATCGGCGGCGTTCGTGCGGACGATTGGACGCTGTCGAGCAGTGGTGTCGACTTCGATGGCACGATCCCCGCTGGCGAGCCGTTCACCCAGACTTGGAAGCCGGTCTCCTACCGCGCCGCCTATACTTATGAGCCGATCCCGAACTTGACGCTCTACAGCATGTACGCCACCTCCTACGATCCGGCGGCGGCCAGCATCTTCTCCGTCAATGCCTCCACGCCGCTGGCGTTGACCAGCGCGCGCATCTACGAAACCGGCGTCAAGCAATTGCTGTGGGACGGCAAAGCCGAGTGGACGCTTGCCGCTTACGACATCAAGCGGAATAACGTCTACGTGCAGACCGGCCCGATGACCTTCGACCTTGCCGGTGAAATCGCCACCAAGGGGATCGAACTGGCCGGCGCAGTGCGTCCGTTCGAAGGCTGGAAGCTCTGGGGCAACGTGGCCCTGACGCACGCGCGCTACGAAAATTTCAACAGCGTCAACGGCGATTGGACCGGCAACACGCCCTCCAACGTTGCGCCGGTCATCGTCAATGCCGGCGCGTCCTATCGCTTCGAGCATTGGCGCTGGCCGGTGGAAATCGGCGGCTCGGTACGCCACGTCGGCAACCGTTATCTGTTCGAGGACGACGTTACGACGATGGATGCCTACACGACGGCGGACGTTTACGCGTTCGTCGATGTTCCCGGCAAGGATTTGGCCATGATGGACATCAACACGATGCGCATCGCATTTCGCGTGCGCAACCTGACGAATGCCATCTATGCGGCATTTTCCGATCCGGGCTATCCCGACCAGGTCTATCTGGGCGACCCGCGCACTTACGAACTTGCCGTCTCGGCCAAATGGTGAGCCATCGCGTGCGCGTGCTCACGCTGTCGGCCCGCCGGCGATGAATGAGCAGCCGTCCTCGATGAGCTCCGAGCAGCGGCCCGGCGACCGGCCATTAATCCGCCGGCTGCTGCTGTTCTTCGCGCTTGTTTACGTGGTTGAGGGACTAGCCCAGCCCGATGGACTGATCGCGCAACCTCTCAGTTATTATCTGAAGACCTCGGAAGGCTGGAAGCCTACGCAGATCGCCGCATACACGTCGCTATTGTACCTGGCTTGGATCATCAAGCCGCTCTACGGTTTGATTTCGGACTTCGTCCCGCTGTTTGGCTACCGGCGCAAAAGCTACCTAGTGCTTGTGAACGTTGCGGCGGTCGGCGGTTTTTTCTGGGCGACGCAGCTCTCCGCGCCGAGCGCGCTGTTTTTCGCTCTGGCGGGGACCGCCTATGCGATGGCGATATCGAGCACGCTGTGCGGCGCCGTGCTGGTGGAAAACGGCCAGCGTTTCCGCGCGAGCAGTCGTTTCGTTAATCAGCAATGGCTTTGGTACAACATCGCCGCCATGGCGGCCGCAATCGCCGGCGGCCAGCTTGTTCAGCGCTTATTGCCGCAACAGGCGCTTCATGGCGCCGCGGCGATTGTCGCTTTCACGCCTGTCGTTGTCATCGCGGGGACATTGCTCCTGGTTCCGGAGCGCAAAGTCGCGATCAACGTTCAAGCAATGAAGGACTCTTTCGCGAGTCTCAAGACGTCGCTAAAGCGCCGCGAGCTATGGCTGATTGCCGGATTTTTATTTTTGTACAATTTCAGCCCCGGCTTGAGCACGCCGCTCTATTTCACCATGACCGATACCCTGAAATTTTCCCAAAGCTATGTCGGCATCCTGTCTTCTATTTCGGCTTTAGGTTGGGTCGTCGGTGCGCTGCTCTATCGGCCGCTGTTTGGTGACTTGAGCCTAAAGCGATTGCTGAACGTCAGCATCGGCTTCGGCGCGTTCACAACCGCGGCATTCCTGTTCCTTTCAAGCGAGACCTCAGCCGCGATAATTTATTTCGGCGCCGGTTTTGCCGGAATGCTCGCCATGGTCGCCACGCTGACACTCGCCGCCAACTGCTGCCCGCCAGGGGCCGAGGGCTTCACTTTTGCCACCCTCCTGTCCGTAGGCAATCTCGCGTCGACATTGGCCAACAATGTCGGGGCCTTTCTCTATACGCATGTTTTCGACCAAAATTTGCGGCCGCTTGTCGTGATCTCGGCGGCGGTCACAGCCGTCGCCTTCTTCGTCGTGCCGCTGCTCCGGCTCGGGCGCTCGGGCGGTTCCCTTCCGCAATATCGCGGGACAGGATGACGCGCCGCGAAAGCGCCTTTAACTTCAACGCGAACGGGCGGTTCCACGGTTGGCACGCCAGCTTGACCAAAGTGCCGGGTGCGGCTTCAATCCGGCGCAGATGTGATTTGGACGCGTGGAGGAGGAAACGAATGACCTTCCGCATCGCTATCGTGCAGCCGATCGCGCACCCGCCGGGCGAGGACGAACGCAATGTCGCCGACGCCGTGCGCGCGATCGAGCATGCCGCCCACGACGGCGCCGATTTCGTGTGCTTTCCGGAAACCTATCCGGGGCCGTGGCGCATGCCGGCGGGCTACGATCCGATCCCGGCGCTCGCCGAAGCGGCGGCGACCCATAGCGTGCATGCGGTGTTCGGCACCATCGAGCCGATCGATCGCAAGGCTGCGACCGCGCACAACCTCATCGTGATGGCGTATCCGGACGGCCGCACGCCGGTGCGCTATCGGCGCACGCATCCGAACGGGCCATGGATCTATACGGGCGGTTCGACCTGGGAATTTAAATACGTTGCCGGCAACGAGTTTCCGGTATTCGACACCGCGCACGGCAAGGTCGGGCTCGCCATGTGCAGCGAAGTCTACATGCCGGAGGTGACACGGTCGCTGGCGCTGCGCGGCGCGGAACTCATCTTCATGCCGGCTGGCGTCGACAAGCGCCGGCTCTGGGCGACGTGGCGGACGCTGATCTGGGCGCGCGCCATCGAGAATCTGGCGGTGGTGGTGACCACGCAGAATTTGTTCGACCACGCCCAGCGCGGGCTCGCGATGGTGGCGACGCCCGAGGAGATTTTGTTCGAGAGCACCGCGGCGGGTTTGAGTGTGGTCGATGTCGATCTTGACCGCGTGCGTTATCTGCGCGGCACGCGCGACGAGGTCGGCTCGTCGCAGGCCTGTGCGGCCAAGCAGGGCGTCCTCGGGCCGCAATGGCAGCGCCCGGAACTATACGATTTGTTTTATCCGCGGCCGTTGCGCGAAGCGGCCGAGTAGGGGGTGGGCATCCGCTCAGAACTCGGCCCCTGGCCGTATCTCGGTTATACGGCAAGCCGTATCGACCGTGCTGCGCAGTGCCGCACCGACGATGCCGCGCTGGTGAAATTCGTCAAAGATCCGGCCGCCGGATGTTATCTGATCGGCGGCGAGCTCGTTGTGCTGCGCAACGAGAACGGCGCGCTACAGCCATTGTTCGCGATGGACGAGGTGCGCGCGTTCGACGGGGCGCGCGAGACCGTGTTCCTTGGCCTGATGGACGGTGCGCCCCGGTTCGGCATTGCGCTTGATGTCAGTGCCGTCGAACTGCTCAAGACGCGCAGCGATCTCAAGCTCACCGATCTGCGCAGCATCTCTGTGCACGGCCTGGTCGATGCCGAGCATCTGCCGCCGCTCGCCGAGGCCAAGGCGGTGCTCGGCTGGCATGCGCGGCACCGCTTCTGTCCGAATTGCGGTGTGCCGACCAATGCGGTGGACGCCGGCTGGCGGCGCGATTGCCCGTCCTGCAAGGTGCAGCATTTTCCGCGCACCGATCCGGTGGCGATCATGCTGCCGATCGCGGGTGAGCGCTGTGTGCTCGGCCGCTCGCCGCGGTTTGCGGCGACCATGTGGTCATGCCTGGCAGGCTTCATCGAGCCGGGCGAGACGATCGAGCAGGCGGTGCGCCGCGAAGTGCTCGAGGAGGCCGGTATCGTTTGCGGGAAGGTGAATTATTTCACGTCGCAGCCGTGGCCGTTCCCGATGTCGCTGATGATCGGTTGTCATGCCGAGGCATTGTCCGACAAAATCACCGTCGATCGCAGCGAACTGGAAGACGCGCGCTGGTTCAGCCGCGAGGAACTGGTGCTGATGCTGGTGCACAAGCATCCGCAGGGCCTGACCGCAACGGTGCCGCACGCCATCGCGCACCACATCATCCGCCGGTATATCGAAGAAGGTGGCGACGTCCTGCGCTGAGGCGCCCGCGCGGAAAGTGCCGATCCAGGCGACGCCGCCGGTGGGCCACGCTCGGAAACGGAATACCCGGCTGCCCGCCGGTGTTTCCTGGGTGCTGGGTGGTTATCCTCAAACGCGAAAAGCTTCGCGGCTGCGCCGCTATGCCAATGCCGGCCGAGAAAGGTGCCGCAGGCAAGGGCTGGCTCCCTGTACGGGGGCCGTGCCGGGTGAGCGGGAAAGGCAAGCCGGCGCCACGACGGATGTGGCGGCTGGCAGGGGTTGATTTGGAATAATTTTCTTATATACTGAGATGCAATGGAGTTTCTTGGAATAAAATCTCCAATGGATCAAATCGACAGAAAAATCCTTACAGTTCTGCAGGATGACGCCTCGCTGTCGGTGGCCGAGATCGGGTCGCGCGTCGGCCTATCCTCGACGCCCTGCTGGAAGCGTATCCAGCGGCTGGAAGCTGATGGGGTCATTCAAAAGCGCGTCGTTCTAGTCGACCAGGACCGCATCGGGCTCGGCGTCTCGGTGTTCGTCTCGATCGAGACCGGCGACCATTCGCGGGAATGGCTCGATCGCTTCGCTCAGGTCGTCGGCGCCATGCCGGAGGTGATGGAGTTTTACCGCATGGCCGGCGACGTCGATTACATGCTGCGGGTCGTCGTCACCGACATCGCCGGCTATGACACCTTCTACAAACGGCTGATCGCGGCCGTGCCGCTGAAGAACGTCACGTCGCGCTTCGCCATGGAGAAGATCAAGTCGACGACGGCGCTGCCGATTCCGGCCGCGGCCCCGGCGTAACCAGAGCATTTTCCGCAAAAAGCGGCCGACGGTTTTCCGAAGAAATGCGACCAAATCTCTAGTGGGGCTGACTGCCGCCCGCCGCGATCGCCTGGGAATTGCGCGCGGTGGTCTCGGTCATCGTCTTGTTGAAATAGTCGGGGAGGTCGCCAAGCGTAATCCGCGGCGAGCAATCCGGCGTGCAGCTATAGGTCTCGCGGTCGACGCCGCGATACACCACAACGGTCGGATCGGCCGGCCCTTGCACCTCGATGTTGTGCTCGGCGAGCACGCTGCCGTCCTTATCGAGCACGACCACGTTGGTCGCCCCGTAGCCTTTGCCGGTGATGATGGCGAGGCCGTTATGTTGCAGCGTCAGATCGGCGATCAGCGGATTGCCGATCACCACCGTGACAGCCCGCTCGGGCAGTTTGATGATGCGGGCTTGATCGACATGGACGACGACCGGACTTGCGGCGCCCGCCGGCGTGGCGACGATTGGCGAGGCGAGGGCGGCGGCGAGCCAAAACACCAGTCGTAAGCGCGAGCGGTCCCGCACGCTTTTGTCTGTCATCGATACTCTCCGATACGCTACGCGGATTCGACAACCCAAGCGTCCGCACGCCGACAGGCCTAATTGACTGCAAATTGGTGAATGAACTGCAAATCGCCCCCGCGGCGGACACTCAGCGCCGCGGCGGTGACGTTTGCTTAACTATACGGGAGGCCTTAGCGCTGCGGGCTGCTGCTGCTGCTGCTTGAACGGATGGAGGAGCTGGGCGCCGAAGCTCTGCGGATAGGGATGCTCGTCGATGCCGTAACGGTCGGGGAGCTGGCCTTCCGGCATATAGAACGTGCCAAACATGACGTCGAACAGCGAGAACGTGCCGGCGAAATTCTTCTCTCCGCCCCGATCCGGCGAAGTGTGGTGCCAGCGGTGAAACACCGGGCCGGCAAAGATGTATTTGAACGGGCCCAGCGTCCAGTCGAGGTTGGCGTGCACGAAGGCCGAATGCGCCACCGTCAGCGGTCCGAGCACGACAAACACGGTCGGCGAAATGCCCGCGAACAGCATGGTGACGTCGGCGAGTACGCTGCCGAGGAACAGATTGATCGGGTGAAACCGCGCCGCCGAGATCCATTCGAGTTCCTCGGTGGAATGATGCACCGCGTGGTATTTCCACATCGTCTCGCCGTGGAACCAGCGGTGCGTCCAGTACATGATGAAGTCCTGGCCGATGAGAAAGATAATGCCCTGGGCGACGAGCGGCAGCGCGGCGAGCGGTCCATGACCGTGCTCATAGAATGCGACGAGTCCACCGGCGCTGGTGATGCCGAGTACGATGGCCGCGACCGCAATGAGCATGCCGATGCGCAGAAAGCGGGCAATTATCGGAATGATCAGCCAGTAACAAAGATCGGTCACGAGGTCGCTCTTGTGCCACCAGGCGCGGCCCGGATTGCACGACCAGAACCACGTGAGCACGGTGAACAGCAACGCGACCCCGATCGAGATCGGAAGGATTTTCATAAAACTCTGCCCGGCGGTCACCGCGACTGCGAGCAATTCCTGGATCATTTGCGATACCGCTTCTGCGATGCGGGCCGGGCATCTGCGCGACGTAAAAACAGCGCCGAACGGCCAAGCTCGGCAACTCGCGCGGCGACGCGCATTGGGTATCTTGTTAGCCTGCCAATTGGCTTCGAATGGTGTTCGCGGAAGCTTTCACCGCCGCAAATGAGATTGTTGGGTAAACGATCGTTTAATCGCGCCAACGACGAAGTGCCCGAGATCGAACGGTTGGCAGAATGGATAATTTACAATTTGAGGAGCATCTTTCGTGCCGTTCGGAACCGGCTTGGCCTCGCGTGTGGCAGGGCGGCTGTGGAATAGCGGCGGGCTTGCGATGTTTCGAAATACGCCGGCGTATTTGAGGCGCCTGACAAAGCAGATTTCCCGTTTTGTCCGCATGGAACGCGGCGCAACCGCCGTGGAATTTGCTCTGATCGCGCCGGCATTTATCGCGACGCTGATCGCCATATTGGAAGTATGCATCTTTCTGTACGGACAAATGGCTCTGCAGAATGCGGCCAATCAGGCCGCACGTTATTTCCTGACCGGCCAGGCGGAAAATGGAAATTGGACCGCCACCACGGTCGTCAACAAGGTTTGTCCAGTACTGTTCACCTGCACCAAGCTGTTCATTGTGGTGCAGGACTACGCGTCGTTTGCCGCAGCCAGCACCTCGGCCCCGTCGATGTACAGCAGCGGCGGCAGCATGCTCACCCAGTCGCAGTACACCTACGCCGCGGGCGCTGCGGGCCAGATCATGGTCGTACAACTCGTTTACGCGTGGCCAGTGGTGCCGGGACCATTGGGATTCAATGTCGGCTCTGTTCAAAATGGCGCCGTCGAAATGATGGGAGTGAGCGCGTTCCGGGTGGAGCCCTATTCCGGATGAGGGGCGCGGCTGCCAGCATTTGCCGGCGTTTCGGCGCATCGACCCGCGGTATAGCCGCCGTCGAGTTCGCGCTGATCCTGCCGATGCTGATGGTGTTGTTTCTCAGCACATTCGACGCAGCAAACGGGATCGCCGTCTACATGAAGGTTCGCTCGGCGTCTTACGTTTTGGCAGCCATCACCAATCAATTCGGCACCGGTGGTACTTACCCTGCGATCGCCACCACGGATATGACGAATATCACCGGGGCGGCCAGCAAGGTTCTTGCGCCTTACACGGGAACGCCGTTTGTGGTTCTTTCGCAAATCAAGGCGACGTCCAATACCGCTGCTGTCGTGAGCTGGAGTTATTCGCTCAACAGTACGGCGCTGACACCGTCCAATACTTATAGTGGTCTGCCCGCGAACTTTGCGAAGAATTCGTGTGGCAATAAGTATCCTTGTTATGCGATCGTGGCCACCGTCAGTTACACCTTCACGCCGATGTTCGGTTCCTTCATGACCGGGCCAATCACCCTTGCAGATACGGTGTTTGCGACGCCACGCGTCACTGCTTGCGTTCAATACAACGGCGTTCCGAGCAGCTGCTAGCTCCGGATAAAGCCGGCACTGATTTCATAACCACGCCAGTGATATTGCGTCGTCGCCTGCCGGGCGCGGCGTGACGTTTCTTCGCCGAGCGTGCCGCAGATCAGCAGCGCCTGGAACGCGCCGATATTGATGCCGACATGGAAGATCGCATAGGCGCGATCACGGTGGTGATCGGCCGGCGCATAGAGGCCGCCGACCTGTGGATGTGTCAGCGCCGCGATGATGAGAGGGAGACTTCCGAACCCCCAAACAAACGCGACGCGGCGATAATCGTCGCGCTTAGTCTTGACTATCTGTGGCCGAGACGACGCGCCGCGGCAGTCCTACTGCGCAATGTGGGCGGTGCTGAGGGACTGCTGGAACATCGCCTGCAGATCCGACTGGATGGCTGCCGGCGAGTTCGCGGTATAGAAAAAATTCGGCGAAGCGCAGCTCTGCAGTGCCGGTGGAATGTAGTCGGTGCCGCTGGGATAGCCGACATTGGTGTTGGCATAGCCATCTTCATCATCGAAGATCGTGCTCGCGTCAGGGATCGGCTGATATGGAATGTACAGGATTGCGATCGTGATGCCGCGAGCTTTCATCGTGCCGCACCAATCCGTGGCGTTCGGACCGGTGGTTTGATCGTTTCGAGCGCCCGTGCTGGGATTCTTAGGTATGGTGGTTGCCGAATTTTGGTAGGGCACGTTTGTTGAAGCGCTGTAGTTTTCCGAGCCCCAGGAGCCGCCCGATTGGTATTGATAGTCTTGTGAACCATCGGTGACGATAAAGACGTAGGGCAGGGCGTTGCTCGGGCTCGTGCCCGTACCAATCGAGGTGATGAAGGTGTTCATCTCGGGAAGCGCGTTCTCGAAATGCGTGCCGCCGGAGCCGAGCGTCGCGTCCTGGCCGGTATCGAGCAGGCTTGCTAGACTCGCGGCAAAGGTGGCGATCGTGCTTCCGGTGCCGAAGCTGTTGGTCAGCCCGACCGAGCAGGAATTGCTGCTTCCGGCGCTGGAGGTGCAGAGCCATCGAATGAACGGGAACAATCCGATCTGGAATTGATTGGAAATGCCGGTGTAGGTCTCTGTTGTGGTTGCCCGCTGCAACAGCGCGTTGACCCCATAGCCGACGGCGTCGGCTTGCAATTGGATGCAGGACGTTGTTCCGGCAGTCGAGCACGATGAAACCGGCGTGTTGGTCCAATTTACACTGCCGCCGTTGGTCGCATTGGTGCCGCTCCCAAACGATGTCGGGGTGGTTCCCAAACGGGAAATAGTAAATCCCTGGCAATATCCTCCCGGCGAAGGGTTCGGCTTGTAGCCTCCGTAACTATGCCCAACAGCGGGGATTGGACCTTGGTAGACAAGCGACCCGGTCTGCGCGCACGCCCCTTGCGCCTGGAAATGGCAAGCAAACTGACAGCCTTGCGGATAGCCGGGATTGCCGAGGTTGTCGTCGGGATTGACCGCCATGAGTCTCGCCTGTTCGGCGGGCGTCGACGGGAAGCTCATGGAGCCGGAGACATCCAGCATCAGATAGAAATTGATGTAAGTCGGCAGCGTAAA
>Ga0208849_1000747_pt1 | contig 27392 bp, 23 predicted proteins | sample NGESurdeep072012_10_FD_184470 | JGI IMG/M metagenome (GOLD analysis project Ga0208849, IMG submission 184470) | Arctic peat soil microbial communities from Barrow, Alaska - NGEE Surface sample 53-3 deep-072012 (SPAdes) | ecosystem: Environmental > Terrestrial > Soil > Wetlands > Peat ... | reverse complement strand
TGCTCATCAGAAGGCGGCCCTCGTCGTGCGAGAATCAACTCGCCGATTCTAACGCATATCGCTATCGTGCCCCCGTTAAGTCCGACAGGCTGCTAGGCCTCGATGATCGGAAGAAATTCGACAAACGGGGCGCGAGGGGGAAACGCATGGACGGCGCAGGCGTCGACCGTTACCGGATCGCGGCGCGCATGGAGCGGCTGCCGCTGTCGCCCTGGCACCACAAGCTGCGTTTGGTCGTCGGCAGCGTGAATTTCTCCGACGCTTTCGACGCACTGACCATCGCCTATGTGCTGCCGGCGCTGATCCCGCTGTGGCACATCGTGCCGTCCGAGATCGGCCTGCTCATCTCGATCGGCTATGCCGGCCAGGTCATCGGCGCGGTGCTTTCGGGCTACCTCGCCGAGCGTTACGGCCGCGTACCGCTGATGATCGCGAACCTGCTGCTGTTCACGCTGATGGGTCTCGCCTGCATCCTGGCGCAGAACTTTTCGACACTGCTGGTGCTGCGCTTCCTCCAAGGCTTCGGCCTTGGCGGCGAGGTGCCGATCGCCAACACCTATGTCAGCGAATTTGCGCAATCGAGCCGGCGCGGCCGGTTCGTGCTGCTGCAGCAACTCATGTTCCCGATCGGGCTGACCACGGTGGCGCTGGTCGGCGCTTTTGTCGTGCCACATTGGGGCTGGCAGTGGATGTTCGTGCTCGGCGCGCTGCCGGCTCTGCTCGCGCTACCGATGATCCGCGTGCTGCCGGAATCGCCGCGCTGGCTCGCGAGCCGCGGCCGCTTCGAGGATGCCGACCGCGTCGTCACGCACATCGAGGCACTCGTTTCGGCGCAAGGCGCCCGGCCGCTGCCGCCGATCCCGGAAGACGTCGCACCGGTGGTCGCCGCGACGCCACGCTTCGGCGGACTGTTTGCCGGTATCTATCGCCGGCGCACGCTGTCGTTATGGGTGCTCTGGTTCTGCGCCTACGGCATCACCTACGCGCTGACCGGATGGCTGCCGAGCATCATGCGCACCGTCTATCACCTGCCTGTCGGCGAATCGAACCTGTACGGCTTCGTCGTCAACATCACCGGCCTTTTGGTACTGCTGTTGGCGGCATTCACCATCGACCGGATCGGGCGCAAGCGCGCCTACACCTATGGCTTCCTGCTTGCCGCCGTGCCGCTGCTCGTCGTGGTGTTCGCGCCAAGCCTCGGGCCGTTTGCTCTTGCGGCGATGGCGACGCTGGCGTTCGCCGCCATGGGCATGATCCCCGGCTCGCTCGGCATGTACACCGCGGAGAACTATCCCAATCATCTTCGGGCGCTGGGCAGCGGCACGTCGAGCGTACTTCAGCGACTGTCGTCAGTCCTCAGTCCCTATATGGTCGGCATTATCCTGCCGCATTACGGCGTCGGCGGCGTCTACGGGATGTTCGCCGTGTTTGCAGTGATCGGCGGCATCACCTGCGCCCTCTTCTCCGAAGAGACCGCCGGCAAGACGCTCGAACAACTGTCGCCCACCAAGCCCGCCATACCATAACCTAATCTCTAACCTCACGTTTCGACCGCAGCGTAGAGTCTCAAACATGATCCTCGACTTTCATACCCACGTACAGACACCCGAGCAGCAGGCCGCGCCGTTCTGGCGAGGCCGTTGTCCGATGACGATCGAAAACGTACTCGATGCGCAGCGGGAGGCCGGCGTCGACGCCACTCTGGTGAGCCAGCCGATTCACGAGTTGCGCGATATGGACCGCGATCAGCAACTCGACACGATCAGAAAGGTGAACCGCTACATCGCCTCGCTGCAGGATAAATACCCGACGATCTACGGCATCGGCACCACCATCCCGCACGGCGACGACGCGTTCCTGCGCGAGTGGGAACGCGCGGTCAAACAGGATGGCCTGCGCGGTGCCTGGATCCTTTCCAGCCTGCCCGGCCATTATCCCGACGACGACGAGTGCCTGCCATTCTTTCAGCTCGCCACCGAACTCGACGTCCCAGTGGTCATTCATCCGCCGTCGGTCGGCTTCGGCGAGGAGCGGCTGAAGGACTATCGTCTTGCATCGAGCGTCGGACGGCCGATGGACAATGCGCTGGCGCTGGCACGGCTGATTGTGCGCGGCATCTTCGAGAAATTTCCGACGCTGAAACTCGTCGGCACGCATCTCGGCGGCGGCATCTGCGAAATGATCGGACGCATGGACTACGCCTACAATCTACAGGACGAGGCGTATTTCCTCGGCTCCTACGAGCCGATGCTGATCAAGCACCCGCCGAGCCACTACCTGAAGATGATGTATCTGGAGTCGACCTGCTATCATCCGCCGGCGGCGCGCTGCGCCTTCGAGACGGTCGGCGCCGATCATTTCATCTTCGGCACCGACGCGCCGCCGCTCAAGGTGCTCAAGAAGCAGGGCGTCGAAGTTATCAAGAAGATCGCGCTGTCGCCCGCCGACGAGGCCAAGGTTTATGCCGGCAACGCCAAGCGGCTGTTGAAGATTTGAGCTTCGCTTCACGTCAGCACAGACTTCAGGCGCTATTCCGGAGTCTGCAATCGCGCGGCTTCCTCAAATCACGATGCGGCTAGCGGGCTAGTTGCTCGGAGAATTGTTTATTTCATCGGCCAGCGCGAGTGCGGGGCTGTCGCTCAGCGGTGTCCTCGGGTGCGATCCGGGCGGGCCGCGGGCTGGCCGTGTAGCTATTCATTGCGCATCATGAACTGGTACATGTGCCGAAAGGTCTGCGGATTCTCAGCCTCGAAGGCGTCCCACCGATCAAGGTCCATCAGGGCGTCCTCGCCGGGAAACCGCCGCTGAAACTGCTCCATTGCGTTGTGATCGAGATCGAATCCCAGAAACGTAAGCCGTTGCGCGTCCAGAAATGCCTTGATGCGCGGGATGGTGAACGTCTGCTCCATCACGTTGAACAGGAGGTCGCGGCAGCCGCTTGCGCTATAAAAGTCTCTGGCCCCGGTGACGACGGTCCAGCACCGCTGGTCGGCATCGCGAAATATCTCTTGTCGGCATTGACGGATGTCTTCCAGCGTCGCGCGGTAGCCGCGTTCCGATATGAAGGCGTGAACGCCTACAAGCTCGCGGCGTGCTGCTTCACTGTATAGACCGATGCGCATCTCGCTTTCCGATCGCAACAGCGAGAGAAGAATTCGCCAGCCCATTTCCGGGTCGGCGAGATGATGCAATACGCCGGCGGCTTCGATCAGATCGAAACTGCGGCCGAGTGTCCCGAGTTCCAGAATGTCGGCCTGTGCGTATTCGACATTCGGCAAATTCGCCTCGCGGGTTTTTCGCCGCGCATAGGCAAGGCTCGGCAGGCTGATATCAACCGCCAACACGCGCGCTTGCGGAAAATTGTGCATGACATGGAACACGTGCTCCCCAGTACCGCAGCCGGCGATCAGGATGTCCTTGATCGGCTTGGCGGCACGCTCGCCGGCCGCGACGGGCAGCGCCTTCCAGGTTACAGCCAACGGCAATAGCGGACTCATAGTCCAGCGGGGATAGGGATTTTCCGCGTACTGCTCCATGACTTGCCGTGACGGGCCCTGCGCGATCGAGGTAAGCACTGGAATGCGACTGACGTCGTCAGCTTCTTCCAGTGGCTCGATGAGCTGCGTACGGATGAGAGCGCAAACGGCTTGCGGCCAATTGCGCTGTACCAGAGCGCGCGCGGACGGCAGCGTGTGCAAGGGAAAGTAAGCCGCGACCGCGGCGAGAACGAGCGGAGAAATCTCTGCGTTGTCCGCCAGCTGTTGGAGCAGTATTTGGCGCAACTGGCGCGACTGGCGCGTCTCCGCCTCGCTCTGGGCAAAAACGTATTCATTGATGAAGCATTGCTGCGCCAGCGCACAAAATAACCCCAGCAGCCTTTCATCAACCACCGTCATCCGGTGCCTGTCAGCATACGCAATTTCAAGCAGCGCCGAGCGGAAGGAGGTGAACAAACGTTCCAGCCGCGCGGTCGGCAGTAGCGCCATGGTCAAAGCGCATTGCAGAAATATGTCGTCTGCGATCAATCCAAGATCTGTCCGCTGCTTTTCTTCTCCGGCGGGCGGCTGTAGCATCAGCTCGCCGATCCGTCCGAAGCGGGCCATGACCGCAGGATTGGAGAAAATGAAATCCTCGATGCTTCGCCCGCTTAATCCGACCTCGATGGCTTTTTTGAAATGCGCCGCGGCTTCGCTCTTTTGCCGCAGTGCCTGCCAGGCCGACGCGAGATTGTAATGACAGGCGGCATCGAGATCGTCGGCGGCAACGGCCCTCTTGAATTCTCTGATTGCCATCTTGTGGCGGCCGGCGTCCTGATGAATGAGTCCGACCAGGTTCAGGGCGCCTACATGCGCAGGCTCGCGCTTAAAGATCCGATCGCAGATTTCGCGCGCTTCTTCCGGCTGACGCTTCTGGTGGTGCCAATGAGCCCTGCTCATCAGGTCGGCCAGACTTGCGTATTGATCCCGCTCGGCCGCTGCGGAGCCAGCAACCAGATGAAGGTCGCGCTTGGCGCTTGCCCTGCGTTGTTTACGATTCATACTGGACTCCAGCGATGCTATCCAATTGCGCAAAGGCGGTCAGCCGGCAAGGGGCGCCCTGCCGCATGGCGTTCTCGGCCCATTTCTGCGATGATTTAGGGGTGCAATTGAATCCGTCGAACCCTGGGAGGAATCGATGAGTCGAGTGTCCCGGCGAAGCCTGATGCTAGCGCTGACCGCCAGCGCCATTCTGCCGCTGGCGGCGCCGTTCGTGCCCGCGCGCGCGGCGCAAAAGCTGCGCGTCGCCAAAGTGGTGCCTTTCGCTTGGACCTTCACACCGCTCGACATCGGCCTCCAGGAAGGCATCTTCGCCAAGCAAGGCCTCGACGTCCAAGCGTCAGCTTCGGCGGGTGACGCCAAGCTGCAGCAGCTTTTGGCCTCCGGCAGCGTCGACATCGGCATCGGCTCGGGACCCGGCATGGCGTTCTCCGCCAAGGGCGCGCCGCAAAAGGCTGTGGCCGAAATGTATGGTGCGCCGCGCAACATGGCGGTCATGGTCGGCTACGATTCGGCGGTCAAGAGCGTGGCCGATCTGAAGGGCAAAAAACTCGGCTGCACCACGGTTGGCTCGCTGACGGCATGGATTGGGCATCGCATCAACGAGAAGGAGGGCTGGGGCAACAAAGGCATCGACGTGGTGCCGATCGGCGGCATGCCGCCGGCCCGCGCGGCGATCAAGACGCACCAGATCGATGGCTATATCGGAGCGCTCGAAACCGGCTACAAGCTGGAAGAAGCCAAGGAATGGCGCGTCATCACCTCGGCCACGCCGTTCGTCGATCACTTCATCACCCACGTCATCTTCGCGAGCAACGACTTGATTGCCAAAAATCCGGACGCTGTACGCGCCTTCCTCAAGGGCTGGTTTGAAACCATCGCGTACATGAAGTCGCACAAAGACGAGGCGGTAAAAATTTCCGCCAAGGTGATCGATATCAGCCCGACTGTCGCGGCCCGCGTCTATGATGAGCAGATCGGCGGCTTCTCGACCGATGGCACCTTCGACCCGGCGGCGGTCACAACGTTGAAAGAATCATTCATTCAGATGGGCCTGCTGAAGCAGGCGCCTTCCGACAGCGAATTGTTCACCACGCAGTTCGTGCCGGTCAAGGTCGGCGCCTGACGGCGGGCCTCATCGGAATTCACCAGGAGGAACGTCACCGCAAAAATAGCACGCGACCTCTCCACCGCATGCGGCGCGAAAGGCGGGGCGCAAATGGAGGAGTGAAAAACATGGACAATCTCGGCTTGGGGGCGAAAGCCCGCGGACTACCGGCACTGCTGTTGCTATGCGCGCTGCTCGTGCCAGGCCTGGCACGGGCCGCGGAGCCCATTAAGGTCGGCATGACCATGGCGCTGACTGGCGGCGTGGCGCCGATCGGCAAACAGGTGCTTGCCGCGCTTTCGATCTGGCGCGACGACGTCAACGCCAAGGGCGGCCTGCTCGGACGGCCGGTGCAGCTCGTCTACTACGACGATCAGAGCAACCCGGCCAATATTCCCGGTCTCTACACGAAACTGATCGACATCGATAAGTGCGACCTCTTGATCGGACCGTATGCGACCAACATGGTGGCGCCGGTAATTCCGGTGCTGATGCAATACAAAAAGACCACAATCGGCATCCTTGCCAACGCCGCCAACAGCAAATTCCACTACAAACAATATTTCTCGATGCTTCCGACTGGCCCTGAGCCGCAAAAGTCGTTCGCCTACGGCTTCTTTGATCTCGCCTCGAAGCAGAATCCGCGGCCCAAGACGGTCGCGATCGTCGCTGCCGACGCCGAGTTCGCCCAGAATGCGGCCGACGGCGCCCGGCAGTCGATCAAGGAAATCGGCGGCTTCCAGATCGTCGCCGACCAGAAATACCCGCCGTCGACAACCGACTATGCGCCGATCATGCACGCGGTGCAGGCGCTCAATCCCGACATCGTCTATGTGGCCGCCTATCCGCCCGACTCGGTCGGCATCGTGCGCGCCGCCAACGAAGTCGGGCTTACCCCGAAAATGTTCGGCGGGACCTTCATCGGGCTCCTGGTGACGCCGATCAAGGTGCAGCTCGGGCCGCTGATGAACGGCATCGTCAACAACGAAGTGTTCCTGCCCGCGCCCGCCTTCACCTTCCCCGGCACGCTCGAGGTGCTGGCCAAGTACCGCCCCATCGCGCAACGCGAGCACATCGATCCTATGGGCGCGGCCTTCGTGCCGCTCGGCTATGCGGCCGGGCAGGTGCTGGCGGAGGCAGTCGAGGGCGCTAAGACCCTCGATCAGGTCAAGCTCGCCGCCTACATGCACGCGCACCCGTTCTCGACTGTGGTCGGCACCATCAGCTTCGGCCCGGATGGCGAATGGACCAAATCGCGCGTGGTGTTCACGCAGTTCCAGCACCTCGCCGGCCATTCGCTGGACGACTTCAAAGATACGAGCCATGAAGTCGTGGTGTGGCCCGATGAATATAAATCGGGCAAACTGATCTACCCGTACGCCGACGCGAAGAAGCCGTAACGCCGGCGTCGCGCGGCGGACGCGACGTCCGCCGCTTTCGGCCGGCGGAGACGGCGGCGTATCGCGCCGCCGCATATGTGCCGGACAGGGGCGATGGCGTGAGCGGAGACTGGGATACGCAGCGTGTAGCGCGCACGGCACTGATCGTCGCCATCGTGGCGGTGAACGTCTGGATGCTGTGGCGCTTTGTGCCGGCTTTGACCTGGGCCTGCGTACTGGCCATCGCGACATGGCCGCTGCGTCAGATGCTGGCCCGCCGCGGCATGGGCAAAACCGCGATCGCGACCGTGCTGACGCTCGTGCTCGCATTCTTGCTGGTGCTGCCGCTGATCGGACTCGGCGTCCAGGCGGCGCGCGAAAGCGGCGCGCTTGTGCATTGGATCGATGACGTCCGCCAGCACGGCCTTGGCACACCCGATTGGCTGTCGCATGTGCCGGTCGTCGGCGCCAGTCTGGCTGCCTGGTGGCAAGCCAACCTCGCCGAGCCGGGCGCCGCCCGTGCGCTGTTTGGCCACGCGGAAACCAGCGGGTTTTTCTCCTTCACCCGCACGCTTGGCGTCGCAGTCGCGAACCGCATCACCATTCTGATTTTCACTCTGCTGACCTTATTCTTTCTCTATCGCGACGGCGCGCGCGTCACCGAAGAGGCGCATGCCATCGCGCACCGCGTGTTCGGCCCCTCCGGCGGCGAAATCGGCAACGACACGGCCGCCGCAGTGCGTGGCACCGTCAACGGGCTGATTCTTGTCGGCTTGGTGGAAGGCCTGCTGCTCGGCATCGCCTACGCGGCAACCCGCGTTCCGCATGCCGCTCTGCTCGGCCTTGTCACCGCCGTGCTTGCAACAGTTCCATTCGGCGCGCCGGTGGTATTCATCCTGTGCGCGATTTTTCTGTTTATTCAGGGGCAGACGACTGCCGCCATCGTCTTGTTGATCATAGGCTTCGCATTGACGTTCGTGGCTGACCACTTCGTGCGCCCATTTCTGATCGGCAGCACGACGCGCCTGCCATTCCTCTGGGTGTTGCTCGGCATTCTCGGCGGGCTCGAAAGTTTCGGCTTGATCGGCCTGTTCATCGGTCCGGCAATCATGTCGGTACTGATCACGATGTGGCGTGAGGGCGCGGACTCAAAGGCGTGATTCGGCGACTGCGCGCCGATTTTCGTCCTCGCCCCACACCTCGCGCGCTGTCTCGGCCACGAGTTTCAGCTTCGCGATCTCGTCGCCGACCGTCATGGCGTTGCCGCCGATGCCTGAGGAGAAGCCGCATTGTGGCGACAACGCAAGCTGATCGAGCGGCGCATGGTGCGCCGCCTCTTCGATGCGCCGTTTCAGTTCGTCCTTGGTCTCCATCTTCGGATTTTTGGTGGTGACGAGGCCGAGCACGGCGGTCTTGCCCTTTGGCAGAAAACGCAGCGGCGCAAAGCCGCCGGCGCGCGGCGAGTCGTATTCGAGAAAGTAGCCGTCGACGCCAATCTCGTTGAACAGCAGCTCGGCGACCGGCTCGTAGCCGCCTTCGGCGATCCAGGCGCCGGCGAAATTGCCGCGGCACAGATGCATGCAGATCGTCATGTCCGCCGGCCGGCCGGCAATCGAATCGTTCAGCAGCTTGGCATAGGTCGCCGGCAGTGTGTCCGGGTCTTCGCCGATGTTGGCGACCTGCCGGCGCAGCTCGGGGTCGCACAAATAGGCGAGATTGACCTCGTCGATCTGCAGATAGCGGCAGCCCGCATCGGCAAGCGCGCGAATTTCCGCGCGGTAGACGGCGGCAAGATCGTCATAAAACGCCTCCATCCGCGGATAGGCGCGCGCATCGATCGCGTCACGGCCGCCACGGAAGTGCACGATCGTCGGCGACGGAATGGTCAGCTTCGGCGTTACGCCGGCGGGCGCGATCGATTTGAGGAATTTAAAATCGTCGACGAAGATGCCGTCGTCAGGTAGCGACAGCTTGCCCACCACCTGGAGCGACGGCGGCGCGTGGTCGCGCGTTCCGGCGGCGGAATGAAAGCGCACGGTGAGCCGCGATGCCATCGGCTTGACGTTGCCGATCTTGAGCAAAAAATCGCGCTGCCAGGAGAAGCGATTGTATTCGCCGTCGGTAGCGCCCCGCAGCCCGGCTTCCTGCTGCAGCCGCACGACGTCGCGGATCGCGGCCTGCTGGATGCGGGTCAGCTCCGCCGCAGCCAACTCGCCCTTGTCGGCCGCCTCGCGCGCCGCGATGAGCCCGTCGGGCCGGATCAGACTGCCGACATGGTCGGCACGAAATGGCGGCTTTGCACGTTGCATGACGGCTGACCGTAGAAAGCATCGACCGGACCTGTCAATCGCGGCGGCGCGCCAAGCTGCGCAATTGACACGCAACCGTCGTGCGGGATGATTGGCGCGTCACCCTCTGATTGGCACGCATCGTGCAGGGAAGAACACCATGAAAAAACCGCTCGCATTCCTGGCAATGCTGTTCGGCGCCGCGACATTTGCCGTGGCGACCTGCGCCCACGCCGCGGGCTATCCGGATCACCCGGTCAAGATCATCGTGCCGTTTCCCGCCGGCGGCATCACCGACGTGGTCGCACGATTGATCGCGCAACACCTGTCGGAACGGTTCGGCCAGCAATTCTTCGTCACTGACATCGGCGGCGCCGGCGGCAATATCGGCATGGGCGACGCTGCGCGAGCGCACGGCGATGGCTATACCTTGCTGTTTGCGTCGTCCAGCATGGTCGTGAATCCGAACTTGTACAAAACGGTCCCGTACGACATCGGCAAGGATTTCATCCCGATCAGTAAGATCGGCGGCACGCCGAATTCGTGGTTGGTCAACAACAGCTTTCCCTCCCAGAACATGCATGACCTGGTCGCGCTCTTGAAAGCGAATCCGGGCAAATACAGCGTCGCGTCGCCGGGCAGCGGAACGACTGCATCTCTGTCGATCGAGATGCTCCGGCAGGATCTGCATCTCGATTTCGTCGTCGTGCCCTTCACGGGTGGCGGGCCGTTCAACCAATCCGTGCTCGGGGGGTTCACACCGATCGGATGCTCGGCCTACGGCAACACGGCGCCGATAATCCTTGCGGGCAAGGTTCACACCTTGGCGGTCGCCAGCAAAACGCGGCTGCAAGCGTTGCCCAACGTGCCGACCCTCGAAGAGGAAGGCATCAAGGGCGAGGAAGCGGAGACCATGGCCGGAGCGTTGGCGCCCACCGGCACGCCGGCCCCAGTCGTCCAGCTGTTGCAGAAGCAAATCGCCGAAATCGTCAGGCTGCCGGACGTGCAGCAGAAGCTATTGAGCTTCGGCATCGTGCCGGAAGGCGGTTCATCCGCAGACTTCGCTACCTTCATCAAGGACGAGGTCGCCAAATGGAAGCGCGTGATTGAGGTCGGCAAGATCGACAAGATCTGACCGCGCCGCTGTTCCAATCACTGCCGGTTGGCGCCGAGACGTTCTGCCGTCCAGTCGGCGGTCAGCGGGCGAAATTTGTAACTGATATTGAAGCAGACGTGGTTACCCTCTTCGAACACCACGAAGTCGGTCGCGCCTGAACTGGCGCGCGCCAGGCGCTCGCCCTCCGACGGCGGAATGAGCTTATCGCCGGCGCCGAATACGACGAGCATCGGGCATGTGATATTTTGCGCCACGCCTTCGAGCGTCAGGCTGCGCGCAATCTGGTGCGCTTCCCGCAGCGTCTTGGCGTAGCTTCTGACCCGGAAAGTTTCCTGCGAGGCCGGCGGCATGGTTGGCAGCACGGCGCCGAAATCGAACGGACCACAGTTCGATACACAGGCCTTGATGCGCGGCTCGGCGGCCGCCGCGAGCGGCGCATATAGCGCACCGAGGCTTTGCCCGACCACGGCGACGTTTTTCGCGTCAACATCCGTGCGCCGCTCCAACATGTCGATGACGGCGCCAATGACGCCGCCCCATTGCGCCGTAATCGGAAACCGGAACGCCGTCTCGCCTTGACCGGGCCCGTCGATGGCAAGCGCCGCCATGCCGCGCTGGACGAACGCATCCGTCCAGGCGTGGAGTTCCTCCTTGCAGGCGTCGAGCCCGGGTAGAATGATCGCGACCGGTGGACGCGCCGCGCCGCGCGGCCGACGCAGATAGCCGACCATCTCGGCATCCCGGTAGGCAATGCTCACGCGCTCGATCGGCGGATCGAGGCCGGCGCCCGCTGCCTGATAACACGCCAGCATCCGCCGGTGCGCGCCGAGATATTGCTCCGCGTCGTGCGCGAACAGATGTTTCGCGTAGTGATAATAGATCGACGCCCTTAGATTGGCGTCGCGCGCGGTAACCGTGCGATTCTGTTTGGCGGCCTCGATCGCCAGCGTCTCGTGACGCTGACCCTGCTCACACCACGCGCGGCACCAATCGTCCCAGCGCTCGATATGCGCGACGAGCCATTGCAGGTCGTTCGGATCGACGCCGGTCGCCAGATAGCGCGGCGTCATGTGTGCAAAGATCAGATCGGCTTGCGCATCGCGCGCCATCGTCACAACTCCTGTTCACGATCGGCCACCGTAGGAAGGGCTCGGCGAAGCTGTCAAGGCGCCGAAACCACGCCGAAGCATCCTTGGCCGGGCAACCGCGCGGTTGACACGTCATGGCTGTGTGGGATGATCGCGCGCGTGCGCTAGAATCAACGAAATGAATTGTGGGGAAACGTTATGAGAAGCCTTGTTGGAATTGCGGCGCTGCTGATTGCGCTGTGTCTAGCGGTTGCGCCGGATGTGCGCGCTGCGAACTATCCCAATCATACCGTCAAGGTGATTGTGCCGTTCCCGGCCGGCGGCGTGACCGACATCGCCACGCGCGTCATCGCGCAGAAACTGTCGGAACGGCTAGGCCAGCAATTCTATATCGAGAACGTCGGCGGCGCCGGCGGCAATATCGGGATGGCCGACGCCGCACACGCAACCGGCGACGGCTATACGATCCTGTTCGCCTCATCCAGCATCGTGGTGAATCCTAGCCTGTACAAAAAGATTCCCTTCGACGTCGCCAAGGATTTCCTCCCGGTCACCAAGGCCGGCGCCTCGCCCAATGCCTGGATGGTCAACAGCGACTTTCCGGCCAAGACGATGAAGGACCTGATCGCGCTGTTGAAGGCCAATCCCGGCAAATACAGCGTCGCGTCGCCCGGCACCGGGACGACGCCATCGCTATCGATCGAGATGCTCAAGCAGGAGCTCGGCGTGAACTTTGTCACCGTACCGTTTGCCGGCGGCGGCCCGATGATCCAGTCGGTGCTCGGCGGTTTCACACCCATCACCTGCGCGGCGATCGGCAATTCGGTGCCGTTGATCAAACAGGGCAAGATTCGCGCGCTCGCGATCACCACCAAGGAGCACTTGGAAACGCTGCCGGATGTGCCGACGCTCGATGAAATCGGCATCAAGAACGAGGAGGCCGAGACCATGACGGGCGTCTTCGTCCCGGCCGGAACGCCACAAGCCGTAGTCAATCTCCTGCAAAAAGAGATTGCGGCGATCGTCCGGATGCCGGACGTGAAGAAGCGGTTGCTCGACTTCGGCGTCGTACCGATTGGCGATTCGACGGCGGATTTTTCCGCCAACGTCAAAGACGAGATCGCCAAATGGAAGCACGTGATCGAAGTCGGCAAGATCGATAGGATTTGAAAGCGCGGCTTCCATCGCGCCAGCGGCGAACGACGGTCTGTTCCGCCGGTGAATCCTCAAACCAGCCCCGCGCCTGAGCGCGGGCGCCGTGGTTTCACTGGCCGCGTCGGCCGTGTAAAAGAGCCTGGAAATCCGGACACGAGGACCGTCATGGCGAATACGGCCACAAACGCTTCAGCCCCTGCCCCGCAGGCCTTGGGGTATGTCGGGGTCCGCGCCAAGGATCTGGGCGATTGGGCGAGCTACGGCACGAACCTGCTCGGCTTGCAGCGCATCGACAAGTCGCGCTCAAGCCTTGCCTTCCGAATGGACGACCGCAAGCAGCGCATCCTGGTCGATGCCGACGGCGGCGAAGGGATTTCGTTCTTCGGCTGGGAAGTGGCCGACGCCACGGCGCTCAATGCGCTCGCCGCGCATCTGGAGAGAAACGAAGTCAATGTCGCGCGCGGCGCCCGCGCGCTCGCCGACGAACGCCGGGTGCGGGATTTGATCGTGCTCGCCGACCCGGTCGGCAACCGGCTTGAGATTTTCCACGGCGCGGAAACCACCGCCGAGCCGTTCAAAGCCGGCCGCTCGATCTCCGGTTTCCGCACCGGTCCGCTCGGGCTCGGCCACGTCGTGCTCAACGTCGATTCGCGCGATACCATCGATCGCCTGATGACGTTCTATCGCGGCGCGCTCGGCTTTCGCCTCACCGACTATTACGATCATCCGTTTGTCGCCCGCTTTCTGCATCTCAATCCGCGCCATCACAGCCTTGCCTTCATCCAGACCGGCAAGAACGCGGTGCATCATGTCATGATGGAGCTGTTCAGCTTCGACGATGTCGGCCAGGCCTACGACATTGCGCTCGGCGAAGAAGGCCGCATCGGCGTCACACTCGGCCGCCACACCAGCGATTACATCACTTCGTTCTACAGCCTCACGCCGTCCGGCTTCATGGTCGAGTACGGTTGGGGCGCGCGTTCGATCGATGTCGAGACATGGCAAGCCTCAGAGCGCAAGGAAGGCCCCAGCATGTGGGGTCATGACCGCGTCTGGCTGTCCAAAGAAGATAACGAGAAGGCGCGCGCGCTGCGCCTGAAAAACGCCGCCGACGGTTTCCGCCGCCCCGTCCAGGTGATGGAAGGCAATTACGACGTCATGGCTGGCGTCTGTCCGTGGTGGGACGCGGTCAAAGCAAAGTCAGCCACACGGTAATACTAGAACTCAGCCGGGTCGCTGACGACGCGACGACGGCAGCAGCATCCCGCTGGCCGCTCCCGCCAGTGCGAGCGCGGCACAGATCAGCATGACGGAGCGGATACTCTTCGCCAGCGATTCCCTGATGACGCTCTCGGCCAGTTGCCGATCGCTGCCTTGAACCTTGGCCAAGGCAGGAGCGAACACGAATTGCCCTTTGGCGTCGCCAATCGCCCGCACCACCGCACGCGGCAGAGGCTTGGCGGCAAGAAGTCGGTCCAATCCAGCATCGTAAAGTCCAAGCGCCAGCGCGCCGAGGACGGCGACCGCGAGCAGGTTCGCCACCGATGCAACAGCGTTGTTGATGCCGGCCGCAATTCCGGTCTCATGGTCGGGAACGGCGCCGATCACCGTCGTCGTCAGCGGCGCCACCGCGATGACCATGCCAAAGCCCAAGATCGCGATCGGCACCAGATAGGCCCAGTACGATCCGCCGCCGATCGGCCACGCGAAAAGCGCGAAGCCTAAAGCGGCGATAGCTGGACCGATGATCAACGGACCTTTGGCGCCGAAGCGATCGAGCAATCCCCCTGCCCAACGCGACAGCGTGGCCATGATCAGCGTAAACGGCAGGAAGGCGGTACCAGCAAGGACCGCCGAAAATCTTTCCACCTGAATAAGAGCGAACGGCAGAAAGAAGAACGCACCTCCGAGCCCCGCGTAGAGCAGCAGGGTCAGCAGATTGACGGCGCTAAAGGTGCGGGAACGAAACAGTCCCAGCGGCAGCATCGGCGCCGGACTGCGGGTCTCCTCCCAGATGAATGCCACCAGCAGCAGCAATCCAACCAGCAAAGCGCCAGCGACTGTCGGACTGCTCCAGCCGAAAACCGGCGCAGATATCAGCCCAAACGCAAGGCTACCGAGCGACACGAGGGCGAGCAACGAGCCGCGCCAATCGAGTCCACCTTTGGCTTCCAAGTTGCGGCTATCGGGCACTTTGCTGAGCGCGATCCAGATTGCCGGCAGCGCGAGCACAGGGTTGATGAGAAATATCCAACGCCAGGTGAGATGATCGACGATCCAGCCACCCAGCAGCGGTCCGACGGCGCCCGCGAGGGCGGAAAAGGCTGCCCAGGTGCCAATCGCCTTTCCCCGTTCGGCTTCATCGAAGGTCGCTCCGATGATCGCCAGCGAGCACGGGATCAGCAGCGCCGCCCCCACGCCCTGAATGCCGCGCGCCAGGATCAATTGGAAAATATCGGGTGACAGGCCGCACCAGATCGACGTGACTGCAAAGATTGCGATGCCCAAGACGAATATGCGGCGGCGGTCGAACAGATCGCCCGCGGCCCCTCCGGTGAGGACAAACGCGGACAGGCAAAGCGTGTACGCGTTGACGAGCCACTGGATGACGACAACCGACGTCTTCAGATCGGTCTCGATGGCCGGCAACGCGACGTTGACGATGGATTCGTCGATATAGGCAATGCTCGAGGCGGATTGTGACTGCAAGCACCCACGGCTTGGCGCTTGCGATGCAATCGCCGGCCGTGCGAGTTGCCTCGATCAAGGCTTGGTCGCAGGGTCGCTTGGCAGAGACCGTCAATTGGGCGTCTCGCGCGCGGGACAGGAACACGGAAGCTCGTGTATTATCGATCTAATCTAATCCATGACGGCGCATCTTCCCATCTCGTGCAGCGCCAAATATGTGTGTGAGCAATGGCGGACCACGGGAATACGGACAACGTCCACACGCGAAGCATCGCCGAATTCGTCTCGGGGCTGACCTACGATCAGATTCCGGCGGATGTCCGCGAGCGCATCAAGCTGTTGATGCTCGATTCGCTCGGCTGCGCCATCTACGGCGCCAATCTCGAATGGTGCCGCATCCTGCGCGGCACCCTGGAGACGCTCGACGCGACGCGCACTACCTCGATCTGGGGCACGAATGCACGGCTCTCCTCGGACCACGCGGCGCTTGTCAACGGCACGCAGGTGCAGGGCTTTGAGCTCGACGACGTGCACCGCAAGGCCGTCCTGCATGTCGGCGCGGTGACCTTGCCGGCGCTGATCGCGGTAGCGGAAAGCCACACCAGGCTTTCAGGCCGTGATTTTCTTACCGCGGCTGTCGCTGGCTACGAGATCGGGCCGCGCGTCGGACTGTGCATGGGCCAGGAGCATATCGGCCAAGGCTGGCATTCCGGCGCGACGGTCGGAATTTTCTCGGCGGCTGCCGGGGCCGCTCGCGCCCTTGGCCTCGATGCGGAGAAGACCGTGCACGCGCTCGGCATTGCCGGCACGCAATCGTCCGGCCTGATGGCCGCGCAGTACGGCGCCATGGTCAAGCGCATGCATGCCGGACGCGCCGCGCAGAGCGGACTTTATGGGGCGCTGCTGGCGGCCAACGGCTTTACCGGCATCGTCGACGTATTCGAGGCGCCCTATGGCGGCTTCTGCACGACATTTTCGCGCTCGCAGGACCGATTCAACCTTAACGCATTGAGCGCGGACCTCGGCCAGAAATTCGAGACTATGGGTATCGCACTGAAATTCTACTCGTGCGTCGGCTCAAACCACACCACGCTCGACGCGCTCGCTGACATCCGCAAACGCCGGCCGTTCAAGCTCGATGAGATCGAAGAACTCGTCGTGTACGGATCGCAGGTCACCGCCGATCACGTCGGCTGGCCCTACAAACCCGAAGGCTTGACGGCCGCGCAGCTCAACCTGCCGTTCTGCGTCGCAACGCTGTTGATCGAGGGCGACGTGTTCGTCGACGAATTCACACCGGACTGCGTCGACGATGCGGCACGGATCGCGATGTCCCGCAAAGTCCGCGTGGTGCACGATCCGGACATCACCGCGCTTGGCGCCGCGCACCGCCATAAGGTGCGCGTCGACGTGAAATTCCGCGACGGCTCGGTCGAGCGCGAGACGCGCGAAGCGCCGCGCGGCAGTGAGCAGTCGTTCGCCAGCGCAGACGACATCGTCGCCAAGTTCCGCAAGCTCACACGAGCCGTCATAGCGGACAAGCAGCAGAGCGCACTGGTTGAGGCAGTGCTGGGGCTGGACAATCTCGCGGACAGCCGTACGCTGATTGAACTCTTGCGCGCGTGACCGGCCTCAGTCGCGTCATTCCGAGGCGTGCAGCTCGCAATGACGGGGCTTGAAATGGAATTCGGAATTTTCGATCATCTCGATCATACCGGCGCCCCACTGCCGGACTTCTATGAAGACCGCCTGAAGATCGCCGAAGCCTACGATCGCGCAGGCTTCTACGCCTATCATCTCGCCGAACACCATGCGACGCCGCTCGGCATGGCACCATCGCCGAATGTGTTCCTCGCCGCGCTGGCGCAGCGCACCAAGCGGCTGCGTTTCGGGCCGATGGTGTTTGTGGTGCCGCTTTATCATCCGCTGCGGCTGATTTCGGAAATCTGCATGCTCGATCAGATGAGCGGCGGCCGGCTGGAGCTGAGCTTCGGCCGCGGCGCCTCGCCGATTGAGCTAGAATATTTCGGCGCCGATCCGAAGCAGGCGCAGGACATCTATAACGAAGCCGTTGAGGTCATCCTGACCGGGCTCTCGCACAAGACCCTCAGCTTCCACGGCAAGCATTTTAACTTCGACAACGTGCCGATGGCGCTCGGCCCGCTGCAGACTCCGCACCCGCCGATCTGGTACGGCGCGCATGCGCCGGACAGCGCGGCACGCGCGGCACGTAAAGCGCTCAACATCATCAATCTCGATCCGACCGCACACATCCGGGAAACCGTCGCGAGCTATCGCAAGGCCTGGCAGGACGCCAAGGGCTCCGCGCCGCTGCCGAAGATCGGCCTTGGGCGCTTCATCGTCGTGGCCGACACCGATGCACAGGCGATGCGGCTTGCGAGCCGCGCCTACCGGCCGTGGTTTGACAGCTTCATACATCTGTCGCGGTTGCGCGGCCGCGCGCAGACCCATCCGCGGCCGGAGGAATTCGAGCCGCTGATGGAGCGCGGCCAGGGCATCGCCGGCTCGCCCGCGACGGTGCGCAAGCTGCTGGCCGCGCAAATCGCCGAAACCGGCTGCAACTACGTGGTCGGTCAGTTCGCATTCGGGGACATGACGCGCGACGAAGCGCTGCGCTCGATCGAGCTTTTTGCCCGTGACGTGATGCCGGCGCTGCGTGAAATTCGCGAGCCGGCCGTCGCCTAGGTGTCGCGCGTCGCCTTCAGGTGCGCGAACACCTTGGCCCGCAGGGCAGCCTGCTCCTCGGCGCTCCACTTGCGAAAGCCTTCGCCGGACTTGAAGCCGAGCTTACCGCTGTCCACGAGCTTTTTCAGATAGGGCGACGAACTTGGCCGGCTGTCGATCGCCGGCAGCACGTTGTCGTGGATGGCGAGCGTAAGGTCCGTGCCGACGAGATCGGCGTTCTCCAACGGGCCGAGCACGGCGATGCGGCGGCCGAACGAGGCCTTGATGACGGCGTCGACCGTCTCGGCGTCGCAAATGCCGTTCTCGACCAGCGAGATCGCTTCGCGCCAGAGCGCGTGCTGCAGCCTGTTGCCGATAAAGCCCGGCACGTCTTTTTTCACATGCGCCGGCTTTTTCCCGGCCATTTCATGCAGGTCCATCGTCCATTGGACCGTCTGCGGCGACGTCCATTGCGTCTCGATCACCTCCACCAGCGGCACCAGGAACGGCGGATTCCACCAATGGGTGCCAAGCGCCCGCTCGCGCCTGTCCAAGCCCTGCATGATCGCGGTGATCGGAATGACCGACGTGTTGCTGGCGAGGATGGTGTCGGGCCGCACGTGACGCTCGATCTCGGCAAACAGCTTCTGCTTCATCGGCAGATTTTCCGACACCGCTTCGACAACATAATCCGCGTTGCGCACGGCATCGGCGAGATTAAAGCACGGCTCGACGCGGACGACGGCGCCCTCGTCATCGCCGAGATCGCGCAGGTTGGCGGCGATGCGCGCTTTCACCGTGTCGAGATTCTGCACGACCGTATCGGTGATCGTCACGTCGTGACCGGCGAGCGCAAACACCTGCGCAATGCCGTGGCCCATCAGCCCGGCGCCGACGATGGCAACGCGCGTTTTTGCCAATTCAACCCGCCGTGTAACCGCCATCGGCATAGAGGATGTGTCCGGTGTAGAAATCGGAAGCCTTCGAGGCGAGGAACAGCAGCGGGCCGGCGAGGTCGGATGGCTCGCCAAGGCGGCCCTTTGGCACGCGCGACAGGAAGCCCTTGCGCACCGCTGTCGAGCGCTCGTTGTCCTCATACATCCAGGCTGTGAGCGGCGAGCGGAACACCGTCGGCCCGATGGCATTCACCGTGATGCCGGTATCGCCCCATTCGCAACCGAGCGCCTTGGTCATGCCGTCGATCGCCGATTTGGAGGAGCAGTAGGCGGTGTAGCCGGCCGGATGGCCAAGGAGCCCGCGCGCCGACGACATCAGGATCACCTTGCCGCCGCGGCCCTGCGCCAGCATCTGCTTGCCGGCCGCGCGCGCCATCAGCCACGACTGCGTGACGTTGACGTCCATCACTTCGGAAAAAGCTTCCGGCGCCTGATCGACGATCTTCTGCACCTTGTTGATGCCGGCCGCGCACACGAGGATATCGACGCCACCGAACCGCTTGACCGCGGCCTCGACGATCTTGTCGCAGACCGCCGCAGTGTTCGGCCGCACATTGACGGCCTCGACCTTGGCGCCGCGCTGCTCGCAATCCGTCACGATCTTCTTCAGCGCATCGGCGCCGCCGGCCGAGAGCACGAGATTGCAGCCGGCGCCAGCCAGCACCTGCGCGGCGAGCGCGCCGAACGCGCCAGTCGCTCCCGTGATGATCGCGGTTTTGCCGCGCACGTCGAACAACGACAGCGGGTTTTTCAGAACATCTTCGTCGGACATGGCACTCTCTTTGTTTGTACCGTCACCCTAAGGTGCGAGCGAAGCGAGCCTCGAAGGGCGACGGCCCGAGCGCCTCGGCCGCATCCTTCGAGGCCCGCGCGACGCGCGGGCACCTCAGGATGACGGAATAAAAGTCACTTCACCGGAGCGACCGCGACCGCGATGGTGCAGACTTCGTTCGACCGGTTGATGATCTCGCGGCTCTCGTTGGGGCCGATATAGACGCTATCGCCCGCCTTGGCGACCGTCTCCTTGCCGCCGGCGATAACCGTCAGCTCGCCGGCAAGCACGTAGTAGATCTTCTCCGGCGGCGAGGCGTCCGGACCGGCACCGCCGCCCGGCAGGAAATGCGAAATGCCGAACACCAGCGTCTGCGAGCCTCCCATCTCGGCGCCGTAGACGCGGAACGATTTGTAGCCGCGGTGATTGGGCGCCTCGTAGGCCTTCGCCTCGGAAAATTTACGCACGATCATGCGAACTTCTCCCCTTTCTCGATCCGGTACGATCCCTTCGGATCGATGATCGCCACCAGCCGGACAATGCAGCCGTCGCCACGATCCCAATTCCAGGGAAAGTACGCGAAGGTGCAGCGTTTACCGGTGACCTTGTCGATGTCGCCACCGACATTCTCGATACCCAGAATGCCGTTCTTGAACAGGATACGGTGCACCGGCTCCCAATCCGGAAAATCTTCCTTCCAGTCGCGGCCGCCCGACCATTTCTTGTATTCCTCGGCGAGATGCGGATGCAGCGGTCCGTTACGCTGCGGGCCGATCGCGGTGGCGAGGGGATGATCGTTGGCCTGGGTGTCGTGGCCGATCACCTTGACCTTCTTCTCCACGAACCACTCGCCCGCCGACGGCACGAAGCCCGGCGAGCGGCAGAAATAATCTTCGCTGTCTTCGTAGAGCTTGTGCCAGCCGGTGTTGACGATCACCACGTCGCGCGGGCGCACGATCTTACCCGCCGCCTTTTCCAGGTCGTCGTAGGTAATCTGTTCCCATTTTTTCTTGGGGATCGAGACCACGATGCCGGAGCCGAAGAAGTGCGGCAACGGCACTTCGTCGATGAACGGCGTGCCCTGCACCACATGGGCCGGGGCGTCGATATGCGTTGTATTGTGCATCGAGGTCGTGATGCGCTGCGACAAGACGCCCGACTTCGCCATGTAGTGGATGCGCTCGATCTTGACGTCTTCGAAATACGGCCAATTCGGTGACTGATAGCCAAAGCGATGGGACAGATTGTAAAACTCGAGCCCCATCGAATTATGGAGGTTCTCCTCCATCGCGACGCCGCGAATCTTCTTGACCACGCCATCCTCCCTCGTACGCCCACGCGTGCGGGCGTTATAGCATCGGGCAGTATACCACCACACCGAATATCGGATATAGACCCTGCTGAAAAGTGGTGTCAGGCGCGAGAGACAATAGAGGAAACGCATGGTGCAAAAGATCGCGTTGGAAGAGCATTTTCTGTCGCCCGGCTACGAGGAGTATTGGGGGACCACCGTCGGCAACGTCGACCCCAATTTCGCCCGCACCATTCTGTCGCGCCTGACCGACTTCGGCGAAATGCGGCTTAAGTCGATGGATGAAGCCGGCATCGCCCGATCCGTGCTCGCCATCGCCGGACCCGGAGTTCAGATCGAGCGCGACGTGCCGACGGCGACTCGCCGGGCGCGGGAGTCCAACGATTTCCTGGCGCGTGAAATCCAGAAACGACCCGACCGCTATGCGGGATTTGCCCACCTCGCCGTTCAGGACCCACGGGGCGCCGCCGACGAGCTGGAGCGCTGCATGCGGGACCTCAAGTTCTGCGGCGCCATGATCAACGGCCACACCTTCGGCCAGTACCTCGATCACCCATCGCTCTATCCGTTTTGGGAGCGGGCCGAGGCGCTCGGTGCGCCGATCTACATTCATCCGACCGATCCGGTCGCCCCCTCTCCCGCGCTCGAAGGCGTCGCCGGCCTGCGCCGCGCTACCTGGGAATGGGGATTCGAAACCGGCTCGCACGCCTTGCGGCTCGTCTTCAGCGGCCATTTCGACCGCTTCCCTCGCGCCATGGTGATCCTCGGCCATCTCGGCGAGACGCTGCCGTACCTGCTATGGCGCTTGGACAGCCGCGCCAAGCTTTATGGCATCAAACTTTCCCGCGAGCCGTCCGACTACATCAAGAACAACATCATCGTGACCACATCGGGTATGTGCTCGGCGGAGCCGCTCAACTGCGCGCTTGCCGCGCTTGGGCCGAGCCGCGTGATGTTTGCCGCCGATTATCCGTTCGAGTCGGCGCAGGAGGCCGGCGAATTTCTCGATCACGTAAATCTCGCGGAGCCGTTGCGGTCGGACATTGCCTCTAATAACGCCGCCAAGTATCTCAACCTCACCACCTCATCCTGAGGCGCGAGCGAAGCGAGCCTCGAAGAATGAGGCAGAGGCACCGGGGCCTCGCCCTTCGAGGCTCGGCGCTGCGCGCCGAGCACCCTAGGGTGAGGAACAAGGATCGTCATGCCCAAAGTCCTCATCGTCGACGTCCACGCCGACCAATATCACGACCGGCTCCACGCCGAGTTTCCCAGTTTGGAATTCCTGCTCGCGCCTAACGCGGCGGCGGCAGAGGGCAACCTGTCCGGCGTCGATGTGCTGATCTGCTTCGGCATCGCGATAGACGATTCGATCATCAAGCGCGCACCCAACTTGAAGTGGATACAGTCGCTGGCGACGGGCGTCGATCATTTCCTGCGCTGCCCGTCGCTCCGCCCGGAAACGCTGATCACCAGCGGGCGCGGCATCCATGGCGCGTCGATGCGCGAGGAGATCGTGTATCTGATGATGGCGGTGAGCCGCGACGCGCTCCGCGCAGCCGAGGATAAGAGAACGCACCACTGGGAACGCCGGCTGTGGAGCACGCTCGGCGGCAAGACCGCCGTCATCGTCGGCATCGGCGTGGTCGGCATCGCCATCGGCGAATTGCTCAAGGCGCTCGGCATGACCGTCATCGGCGTCACCCGCACGCCGCGCGCCGTCGCGGGTTTCGACGACATGATGCCGACCGACCGTTTGGCCGACGCCGCACGGCGCGCCGACTTTCTGATCAACGTCCTGCCAGCGACCGTCGACAATCTCGGCATTTTCGACACCGAGGTGCTCGCCGCGATGAAGCCATCGGCGTACTTCATCAACGGCGGCCGCGGCCAGACCGTCGACGAGGCGGCGCTGATCGCGGCGCTGCGCGAGCGCCGCATCGCCGGTGCCGGACTTGATGTGTTCCAGAATGCACCGTTGCCGGCCGACAGTCCGTTCTGGGATCTGCCTAATGTCTTCATCACACCGAATGTTGGCGGCTATATCGTCGAATACGAGGATATGATCATGCCGCTCGTCATCGACAACATTCGACTGTTCCTCGCCGGACGGCAGAGCGAGATGGCGAACATTGTCGCGCGCTGATCGTCAGCGCAGCGGCGAGGCCGCAATGACGATCGTTACGCCCACGGCAGCACCACAATCCGGCCAACCAGATCGGGCGACGTCTCAAGCAGCATGTGCGCTTCGCCAATGCGCACCAGCGGGAAACGCGCGGCGATACGCGTCTTGATGCGGCCGTCACCGAGCAGTTTCAACACCGTAAGCATGTCGTTCATGCGCGCGCCGCGGATGCCGAGCAGGCTCAGCTCCAGCCGGATCATGTCGGCGGCGGTGAACGGCATCGGCTCGCGGCCTTGTTCGCTGGAAACGACGAGGCGGCCGCCGAGCCTCATCACGGTGCCGAGAAAGCGCAACAGCTCTGGGCTGCCGGTGTAATCGACCGCGTGATCGACGCCCTCGCCGCCCGTCAGCGCCAGCACATCGGCGCGAGCGCGTTCGGGATCGGTGGTGACAACCGCGGCGTCGGCGCCGAGCTCGCTTAAGATCGCGGCCTTGCCGGCATGGCGCGTCGTTGCGATGACGCGCGCGCCGGCGAGCTTGCAAAGCTGCATCGTCGCCTGCCCCATGCCGCCAGACGCGCCTGCGATCAGTACGGTATCGCCGAGCCGCACCTTAAGCCGGTCGCGCACGACCCGGTGCGATGACGAGAACGGCCACAGCGCCACGCCCGCCTGCTCATAGTCGACACCGCTGGCTAGCGGCAGCCACATGTGCTCGTCGCGCACGAGATACTGCGCGTAGGAGCCGAAAGCCTGGTGGCCCGGAATGGCGAGATTGCGCGACAGATTGCCGAGCCCGCGCGCGGTCTCGACCGCATCAGGATCCTCGGGATGGGTAACCCCGATGACGCGATCGCCCGGCTGGAAACGCGTCACGGCGCCGCCAGCAGCAATCACCTCGCCCGCGGCCTCGCGGCCCAATTGCTGCGGCAGTAAAAACGCGGCGCGGCCCGGCAACTGATAGCGCGCGAGATCGTCGGCGCGATATTTTACGTCCCAGCGCGACACTGAGCCGGCGAAATTCTTCACCAATACGTCGCGCGGGCCGAGCGGTGGCAGATCGTATTCGCCAAAGATCAGCTTATCCGGACCGCCATATTCGAATAAGCGGATCGCCATGGTTTTTGCCGGAATCGTCATCCCGCACACTACCACGCGGCAAGGCCGTCACTGAATTTCAGTTTGGGAGGTTGGAGCAGCGGGCGGGAATCGAACCCGCTCATGACGGCTATGCACACCGCCGCGTTCCCAATTCGCTACCGCTGCATCGCTACACTCTACTGGATAGGAGTTAATTGCAATTTCAAATGCGCGGCGTAACAAATTTAAGATTAATTCGACCGTATTCTGAAGGCCGATGTTAAATCTGCTATGGGTATTGTGCGTCGCTTCTCCAGCCACCGTAGCAGCGCATTAACCACACAAATCCGCCGATAAACGATCGGAACATGATGTCGGGTCAATCCAGCACCTGCGAGGCCGTCGTCGTCGGCGCAGGTCCTTACGGTCTTTCGGTCGCAGCCCATCTTCGCCACGCCGGCATTGCGGCGCATGTGTTTGGCGAGCCGATGGCATTCTGGCGCAACAACATGCCGCGCGGCATGCTGATGCGCTCGCCATGGCGCGCCACGCATTTTTCCGATCCGGATGGCGCCTGGTCGCTCGACGCCTATGCGGCGGAGCACGGCGTCGATCCAAACCATCGGCTGCCGCTCGACACGCTTGTCGCGTACGGCGAATGGTTCCAACAGCATGCCGTCGCCGACATCGACCACCGCGCGGTGCGGCGGATCGATGCGGCGCGCGATGGCTTTCGCCTGACGCTTGGCGACGGCGAGACGCTGAACGCCGGCCGGGTCATCATCGCCACCGGACTGCGCAATCAGGAATACCGGCCGCCGGCTTTCAAGGACGTTCCAGCAACACTCGCAAGCCATACGAGCGCCCACCCCGATCTGTCGGTATTTCGCGGCAAGCGCGTCGCGGTGATCGGCCGCGGCCAGAGCGCTTGCGAATCCGCAGCGCTGCTCGCCGATAACGGCGCCGAAGTCGAGATCATCACCCGCGGCAACATTCATTGGCTCGGCATTTCGGCCAACGGGGCCGCACGGAATACTTTCCGGCGCAGGCTGCGTGAAGCGATGGCGTCGCCCTCCGAAGTCGGGCCGTTCCCGCTGAGTTGGTTGGTCGAAATCCCTGGCACCGTTCGGCAGATTCCGGCTGCGCTTCGCGACGAGTTTTCGCGGCGCTGCCTGAAAGCGGCCGCCTCCGGATGGCTCAAGCCGCGCTTCGGCAAAGTCCGATGCAATTCTGGGCGAACGATCCTGGCCGCCCGCGCGCTTGGCGATCGCGTCGCGCTCGATCTCGATGCCGGCGAGCGCGTGTTCGATCGTGTTCTGCTCGGCACCGGCTATCGGATCGACATCGGGCGGCTCGGCATTTTGGGGCCGCAACTGCTCGACCGGATTGTCTGCGCCGATGGTTCGCCACTCCTGCGCCCGGGATTCGAATCGAGCGTGCCGAAGCTGCATTTCGTCGGCTCCTACGCGGTCAAGAGTTTCGGGCCGCTCTTACGCTTCATCGCCGGTGCGCCCTATGCGGCGCGGGCTGTCGTGCAGGCCATGCAAGGACGCATGACGCAACAGCCGGCCGGATCGGCGCAGGGCGAGCGCGTGTTTGGCGCCGTCGCGTCGCCCAATGTGTGGACGCCGCAGTGAGCGACGCCGGCGAGGAAGCATCGCCACGCAAGGGAGCGATCGTCCTCGGCGGCGCACACGGCAGTCTTGAAATTGCCCGCAGCCTCGGGCGGCGCGGTATCCCAGTCTGGCTTATCACCGCAGACAACCCACTGGCGAGCCTATCGCGCTTTGTTGAAGTAAGCCTCCGATGGAGCGGGCCGCGCGATAGCGGCGCCCTCGCCTTCCTCACAGATCTTGCGCGCCACCATGGCCTCGAAGGCTGGGTGCTGTTTGCCGGCAGCGACGATGACGTATGGTTCGTTGCCCAGAATCACACAGCCCTCAGCGCGCTGTTCACACCGACAACGCCGGCCTGGGATAAGATCCGCTGGACGAACGACAAGCGCGCCATGAATGCGCGCGCCGACGAACTCGGTATCACTCATCCGCTGACCCGTCAGGCGCGCTCGCGCGACGAACTCGTATCGCTCGGCATCTGCTTCCCGGTGATCTTGAAGCCCGCGGTGCGCGAAGGCCGCAACGCGTTCGTCGACGCCAAAGCCTGGCGCGCCGACGACGAAGCCACCCTGCGTACTCGTTTCGACGAGGCAAAGGCGCTGGTCGGCGCCGATGCGATCATGATCCAGGAGCTCGTCCCGGGCGATGGCTCGGCGCAATATTCCTACGCAGCCGTATGGGATCGCGGCAAACCAGTCGCTTCACTGGTGGCCCTGCGCCGCCGGCAATATCCAGTCGAATTCGGCTTCACCAGCACCTTTGTCGAGACCATCGCGCAACCGCAAATCGAGGCGGACGCCTGCCGCTTCCTCGCCTCGCTTGATTACAGCGGTCTGGCCGAGGTCGAGTTCAAATACGACGCCCGCGACCGCCGTTATAAAATCCTTGATGTCAACACGCGCGCCTGGTCGTGGCTCGCGCTCGGCCGGGTCGCCGGCATCGATTTTCCCGCTCTGCAATGGCAGATCGCGACCGGACAAGCGATCGCACCGCAGACGGTGCGCTGTGGCGCCCGCTGGGTCTACGTGTCGCGCGATCTCGCGGCGTCGCTACGGGACATGCTGTCCGGCAAGTTGTCCCCCGCGGCGTACCTGCGGTCGTTCGGAAGACCGGTGGCGCTCGCTGTGTTCGCCTGGGACGATCCGGTACCTGCGCTGCTCGACCTGCCACTCAGCGCCATGCGCGTCGCTGCACGCTGGCTGGCACGGCGCAAAAGCACCGCAACGCCGCCGCTGCAATCTGCCAAATTGCCGACCTGATTGCGGCGGGCGGGCCAGCCCGAACTGATGCCTAGACCGTCGGCCCCCAGCCGTGCTCGCTCACGTCGAACACGATGCCGTCCGGGTCTTTGAACTTCTTCTCGGCATCGACGCCCGGGTACTGCGGCAGCTTCATAAAGAACTCACCGCCGCGCTTCTTGATTTCCTGCTCGGTGGCATCCTCGCTGTCGACGATGAAGCCGAAATGATGCAATCCGGCCCAGTCGGGGCCT